>ENA-ORBV01010180-ORBV01010180.1-microbial-mat-metagenome-genome-assembly--contig:-NODE-10180-length-15139-cov-5.996880_pt1 | contig 15139 bp, 13 predicted proteins | sample MGYA00237777_ERZ505514 | MGnify/ENA primary metagenome ERZ505514 (study PRJEB26160, sample SAMN06269048) | microbial mat metagenome | isolation source: Oligotrophic lake microbial mat | place... | reverse complement strand
GAGTAGACTAAGATTAGTAAGTGTATCCAGACTTGTACGTGTAGTAGTCGATAGCCCCCATTTATCCCCCCACCCTTTGTGTACTGGTACATCATTCACCTACATTTGGTAACCAGAAAGGATTGTCACACTAAGAAACATCCAAAAACATTTGAGCAAATCTAAAGGAATATTCCCTAATTTGGAAACCTACTGGAAACAGAAATTGTAAAGATGTTTGCAAGGAGGCTGTGAGCCAGAGCAGCAAAACCCAGAATACAACAACTGAAGCATCAAGGCTGCCGGTGTCAGCGACCTTCCTACTGGTGCTGGTGTTGGTTGCCTTCTTAGATATGATCAGCGCAGCTTTGGACATTCCATCATCCTCTTTATGGGTTTATGTAGAACTGCACATCCCCATGTCGGTGTGCTTGGCCTGGCTACGACTTGATCTGTATAGCATATCCTACGGAAGTTGTTTTTGAAGTCGAATGACTGGGAGCTTCAATCGTTTTGTTGCTCTATGCCTTATCTTCGTTTGGGCATAGAAGAAGATGCTTCCTTAACGATCACGCCGTCGTTTCCGGCGTGTAGCATCGACTGTTCCCTCGAAATTGTGCCTCTTCAGATTTACTGTCGACGATTGATGGAAAGGTTTCTGATCTAGTCTTGACACTTCGAACATAAGTCCGTCTTCCTGGAAGGCAAAGTCTGCAGTAAACAACGGTAAGTCAATTTCAAATAACATGACAAGATGGATGTGGTACTGCCAAGAAGTACATAGATATGCGTCTCCATGACTTACACATTCGCTTGAAGTCTGGACTAAAGGATAAGCCCGTTGTTTCCGGTTCATATATCCCTTCAAGGATCGTAATTACTCCAGATGCATTCATGGCGTGAATTCCTGCTCTGTCTCCGCCATCCTCTGAAAAGTATATCATTCTACCTTGATTGTCGTCCACAACAGTCCTGAGCTGGTCAGGTGTACCGTCAAAGAGACCATTTCGCGTGCTTTGACGCTTGTACGTCATACGATCCAAGTCCAGCTCAAAGAGATGGTTGTGGTACTTGCAAACAAAGTACTGCAAGAACAATCAAGCAAAAACAAATGGACATTGAGTGCGATTGCCATTCATCATCGATTCAGTATACTGGTTGCAAAGGGCATGTTTCATCGTACCAAATAATTTCCAACAACCTCCACTCCTTCCGAGTTTGGATAGTAAAGCCCAGTATTCTCTTGAGCAACTGCCTTGTCAGTAACCCATTCAAACATTCCACGCTTACGGTTATTTTCGCTAGGCGCCAACACCAAGTAATCGATGCTTCCCTCCCCAAGGAGAATGGACCAGGGGTCGCTCCAATCCGGATCAGAGGGTATAAATCTTTGCATCGGTCCGTAGTAGTCATCCTCGGTCAGAAAGAATTGAGGGTTTGATTGATCTCTGCAACGTCAGGTGAAAAAAAAGAAAAAAGGAATGAGCGTCTACTGAGAGGATTCAACACACGTTAACGACACCAAGGTTACCTTGTATCATAAGCAAACGCTTCAAATATGCCACCATCTTTTCCGAGAGTAATGACTTGAGGCTCTCTGAGCCCTTGGGGGTCAACTTGCCACGCTTGACCTTCAGCTTTATCAAAGTCTTCCTCGGCAGAGATCCAAGCTCCCCTGCAGTATATGGACGAAAAGATATTAGGGGTTGTCGCATAATCAGCCGAGTTAGAAGTCAGCGTAGCTCAAGATAAAGGACACGGCAATTCAACAGCCAAGTCCAGAACCTACCAGGGTGTCCGCCCTCCATTACAATTCATTATGGTATTCGTCAATACCATCTTGTAGTCTATAATGTTGCCATCTACACACCCAGACAATAACATATATCAACAATTCTCAGGTGAGTAAAGACTCCTTGCCATCGCTTCTTTTCATTTCTTTCAAGAACTTACCTGCATCAAACGTAAGCGCGCCGACGCCTCCCGCATTCTTTTTATCATTCTCCGAGTTGGATACAAGAATGTATCCACCAGGATTTTCGGGCCGAGTGTCGACAAAGATGTCCCCGCCATCTGGCCATTCATGAAACTTGGCATCTGACTGGTCACCATTGTGATAGGCGACTTTGGACCCAGAAAGTGCAATGATTTTGGATGTGAGACCATCGGAGAGCAAGAGTCCATTTTCAATGGTGTTGATTACTCCTGGTCGGTAGGTAACGTTTTGATAATTTCCAAAAGCGTCCGTAGCAGTAGTTGTAGCTGGAACTGGGGCCGGCGAATTCGCTGGGGCCGGTATTGGAGGGTTCGTAACTTGTACCGGTACACTTGAATGATCCGGAATGGGTGCCGCAGAGGTTGGGGCCATGGAAACGGGTACATTTGAGAAGGGCGCTGCCGTGGTCGGTGAGGCCGAAATGGGTGCACTGGAAGAAGGCGTTACAGTGGTTGGTGTCATTGAAACTGGTGCATTTGAGAATGGTGCTACGGTGGTTGGTGCCATTGGAACGGGTGTCTTTGTGGGGACAGGAGCGGGTGCTTCCGTAATGAGCGCAAGTTGAGGCGTAGGTCTCGGGTTGTCGAGTGGCGTTTTGCTGTTTTCTGTGTCGTCACTCGTGAGATCAAATATGTCTGTTGTTGCTTGATTGTTCGGTGGTACATCTGATACATCGGCGGTATCCTCAAATTTAAATGAGTCTTCCAACGACCTCCGAGGTTGTTGTTGTTGCAATCCTGAGTATAAGTCGTTTCTACTGTTCTCCGAGAGCTGCCTTCGTTTCGGTGCTACAGATGCCTCCATGGGAAATTCCGCGTTGAATAAAAAGAGTAGAAATGGAACTGCCAATACTAGGAGGGATCCTACAATTTTTAGCCATTGAGGCTTTGACTGAAGATAAGCGACAGAGATATTCTTCGTCATTGTTATACCTCAGTTATTTTTATCTTCCAAGGTAGCTCACAGACCTTTCCGTATCGCCAATCTCACGTTTTGCTTCACAATAGTCTCATCTACTGATAGAATCAATGCAGCTCAGAGTAAAAGAAGAATAATCAATCTTCATAAAAATGATATTAATGCAAGGAGGTTGAGCCAATTTTTTGCAAAATGTGAGACCAAGTTCGCACGAATGAGCCAAACAGAGGTGCGCCGAAGGTTAAAAGTCGCACATTTAATCAGAGAACCTAACGCCAAAGGATGAGCGAGTTCAGCGCTATCTTCCTAATGAAACTGTACTACAGTAGAATGGCTCCTAGCTAGCTAGCTAGCTAGTAGTAGCTAGCTAGTAAGTAGCAGCTAGGGTACTGGTACACAAAAATAGTTAGTTTGACTCCACTAATTGGTCCCAATCTCTGTTTTTGCTTTTATGCAAGGTTGTTCATAGCGAGTTGATGTTCGAAGGTGCGTCGCAATAAAACTACCTTCAGTCTCTAAAATGAATCCACCCCAAATAAAATTCGAAATGGTTCCAGCAACCATATCGTTTATGTATTTACAACCAGTGTGGCTCTGCTCTACAGGTTCTATGAAGATGGCCAAAAAATGTTCAATACACAGTGAATAAAAAGATTGCTACATAACTTAGGTGTGTCTTCCATATGAAGATCTTGTGTTTCAAATAGCTTCGCTCCAGAGGCGACCGATAAACAAATAAAGTCGTTGGCTGTTCGGTGCATTCTCACTTGAACCGAGAGCGCCAGCTATGCTGCTTCTTTGATCAAGATTCCATATGGGCGGATCCAGTCCTTCTTTCGAACTGCCCAGATGTCCTCCGTGCTTCTTGGCTGCAAGGTGTCGCTGCCAGGCCGTACTGCAACCTGAAGCATGAGGCGGAACTCTTTGGGTCGACTGCCCCCCTGGATATGAACTGGAATTGTTGCAGCATATCTTTCCGTTTCCATCCAGGTTGGATTAGGGGAACAATAGACACCTGGGCCTAGACGACTCACGCGGGCCAAATGAAAGCCATCGTCATAAATGCTCCGCACTGCCGAAAGAGCGGCATTTTGCAATTCGCTGGTATTTGACGCATTTGTACCAAACCTTCGCCTTCCTGCATTAGCCGTCCCGTGATAGGCTCGCCACCAGTTTTCGGGGTGATTGAATGGGTGCAGCCATTTGTCATCAGTAGGTTGTCCGCTTAGTACCTTTAGTCCAACGCGAACCCATCCCTGTGGTTGAGTGTACTTTCGCTGCTGACCAGTAGGACCAACATGAAAAGTTGACCCATTATGGAAGTTCTTATTGCCTCTAGTATCGAAGATAGCCAAATCAAAAGCTGGGCGGAAGAGCAATGGATGGACACGAAGCTCTATGAAGCCAGGAAATTCGGACCGTAGACGACCAGTGGTGTCTTGCTGTATAATCGCATAGCGCTCGCGTTGTGAGAGATGAGCAACTGTGTACTGAACGCACACGCTTCCTTCAAAGACCTCTGTCAAACGAATACGCCCCTGGTTGACACCGAGGGACCGGGCAAGACGGATGGTAATATCTTCCAAGATAGGGTGTGCCGTATCTGTCTCAATGGCAGCTTGCATCGACCCCATAGTATGATACTGTTGTTCTTTTGTATTGCCCGCAAGCCAGTCTCTTCCTCCCAAACCACTCAAATCATTGAGGCGCAGCACCATGGGCTTGTTCAACAGAAACATGTCATCAATGGTCGACATTGAGTCTTGGAGTTTCAAGCCCTTTCGGCTGTCGAAAAACAAGACCTGATCGTCGTTTTGATGAAAAAGATTGCTGATGATATGTGCGACCGTTCGTTCGCCATCATCGAGATTGCCTGAAGGCTTGGTTTTGAGCAGATCAGCTGTGAACTGGGTGGCCTTCTTGACATCGTCTGGAACTTGTTCCCGATTGATGGACTTGATGTCATGGAACAGCGCAAGTCGAGATTTGCCCAGCACGCTTCTGTCCGTGTGATAAGCCTTGGCAAGCTGTACCTGTTTTTTGAATGCATCTGAGGATGAAGCTTCTTGAAAGGTCTGCATTACCAACCGTAACGGATCGTGGGTGGGAGATGTGGAAACCTGCAACACAATTTCACCATTTTTCAGAGCGAAATCCGCGGCTTTTGTGCTTTCATCGACCATAGCCTTTCCTTTTTGCAAAAACACAAAGTCAGATATACCCCACTCTTGATAGTCTTCTTTGCTCTTGTTCTTTTTCGTGGCTTGTTTCGCGAGCACCTGCATCCTTCCGCGGCGAAAGGCAAGAAAGGCTTCCTTGAGCTGCACTATCGTAACTTCGGCGGAAAGCACTAGCAAATAACGGTGATCGTTATCCGCAGAAATTTTCACAGTGTAGGAGTCTTTGCTATGGAGACTCAAATCTTTGAGAGTGGGGAGTACTCGGCTGGGAAGTTCCGAGCGACACCCTTTGCCTTCGGCCAATGCTTCGACTCGATAGGCAATAAAAATGTAGGTCATGCAGTTGTGTCCGACCTTGTACTGGGTTAGAGGAGCTGCGTCCACCATAATCATGTTGTTGCAAGAGAGCTCAATAGAAGCGCAGGGACAACCTTCCGTCGCAGCTTTCTTCCATGCACTTTTCAGGTCGAGCACGGAGGCGTGAGGGGAAATCGTTAGCACTTCCTCCCTTCCGCCGTAGTCAGCCAGGCATACCATGACTTCGTCACCCAAAGTCTTGAGTTCTTCAGTGCTCTTGGCAACGTAAGTCAGCACTATAGTCGATCCTTCAGTGATATTATGCTTCGCGAGCGTATCTGAGGGCTCCAAGGGAGCACCTCCGAACACTAGCTTTTGCTGCTCAGGACGTATATCGTAAATGGACCAAATTGCGTCCATGACGTCACGTATAGTATCTGCACGGTCTACCACCACATGGTAAGGCCCACCTATCTTGCTCTCGATAACCAAAGCTAACCTGTTCATGCTGCGAACTCATGCACTGGAGGAACGTTTCAACTTTTGAGAGACTTTGGCGTTGGCGCTAGTTTTGTGGGGACAACGGCTTGAGTTTGCCGAATAGCCCAATAGAGGAAAGGAAATTCAATTTGATCAAACACGGGTAACTCGTCGGTTTGCCAAGTCTTCAACACTGCTCTCAAGACTCCCGAGGGACCCATGGCAATGCCGGTACATCTAATGGGCATGCCGGCTCCAATATCAGACAGGAGTCTTAGTATACGCCAACTGCCAGTCGAATCTGCTAATCCTCAACTGAGCGTTACACGCTAGCAGCCTGGACTATCGGATGTTGCCTCTATCAGGCACGCCTGCTGCGAGCAGCGAGCAGAAGACGTGGAGGTCGCACAATCGTTCTACCACAAGTCCAGTGCGGTATGTGAATGATGGATGAGTACATCCACATGAATTAAATGACTTTTTATCTTTTATTATTAAAGTAGCACTGCATCTGGCCACCAAAACTGTCTATTGTTGCAGGCTACTGTCTCCCAAGCGCGTGTCATGTATCGGATTGTTTTTATATACAGTGTATGTGTATGCTACAGCGCAATCAATTATTCAACGGAGCAACGGACCTATCCAGGTCCTTAGCAAGCTCTGTTGGAAAAAAGTGCTGCTGATATATCAAGTCTTCTCTCTGCCTAGTCCCTTCTCTTCTTCTTTCCAACGCTAACCTCGGTGGGATTGGTTTTGAGATTCAAGTGTTTGGCTTGAAAGGACAATCCATCGGTCCGTGAAATAGCGAAACAATATCCATCTTCCTGGAAACATACGTACATGAACTTGTAATTGGGACTGAACGACAAGCCCGTGGTTTCTGGCGAGTAAAATCCTTCCAAGATGGTCATGAGCTGGCCTTCACTGTTGCGGGCGTGGATGCCGGCACGGCGTCCATTGTCTTCGGTGAAAAAGAGCAGGCTCTGGCTGTCCTCCGTCAAAATAGATCGAATCATATCCGGTTCCCCCTCCATCAAACCCTCGAAGGTGGACTGGCGCCTGTACGTGTTTCCGTTCAAATCCAAGGTAAACAACTTTTTGTTGCCCTTGGTCACAAAGTACAAGGTACTACCATTGACATCGACACCCTCCGATTCCGGATAAAACATGGCAGCGTTGCTACGAGCTGTTTCTAGATCCGTCGTCCAACTGTAGGTACCCATGTCTGGGTTGGTGGGATTGGGTGTCAACAGCAACCATTCGTTGACACCCGGTCCCAATAAAATATTCCAAGTGTCACTCCAGTTGGGATTGGATGGTGTAAACCTCTCTAGCGCACCAAAGACATTGTCTTCGGTCAAAAAGAATCGAGGAATTTGTGGATTGCGTACATCAAAAGCAAAGGCTTCGTAGGAACCACCGTCGAGACCCATATTGATGGGAACCGCCGTCTTGATGCCATAGGGGTCTACTTGCCATGGACGGCCTGCCATTTTATCAAAATCTTCTTCGGCACTAATCCACGTGTCCCTGCAACAAGTTTAAAAAAAGTAACGATGCGTTATCGTGAGGAAATCATCTCCGAAACAGTGTATCTAGCATGACAGTGTCTGTTCCATTCGTATATGCCTCCATCATAAACTGCATTATGTATACGTACCACGGAGTCTTTCCACCATTGCAATTATAGACGGTACTGGTCAAAATCATGCGGTAATCCACCACATTACCATTCTTGTCAAAGGTCATGCTCCCAACACCCCCATTTTTATCTTCGGCATTGCTGACCCATACCCATCCTCCATCATTGTTGCCGGGACGCGTATCGACAAAGGTGGCAGCACCATCGGGCCAAACATGAAAATCGGCGGCGGAGGTTTGACCATTTTCATAGAGCACGGGCATGCCGGAGACGGCAATGATTTTGGAGGTTAATCCTTGACTCAAAATCAAATTGCGTTCCATGACGGTCAATTGTCCTGGTAAGAATGTGACATTGCTGCCTGTTCCAAAATCGGTGATAGTAGTTGTTGTCGTTGTGGGAGATGGATTGATGACAGCAGGAGTCGTTGGCTGAGGAAGAACAGAAGTGGGTTGCGGCACCAATGGCGTTGTTTGGGGTGTGGGCACCTGATTTATGACAGTGGCCAGGGGAGGTCCTGTGAGCATAAAGACTGTGGGCGCCGGGACTGGTAAAGTTGGTGCAGGAACTGGTACAGTTGGTGCAGGCACTGGTACAGTTGGTGCAGGCACTGGAATACCTGGAGCTGGAACTGGTACAGTTGGCGCAGCCACGGGAGCTTGAATTGCCGCAGCCACAGGAGGTACATTGACACCCGATCCTGGCGAATAGGTCTGTCGCATGGGTAACAATGCTTGTTCTTTGGAGACTCCACCCGATCCTCCGTATCCATCGGCCAAGGGCGTACCCATGGCAGCTTGTGTACGACGGCCACCTCCCATATGATGAGCGTCTGGAACGGCACCTCGAATACGATGCTGTTCCGATTGGGTATCTTCGTCGACATGGTTGCTGTTGGAATTGGGTTTCACGTTGAGAGCATCGGTCTTGTGGAAGGTTCCAACAGTGGCCAGCAGCCAACAAATGGCAAGCAGTGTGCTAGTAGCAGACTTGGTCATTTTCAAACTATTTGGTCCTCACAACAGTTATTGACAAAAGAAACAAACAAACGAATAGAGATTGTTTTATATCCAGCTGCTTTGTACAGTATCTCTCTTTCTTTCGCGTCAATTGAATGAAGTACGCTAGCTGGCTAGAGTGTAGCAGTGGTCTGCTGTGTTGTTACAGCGCAGGCAAAATTGGTTGTTGTCGCAGAAAGTATGTGCTCTTCTTCCCAATAAATTGTAGTTTTCATGTGAGGCATGCATGCATGCCAATCGATTGGATAGTTGCATGGAGAAAAGCGTGACTTTTGTTACTGCCTTGCGTCATCATTCTCATTCACTAACTTGGGCAAAGCGTGCACATGCATATGCAACGGCGAAAAGGAAACGTGCCGTAAAAGTCATTTTTGCGATAGATCCTTTTCATGTTTTGCTCATTCAATTTTCAAGAGTACTTGCATCACTTAGGACTTGACACTCGTAAGTGTTGGTTGGCGGGAATCAATACACGCACACAGTACCGGTAAGATTGATGTCCGGATTGACAAATCGACAACAACGGCAAATTCTCACCAATATCTTTTTGGCCACCATGACAGCATGGTGAATGTAGCGGCACAGATGCATTCGATTGATCGACGAAGTTATAATACTACTAACTAGTAGTAGTAGACTAGCCAGTAAACTAATCGCAACGAGTTGATTCGATTTTGGCACGATCGATTGGTGCTGAGTGTCCGTCAGAAAGTCAGTCCAGTCGTAGGCAAAGATACATCCGTTACGTACAAGGAAGGAAAGGCAGATAAACAAGCCATCCATCAGCCCATGAATGAATATTTGACTCGGAATTTGAATTAGGTTATCTGTTCTTCTGAAGACGACCTTTTCCTTATCAGGACTTGCCGCCGACAACTTGGGAAGCACCATTGATCTGATAGTAGTCCAGGTTCTTCTCTCTAAGGAACAATCAGAAAGAATCATAAAATGCTCGTTCGGCGAGCACTACAAACCGCATGGCGCCCATCCTCGATAATATCCTGCACTCGTGCAGGTCATACTATTACATGTAATAGTAATCGTATCAGTAGCAAAGTTTGTGTGCCTCCTTCATCCACGTTTGTGTTGCAGCAGGCATGCCGCCGCTCCATTACCACCACCACCATCAAGAACCATGAAATTTTGTTGGAACATCACCATCACGAACAAGATGAAAATGCGGTCGTTACCACATTGACACTGAATCGTCCCAAAGCCAATGCCATGGGATCCAATATGCTACAGGAACTGCAAGATTGTTTGTCCTTGCTCGAAGACGACAAGAGTCGATGTGTCGTTTTGACCTCGTTTTCGCACAAGGTCTTTTCGGCCGGTGCCGATTTGAAAGAACGTGCCACCATGACCCAAGACGAAGCCGCTGCCTTTGTGACACGGCTCCGCAATACCATGCAACAATTGGCCGCATTGCCCATGCCCGTCATTGCTGCCGTCGAAGGTGTAGCCGTGGGCGGGGGTTTGGAAATTGCACTGGCAGCCGATATACGAGTGGCATCCACCACGGCCACCTTTGGCTTGCCGGAAACATCCTTGGCGATTATTCCCGGTGCGGGAGGGACACAACGACTCCCCCGGATACTGGGGGATGTGGCACGCGCCAAAGAATTGATTTGGACCGGGCGGCGCATTTCAGCCAACGAGGCTTTGGAGTATGGATTGGTACAACACGTCGTCGACGAAGGAAAAGCCCTCGACAAGGCCATGGAACTTTCTTGGACGATTGCCATGAATGGACCGGTGGCTATTCGGGCATCCAAACAAGCAATTCAGGATGGTTTGAAAACATTGGATATGGCAGAGGCACTGGAAGTGGAACGACAAAACTATGCACGCGTCTTACCAACGACAGACCGATTAGAGGGCTTGGCTGCCTTTAAAGAAGGGCGAACACCTCAATACAAAGGAGAGTAATACATATTAATGAGGGAGCATGGTTATGCTAGAGAAAATCGTCTGATTCTCTAACGAGTAGAAGTCATTGGAATCGCACGCTTGTTGTGCTCAGCCTGCTCTGAACCTTGTTTAATTGTGCAGCTAAACAAGGCGGAATCAATCACCGTATCATGAGCAGGACACAGCCGCACTGGATTTCAAAAGCAAGCTGAGTTTCAGTGGAACTCCTCTGAAGAACCATTGACATGTAGGCTCCGTAGTAGGAGATCTCGAAGACACCCTCATCAGTGATTGTACGCATTGGTTGCTTGTCCTTTTTAACAGTTTCAATAAGGAGTGCAACCACTTCCTTCAGAGCTACACTGCTTTTCTTTCCAGCTCGGCCTTGCCACTATTTCTGGTACTGGTATTAGCTAGTAGATAGTAGCCAATAGTTACGAAGTATAGGTGGCAATAGTGCCTACAGTAGGAAGAGTGTGACAGAGTATCTGAAAGGTACCAGTAGACTATAATACAACAGGCATGTAAGATTGTTGTGCTTGTCGAACGAGCAACTGTGCTGACATGTGAGTAGGTCAGACGACCGTGTGGAGATGGCGTGCGTGCGTTGACGCTTGTCAGTGAAGTGGCAAGAACAGAGGGCTCTATGGCAGTGTAACAGATGCTTAGAACAACATGTTATTATTGCGGCAAACTAAAAACTACCGAATACTATCCAAACCCCAACACTAAGTAGCTAAGTTACCATCCATCCGTATTGCTACTGCACTGTCCGCTATAGTTAAGCAGTTTAGACTGCACAAGAATCGTATTCTACTACTAGCTAGCATCAAGGAAGTTTCTCGCTTTGTCGCAATAGGCAGCAACATCCATTCCGAAGTAACTTCAGTTCACCATGCCCCCGAGAGCCGCTGCGGCAGCCCCAAGAGTGGTGACTCCAGCAAGAAAGAAACAGACAGGAAGCAAGCCCCCAAGATTCCGATTAGATACTGCGCCCCATAGCCGTGCTAAATGTCGTCGCTGTAATCTACACATCATCAAGTATGAAATTCGTGCAGGGATAGTCGAAGATAATAAATTTGGATCCGAACAACGGTGGTACCATGAAGCATGTCTAACAGACGAACAACGTCAGAAACTTCCAACCCCGGGCGAGCAAGCAGAACAAGATCGCATTGATGCCAAGGTTGCTGATCACCCCCGACTCAAGGATGAATTGAAGAAACTACGCCAGCGACTAGCTAAAGAGGAAGGTTTGGTTGATGGCTTTAAAATCTATCCAAATAAGACGCTGGATCAGCTGGTGATTCAGCAGCCAACCACTGAAAAAGGTTTGCTGGACATCAAAGGAATAGGTCCGAAGAGGCTTGAGTCGTACGGGTGCGCTATCTTGAAAGTTATTCGAGACTACAAGACAATTCCTATATTTGATATCGAGGAGGAGGAGGAAGACGAAGTGGTTGTGCTGGAGAGAATTGAGGACATGCCTGGAAAGGAAATCCGAAAAGAGCTTGAAGGTTATGGACAATCAACGGAGGCACTACTGGAAAAGAAGGACTACGAGAATGCTCTTCGAGACGCTCGTCTCCGGAGAGGCCTACCCGCAATCATTTGATTGCTTGCGTCAAATCCGCACACCTTGCACGTATTTACATTTTGCATATGTTTCCTTGTCGTATTCTTTAGTGATCGCAGATGCTGTAACATCATAAGGTCTTCAAATGGAAGCCGGCGTTGTAGTAGGAACCCTAGGAAGAAAGCATAGCTTATCCACCATGTATCGATCTCATTGCAATTGATCCCATGACCACATGATAGCTGAAATCATGTTGAGTTGGACTGATGTAGATTCTTAAGAAAAAGAGGCAGCTTTGTGGAGGAGCACATTTCAGCCTCAACCTACTTTACTATTAGTGTCATGGTGCGCAGGAAATGAAGTAAGAAATCTTGAACTAAAGCAAAAGTGGTCATCAAATTATGGTTGACAGTCAGCCATCTTTGTAATGAAAGAAAAAAGATTCTAGCCCACTGCAATGTTAGTGCACAGTTCAAAACTACATTGGGCTTACAAAACAAAATATTTTTAGAACACTGTGCTGTGAGCAACACATCACAAACAAAAAATTATGGCTGTTGACTTGTGGAGACAAGTCAACACAAATCAATGAATGAACATGGATCATCATTTCTTCAATTCAAGTCTCAATGATGGCTCCATCACTCTCAAAACCCATGTGCCAACTCTCCTACAAGTTTGTGCTTGAGCAATAAAGATTGGATGAATGTGATTTCTCTGGAGTGTGCATGAAAGACATCCACAATCTTTGGCACTGTTGACAAGCTTGTTGTGGTGACAAATTGTTAAATCGGAGACGGATCATTGAAGAAAACCTGCGTTTTTGAATGAGATTTAGGATTTTTATCTTGGGCACACATGACAAGATGGCTCAGTCTCAGTGCACAGTTGTCCATCAATGTTCTGATTCTGTTGGTTGTTGAACATCATGACATGACGGAGTGTCCAATGACTGACGTCTTCGCAATGCCATTGTGCTCAACTGCAGCTAAAATTTGAGAAAATTCAACCCTTAGCAAACTGTCATAATCTTTATCAGCAACAACAGCAAACTAGATGATTGTGTGAATTGAATTGAGACATGTTCGAATCCGTTTTTGGAAGGCAATTGGTTGGCATGCGACTGACTTCACAAATGGCTGTGCACACAGTCTTCTTGACGATGTGATCCTTCTTAGTGCTAATGATGTCTGCTGAAGACTTCCATTGCCATTTTTCTTTAGCACAAAGAAGCACAAGTGGGGTTCATGTCAACATGGGACAAATCGGCTGTCAAAATGTTCTCAGGACCAAATGCTTGATCACCAACATCTTTTTGTTGCTCCCAATTTTTTTTCTCAATCAGGGGGCATGCTGGGGGGGTGCTTTTATGCTTTCCCACTCCCTGCAATTGATAGAACCCTGGTGACAAGTTAAGTGCCCTCTAGTAGCTAGGTGTTGGTGAGGCAGCCATTGCAGTTGTTATGGATATGCATGGATGTGCATAGGCCTGTCACTGATGCCAGCAGCAGTGATTAACGTTTTGATGAAACAACGGTGAACGTCAGCATGTCCCAAACGACAAATCAAAGACAGGTGAAAACAACATGCTGTAATCCGAATACTAGTATGCAAATTCTTACTGAAAGTCGCATACGGAAGTGAACTTTCCCTCTAACAGCCGGAACCAAGCTGAAAGCTATCACGTCAGCCGAATTAAAAAAAACTGCACTGATCACCAGTTCAAAAATGGGATAAGAGACACGCGAAACCAAAACGAGTTAACAAATACCAACAGCTCACCACTCGGCTTCGTTTCACTCACCTCCTCTCTCGGAAGTGTGTAGTATGTGGTAGTTAAAGATCATAGAAACTAGAATTGCAATTGCAAATACACAAGATATTCTGCCGGAGGCGAACGCAGTTTTTGGTATTTTGAATACCGCAGCACGTATTGTTGGTGGTGCTCCAGGGCAGTATTAAGACTAGCTCTTTAGTACGGACAACCAGCACGAGACAAGAAGCACGGGTGACATCTTACGCTTCTTTTTTCGTAATCGATACTCCCAACCAACCAGGTTGAAAGGCTTTGGCCGATACAATACACGCACTATCAGTATTACATCCATAATAGATAACACATATCCAGTCAGAGCCAGCTCTAACCGGTGTGTTGCGGTCAGGTCATCATTGTCATCAGAGGAGTATCAGTTGTAGAAGTAGAGCTAGCTTGTAGCTTTCCCGTGCTTGTTATCCTTCCCCACTTCAAGAGTTATACCAGAACACCGCATTGATATACGTAGGTTATCAGTGGCTCATCACTCATCTGCTAATACCTAGCCTTAGCCTGCTCAACTATATACTCACTCTTTGTTAGCTAGGAGAGAATGACGCGATACGCTATGCCCAGAAGGCGGGACTATCACTACTATGACGATGACTACGAGCTACCCTTGTTAAGGAGCGCTACTAGTACCAGACAAAAGAAGCAGCAATCCACATCATCCACTTCCTCCAATAATAGAAAGGAAGCACACTTCTATGATATCTGTCTTCCTCCGCAAGGCAAGACATACTTGGCCATTGGTCAAGACTTGTTTTCTCTTCAAGAGTATTTAACAGAACAACAAAACGCCAGTTTGCATTGGTATATGGGGCGGTCAGCGTACAACAGTCTGCATTCCAAAAAGAAACGACAAAAGACAGACGCAAATGATGATGATACTGTCATACTAGAAGAAGAAGGGAGGAGTAGTCGCAATAATACCACTGCCAGTATTGCGGAGAGCAGCAAAGGCAGCCGCACACCCAGAAAGAAACAACACACAAGAAGCAGTAGTAGCAACACCAACAACAACAATGGTGGATATCCCCGCATGCCGGTGCCACGCCGCGACGATGTCGTTCCGGCCGCCATTATGGTCTATACCGATATACAAACCCTTCGTGGTTTGGATACACCCGCCGATTATGGGACGGGCATTGAATACGCGGACGGCATGATTCAACTGGCCTCGCCACCCAACAACAATCCCTTGCGCATAGGACTCCAGATTGGATTGTGGTTGAATGGGACCCGCGGTTGTCTCGATGTCATTCATGGCAAGTTGGATCGAAAAATCAACGAATTGGTCTATTATTTGGCCTTTAAGTGTCCCGCCG
>ENA-ORBV01010179-ORBV01010179.1-microbial-mat-metagenome-genome-assembly--contig:-NODE-10179-length-15139-cov-18.340260_pt1 | contig 15139 bp, 9 predicted proteins | sample MGYA00237777_ERZ505514 | MGnify/ENA primary metagenome ERZ505514 (study PRJEB26160, sample SAMN06269048) | microbial mat metagenome | isolation source: Oligotrophic lake microbial mat | place... | reverse complement strand
GCAGAAGACGGCATACGAGATTCGCCTTAGTCTCGTGGGCTCGGAGATGTGTATAAGAGACAGCCCTCCCCCGATACCCCGCCTCCAGATTGATCGCTTCCAATCCCACGACCACCCGCTCCTGCACCGCCACTGGCTCCAAAGCACCGACCGCAAGTCTATCCAACAAAAATCCGTACAAAGGCACTTGACACCGATTGTAATCCGAGTATCCTACCCCAAGAATCGACTCCCCGCGCGACCGTCCGTCGTCCGCCACACGCCCAAGCCCGATCCCCGCACGCCCGTGATAACCCGGTTCGGACCAAGTGCGATACTTTCTAGGTGCTTCGGTCGCCATCCCCGCCTGGACGATCCCGTGTGGAACGATCCACGGCCCCAAAGCGTCCCCCCGGGGCACCCGCCCCGAGAACCCCGCATAGAAGGAGGTCCCCATGGCCCAGATCAACAAGACCCTGATGACAATCGCAATCGCGGCCTTCTGCGGCTCAGCCGCTGTGACAGGCCTCGCCCTCACCGCCGCTCGCCCCGCCGCCCAGCCCGAAGCCGGCGTCGCCGCCGACCATCCCCTCGCCCACGTCATGAACATCGATCCCGCCAAGTCCGAAGCCGCCTGGATGGCCGCCTCCATGCCCGGCACCGCCCACGCCTGGCTCGGCCAGTTCATCGGCACCTGGAGCACCAAAACGTCCATGGACATGGGCAACGGCCCCATGGTCTCCGAGGGCACCGCCGAGTTCTCCTGGCTCGTTGAGGGCCGGTTCCTCCTCCAAGAGTTCAACGGCGACATGATGGGCATGCCGTTGCAAGGCTACGGCGTCCAAGGCTTCGACAACCTCAAGCGCCAGTACGTCGGCACCTGGCTTGACTCCATGTCCACGGGAATCACGATGACGCAGGGCTCCCTCGACCAGACCGGCAAGATCATGACCCTCGTCGGCGGCATGGACGAGCCCACCACCGGCGAGATGAACAAGCCCGTCGCCTTCGTCACCACCGTCATCGACGACGACCACATGCGATTCGAAGCCAAGGAACTCATCCACGGCGAGCCCTTCACCGTCTTCACCATCGACTACCAACGCATCGACTGACCCCGTCGGAATCGGCATCCATTATCGCGCCGAGGCTGCGGCTCACGCCCGAGCCGATGATTGCACCGATGCCGTTGCTCGCGCCGACCGCCAGGGGGGGCGCGAAAGTAACCGGGGGCTTCAGCCCCCGATGCAACCGGTCGGAGTCCACCGCCCGGAGGGCGGACCAACGCCTCGCGCGCACGGATGCCCGCCGTCATCCACGCGCCACCCGAGCTCGGTCGGGCTCCGCCCACGACGCCACCTCCCCACGCCACACTCCGCCTTTTCGCGGCCCTCGCCCCCTTCGCGACCGTTGTGTTCAACCGAACTCCCAGGAACCCCCCGTCACGCTCCACATTTACCGCTCTTCACACCGAATCCGTCTCTCCGCCGCCGTCCCCACCCCGCTGGTATCCGCCCGCGCACGCCGCCAACCCCGCCCCAATCCCTGTTGACGCCGCACCCCAAAATACGCGATAATGCCCCCTCGCACCCGGACCGCCCTGGCGGCCCAACGGAGTTTCCCAATGCTCAAGTCGCGTCGCGGTGGCTGGAAGATGGCGATGGCGTGTGGTCTGGTCGCACTCGCCGGCCTGCCCGCCCTCGCCCAACCCGGTGATCCGTTGCAGGCCGTGGTCGACAAGTTCATGGCCGACCGCACCGCCATGCAGGCCGCTGGCACCCTGAACCAGGAAACCTTCACCCAGCTCGTCGGAGCGACCATGGCTGGCGTCGACCCTTCGACGCTCTCCGCGGCCCAGATCCAGACCGTCATCGGCGCCGGCCTCATGGCCCCGGCCTCGCCCAAGATGGAGGCGGCTGTCGCCCGTCTCAACCACCTCTCGCAGGAGCCCACCGCCGACGGAACGCTCGCCACCTGCATCCTGCTCCAGCAAACCATGCGGACCAACCCCACCAGCGAGGTCCTCGCCACCTCCCTCCGGGCCGCGCTCGAGCACCCGGGCCTGCCCCTCGCCACCACCTCCGGCGACGCCGCCCCCCTCATGGCCGCCATTGGCTCCATCCAGGACAAGGCCGTCATCGAGGGTTGCGCCGACCAGGTCTTCGCCATCGCCGAGGGCTTCGACGCCCAAACCTCCCCGAAGATGCACTACTACAACAACGCCCTCATCCAGAGCCTCCGCCGCGCCGAGCTGGACCCGGCCCGCGTCGACTCCCTCCGCGAGCATCTCGTCACCGTCTCCGCCGCCACCCTCGAGCGCCTCAAGGCCGGCGAGCAGACCACCACCGCCATCGCCGACGCTAAGCGCCTCCAGCGCCAGCACGACCTTCTCGATGGCGCCTTTGGCCGCGGCCAACTCATCGGCTACGCGGCTCCCAACCTCTCCTTCGACTGGACCAGCGATCCCAAACTCGCCTCCCTCGAAGACCTCCACGGCAACGTCGTCATCGTCGACTTTTGGGCCACCTGGTGCGGCCCTTGCCGCGCTGCGTTCCCCGATGCCGCCGAGCTCATGGCCCACTACGAGGGCTTCCCCGTCCGACTCATCGGCGCCACCAGCCTCCAGGGCTCCCGCGTCTACCTCTCCGACGCCCAGGACTCGGCCAAGGTCGATTGCACCGGCGACCCGCAGAAGGAATACGCCCTCATGCCCCAGTTCATGGAGGAAATGGGCATGACCTGGGACGTCGTCTTCACCCCCAGCGACGTCTTCAACCCGCAGTACGGCGTCTCGGGCATCCCGCATCTTGTCATCATCGCCCCCGACGGCACCGTCCGCCACAACGCCCTCAATCCCCATGGCACACCCGCCCCCGAGCAGGCCAAGCTCATCAACGAACTCCTTGTCGAGTTCAACCTCCCACACCCCGAGCCCATGCCCGTCGAGCCCGCCGCCGCCGGCGGCTGAACACAGCCGTGCGGGAGCACCGCGTCGCTCACCCAAAGCGTGTGACCACGCGCGCGACAACCTCACAACGATTCAAAGCGGACGGGCCGATCGGCCCGTCCGTTTCTTGTTGGACCCTGTCGGACGCGAGGCCTCCGCGAGATCGGACCCTCGCCGTGGACGCGCGATGGCCGATTGCTCGCGCAATCGGTTCTGGTCCGAACTGTGACGGTCGCGCCGCGCGGCCGGTTCTGTTGCCTCGCGTGCTCACGCACGCGGCTCCGTTGAAACCCGATACCCTCCCCCCATGTGCGGCATCGCTGGCATCCTCCGCCTCCACGCCCCCGGCGCCGACCTCACGCGCCCCCTCGACGCCATCCCAGAAGCCTGGCTCGACATCCTCGACGACTCCATCAAGCACCGCGGCCCAGACGGCCAGGGCCGCTTCCGCCAGCGCACCACCCGCCCCGACGGCGCGACGATCGACATCGCCCTGGTCCACCGTCGCCTCTCCATCATCGACCACGCCGGCGGCGCGCAACCCATGCTCCTCGGCGCCGCGGCCCAAACGCTTCCGGTCCGAGCCCCCGGCGGGAGCCGGGGGTTGAAACCTGCCGACACCCCGCACACGTCACCACCCCTCCTCAGCCTCGAAGCCGCTCCATACACCCCCCCCTCCACGCCAAACCTCTGCCCCGCCTGCTCCGCCAAATCCCCAGGTGTGCTCGCCGTCGTCTTCAACGGTTGCATCTACAACCACCGGGAGGTGAGGCGGGAACTTGAGGCCGCCGGACATGTGTTTCATACGGGCCACTCGGATACGGAGGTGCTGCTGCATGGGTGGAGGCAGTGGGGGGCGGAACTGGCCGACCACTTGGATGGGATGTATGCGGCGGCAATCTGGGACGAGGCGTTTGGCCGTCTGCTGCTCCTGCGTGATCGTTTCGGCGAGAAGCCTCTGTACATCTCGCATCCCGATGGCGTGGCTCGGCACAGCGGCGAGGCGCTCCTCACCGCGTGGTCATCGGGCTACACCGGTCTGATCCGACTGCGAGTGGCGATGGGACTTCAGGCAATGGACGACGCCTCGCGGTGGCTCAGGGGGTGGTCGAAGTTTGGATGGAATCAGGCCGCTCCGGGATCGGATCCGACGCCGGTGTTCATCGGGTCCGTCAAGGCCAGCCCCAGAATCATCGATGTGCCCGCACGCGCGATTGACGCAATGCCAGGATGCACGGTCGGCGAGCACGACTCGCTCGAGCGGAGCACGGGCTGGTGGAGCCAGGCGATGGTGCTCGGCGCCGAATCGCCTTCCGAAACGAAAGTTGATGCAGTCCTTCGCGCCGCCGTGCATTCCCGCCTTGAGGCCGATGTTCCGCTCGGCTGCTTCCTGAGCGGTGGGATCGATTCGGCCCTCATCACGCGCTACGCCTCCGAAGTTCGCCCGGACCTGACAGCCTTCACTGTCCGCATGCCCGTTGCCTCGATGGATGAATCGGCCGCGGCCGCCGGCACCGCCAAGCACCTGAACGTCCGGCACGAGCTCCTCGACTGCGATGCACGACCGGCCGAGGACGTGGTCACGCTCATCGAACAACTCGGCCTTCCCTTCGGCGACAGCTCGCTGCTTCCCACGTTCTGGGTCAGCCGCGCGGCCCGCGGCCGCGTGACGGTCGCCCTCGCGGGCGACGGCGGTGACGAGCTGTTCCTTGGCTACGACCGGCACCGCGCCATCGAGCCCATCATCAACGCCAGTCGCAGCCCCGCCATGCTGCGCCGCCTCGCCGCTCGCGTCGCGCGGGCAGACCGCGATCCGCGCTCGCGAGCATCACGAGCCGCGCGCCTGCTGGCCGCGCTCGACGGGAAGGGATACAAGGAACTTGTCGCGATCTTCCCGCACCCGCTTGATCGGGAGGTTGGCATCACGGCGGACCAGCCCATGGAACACTTCGGCATGACCCCCACGGAACGCGCCGATCCCACCTGGACCTGGGCTCTCCGCTTCGACCGCCTCTTCTACCTCCCCGAAGACCTGCTGCGCAAGACCGATACCGCCTCCATGTCCGTCGCCCTCGAGGTCCGCGCCCCTTTCCTCGCCAACGACGTCGCTCGACTGGCGTTCAACGCCCGCCCCGCTTCCCTCATGCCACAAGGCCAGCGCAAAGGCCTCCTCCGCGCCGTCGCACGCAAATACCTCCCCGCCGACATCGTGGACCGCCCCAAGATGGGCTTCGCCATCCCCATCTCCGACTGGTTCCGCGCCGATTACGGCCAGATGCGCCAGCTCCTGCACGACCACCTTCTCGCCGCGGACCCCTTCCCCGGGCTGGACGACGCCGGCATCCACCTCAACATGGCCTTTGTCCGTCAGATGCTCAAGGAGCACGACGACGCGGGCGAGAAATCGCTGTGGCCGTGGAAGGGCCGCGACCACGGACAGCGGCTGTACATGCTGGTCGTGTTGTCGATCTGGTGTCGGTGGTTGGACCGGGTGCGGCCAGGGGGGTGAGGTGGCCGAACGAACGACGTGCTCGTTCGCGCCCACGTCTTGCTCTGTGCCACTGCGTTACGCCTGCTCAGACCGGCAACTGCTTGAAGTTGACGATCTGCTGCGGCATCGGCACCGCCAGCGCGTTCTTGTCCACCACCGCCTTGCACGCGATCAGGAGGCGTTCCTTCACCGTCGCGAACGCCGGCGTGGGCGCCCACACGCCGACCGTCCACACCTGCCCGCCCGTCAGGTCCGTCAGTGCGGCCGTGGGCTCGCTCTCAGCCGCACGCCCCTCCACGCCCCGGGCCGCCTCCAGGAAGGCCGCCCGCGCCTTGGCGATGTCCGACCCGCCGTTGATCGTCATCGTCACGCTCACGCCGCGCCTCGGGTTGGCCGTCTGGTTCTCGATGGTGGTGTTGAACACCGCCCCGTTGGGCAGGATGAACTTGCGGTTGTCGGGAGTGATCACAGTGGTCGAGAACAGCTCGATCTCATCCACCACGCCCGTCATCCCGCCCGTCACGATGCTGTCGCCCACCCTGAAGGGGCGGAACAGCATCAGCATCACGCCCGCCGCCAGGTTGCCCAGCGCGCCCGAGAGCGCCAGGCCGATCGCGAAGCCCATCGCGGCCAGCACCGCCGCGAACGACGTCGTCTCGATCCCCACGATCCCCAGGATCGACACGCCCGCGATGAGCAGGATCGCCCATCGGACGGTGTTCCCCAGAAACTTGGCCAGGGTGATCTCGACCTTGGCCTTGCCCATCGCCGCGATCAGCGCCCGCTTGATCCAGCCCGCGATCAGCCACGCCACGATGAAGACGATCAGAGCCTTCACCAGCGGCAGCCCATACGTGGACCAGATGCCCGGCAGCGCGCGGACAAAGTTATCCCACGTCAGATCGTCCACAGTGATGTTCTGAAGCGCCTCAAGATCCGCCGCCGCCCGCTCGGCCGGCGTCAACCCGGCGGCCGCGCTCTCCGCGGCCTGGTTGGCCGCCTCCTGCGCTGCCTCGGTGGACCCCACGGCCGCCGGAGCAGCGGGCGTCGCCCCAACCTCGCCCGCGGGCTGCATCATGAGTGCAAGACTGATCAGCCAGTTCATCATTCACCCCTCCAAAGCCGCCCTTTCGGGCCGGCGTGACAGTAGACCGACCCCGCGGCGTGAGTCCTGTTGCGATTGCAGTCCAAGGCGAGGGCAGGCCGCAGAGGGCACGGAGGCTCGCAGGTGGATGGGCCGCTGCGCTCTGAATCAGCACGCTGTCGCCGCGCTAAACGCCCCGGCTCCAACTCGCGTGGCTCGCTGTGTGCGGCTCTGCCCCCTCTGCGTTCTCTGCGTTCTCTGCATTCAGCCCCGCCCAAACCACGCCTCAGAAGTTCCACCCCAAGAGCGCAAAGTACGCGAAGTCATTGCTCTCCGAGTCCCCGCCGGGGTTCGAGTCGTACCGATCTTCGACGCCCAGGTTCAGGAACATCCCATTGGTCTCATCCAGCTTGATCTCCCAACCCGCCTTCGCCTCCACCCTGAACTCGGGCCAGTCGGTGATCACCGGGTAGTAGGTCGCCGACGCGTACAACTTGTTCCGGTCGTTCAGTTGGTGCGTCCAGTCCAGCCCGAGCAGCCCCTCGAGGTTGATGTCGTCGTCCTCGCCCCCAAAGTCCTTGACCACGCCGAGGCCGGCCCGCCCCGTCAGCGTCGTGCGCTCAGACTTGATGAAGTCGTAGCCGATGCCGTTGAAGATGCCCAAGCGGAAATCCCAGTCCTGGAACTCGTCATACTCCCCGAACGCCGAGATGAAGTACCGCCACCGGCTCCCCTCCCCGAACAACCAGTCGTTCCGGGCGTCCAGGCGCAGGCGGTTCTCCGTATCCTGGCTGTCGGTGCTCGCGTACGCGTACAGCAGGCCGAGCGTCGTCTCGTACCGCTCGGTCGTCCGCTTGGCGGCGATCGTTCCCCGCATCGAGATGTTCTCGGTGTTGCCGCTGTTGCCCGTCAGGCCAAACGCCACCGACCCGTCCCACCCCGACCAGAACGACGACGGCGGCTGCTCGATCTCCGCCGGGTCCTCCTGCAACGACGACAGCGTGAGCGCCGGGGCGGGCTTGAACAGCACGCCGGGGGCCGACGCGCCGCGGCTGGCCGCCATCTCCCGCGCCTTGGGCGTCAGGGCGGCGAACTGAGCAGTGGCGGACGACGCCACCGCGCCGACAAGGGCCACGGCGGTCAGGATCGAGCGTTCCATGCGTCACCTCCACCCGGTTCAGGGGATTTCCGGGTCGAGGGTCGACGCCCGGGTTCGGGAACTCGTGTTCGGGCCACTCCGGTTCCAACCGGGTGGGCCGATTTGGGCGGGATGATACCGAGTGCCGGGATGAGTGTCCGCCACCCGGGCGACAGGCACGCCGCAGGGTGGCATGCGTGCCGCTCCGGGCAGCCATGCACGAAACCCAAGGGCTCACCCAAGCCACCCGCTGTCCACGCGTTCCCGCGTTTATACTCCACGCCGCCCGCGTGCCGATAGTCCCGGCTTGGAACTCCCCATGAACCGTCGCGAACTCCTCCGTGCCTCCACCGGGCTGGGCATCCTGATCCTGACCGGCTGCGCCGGTCGGCGATCCACCGCCGACGCCGACCGGGCCATCACCGGGCTGCCCCAGTCCCACTCCCCTCGCGCCACGCGCCAGAGCCGTCGCCCGGACTGGCTCGGCGACGTCCTTCCCCAGGGCGGCGGGTACGCCAACGTCATCCCCCGCTCGGCCTGGGCCCAGGCCGGGCCCATCATCGCCCGGGCCGACCCGATGTTGCCGGTCAACAAGGTCACCGTCCACCACGACGGCATGTCCCCCTTCTTCTCCACCACCCAGGCCGACGCCATGCGCCGGCTCGAGTCCATTCGAAAGGCCCACGTGGGTCAGGGATGGGCCGACATCGGCTACCACTTCTCGATCGACCCCGCGGGCCGGGTCTACGCCTGCCGCCCGCTCTCGCTCCAGGGCGCGCACGTCAAGGACCAGAACCCCGGCAACCTCGGGGTGATGGTCATGGGCAACTTCGAGGCCCAGCAGCCTACCCCCGCCGCCCTGACCAGCCTCGAATCGTTCGTCGGTGGCCTGATGCGCCAGTACCGCATCGGCACCCGGTCGATCTTCACCCACCGCGAGCTGGCCTCCACCGCCTGCCCGGGGCGCAACCTGCAAACCCGCATGGTCCAGGCCCGCGCCGCGGGCGGCAAACTCGCGATCGCGTGACGCCACCGCGCCCGGCAACGGAACCGATTGCGCGAGCAGTCGGCCGCCGCGCAGCCGCGGCCCGTCCCCGGGCGCGCCCCACGTCTTGACTCACGCAACACCTCTGGCTCGTTCGCATGGGCTGCCCGGAGCGGCAATCATGCCACATGCTGAGTCCACTCATGGCCTCGCTGGCGGCCTCAGTCCCGGCGGCAACTCCCCGATCCGCTCCGGATGCCCGGACTCCGTGAACACCTGCGCCAGCTTGCGCGCGATGAAGATCGTGTTGCGATTGGTGTCCCGGGCCTGCTCGCGGTACACGTCCAGAGCGAACCGCAGTTCGACCTCCGCTTCAACCCAGCGGCCCTGGCGATTCAAGGTTGAGCCAAGATTGGCCCGCGCCCACGCCGTGGCGAGATTCTGCGGACCCAGTTTGCTCGTGTACCGGGCCACGACCGATCGGAGCACCGCCTCGGCCTCGTCCAGCCGGTTGGCCCGGTGCAGGAACTCGCCCCACATGATCTCGGGCTCCAGACGCTCCGGATCGTCCTCTCGAAGCACACGCTCCAGCACGTCGAGCCCCTCGCGGAACTGCGGCTCGGCCTCGTTTAGTCGCCCCTGCAGCATCCGCACGCGCGCCATCTGCACGCGCATGATCGCGGTGTGCGGGTGGTCGACGCCCAGGCGATCCGAGAGCAGGGCCGCTCCTTGTTCGACCACCGGCGCGATCTCGTCCAGATTCTCGGCCCGGTAGTCGATGAACATCGCTTCCCCGAGGCTGAGCATGGCGCGCCCGAGGTCCTCGTCGGCGGCGCCGAGCGCGCGAAGCCCGTCCACGGCGCCCCGCGACTGGTGGATCGCTTCGTCGCGCCGACCGGCCTTGCGCAGCAGCACGCCATAGTCGTGCATCGCCAGGAAGGCCGCGCGGCTTCCGGCCGGGCTGGTCCTCTGCAACGAGGCGATCAGCGACGTGTAGAGTTCGCGGGCCGCGTCCCAGCGCCCCTGCAACCCCACGGCGTGGGCGAGCAGCGCCTGCGTGTGCAGCGTGTGGTCCGCATCGGGACCAAGCGTCCGCCCCCGGCTGTCAAACGCGCCCCGCAGGAACGGCTCTGCGTCGCCCGCCAACCCCAGCGACAGGTACGTCGCGCCGATGATGTGCCGAATGTCGGCCTGCACCTCGGGCTGGTTGGGCGCGTCGCGCTCGATCCGCGCGGCCGCGTCCTCCAGCACCTCGGTCACCAGCACCTCACGCCCGCGGGATTGCGTCGGGTCCACCGCCGAGAGCATGCGCTCCAGGAAGTTCCGCGTCGCCTCGGAAGACGCCCGCGCGATCTCGCTTTCCAGCAGCGCGGCCGCCTTCTCCCGCGTCGCCTCGTTGGCCGCCTCGGTCGCCGCCTCGGCCGCGATCCGCTGACGCTCAGAGTCGCGCCACAATCCCGCCATCGCAAGCCCGAAGCCGATGATGAGCAGCAGGAAGCCCGCCGCCACGCCCACCGCCACCTTGTGCCGCCGCGCCGTCTTGGTGATGACGTACCACCCGCTGTCGCGCTTGGCCTCGATCGGCTCGCCGTTCAGGTACCGCCCCAGGTCGCGCCCCAGGTCGCCCGCGTTCTGGTACCGACGCTCCCGCTCCTTGCTCAGGCACTTGAGGACGATCGTCTCGACCTCGTTGTTGATCTGGCGGCGCACCGTGCTCGGGCGGGCCGGCTCGGCCCGCAGGATGTTGTCCAGAACATCCCGCATCATCCCGATCACCTGATACGGGAACTTGTCCGTGAGCATCTGGTACAGCATTACGCCAAGGCTGTACACGTCCGTCCGCACGTCCAGCTTCTCGGGCGCGCCCTCGGCCTGCTCCGGACTGGCCCACGGCAGCGACCCGATGAACTGGCCCGTCATCGTCATCAGTTCAGGCGCGTCGCCGCCGGTCGTCGACCCGATCCCCACGCGGGCCAGGCCGAAGTCCAGCACGTGCGGCTTGCCGTCGTGATCGACTCTGATGTTCGCGGGCTTGATGTCGCGGTGGATGATGCCCTTGAGGTGGGCCGCGTTCACCGCGTCGCAGATCTGAACGAACACCGAGAGGATCGCGTCGATCCCCGGCTTCTTGTCCTTGACCCACGAATCCAGCGGCGAGCCCGAGATGTACTCCATGACGCAGAAGAACGAGCCTTGGTAGCCGGGGGCCTGGGCCTGCACCCCTGCGGGGCGGGGCGCGGAGGGCTGTGGAGACGACGCTCTGGCTTCCGCGCCCGGCATGGTCGTGGCCGACGCGGCCCCCGTCAGATCGCTCTCGGACACCAGCGGCGCGGTCGAGCCGCTGTCGATCACCGCGACAATGTTCGGGTGGTTCAACTGCGCGAGAATCTCCACCTCGCGCTCGAAACGCTGGCGGTCCTTCTCACCGGCGAACGGCCCCTGGTGCAGGACCTTGATCGCCACCTTCCGCTTGGTCGCCCGCTGCAGCGCCAGGTACACCACGCCCTGCCCCCCGCGATGGATCTCACGGATCAGCTCGTAGCCCGGAAACGTGTTGGCGGGCGGCAGGCGTTCGGGCGGATCGGGCATGTCGGACCCACGGCGAGCCTGCTGGAGCGCACCGGCGATCAGCAGCGACTCATCGCTGGGCGGTGGGCCCGGCGGTGGGCCCGGCGGCTGGCCTGGCGGTGGGGTCGAACCCGGGATGGAGGGATCATCTGCCATAGCGCGCTCCCAGCATAAGCGACAGGCGCTCCCGGCACTCACGCGGATTGTTCGGCCGCTTGCCGATCTCGCCCGTCCCCGCCATACTCCCTCCCATGCAACGGACCGCCACCACCGCCCGATCGTTCTTCACCCGTCTGGCCCGCGTCGGTTCCATCTCTGCGGCGGCTGGCCTGCTCGCGCTCCTGACCGCCTGTTCCGGCTCGCCGCGCCGAGCGGCCCCGGCAGCCTCGATCACCATCGACGGCGACGTTTCCGACTGGCCCGCCGAGGTCGTCGCCACCGCCGACGCCGACTATCTCTACCTCCGCTTCCGGATCGCCGGCCCGCTCATCACCTTGCAAGCCAGCCCGGAGACGCTGTCGATCCTACTCGACGCCGACGACAGCTCGGCCACCGGCGCGCCCATCTCCGAGCTGGCCGCCGCCTCGTCCATGGGCATCGACATCGAGATCCAGTTCAGCCCCATGACCGATTCGGGCCAGCCTGCCAACGGCGTGTCGGCCATCGCCATCGATTCCACCGGCGCGACCGAACGCCTCTCACACACCGCCCTGGACTTCCACTTCTCGCCCACCTACGCCAGCGAGTGGTACGAGGCCCGCATCTCCCGCCAGTCCACCGGGGCCGGGCTGCTGTCCCCCGGAATCCTGAAGGGCCGCAGCGTGCGGGGCGTGCTGGGCCTGTACGACGCGGCTGGCAACATCTCCGGCGCATCCGAGGCGTTTGGCACCGCGATGCCGCCGGCGGCGTCAGAGCGGCGCCTGAGCGACACGCCTGTGCCGGCCACGCCGCGGGGCGCGCTGCGGGTGATGACGTACAACGTGCTGCGCAGTTCGCCCGCCAGCAATCCCGGGCCGTTCACGCGGCTGGTGCGGTTGATCAATCCCGATGTGATCCTGATCCAGGAGTGGGACACGGATGCGGCCACGATCGGCGCGTGGTTCGACGCGGCCCTGCCCGAGCACGCGCCGTGGAGCGTTGTGGCCACGAGCGGCTTGTACGGAGTCGGACTTGTCACCAGGCATCCGCTGGTTTCCAGCACGGTGGATGGGTCGCTCACGCCCGGCGTGGCGGCGATCGGGGAGTCAAAGGTGAGGTTCGCGGGCGCGGTCGTACGAACGCCGCTGGGTGACGTGCTGGTGGGGTCGACGCACCTCAAGTGCTGCGGCACGGCGGGCAGCAGCGAGGACGTGCGCCGCATGGAGGAGGCGCGGGCGATCAACACGGCGTTCGGGGCGATGGGCAACCGCTCGCTCGCGCTGCGGGTGATCGGCGGGGACATGAACCTCGTCGGCTCGCGCGGGCCGATCGACACGCTGCGCGGCGGCCTGGACGCCGACGGCAGCGACATGGAGATCGCCCCGGCGATGGTTCTGGGCGATGCGGCGTATTACACGTGGTCGGACACGGGGAGCCCGTTCAGCCCGGGGCGGCTGGACTATGTGCTGGTCGGTGACTCGCAGGCGCGGGTCGTGCGGTCGTTCGTGGTCGACACGGCACGGCTGACGGATTCAGCCCTGGCGCAGAGCGGGCTGCAGCGCGGGGACAGCCGGGGGAGCGACCATATGCCGGTGGTGGTGGATGTGGTGAGGAGGTAGGGGCGAGTGCGTGAGGTGAGCGGGTGCGGTAGGCTGGGGGGGATGGGTGAGGATGCGGGACAGGGTGGGGATGAGCCGCGGGTGTGGGCGGAGATCGGCTCGGATGCCGCGCAGCTCAAGGAGATCGCGGAGGCGGTGGTGCGCGGGGCGTGGCTGGTGCACGCCCGGATTCTGGATCTGAGGAAGTTGGTGGAGGCTGTGCAGGCGTGTGCGGGGGTGAATCTGGCGAAGGTCGGGGAGGATGGGAAGCCGACGACCAACAAGCCGACGGAGTTGGTGATACGGCTTTGCGAGGTGGTGGAGGCGAACCTCTCGGGCCTTGACATCGGCGTTACGCTCAACGCCTCGCAAAGCCGATTCGCGGGGAACGCGGTGTTCAACGGGGCGAGCTTCGCGGGGTTCGCGTGGTTCGACGGTGCGAGCTTCGAGGGGGACGCGGGGTTCGACGATGCGAGCTTCAAGGGGGACGCGGGGTTCACACGGGCGAGCTTCGCGCGGGCCGCGGGGTTCGACCGGGCGAGATTCGCGGGGGGTGTGGCGGGCGACCTTCGCGGGGTCAGCGTGCGAGACAGTGTCTTTCGGTTGCCGCGTCCCAAGCCGGAGGAATCGCGATGGACGCCGGCGGGCATGGCAGGGCGGCTGTGGTGGATTGCGGAGGAGTGGGCGCGGGTGAAGTTTGGGTGGAAACATGTGCGGGCGCTGGGGCAGTTGTCGATTCTGGCGCGGGTGTCGCTGGTGGCGCTGATCGCGGTGCCTCTGCTGGCGGCGGTGTGGCCTGCGGTGCAAGCGTTCGCATCGGCGTATCACCGGGAGGTCGCGGAGACGCGGCTGCAGGTCGATCGACTGCTGCACGAGGTCGAGCGAGCCGCTGACGCAGCGCCGCTGACAGCGGATGTCGAGACGAGGGTGCTTGGCGCGACGGCCAGTGTGGAACGGGCCGCGGACGCGTGGGGAGCGAGGCTGGCCGAGCTGCTGGCGGAAGACCCTGCGCTGGGGACGACGCTGGCCCTGACGTTCTTCGCGGCGGTCGCGGTGACGCTGGGGTTGCTGTTGTATCAGATCGCGTGTCCGCCGGAGGTGAAGGCGCACGATGAAGATGACTTCGTGCAGCGGACCCATGCGCGGTACTCAGATGCGGGGGACGTGCGGCGCAGGGATGGGCTGGGGCGGTCGATCGAGCAACTGGAGGAGATCGCCGAGAGGCGGTCTGACCGGCATCGCTCGTTTGTGAAGCATGGACGGGTGACGGTGTGGGTTCCGCCGCGGGAGAAGATGGAGTGGTTTGATGACAGCAATCTGCCGAACCACGAGAAAATTGCCGAGGCGGTCACTCGCAAACCCGACGATACCCGATCAGACGTGGAGCTCGTGACACCCTCTGTGCCCGAGCGAACCGAGTTCGTGCTGTATCAGGAACGTGATGGCTTCATGCCGGGCGCGGAGCGGGCGAGGATCGTGATTGAGGAGGGGGCGAAGGCCGAGTATTGGCTGTTATGCCGGACGAACGGGAAGCGGGCGAGGTTGTCGTTCGGGTTGTACGTCGTGGGGATCGGTTTCTTGCTCGCGATTCTGGTGATTCAGTGCGTGGAGGTGGCGAGGGCGGCGTGGTGGTGATTCGGATTCCGCAAAGGAACTGCGGCTCGGGTACCCCCTCGGTCGTCGTCGCAGAGCCTCGACGACACCTCCCCCGCACGCGGGGGAGGGGGCCAACGATGCGGGTTGATTCGGGATGATGCCGCTGGCCGATGGTTGGGGCGCGATGCTGTACTTGTTGTTTGAACTGCTGTCTCCGTGGCTGGCCGAGCGGGGGGTGCGCGGGTACTTCGGGATTCTGGATCAGGTGCAGTTCCGGGCGTTCGCGGCCGCGGGGATCGCGTTTGCGATCGTGATGCTGATGGGACGGCGGACGATCGGGTTCTTGGTGCGGCTCAAGGTCGGCGATGCGGGGATGACCGACGCCCAGGCGCTGCGGGGGGTGGCGCAGTCGAAGGCGAACACGCCGACCATGGGGGGGATGCTGATCGCGGGGGCGATCCTTGGGGCGACGCTGCTGATCGGGGATGTGACGGAGCGGTACGTGCAGATTGGGATCGTGGTGTTGGTGTGGACCACGGTGCTGGGCCTGTCTCTTATACACATCTCCGAGCCCACGAGACTAAGGCGAATCTCGTATGCCGTCTTCTGCTTGAA
>ENA-ORBV01010176-ORBV01010176.1-microbial-mat-metagenome-genome-assembly--contig:-NODE-10176-length-15145-cov-11.536966_pt1 | contig 15145 bp, 19 predicted proteins | sample MGYA00237777_ERZ505514 | MGnify/ENA primary metagenome ERZ505514 (study PRJEB26160, sample SAMN06269048) | microbial mat metagenome | isolation source: Oligotrophic lake microbial mat | place... | reverse complement strand
CGCCGGATACGTGCCGAAAAAGCCATCCAAGACGATGTGTCTCACTTGGACGGGGAGGATGATCTGGATCGTGGCACTGTGCTGGCTACTTAGCGTATCTAAGGGAGAAAACTGAGATCAGGCGCTTCGTCGATAGGCGTGATGCAAACCGTTCAAAACCGGAAATGCGGTAATTCTGGTTCCAATCGAGGGTGAATCGAACGGTGTGAGACGCTGCCCCTCCAGACATCGATGGGGACGTGCTGTGTTGAAATATTGAACCTATTCTTTGAGGAGTCGGTGGCGCGGTCGCTCGTTCAGGATCCGCGCAGGGTCTCGACATTCGCGTCGCACACTGCCTGGAAAACGCTCACACACAGCATTCGCTTTGGGAGCGCGAATCGGCGTGCGTCATCCCTCAATGCCGCGCGCTGCACGAGCAAACTCAGTGCCCAATGTGCGGTCACTATCGCGGATCAAGAAGCGCGGACGCGTGTCGAACGGCGTGGCTTCGCGAAGCGGCTGGGCAACCCAAACGTCAGTTGGGGAGGATGGGATAGCGAAAGGCACGACACGACGGGAACCCAAGCGAGGATGAAGAAGACCAACAGGCTTCGGAACCACAGGGCGTAGGCGTGGAGAAAATCACAAGCCCAGATCTCATGGGCGTGATTGTTCAGAAAGGTTCCCCAAGGTTGCATCGGTTTTCGAGGCAGTCGGGTGGGGCGGACGTGACGGATGTAGCGAGCGACGGTTCGTTTGGCAAGCGGGAAGCCGCGCTTGCACAGTTCATTGTGAATGCGTTTGGTTCCCCACAGCCGATTATCCAGTGACATCGTGTGGATGAGCGCGATGACCTTTGGAGCGATGCGAGGGGGACGGGGTTTCACGTGGGACGTGTGTCGCCAAAACAGGCGGAAACCTTGTCGATGCCAGCGGAGTAGCATGTTGGGCTTGACGATGAGCAGCACATCCCTCCATCGCATCAGTCGGCTGGCGAACAAGACCCGCAGTCCACGATCCAAGCGGTGAGCGTGGGGCGTTTCGTCTGCCGCCGTAGAATCACGAACTGCTGCCGCAGACACGCATTATCAGCGATCCACTCAGATTGACTGCGGGTAACGTTCCATCACGGCACCAAGGGTTGGATGGACGATAGCCGGTTGCAGACAACGTTTAAAGGGTAGCGCGATGGGCGCGATAACACGGACGAACCGTGGATGGAAGCGGCGTTGCAGGAATTGACGAAGCATCGGTTACTCCCGATCGGGAAGGGGGGTGAATCCACGAGAGGGAGAATTGTAGCAGTCTGTGGAGGTGAACCTACTCTGGATAGCCTAAGTAGCCATCACAGGACACGACGCGTTCCAACTTCGATGAAAAAGAAGACATAGACGGTCTGGAGGCGAATGGTTTTGACGGTGAAGAAATCGCATGCCAACAAGGTGTCCTTGTAGTGATTGAGGAACGTTCGCCATGTTGATGATGATCGCCGGCGGGGAACAGGCAGCACGCCATGACGGCGCAAAATCCGGCGCATCTTTTCATAGCTGATCCGATAGCCGAGCTTTTTCAGTTCTCTGGTGAAACGGTCATCACCCCAGCGATGCTCACGGGCGAGTTGGAGCACAAGCTGAACGACTTGCGGTTCGATCGGCAGTCGCCCTGCTTTCTTGAGCTGATGGTTAAATGTCCACTTGCGGGTGACGAGCTCGCGATGCCAGCGCAGCAGCGTATCGGGTTTGAAGATCCAGAGCAACTGTTCCAGTTGCGCGTTTGGCAGCATTGCGAAATGTCGGAACTGCTCGACCAAGGTCAACAGCATGAGCTTTTCACTGCGCGTGATCGTCGGTTCACGTTTTTGGTGTCGTCGCACGATCAGAAGTTGCTGACGGAGCAACACGGGCTCGAGGAGTTTGTTATCTGGGGACAGATGGTTGAAGCGCAGACTGTCCCAAAGCAGAGTTACGCTCGATGAAAGAGATGCCAGGTCATCGATGCTTGGTTCGAATCAACCAACAATATCGAAGGATTATATCAGGTAGAGTTTAGGTTTATTGCTATTACAGGATTAAGTGTACCCCACAGCATCCCGCGCCGGAAAGTTCGTGATTGAGAGTCATTATCACGCGCGCTTAAGACGTTCTGATGTTACAATCAATAGACTTGAGTAGATGGAAAAACGATCATGTACAATACGAACATCCGTACCGTTTTTGGGGTGATCACCGATTTCCTGACATCTGACCCAACCGCCGAAGCCATCCTCGCGTATCACTTACCCGAAGATTTGCAGGCTCGCGCCGACGAATTGATCGAACGGAATGGTGAAGGCCAATTGACCTTTGATGAGCAGCAAGAATTGTTCGACTTCATGCGCGCCGACGAAATGATGTCGCTGCTCAAGGCAAAAACCAAACTCAAACTGCGAAATGTGAAACCTTGAGCGTCACGAACGAACAGCGTCAGATCATCCGCGCTGCGGCGGGACAATGCTGCGAGTACTGCCGCGTCCCGGAGGATGACCGGTTCGCCAGATTTCAAATCGATCACATTATTCCGCTCAAGCACGGCGGCAAAGATACGGTCGAGAATCTGTGTCTTGCCTGCCTCAAATGCAACGGCTTCAAAGGACCCAACGTCGCCGCGCTTGATCCCGATACCGGTGATGCTACGAAGCTTTTCAACCCACGCCGTCAGCATTGGGAAGATCACTTTCGCATCAATGAGGACGCCACCCTCACGGGACTCACGCCGGAAGGACGCGCAACACTGATTGTACTGCGAATCAATGAAGATCGGCGCGTTCAAAATCGGCAACTGCTTATGCGCCTAGGTGAATACCCCTGTCAACGAGAATAGCGGATGCATTCTTCGCGCAAAACACCTTCCTATTCCCATTCATAATCGAAGATCACAAAGCGAATCGTTTATCCGTTATTCGAACGTCAGCAGCGCTATGTCGTGCCCGAAGCAGCGGCACAGTAAGGACGAGATGGCATGAAGGCAAGCATTGACAAAAAAGATTTGATTCAGCGGGTCGCCCAACGCCTGTCGCAGGAATCCGCCGACATTGAACCGCTGATAGACGCCACCTTTGAAGAAATCTGACCTCACCCCGATTCAACGGACGGTCAAAATGTCAGGGGCAAGCAGCTCGAAGGCACAGGGGCTGAGAGCATCAAGAAACTGGAACGCGCCGAAAAGAAACGCCTCGCCGCTCCCAAGAAGAAAAAGGCCAGCGAAGCATAGGATGAATCAAAGTCCCTTGTTCAGGGACTTCGATGTTCTGGTAGCAGCACGGCTGAATTACCGATTCAACTCGACCGCAACGGGAATGCCCTCCGCATAAAAAAACAAGATGAGGCGTTCAATCTCCGCTTTCCCGATGACACTTTTCGAGACACGCACCCCCTCATCGATATATGTGAAGCTTAGCCGCTTGACCCCACCCTGCCTCCCGACGACTTTGACCACCTGAGTGGCACGTTTCAGAGGCGCAAGTTCCGCCTCTGCATAGGCGCGGTACTGGTACTGCCCGACCGTGAACTGAAAAAAGTCACTGTGCATTGTCCCACGCCACTGCCCCATCACCGGCGTGTCGTCCGGGAACGACAGCAGATCATGAGCATGATCGATCAGGCGGATCTGTATAGCATCCTCGTTCGACATGAAAACGAGCAGCGGCGTGTGATTGAGCCGTGCTGCCGTGAACACATCGCTCAGTTTGAAAAAGTCGTCCACGTCCTTACGTCCTGCAGTCACGATTTGAACCGTCATGATGACACTCCTTGATTGACCATCGTTTGAAGCCATTCCTTCACTGTGTTTTCGCCTGCCAGCTGGTAGAACTCGCTCAGGTCTTTGCCGCTCGGCACCTGCACGCACTTCACTGCCCCAGAGAGTGCCGCCACCTGCGCCGCCGCCCCTGCACCGGCTGCATCCGCATCCATACAGGCGACGACTCGCGGTACACCCAGCAGCGCCCCGTACCAGCGGCGGTCGATGCGGGCATGGCTTGCGCTGCCAATCGCCGCCGCCCGTGCGAAGTCCCAGCCGACCTGCCAGGCGATCAGCGCGTCGAACTCACCTTCGGTGATGATCAACGGCGTTCGTGGAAGAATGCGATCCGCCATGTACAGGCAGCCGCGAATGTTGCCGCCGCTCACCTGCTGATAGCGCTGCTCGCCCGCCGCCCGTCGCACCTTGATGCCCCAGACTGCATCCTCGACCACCCAGGGGATGAGGATGCCGCATGGCACCTTCAAGCCGTCGATCTCACGCCACGCGGTCGGCGCACCGGGGATGTACCCAAGCTCGGCAAGCAGAATGATTTTTTCGCTTAATCCCCGCTTCCAAACCAGATAGCCCAACGCGCGCTGACCTTCTGGCGACCACAGACGGTCACGCGCTTCCTCTATAATATGCCTCGCCTTCGCCTGCCACGCGGTGTCCGGCGGCTGCGCCATGGGTTCGGGCGTGCGGTGGGTGCGGTTCACACTTTCAATCTGCGGCAGATTCCCGTTTGCCAGTCGTTCGCACGCCTCATGAAAGGTCATCCGGTGGTAGTGCTGCACCCAGGCAATCGCATCGCCTCCGGCATGGCACTTGCCGAAACACTGCCAGCGGTGGGCGTAGACAACCAGCGAATAGCCTTTGTGTTCACTGTGCAGCGGACACTTGAAGGCGGCATAGTCGCGCCCACGAAAGCGCGGCTTGCCGAGGTCACGCTGCGGAGCGAGGCGCACGCTTGGGGTTTGACCGACAGGAGACCAGAGACGGGTGGTGGTCGACTGGAAATACAGGCTCATTTCATCCATCGTCAGCACTTGACCGGTGGGGTTATCCTGCAAAAAGTCGGTTAGTTTTTTTCAAGCGCTGCTTCAAAGTCCGCCATCGCCCGCTCATTGGGGCGACTGCGGTACACCTTAGCCGGGCGTTGCAGGCTGAAGCCGGATTGATGCAACAGCGTGTAATAGCTTTCGAGCGACTGGTACACCACCCCGAACCAACGTTCCACCCCGATTTTCAGGTCGCTGACCGTCCAGTATTCATGCGCGCTCACCTGTTGTCCTTTAGGCGACCACAACGCTTGCAGGGTGGGCAACCAACTGACATTGAACTCGTCGGCATAATAGAACACATCTCCCGCTTTAGCTCATCTCGTATTGCCTCAACCGTCTTTTTTTGACCGCATAGTCTGGATCAGGGCTGCTGATCTTGTGCTGCGGTCGGCTTAACACGATCGCCTGTTTAAGCAGACGCTGCCTTACCGTTTCACCTGTCACCCGAATCCGGGCTTGTTCCGCCATGTAGTCAGCTAAGCGCTGCACCGTCCATGTGGAGAAGGACAAATCGAGACTGCGCGGACGCACCCGTACCGCAGCGACCAACTGCTCCTCATAGGCAGGAGTGGCTTTCGGCGTAATCCCCGGACGGGGTTCATCCTTCAAGCCTTCGATCCCCTCAGCGATGGATCGTTTGAGCCATAAACGCACCGTATTTTCATCGCAGCGCACCACTTCACGGATGAGGCTGGCTGTCCATCCCTTTTCAGCCGCCAGCAGGATCATGTGCGCCCGACTGCGTAAACGCACATCTTTCGTCGTCCGGTACATCGCCGCTAAGGCTTGAAGTTGCTCAGGGGTTTGAGGCGGTAACTGTATCGCTTTCATATTCTCCTCCTACCTCATTTTACACCCTGACCTTTCTTCTTGCTTGTACTTAGGTTTCTATCCGCCTCATCAGAGGCGGGTGTATTCGATTTCGCTTGTTCAGGAAGAGTGTATCATCATGTCTATTTCCAAAACCCATTTGATCCTTTAGGTTTCCACCTTCAACTCCGACGATTGATCGGTGATTTCGAACATTTCCCCATGCGGGATAATGGTGATTTGCCCGAAGGCTTCCAGTAGTTGGCGGTAGGCATCGGCTACCGGGCGGGGATTGCGCTCCAGGTCGTACAGACCACATGCGCACACGCTCCCCTTTTTCTCCGTCAACTGCGAGTCCCAATCAATCTGGTCGATCAGGCTGTACCAGGTGAAGCCGAGGACGGGGACACCGCTCTTGCGCATCTTGATCACGTTCATCCACTGTTTCCACAACCACGCGGGTGCAGCTTCGGGATCGAACGTGTTGGTCTCCGTATGCATCACAGGCTTACGATAGCGTTCGTAATACTCTTTCGTGATTTGATACCAGCCCAGCACATCTTCACCCTGATGCACCTGCCCATCGGGCGCGATGATGCGTTCGTTGCGCCCATAATAGTCGTTGCCCATCACCTGAAAGCCGGGCGGCTCGCCCACCATGAACCAATCATATTCCTCGCGCGTCAGTCCATTGTCCAGCATGTAAATATACATGTCCGCATCCGGGACATGGGCGTAAAGCAAATCGAGCGAGAGAAAGCGCGATTTGTTCGCTTGCGTGATTTCGGGCGAAGGGCTGGCGGTTGCCTCATGGATATATTCCGCGCTCTCGCTTTGCACGATGACCGCATCCGGGCGAAGCTGGGCGATCTCGTGCGCAGCGAGAATGGAGGCGGCGACCAGATGCTTGAGGGCAGTGATAAAACCGCGATCCGTTTTCAACTGCTCGTTCCACAAGCCATCCTTGCCGCTCACACGCGCCGTCACGTAAATCTCATTGACCGGGGTGTAATAACGCACCCAGGGATAACGCTGTACGACCGCTTTGGTGTAATCGGAGAAGAAGATGGGTAGTTCGGGATTTTGAAAATTGCCCATCCAGTCTGGCACGCCAAAATGCAGCAGGTCGAGAATGGGCGTGATGCCCAATCGCTGAATCTCGTTCATCACCTCGTCGGTGAAACTCCAATCGTATTTGCCCACGCCCTGATGCACTTTGTAATAGGGAAAGCCATAACGCAGCACCTTCAAACCCAGGTCTTTCACCAGGCGCAGATCGTCGCGCCAGCGGTCATAATGCCCGCACTCTTCCAACTCGTCGCGCCGCACCTTGCCATTTTCAATGGTCGGATACGAGCATTCGATGCCGGTGGCGAACATGAAATTGCGTGCGTCGCCTGAAGGCAAGCCGCTGCCGTCCTTGCCGCGCGCTCCACCATGCTGATCGCCTATGTAATCACCATCGCCGCGAACATCCTTGATGATGTCCAAAAAGCCCTGTGTCTTTGCCATCGCGTTAAACCTCGTTTCGTCGTAATGTTTCCAGATAGTGATCCGCGCAGCGTAACGATAACGCCATGATGGTCAGCGCCGGATTGACGCTCAACGCGCTGGGAAATACCGAGTTGTCGCAGATATAGAGATTAGGCACGTCGAACGAACGCCCATCGCTATCGACGACGGCATCGCGTGGGTCGTCGCCCATGCGGCAGGTGCCGATAATGTGGGCGCTGCGCTTGAACGACCAGACATCATGCGCACCCGCTTCCGCCCAAATAGCGCGCATAAGCCGTTCAGCGTGCGCGGAGAGACGTGTCTCGTTTTCGCCATAAGTGAAGTGGATACGTGGTTTGGGCAGCCCGCGCCTATCCAGCTCATCCGAAAGTTCCATAAAATTGTAGTCATAGGGCAGACACTCACCGAGGATATTGATGCCCGCCGTGTGGTTGTAGCCGCGCATGTGCGTATCCAACGCCTCACCCCACAAGCCGCGTCCACGCGCCAACTGTGTGGCGTAGGTCACGGGCATCACGCCGATGCTTTGCAGCAGGTAACCGCCCGCAAAATTGGCATCGGCGGGGCGATGCGTGTCTTCGGAGATGAGCGCGCCAGGAATACCTTTATACGGGCGCACATCCTGATCGAACTGCCCCCACACCTGCGTCCCCACATGCGCCATGAAATTGCGCCCGACCTGCCCGCTGGAATTGGCGATACCGTTGATCAGGAGCAAGCGCGGCGTTTCGACCGCACCGCCACATAAAAACACGGTTTTACAGGGCTGGCGCCGCTCAATGCCATCATGCGTATAAACGACCGCCGTGATTGCACCTTCGGCGTTCGTTTCCAAACGAGTGACGAAGCATTCCGGACGTATTTCCGCGCCCGCTGCCACCGCGCGCGGGATGAAGGTGACATCCATACTCGCCTTCGCGCCCGTCGAGCAGCCCGCCTGGCAAAACCCGCGATTAGTACAGGCGGGTCGCCAACCCACGCCTTTTTGATAATACGGCGCGCTCAAGGCGGCGTTGGCGGCGGGCGAGGTGCGAATGCCCAACGCCGCGCATCCCTTCTCCATCAATTGTCCCGCGCCGTTGACGGGCAGGGGCGGCAGCGGATACGGACGACGCGGTGCGCCCCAGGGATAGGGCGATGGACCGCTCACGCCGAGAAATGCTTCGATTTCATCGTAATACGGCTCTAAATCTGTATAGGGGATCGTCCAATCCATGCCCAAGCCGAAATCACGATGAAGATGAAAATCATCCGCTTGCGCGCGCGGCACATAGGCGGTGTAATGCAGGGTAGAGCCGCCGACCCCGATGCCACTGTTATTGTTGCCAAACGCCAATGGATCGTCGCCCGCGCTCAATCGCTCGTCTGCCCAGAAAAGTTTCGATTGCGCGCGCTCGTCGGTGGCAAAATCGGAGGATGGAGTCCAGGCATTCCCCGCTTCCAAAGCGACAACATGCAAGCCCGCTTCCGCCAACCGTGCCAAAAGCGGCGCGCCGCCCGCCCCTGTACCGATAATCACCGCATCAACCGTTTCATTGAGTGGGTAACGGCGCATCGTCGGCGTGGGCGATTCATCCTGGTTCAGTGTCTCGCGCATGGGGGCGGGCGCTGCACGCAATATCGGGGGCGTGTACGTTTCGGTATTGGCGCGCGGCTCCCACGCTTCAAGTTGATCCAGTTGGATGCGCGTCCACCCGTGCGCATCCGCCATACCCACGTAACCGATTTGTTCCTGTACCAGTGGATCGCTGTAGTAAAGTTCGCTCACTGTCGCCAGCAAGTCTTCAAAGAAGCGCGCCGACGGCAGCCGTTTCCAGGTGTCACCGGGCGCATTCCCATCCTGCACCGCGCGCAAAATCGTATCCTGACTCGCGTCGGCAAGTTCCGTGAACGCACGTTGAAACTGATTCTGCGCGCTGGCTTCGATACCGCGTAAGCCGAGCGCAAACGCCTCTTCGTCGGGGGGGAGCGCGTCATAGCGCCAGCCATCGCCCTTCCCGCTTGCCAACTGCTCGTCGATCTGCGAGGCGATGCGGCGCGCATTGTCCATCGCAGGGGTGGGCGCATTCGGAAGAATACGCATAATGACCGCGCGCAGCGTCTTAAAAAGCGGCGCATCAAATACGACGGGGGGGTCATCAGCCGTTTGTCCCGCCTGGAGACGCGCATCCAATGCTGCGCGCGTTGCCGGGGTCACAAAGTCGGTTTCGAGCAGTGTTCGGATAGTATGAGAAGGATACGTATCGGTCATGGTTTAGCTGCTGGAGGTCTTTCCGCCCGTGACCTCGACGATGCTTCCGGTCATAAAGCTGGAGTCGCTGGAGGCAAGCAGCACATAAGCCGGGGCGAGTTCTTCCGGCTGCCCCGGTCGTCCCAATGCCACCTCGTAGCCAAAATTCTCGACTTCGTCTATCGGCATGGTGGCGGGGATGTTGGGAGTCCATACCGGACCGGGCGCGACGCAGTTGACGCGGATATTCTTCTCGCCTAAATGCAGCGCCAGCGATTTGGTGAAGGCGTGAATTGCCCCTTTCGTTGCCGTGTAATCGACTAGAATGGGATTGCCGACCAAGCCGACGATGCTGCCGGTATTGACGATGGCATCGCCCGCGTGCAAATGGGGTAACGCTGCCTGAGCCATGAAGAAGTAGCCGAAAATATTGGTCTCGAACGTGCGCCGAAGCTGTTCTTCGGTGATGTCCTCGAATTTTTCCTGCGCCATCTGATACGCCGCGTTGTTGACGAGAATATTCAACCCGCCATATTCCTTCACCGTCTGCACGACCGCATCCTTGCATTTTTGCCTATCGCGTACATCGCTCTTGATGACCAGGCAGCGCCCACCTTTCGCCTCGACCATTTGCCGCGTGGTTTGCGCGTCGTCGTCGTTTTCGTTGTAGACGATGGCGACGTGCGCCCCCTCCATTGCGAAGGCGATGGCGACGGCGCGCCCGATGCCACTGTCCGCCCCGGTGATGATAGCGACCTTGCCCTTTAATTTATCGGCGGGCTTGTAATTGGAAAGATCGCTGTCCGGTTGCGGATTCATATCGCTCTGACGGGCGGGATAGGGTAACTGTTGACCGGGGATTTCGCTGGATTTGGGACGAAACTCTTGTTCGCTCATCGACAACGCTCCTGAAAATGGGGGTCGTGAATAAAGGCATCTGCATTTTATTACACGTCAACAAAATGAATTTGCCGTGAGTACAAGTTTACAAGGCGAGTGTGCAAAATATCGCGCTCAAACCCTCGCATCCTATTGGCTATGCATTACCCACAAGTCGGATCGGGGTTGAACACGGGGTAAAATAGGCGGTGTTGAGGGAAGAACACGCATCAGAATCGGAGCCATACCCTACACCATTCCTGTATCCAATTGACCCCCTTGCTGCCAAGAGCGGGAGAATGCTGCCGTGTTCGGCGGTATTCGCCCCAGGTTGCTTCGTTCCGACAGGGCGATGCAGCCTCCTTTTGGGCGGCTTTCGCACGAGAAAAGCGCTTTGTTTCTCCCTATCCCCTTCCCCAAAAAGATGTGGGTAATGCATAGCATTCTATTGGAAGGGTTTGCATGTCTACAATATTAGGACTTTCGCTTTAAGCACTGGCAAGAGCGGGGATGCGCGGATCACGCAGTTCCGCCCGCAAATAATCGCTCAATAAATCGTGTTGGGCAGCATAGAGTGTTTTGCCCCATTGTTGCGCTTTGACTTTGAGGGATACCCACGCCAAGTAACAACACGCCAGATGATTGCGCTGCGAACGAGCCTTGCGGCATTCGCATTTTTCGCTGCCCGTCAGTTGCTTCAGTTCGCGGTGCAGTGGCTCGATCTGCCAACGCACGGCATTCTCGTTTTGAATGTCGGGCGTAGTGAACGTGCCTTGTGGATGATTGGTGATCACCCACTCAATGTCGCCGTTTGGGGCAACTACCTTGAATAACTGCACTCGGAAAGGCATCTCTTTGAGTTTGACCGACAGCCCGTGTTCTAAACGCTCAGGTGTCCAGTCAATGGCTTGCAGATGAATATAGCCACCTTCTGGACTTAAACTGACGAGGCGGTTATCCTTCAAGGGGGTGACGAAGAAGCGTTTCAGGCGCACAATCAGTTTCAGATTGTCAACTGAGGCATACCAACTGTCGAACAGCAGCGTGCGTGCCTGGATGTGCTTGTCACTCACAGCGTTCAACAGCATCTCGCGGAAGTGATCGTTTTTGGTCTTGCCATCCGCTTCGGGTGCATAGATACGGTAGTCTACTGGATAGAAATCTGCCCCATCTGAATGCACGAGATTAATCACGCCAATCCCCCGTACTAGTCCATGCGCTGCTCCACTATACTGCCGCTTCACCAGTTCAATCTTGCGCGAATACTGCTTGTTCTGCACACCCTGTGTGCCATAATGGATGAAACAACTTCACCCTCCAAGTTTAGGATAGAATTGCAGGGCGGAGAACAGGGACAAACAGCATGTTAGAAAATCGCAAAGCCACCCCGGAAGTGCAGCCCAAAGCCGAGCGTCGCCGCTTCAGTGCCGAGTACAAACGGCGGATGGTGGCGGAAGCGGAGCGGTGTCAGCATGGCGAGTTAGGCGCACTGCTGCGGCGTGAAGGCTTGACCTACGCGCAGATTGGCAAATGGCGCACTGCCGATGCCGAGGGGACATTGGGCAAGAAACGCGGTCCGGTTGCGAACCCGAATCGCGCCGAAATGCGGCGTCTGGAAGCAGAGAATGCGCGTTTGAAGCGCGAGTTGGAACGGGCGGGACACATCATTGCTGCCCAAAAAAAGTTAGCACGCCTGCTGGAGGAGGAGCAATCGTGAGCGAACTGGCACGCCAAATCGGAGTGAAAAGCGCTTGTGAAGTGCTGAATGTGCCGCGCAGTCAGTTATATCGCCACCGACAGCCGAAAGTCGAACCGTCGCCGTCGCCACCTGACAATTTGGCGCGTCAACTCCAATATCGCCGCCTTCTAATCTGTCTCCACTTTGACCGCCAGTGCAAATTTCAGTCGTCGGCGTCGTGGTCGCAGTTGGGGTAGCCGTCGGCGTCGCAGTCGGCGGCGGCGGATCATTATCATTGATTGTCAGGCTAATCGTCTGGCACTGCTGAATGCCATTAAACAGCGAACTCGCGCCCAAGTTGCTCGTTGCGGCATGGGTAATCGTGAGCATCATCGTGCCTTCGGCTACTGACTTTGGATCGCTTCGGCAATGGCGATGAGGTCTGCGGCGCACGCGGGCGGAATCTGCGCGGCGGTCGCGGACTCAAGCTGCGCGATGACGGTGGACAACGCCGCGTCGGTGATGACGCCGCCGATGGGCTGTTCGAGGATGGAGGCTGCGCCGCACGACTCCGCGATGGTTTGGAAGCGTTCGAGCGAGGGATCGAGGACAACCATTGTCGTTACGGTTGAGTTCCCATCAGCAAGCAGCAAGCGTCCGCCAAATGGACTTTGGGTTATCAAAAATTCTCCGCCCTCGCGTGGAATAGTCAAACGCTCGACTTCTTGACCAGAAGCAGCGTCTAACACATGAATTTCTCCATCAAACGTATCTGCATAAATGAGTGAGTCGTCTTTGCTCCAAAGCAGATCTATAATCGGTGCTTCTTCATGTGTTTGATTGAAATATTCTGAAATGACTTGCTCGCTTTGTAAATCGATGACGCGCACAAATCCATCATTGCTCGACGCTGCGAACTGTGTTCCATCTTGATTCCATGTCACATCGTCGATTGCGACGAGAAGGTTACGCCCATTAGGAAAACGCTCAAAAGATGTGAAATTAAACACGTCTAATCCATAGAGTGTCACATGGGCGAGAGTGTTACCATTTGGACTCCACTCCATGTCAAAAGTTGCTGAAGGATATTCACGTTCAATGTGTGTCATAACACCGTTTTCGTTGACAAAAAGATACAACGGAAACCCTCCATCAAATAAGGGAACCGTGTAGAGCAAAACATCGATTCTAGGATTCCAAGCCAGCATTGGAAGCAGATCATATGTTGTTATTTGTGACCCTTGCAATTCTTGTACCAATTGTCGAGTCGTAAGATTCCAAATTTTGATCCGATCATCTTTCGCACTTGCAGTTGCAAATCTTACTCCGTCCGAAGCCCAACTTATATTTGTTTGCCCATCCAGATGTGCATCAATCTCCCAAATAACTTCGTTTGAGACGTTTGTGCGTACAATGACGCTTCCATCCGAATACGCCTCTGCGATTGCTTCATTATTTGGACTCCATTGAACAGCAGTCAATTTGCGTATCTCTTGTGCATTTATGGAGAAAGACCATATCAACATACTAACGCACACAATTATTATTTGCTTGAGTTTGCGATTTCGCTTCATTAGTCATTTCCTATTTATGCTAAGGTGCCGCGGTTGGCGTTGGAAAATAGGTTGCAAGAGTCGGCATAACGATGTTATCCATAAAGTTAAATCGAGCGTCACCTGGACGTCTTGTAAAATCTGGTGTTGGGGTTATAGTGCAATTGGCAATGCCAATGTAATTGTAATTTGTGAAGCCACCTGAACCGATTTTGCTATATACCCAATTCAGGAACATATCTGCGGCACCTTCATCGCGCTCACGTTCTCGATCTGATTGACTTGCTCCAACGTCAACAACAGAAAACGCATTTTGCTGAAAATCACAGGGTACTGCGGGTGAAATCGAGTAGGCACTGCCCCATCCACGCTGACCCCGTACCCAGTCAGAGTCAATTATGCCGAAGACGACCTGAGGCGTTGGACTGAGATAATCGTAAAGTGTGCCGCGACTTGGTGTCAACGTCGGCGTTCCGGGTAGCGTTGTTGAGGTGGCAAATGGTGGGGTTACAGGTGGACTATTAATCATATTGTAGTAACTAGCAGGAAAGCTTAGACTATAACCACCCGTCCGCCCAACCAATACGTGTCCGAGTTCGTGAACAGCCGTGTACTGCGTAAATTGCAGCGCATTCGGCACGACCGTTTGAGCGGTCTGACCCGGTTGTACACCATAGCAGGTGACAACAGACGGCAAGACATTATTGTTGGTTTCACACCGTGGTGAGCCGGATACGACTCGTTGAAACGACACTTGCGGATTGCTTGGAAAGGTTAAAATGCGCGTGAAGGTATCTCGTGGCGACCCGCCGCCAAACTCGAGTAGCAGTGCTTGCCCAGTGCGCGCGACGCCGATGCAAAGCTCTTGAAGTTCATTCAGCGACCATAAACTATTGACAATGACGCCATATATTTACAATACTAATATGATTGCCGGAATGGTCGTGGCTGAGTTACATACAACGAGGGGGTCGGTTGACTCACACGGGGCCAGTACTACATTGTCGCCACTGTTCAGATTATCTCCAGAAGTTTGCGGCTGACTGCCGGCAGGACAAATCGACGGCGTTTCGGTAGGCGTTGGCAGCAGCGTTGGTGTCCACGTCGCAGTCCCCGTCGGCGTCGCGGTCGGAGCGAATCCTCTGGGTTTGAAATGCAAGCAAATATCATCAATGTATATCGCGGTGTTGGGTCGGTCCAGATTATCGCTGAGTTGCGCACCAATATCGATGCGGCTGACACCTGTATGACCCCATATAGACCAGTTGCCGGGGATTGGAATGGTCAACCATTGATCAACATTGTTGAAAGAACTTTCACTCGATACATATACGCCATTGGTAACGTTACCTGAAAATATGCGTGCCCAACCGGTGCGTCCCCATGTCCCTTCTCCATATAATCGGTAAGTAAGGCGCGTCATTTCCCATCGTGGATCGGTGAAAATGCTGATGCTCACCGAAGCAGCATAGCCGGGATATTGACCCGTGGGGTAATGTTGAGCGGCAGTTAGATTGCCATAAGTTCCAGAAGATGCCGCCAACGGCGAAATACTGTTCGTTCCTTGAAGCGTTGAGATTTGGTGACGCTCCCATGCCTAAAGGCAGGGGCTTCTGAACGACGCTTGCGCTTACCGTCGCCTTACGGCGTTGGCAGA
>ENA-ORBV01010175-ORBV01010175.1-microbial-mat-metagenome-genome-assembly--contig:-NODE-10175-length-15147-cov-7.971533_pt1 | contig 15147 bp, 9 predicted proteins | sample MGYA00237777_ERZ505514 | MGnify/ENA primary metagenome ERZ505514 (study PRJEB26160, sample SAMN06269048) | microbial mat metagenome | isolation source: Oligotrophic lake microbial mat | place... | reverse complement strand
TCTCGCTCTCGATGCGTTGGAGCGAATGGCCGCCGGCATGCCGGCGGCCATTCGCTCCAACGCATCGAGAGCGAGATAGGGATTGACCCACGATTGGGTCGACACGGCGCCCACGCCCGCACGGACATAGGGACACATGGCGCCCACCGCCGGTACGGCCGTGCTCACGGCGACACCGAGTTGGCCGGTGCGCGCGCAGTGGGCGACGATGGAGAAGGTCATGGCATCGGCACGTTCAAACCGCGAGGTGTTCGGCGATGCTGACCGCAGTGCCTGCAGCGCCGACGACCCCGCGATCCACGATCTCGCCGCGCTTCAACACGGCGTACCGATCGCCGACAGCGAGCGCGAACTGCACGTTCTGTTCGATCAGCAGCATCGACCCAGCGGGATTCACCACCACGAAGTCGATCTCGCCGAACATCGAGAACCCGTTGCCCACCCGGGTCCAGTGCACACCGTGATAGATAGTGTAGGCGTCCATCAGCGACTGTTCGAGCATTGCCAGCGTCTCGATCTCGCGCTGGGCCGCGCCGAGGGTTTCGACGCTACGCCAGTCGGAGGGAAAGATTCTGGCCAATGTCAGCCCGGCTGCGCGGGTCTGGATTGTTCGACATTATGATATGCACCGGCAACCCCTCGGATTGAAGGGCGTGGCTTGCGTGACCTGGGAAGTTTTACGTTTATGAGCCACAACCGCTTCCAATGAGGTTTGTCTTTGGGAGATCCAAGATCGATCAAGCTACTGGCGCACAGCTACCGCTTTGAACATCAGCATCAACAGGCAATGCAATGATTACGGGGCCGACGCTGATATCCCATTTAAGTCGATTGGGTTCGCGGGGTTCCCCTGAAAGTTTCCTAAACTCAACTATTGGCAGAGAACATCAGCCTGCCCAGATTCGATCGCTGTCAGTGAGACATGCTGGGAACGTGTTTCTTGAGGCGCTCCACGGTGGGCGTCGTATCAATTCACAGGCCATGAACCGTGAGCGCTTTGTCGCCCAAAGCTGCTCGCGCCACATCAATCAAATGGCGATGATGCGTAAAGATCATAACCTGCCCGCCCTCGGCAAATTGCGCCAAAGCACGCAGCACGTTCGCCGCGCGTTCATCATCTGAGGTGATGAGTACGTCATCGAGCACAAGCGGCATGTGCGGATGTGATGCACGCCGCAGATCGAGCGCGGCAAATCGTAACGCCAGATAGAGCTGATCCGCCGTGCCGTCACTCATGGCCTCGACTCCCTTTCTAGTGCCATCTGCCTGCACGGCACGCAGGACGGGTTTATCTCCTTCTTCGTCAGCCTCCAAGCGCTCATAGCGCCCCCCGGTCATGAGCGAGAAGTAGGTGGAAGCTGCGCCCACCATCGGCGCTTGGGCGCGTTCGCGAAAACGATTCAGCGACTCCTTTAGCAGAGCGTGCGCAAGCTTCAAGCGCGCCCATGGTCGGATCCCGGCTCGGAATCGCGCGGCAGCCGATTCCATGCTCTCCCGGGCCGCGGCTGCGCGATCGGATGTGTCTATCGCCTCCAACGCTCGCCGTGCCTGTTCCTCGACTTGACGCGCCGCGACTTGCTCCGCTTCGCGTTGCCCGATCTCCAGCCTGCATCTGTCGCGTTCGCTCTCGATGGCAACTGCATCGTGACCGGCCAGGCTCTGGCGCAGCGCTTCCTCCTGGCGCGTCGATGCTTGCGCGAGCTGTTGGCGAAGAGTTGACAGGTGGATCTGTGCCTGGCGCTTTTTGGCGGCGCTCTCCTCGCATTCCGGAAGCTCGTCGGCTGTTGCGACGGCCGCTGCAGAACAGAGTCGCGCAAGCAAAGCGCCCTGTTGCTCAAGTTCCGCTTCTGCCTGCAGTTCCTTTTGTTGCACCCGACTCTGGTCGCGTATCAGTGTGTTGCGCTCCTGTTCACTCTCCCGTGACGCCACCAAACGCTTGCGCAAACGATCCGCGAAGTCGTCTACCGACACCGGTCCCGGCTCGCCGACCAGCATCGCAAGTTGCGCGGCACGGGCCTCGATGTCATTGACTACTGCATTGTGATGGCCTTGAGCCTGTCGCGCATCGTTTAGGGCAGTAGACTGTCGTGCCAAGGCATCGAGTTCCTCCAGTCGAGCCTTTACCGTTTCCGAGACAGTACCGGATGGCAGGAACAGCCGTGCATGCCAGGCATCAAGTGCCTCTTCATGACCGTTCAACTCGGTCTCTGTCTGCACAATCGACGCGCCAACTTTCTTCCGTTCAGCTTGTTGCGTGCGTAATGCTTTTGCCCGAGCGCCAATCTGGGCTTCGTTCTCCGCAGCTTTCTTCTCCCATTGAAGGGCCTGCACGATCAGCGATGGCAGCGCATCATTTGCACCGCCAGCCGCCACTTCGGCGACGGTCTGCCCGGCGGCGCGCAGCGTAACTAGCAGCGCCGAAGCTGCTGTCGACGCTTCCGCCAGCACACCTTCGCGATCCGACCGCATTCCTGCCAGGCGCTCTGCAAGTTCCAGCACAACTTCGCGCCGACCTTGCCACTCGCGTAGCGCGTCGGCATCCAGTGCCGGCAATTGCGCCTGTGTAAGACGCTCCGTCCACCCGGCGAGCACACCTTCCCGCTGTGCCACAAGAGACGCCAGTGCTGCAGCAATCTCGCGCCGACGCGCTTCCATCTGTTCAATGCGCGTGGAACATTCCTCGGATGAAGCCGCCTGCTTCGCATCCGCGCGCAACAGATCGGCCTGCCGGTCAGCCTCTTTCTGTGCGGCCTCGAATGCGTCCGGCAGCTGCCTATTCGCATCGAACCCTCGGCCCAGCTCGGTTACATCACCGGTGCGGTCGACATAGGCCTTACGGACGCGCGACCAGCCGTCATCACGTCGATCCCTGGCAATCCGTAACGTCTCGGCCGTGACTACTTCGCCTTCCGCCGCAAGCTGGCGTTGGCGTAGCCTCTGTTCTTCCAGTTGGGGTTCCAGCCTTCTGTCCTCGTCGCGCGCATCACGTATCGCCTCGTCAACATCAGCCAGCTCCTTTCGAGCCTGGGCAATCTGCGCTTCCAGCAAGGGCTGGGCTGTGCGCAATGCCTGCTCGGAATCGGCACCCATGTCCAAAAGAAACTGAATTAGTCGTCCTTCCATTTCTGTGATCTGGCGGTCGAGTTCTCGTCGCCGTCGCCCCAAATCGCCCAGCGCCTGAGCACGCCGCAAGGCATCAGCCAAAGTTTGCCGAACGGCTGCGGCGGGCAAAGCGGGAACATCTTCCGCATCGGCACTCAATGCCTCGTCCAATTCCAGGGCGCGTTGGCGATTCCCCGCTACCCGTTCGTTGAGCCGGCTGATCGCCTGCAGGTGATTGTTCAAGGCTACGCGATCGGCTTCCGAGGGCGCTGCGTTCAGGACTTCACGGATATCCCGCTCTGGCGCGATGCGCGCCGCCCTTGACGTCAGGTCAGCGTCAATTCGCTCGACGTTCGCCTGCTGTTGCTGCACCTCTATGCGGCTGCGCGAAGCGCCCTCCACGCTGGCAGCCAGCCGTTCGATTGCCTCGCCGTGCTCAAGCAAAAGGACTTCGATCACTAGGTTAGCGAGCGCGTGCGTGCAGCGATCAAGTTCAAGCTCGGCGTCCTTCAAATCCTGTTGGGCACGGCGTTGTGCCTGCTCCGCCGCCAGCCGCTGCTCTCGCGCACCCTCTGGCAGATCGGGCACCTCGGCCAGCGCCTGCAGTTCTGCCATCGCACGGTCGTGCTGCCGAAGCAATGGCTCGACCGTGCGCAATTCGGTCAGTTCGTTCTCGCGCCGGCGCAAAGTCTCGATTGCCATGTCGATCTCGGCTAACGCAGCTTTGGTCTGCTCGTGCGCACGATTCAGAGCCTGCCACTCCGCCGGTTTGGTCTGTGCCTGGCGCCACGCGGTCCGCTGTTCGTCGAGCTGCCGGCGCGCCTCGTTGATCGTCGCGTTTTGTGCACGGCCATGCGGGTTGAAGATCCTTTTCGCATCATCGTCCAAGGCCGCCAACATCGCCGTGATACCGCGGGTGCCCGCGCTGGCCTCGAACAACGCAGACCCTAGCTCACCCTCCCCCTTGAGCAGCAGGTCCCCGCCCGCGCGTAAGCGCGCATGGTTGAGCCCAAACATTGATTCAAACTCGATGCGCTCAACGCCGCCAGTCAAAGCCAGTTCATGTTCTCGCAACACCGGCAGGGATGAATCGGGCTGTTCGGTCGCGACATCGAACCGTGACAGCGTAGGGTTTCGGCCCTTGCGCCGGATCAAACCGATGGGCTCGCCGTGGTCGTCGATGAAGAGCCCCGCGATGCGCATTCGACCAGTTGCATGAATAAAGTCATCTGAACTGCGCTGCGGTATGCCAAATCGCAGGTCTGTTATGGCCCGTAGCGCCGCCGACTTGCCGGCTTCGTTCGGCCCGTAGATCAGGTGCAGATTGCTCGCGCCCGCCGCGAAATCAAGCGTCTTGTCCGTGAACGGCCCGAATGCCTGCAACATCAGCCGAGCGAGTTTCATACGCCGCCCACCGCTGCCGCGAGTCGCGCGAGAACAGTCGCTTCGGCGTCCCTGAGCAAACCCCGCAGGTCATCAAAGTTATCCAGCCGCAGTACGTCGCCAGCGAGCAAACCGGCCGTCACTTCGGGCGGTAGCTCGTCCAGCAGGTCGCCAAGCTCGGCTCTTGTGCGACTTGCCAGCTCTACGTCGTCGCCAGCAATTGAGTCGACCAATCGGATCAGCTCGCCTACTGCGTCCTGACGCTGCACAGCCTGGCCTCGATCCATCGGCGTCGTCAATTCCAGCCGCACTTGCTCTATCCAGACCTCTGCATCACCCACGTCCTGCGCGGCTGCCTGCACGGCCGCGGCCAGCGTACCTGGCTGGTTAGCCTCCAGCCGGTGCAACGCCGTTGAGCCGCGCAGCGTGACCCGCACCGCGTGCAGCCTATCGGCGGCACCTACGAGCACCGGTTCCAGCGCCTCGCGGAAAGCATCGCCCAGAGCTTCCAGGCGGTCGAGGCCATGCAACGGGACTACCACCTGACTCCACCGAACAACATCGAGCGCAACGAATTCGGCATCGATCCGCCCCGCCTCCACCGTGACCAGTTCGCAGCCCTTCGCTCCTGTCTCGTTCGCATGCCGACCCTGAAGATTGCCTGGGAAGACGACACGTGGCACCTCCGACACTACCTCTCGCGCGTGGACGTGCCCGAGTGCCCAGTAATCGTAGCCCTTGGCCAAAAGAGTCGCGAGATCCGTCGGCGCGTAGGTGTCATGGCCCACCCGGCCATTGAGGCTGGTGTGAAGCATCCCGATATTGAAAAAATCCGGGACAGGTGCCGGGTAGGAGGGGACCAGATCCTCGTCTACCGCCCGGTCGGGGAAACTACGCCCATGGATTGCCACCGCCAGTTCATCGATTCGGAACACCTGCGCAGTGCGACTGGAGAACACCGTGACATTCGGCGGCAGAATCAACTGTCGAGTGATCACGCCTTGCGCATCGTGGTTGCCCTGCACGATGAATACGCGGATGTTCGCCCGGTCCAGGGGCACCATCTGCTCGCGGAAGAAAAGCCCGGTGTGGAAGTCCTGCCAGTCGCGGTCGTAGATGTCGCCGGCGAGGAGAACAAAGTCGACGCGCTCGGCGACCGCCATGTCGACCAGGCGTTCCAGCGCGGCCCGCGTGGCAGTGCGCAGGCGCGCGACGGGCGCACCCTCGTAGCGATCGAGGCCGCGCAATGGGCTGTCGATGTGGAGGTCGGATGCGTGGATGAATCGCATAGTGCTTGCTAAAAGTCTACGTCGTCGAACACTGAGCGTGCTGAATCTCCCACGCTCGCCTGCGTGCTTCGGCCAGAGAAGTCGCTTGTATCCGGCTCCCGAGGTAGTTCAGCCTGTAGCTCTTCGATGACCTTATCTATTTCCCTCAACGCCACGTCAATCTGCGTGATTGCCTTTTTGTTCTCTTCAAACTCCTCACGGTAATCTTTTAGCGCGCTCTTCAGTTCACTGAAATGGTCTTCAGGATCGTCTTTGCCATTGTGGTTATCTCGCCATTGATCGATTTGCTTATCGAGATTTGGCAATAGCGTGGTCTCTACTCGTTCAAGAATGTCGGCCAACTCCTGTGGAGTGATAAGTCCGCGAATCTCTGTTCGCAGGAAACCAGAATCCGGCACATCCGTTGCCAACTCCCGAATGGTCGAAACAGCACGGAGCCTTTCCGGCTCTGGTAGCAGGCCGAATTCATGGAGACGCACGATGACATCCACGTCTGACCTTGCATAAAGATACGCGCCCACGCTCAAGCTTGGTATGAACTGTGGGGATCGAGCTATGAAGCGCTCCAGGAACTCACGGCTGCAGCGATGTGAAAGAAAGCGATGTACGGCAGACTTGTTGTACCACTTCGTCGTGTCGAAAGATTCGATGCGTGCCATCACGACCTCATATCGATCAAGAGGCACAATTACCTTCACCCCTTCGATTCCAACATCGCCGCACGATACTTCTCCGAACAGCTTGTCTAGTGGCGATCCAGTAAGGTATATGTCCATCAACTCCCGGTCCTCTGCAACCAACGTGGCGAACGCGTCACGAATCGTCGGATGCTTGAAGCGCCATGTGTAGCCACCACTTTGGAATGCCTGGACAAGCAAGCTTCCGTTCAACGCGTTAAGTGCCCCGCGAACTCCAGCTTCCGATCCACCCAAAAGCGTTAGTGCGTGTCGCTCTTCTGTCGATATGTCAACTGGACTTACCAACATTCCCGCGCGCATGAATACGAGGGCTAGCGCGGATCGACTTTCAGCATCAAGGGTTCGAATTATTTCGAGGAGCAGTTCCAGAGGGTGCTCAACAAAATCCGCTAGCCCTCCCGGCGAGACTCTTAGTCGTTTTGTAAATGCCGGGTTTGCTAGACGCCGTGCGATTTCTGGACTAAACCGCTGATGAACTGCAACGTCAGGAAGAAGCGCTTTGATCAGGCTTTTGAATTGTTTCGGCTGGGTGCCCAGTCGGATATGGTTGTAGAGAATCTGCTCGCGCTCTCTTTCGGTCAGATTCTGGACGTTGATCACGACCTGTGACTCTTTTATCACGGGCAAAGCCGATTCTTTGAGATATTCACGCGCTCTGCGGTAAACATAGTCTCGAGAGGTGAACAAGACGCGTGCACCCCGGCGGATCGCAGCATCAACGTGAGGAAACGTGCGATTCCAGGCGGCAGCGCTATCCCAGTCGAATTGTGTCGGACCGAAGGCATCATCGATCCAAAAGAACTGGTTTGGTTCCCGGGGATTCCAGTGCCTCGCAAAATCGTCGGCGTCGCGAGCTTTTACGGTTGAACAACCCCATTCATCCAAGGCGCCCACTGCTAAGGCCGCCGCGATAGTTGATTTTCCGCAGGCAGGTTCACCGAGCAAGAGCACGAAGCGATGTTCTACGAGGGCCGTAGCACTCCTTCTATATGCATCCGTGACAACGAACTTCGCCAAATCGCCTCCCAACGCACTCAGTACCTCTTGTGCTTGGGCATAGGCACGTTCGTCAAGAATCTGGCTAAGGTCGCCGAGGCCATAAATCTGCGGGACCAGCATACGGAGTCGTGGTGAATCTCGGATGATTCTTGAAATGCGTTCAGTGCCAAACGCGGCAAATCGTTTGATGCCCGGAATTGCTTCAAAGGCTCTCCGCAGGTTTTCTTCAGTTGCCCCAGTAAGGCGACAGTTTGTGAACAGGAAATAGTTGTCCGCCAGATTACGAGAGGCTAGTCGCTTCGACTTTGCCATTTCCTCCTTTAGATCGGCAAGCTTCAGTACCTTGTTGACCTTCGCAGTGAACTTGCATTGCGCTGTGAACGTGCCTTGATACGCCTCGCCTCCTTTAGGTGTCCACGCCCCGTGAAACGCCCCATCTCGTCCCCCATCGTGTGAATCGAAGAAACTCTGAACCACCTGGCCCCATACCTCTCCGGTAATGGTAACGCACAGATTCTGAAATCCCTTCCACCCAAGCGAATGGAGTTCGTAAGTTACCTCCGCAGCCTGAATCTTAGGCGGCTTTCGCTTTGGCATGGAGGTGTCGGTTGAATTTGCGCATTGGAGGTCACGCGAAAATGCGGGAAAAGATGAATTCAAACTCCGAGCCGACCATCCCCGTGGTCGGGCAAGTCTGTTGTGGGCTTAAGGGAAGAAGTTGCTCTCTTGTGCGAAATGCATTTCGAAATGCCTGAGCCTTAGAAGGCTTGTCGGGGCCGGTGACTTCCGGTGGGTAGTAGTCTTCAATCGCACCACGCTCCAAGACAAAAACGCCATTCTTGCGTAGTTCAAAAATTAGACCTAGCTTCGCCGCCTTAACATCCATCTGCTCTGCCTTGCGAATACATTCGCGCCGAAGATTTTTCTTCTCCCAAGCGAAAAACGCATCAACGGCCGTTTCTAGCTCAGTGTATTTAGCCTTGTCATCATCAAAAGCTTTCTTGGCGGCGCGTACGTTGGCCCACAGCTGTTGAATTTCCGGCTTTGCTTGCGCCTGCTTGATAGCGTCCACCTTTGCAGCCCCTGCAGTTGCTGCGCCAGCAATCGCCACGTCCACATTTTGAAGCAGGACGGCCCGCAAATCCTTAGCTGCGGCCGTCGCTTCCAATTTGTCGAACCCGTCATCGACTGCGTCCAAGTCGGCGATAACGAAGACCGGCACGTCAAAGCGCGCGAAGAATCTACGATACCTCGCGATGCTTCCTTTGCCGCTGACTCTTACAAAGGCCACCGAATGTGATCGACAATTCCACCTCGCATCAACTGTCTCAGCGATGTGGGGCAGGGCAATGAGGTCACTATCCCCTTCCACAAGAACAATCCGTTTCGCGAAGAACGCCGCATTGTTGTTCTCAAAACAAATTATCTGGAACTCATCGCGTGGGCTAATCCCAGTCAATTCGACAGGAGAAGCCTTGGTAAACGGTTTAGACACTTCCGCTTTCTTTGTCTTTGAGAGGCGAACAAAGGTTGCCGTTGCGTCAGGACCGAGGAATAGCGGTGAATGTGTAGTGACGACAACATGGTGCTTCTTCGAGAAGACGCCTAATGCCTCAAATAGAATCCTCTGTGCGTCGGGGTGTAGAAATAGTTCGGGTTCCTCAAATAGCATTAGATAGCCACGCCCTGACTCATTTTCGGGCGTATCTCCCTTCGCTGACGCGCGCGCAAGCTCAACATAGGCGCGAAGTATTGAAAACACTACTGCGCGACGTAAGCCATCTCCTTTGAGCTCCAACGGCCCTCTCATTCCATCATCCGCGAGAATGCGGGCCGTCGACAAAACGCTTTTCAGCTCTGGTGGTGGAATCTCAATTTCAAGGCTGACGTTTGCAAAGCTTTCACGGACGTACGCTTGAATTGTGCGTTCAATGTTCTTGATTTCGTCTAGCCTGTCGTCTCGCACACTTCCGTCCGCCGCAACTACACGCGTCAATTTCTTGCTTAGTTTCTCAAAGAGGTCTTGCTCGTCCGCCAGCAATGGTTCAATGGTTCTCATGACGATAGCCAAAATCTTCCCAAAAGAGCTGGTCTCGGCGGTCTTCGTATCGTCAGAAAAGTCCTTGACGGCCGGGATGTAGATCCGCTCCGGAAGCATCGGGAATACGCTCTTGTCAAGGCCCGTAGGCAAGGACACGAAGCGCTCTTCCTTCTTCTCCGGAGGTAGACCGCTTGCGACCTGTTGAATGAGGTCCTTTGCCCCACCTTGCGTCGTGGAGGAACTAAGCTGTCCTTCGAGTTCAGGAAACTCGCTGAGCACCGCGTCCTTCAGCTGGATCCCCTTCTTCCCGGCGACTAGCTTTGCGACGTTGTCGGCGGCAAAACGTGACTCTTTGGGAACCGATCCACGATAGCCGAGCTGACCCTTTCCGTCTGTTCCGTATTGCCGGACAAGGGTGAGTCTTTGGTCGACAACCAACTCCGCAATCCGTCCTCGGTGGTCTTCAGCGAGGAGATTGAGATCCTCTTGTGTGATATTTGAGAGACGTATTGAGATCGTAATGTTGCCTGTTGGGTCAAAATAATCCGAGGGCTTTAAAGACGATCCAGATAGAAATAACGATAGGCTTTGAAGAATGCTAGATTTACCGCTGTTGTTCTCCCCCGTGATGCAGACAAAGCCAGAAAGCGGGATGGAGACGTCCTGCAGACCGCGGTAATTTGTCACTTGGAGGTGGGAGAGATTCATGTTTGGATCACTTCATGATCGGGACCAATGCAGCGAGCGTCGGCACACCAAGGCCGGCGAGAGAGCACTTCGGATACTGGCTTAATTTCCATTGATTCGCTAAGGCTAAGTTGGGCTGACGACCATTGCGCACGCACACTTTCGCACTCACCAGGGCGCCGAGAGCCGGTCCACAACATCCCGCCGCGCCAGCACTTTTGAACATAACTCCCAGCGATCCTTGTCGGGATCAATCGACTCCTGATACCGCAATTCAAAGACGTCATGGGCCTTCTGGCGAAGATGGATGTATTCGTCCATCATCTCCTCCAGCTTCTCGACGCTCTCCGTCCAATCGTCTTCGATGGTGTCAGGCAGGCCACCGAGAATGTCGTAGCGATCCTTCATGCGGCGCGACAGGACCTGATAGACCTTTTCATCTTGAGTATCGTGATAGACGAGATTGAGCATGTCCACTGTTCGCCGTGCCTGGCCGAAGCGTTTTATGCGCCCCAATCGCTGTTCGAGTCGCGCCGGGTTCCAAGGTAGATCGACGTTAATGAGGGTGCCCAGAGTTTGTAGGTTCAAGCCTTCACAAGCGGCGTCGGTGGCCACGACCAAACGAATCTCCCGCTTCTTTACGGAATTCTTGATTTCGTCACGCTCGACGGAAGCAAAGTCGTCGTCGCGGAACATTCCGCTCTTCCCGGTGCCCGCATAGACGCCCACCGGCTCTCCAGGCAGCAACTTGGCCAGTTCCGCGCCAAGCGAATACACGGTGTCGTAATACTGGCTGAAGACAATGCAGCCGTGCTCCAGCCACGTTTTTCCTTCGGTGCGATGCTCGGTAAGGAAGTACCGGACCGCGGCAAGCTTGGGATCGCGGGCCTCGGGACGCGAGAGCTCCACTGCGATGGTGCGCAGATACCCTGCCTCATCGGGCGTCAATGCACTGAGCGCCTCTTCGATAAGCTTGGCCTGCTCCTCATCATCGAGAATCTCCCGGCGTAGCATCCTTTCCGCGGTTGATCGGCCGGAGGCAAAGCTCGAACAGATGCGTTGCAGGAGCATCGTCTTCATGAACCCAGCCGCATTGGTGCGCTTCTTAAGCGCTGCGGTGAACGCTTCAGCAGCCTGGTACGCAAGATCAAAGGGCAGGTTCGTCAGTAACCCCAGGCCGCTGAATCCGACCCCCGCGTAGGAGGCTGTGGGCGTACCTGGGTCGGGATGGATGTCCACCCCTACTCTCTCCAGTAACCCCGCATTTTCCAATGTCTGCCGGCGGCGCAGCACGGTATGGCGGACGATGGGGTTGTGCTCCCGCAAGAAGCCGGGCGCGAGGGCTTGCGCAACCGCCTGCTGTTCCAGAAAACCCAGCGAACCAAAGCCGCGATCGGTAAAAAACGTCCGGTCGGGCAAACCCAGTTGTAGGCGAAGCGTGGCAAACAGTGCGTCCTCGCTCGCAGGGGGCAAGGGGTTGCGCAGCCACTCCCAAACGTCCTTCTCATCCGACAGCGTCTCCTCGCCTTTTACGACAGGCAAAGCCTTTTCCCAGTCCGGCCAGCGACCGAACAACTCGCGCCCGAAAACGAAATCCGCACCGGCGTTGAGAATGCGCAGCAGATCCCACAACTCGCGCACCTCGGTCTGGATCGGTGTGGCAGTCCCGAGCAAAAGATTTCTGGTGCGAGGACCTATCCGCAGCATGAAATCGAGCAGGTTGTTCGGCTCTTCCTTCTTCGGCCCCAACCCGCCATGCCGGCGTGCCTTGTGTGCCTCATCGAGTACGACCGTGCCGTACTTGCATTCGAGCAGGTAACGACGCTCCTCCGAGTCATGGACGATCAGGCCGGTCGAGACAATGGCGATCCGAAACGGGCAGCGCTTGATGTCCTCGGGTCCGCGCGTCTTGACGATATGGCCCTTCGGATCGATCCACTCCTTCTTTGTCGACGACCAAACCGCGCTCGGAATGCCAAGCTTGTCCATCATTTCCACCTGCCACTGCACCGTCAGGGTCGACGGGCACAGGATCAGTACGGGGCCGTCATCGAGCAGGGCCGAGATCATCGCGCTTGCCGCGAGCGACAACGTCTTGCCTACCCCGACTTCGTCCGCGAGCAGCAGGCGTGCTTTCCCGTAGGTTTCCCGGTGCTGCAGAAACATGGTTACGAATGAGCGCTGCCACGGCTGGAGCTGTTCCCCGCCGCGGTAGATCGGACTCTCGGCCAGCGCAGCGGCGGGGAGTTCCTCAAGCGTCGCCTCTTCAAAGCGAATCTCGACGCGATCAGCAACGCGTTTAATTTCCTCGATGATCGCGTTTGGCAACGGGTACGCGTCCTTCCAGAGCGCGTCAAACTCCTCCTCCACCCACGTGACGCCCTCTTCAGAGGTGTCCTCCCAGAGGATTTCGTAGTTCTGTGCAAAGGCGCTCTTGGTCTCATTGATAGAGCCAAGGAAGCAGGTCTTCGATCCGTCGGTACCTTCGATGACGCCGGCCTTGCCGTGAATGAATACTCTGTCCTTGGGCACGACGCGAATCTCTACCCGACCGCTGGCCAATAAGTCGTGCAGCCGGCGATAACGCTCCCGGTGAAGCAGTGCTTCGACCTCGGATGGCGCTTCGTTCCAGCGTTCCTTCAGCGCAGTTTCGCGGACATGTTTGGATACCACGACATCCGCCGCATCCAGTTCGCTGTTACAGACAATCTGCACCTTGGGGATCGCGGCGATCTCTTCGCCGACAAGCTCGAAGATCGAACTGCGAAAATAGCCGGCGATGCGCTTGTAGGACTTCGCCTCCTTCAGCCTCACGCTGAGGAAGGCGTGGTCGAGGCGCTGGCGGCGGGAGGAAAACCGCTGAATCTCGCTCATGTTTTCGCCGTCCCCTTCGACTTCTTTCGCTTCATTGGCCCGTTTATGGCTTTCTTGGCCTTGCTGGCACGTGAAGCGGGGGATGTCCCATTTGGCGCGTTTCTGGCGCGTTTGGTATGAGAGGCTGCGGCCTTAGGCGATGGCGCATTTGGCGCATTTCTGGCGCGTTTAGTGGCAACTGCGTAGTACGCCCCACGACCGCTTCCCAGTGCAAGCAGTGCACCCGCTTGCACCAGGACGGCCAGTTCGCGTAGTGCGGTGCGCCGGGAACATCCCAGCATCCTCTGGTAGTCGGCATTGGTGATGCGCCCTGCGATCTTGACGTGAACGATGGCGCGGCGTTGACGCTCATTCAGCGGCATTCCATCCAATACCCCTTGGGTCAGCCAATCGCGCCCCAAGGTAGCGACGAATTCGCCGCCTCGCTGCCGGAAATCCGGCTCGGGAAGCGCGTGAGCCAGACTATCGCGGATCATCATAAGGGTGCCCGTACCGAATTTCTCTATATATCGAGCCAGAAACAGCACCTCGCAGACCCGCGCGTTGCGGGCGATCGAATTGTGCGGTTCGCGCAGCCGCTCGGGGGTAAGCGGCGCCGGTAGTTCCCCGGGATTCGATACTTCAACCCGGTCCGCGAATACCGAGACCTGCACGGTCGCCGTCGAGGAGTAATCGCGGTGGGCGAGTGCATTGACGATTGCCTCCCGAACTACGGAAGGCGGAAACTCGAACGTAACAGGCGCTTGAGCGCTCTTGTCGCGAGTGCCGACGCTGCGATTGACAACCGAGAGGACGAAATTTTCCGCTTGATCCGCCTGCTCAAACAGGTTGCCCTTGAACACGCGGTAAAAAGGCACCGGCCGCTGGATATCGGTGCCATGGAAATGCATGCAACGGATCTCGGCGCATGGAATGAAGCGCTGCGGGTCGCGGCTGAAAAGCAGTACGGCAGCCTGGACTGGGCGCCCATCCCGAATCAAGTTCAGATGGGCGAGTACTTCCGCCATTGCCGTTTCTTCGGGTAAGGCGAATTGCCGCTCGAAACGGGCTCGGCGCACAAAGTTGACCACGGTAGCCGTATCGATATCATCCAGCGTCGCATCACGGCTAGGCCGTTCGTCGAAAGGACGGTTTTGAATGACGCCCTGGTCCTCGAGATAATCCACCAGGCTTGCGTAAAGTTCTTTTGTGAGTTCGGTAGGCGTCGCGAAGCGACGTCGGATCAGTTGGTCACCGGCCTTTCCGACCAGGGTGCGCATTTTGGGGGGACGCGCCGTATCGTTTGCGCCTCTTACGAAAACAAGCCGAGGTTTAGCGCGCAACGTGGCCCGATCGAACTCGCGTTCCGTGGGCGACACACCGTCCTCGTCTTCGTAGCCATAGTCATTGCCGAACAAGCCGACATAGATCGCGCAGCGATCGACTTCGTCCAAATACACCTCATCAGACCGGCGGTCGGCGGCAGGCAGGTCCTCGAACAGGAATGCCGTGAAATAGCGCCGCAGCAACGCGTCGCCTTCCACGAATGCTTTGATCGCGCGGCGTTCCTCAGCCAGCTCCTTCTGCACGCTGCTGATGAAGATCGATGCGTTCGCCACGGGTCGGTCCGTTTCCTCAGCCCAGCCGCTGGTTCTTCACCAGTTCGCGCAAAACTCGCGCGGCGCTGGCCTCGTCGGGGCGCAGGCCGTCAAGGCGCTTCGCTAAGTAGTCCGCCAGCTCCGCCGCCAGCTCGCGCTGGGTCATGTCGCCGTAATAATTCGCGATGTTGAGCGTCAAGTGCGCCAGTACCTCGTTGCCGTCCACGTTGTTCACGAGTTCCATCACGGCGTAAAGTACGGCGCGCAACACGGACTGATGCAGTTCCGAGCCCTCGCTCATTTCAGCGCGGCCAAATTCCACTGCGCTCTTGAGCCGTGCGTCGTTAGCCTTCTGACTCGCCATAAGTGCCTTGAAATCCCGCACCTTGAAGGCCTTGGCGAAGTTCTGATAGTTGTCCAGTGTCTTCGTGCCACGCGATTCCATATCGAGCAGCTTTAGATAGAAGCGCTCGGCACCGCTGAGTTTGTCCCAGTGC
>ENA-ORBV01010174-ORBV01010174.1-microbial-mat-metagenome-genome-assembly--contig:-NODE-10174-length-15148-cov-8.739433_pt1 | contig 15148 bp, 9 predicted proteins | sample MGYA00237777_ERZ505514 | MGnify/ENA primary metagenome ERZ505514 (study PRJEB26160, sample SAMN06269048) | microbial mat metagenome | isolation source: Oligotrophic lake microbial mat | place... | reverse complement strand
ACACCTCTCTATTCGTCGGCAGCGTCAGATGTGTATAAGAGACAGCCACGCCGCCGACCAGGCGAGCGTCGAGTGGTCGACGCTCGCCTGGTCGGCGGCGTGGGGCGAGCACGGCTGGGCGGCGCTGGACGCGGCCTTCGCCGCACAACCCCTCAACCGCCGCGAGGTGCTGTGGTTGCACGACGTCGAGGGCTGGCCTGTCCGCGAGGCCTTCGACGCGCTGGGCCTGATGGCGGCGGAGGGGCAGAGCCTGCTCGACGCCGGGCGCAGCGACATCACCGCGGCGCTCGCCCAGCATCTGGGCCAACCCCCTCAGGCACCGGACCAGCAGGCCAGGGTTGCCAGCGTCGCCGCGCTGCTGCGCTACTCGGCCCGGCCGCTGCCGCCGCGTGCCGCGGCTGACGAGTTGGGGGTCGTCTTCACCGAGTGGCGACACGATCGGGGCCTGCGGCCCTGGCACCGGCTGCGGTGGGCGCTGCGCCACCGCGTCGGTCCAGGGGCCGAGTTGGCTGGGTCGCGCAGAGCCCGCTCAGCCCCGGTCAGCGGGTCTGGCCCCGGCAGCGGCCAGCACCGAGCCGGCGGCCAGTACCGATCCAGCAGCGATGAGTCCACCGGTCAGCAGCCACTGCGGCAGGGCCGGCGGAACTCCCAGATGGACCGTGATGCCGAGAATCCGTGACAGGCCGAACGGAATCACGGCCATCGCGTCGTTCAACGTCGTGAGGTAGCGCTCCTGCCCGACCGCCCGGGTCACCGTGCCGATCGTGGCGGCCAGCAGTCCCGCCCCCGCCAGCGTCGCGCCCGAGGCGATGACCGCCCTGAGGGGAGTCGGTGCCAGCCGGGCGGCCGTCACGGCCAGCACGCCACCAGCCCAGACCAGTCCCGCCACGTGGGTCACGACGAACACCGTTCGAGCGTCAGGGTCGACCCAGAAACCCGACCACGCTGCCGTCGTGCCCCGCAGCGCCAGCGCGGCCAGCAGCGGCACTGTCGACAGCACCGTCGCTCCGGCCAGCGCAGTCATTGCCGTGACCACGGCCGCGCGGCCGCCGCAGAGCAGCACCGTCGCCAGGTAGCCGAGGCCGAAGGCCACCGCGGCACCACCCGCCGTGCCCAGGTACGGGCTGGAGGCGAACCCGGACACCCCGCCATGAGCCGCCACCCAGCAGGCGACCGCGACAGCGGACAACAACCCTGCCTGCGGGCGACCGGCCGGCCTCCTACCCCGCCACGGCACCAACACCGCTCGCCGCACGCTCGCCGACAGGATCATCGCCAACGCGACCACGACCAGCACCCCCCTCGCCGACCAGGCCACCGCGGCATCCCGTGACATCACCGCCAGGCCGGCGGCGGCGTTGTCGAAGACCAGGGGTGGATGGTCGAGGTCACCCCGCCACCTCTCGACGTGCGCCGCCCGAGCGCTCTCGAAGCTCGCCCGCGCCTCGCCGTAGGAGGCCCGCGCAGCGGCCGATCCGGTGTCGAGCCACTCGTAGTAGCGCAGCATCGTGGCCCGGTACTCGCTGAGCACCGTGAACATGTCCCGCTGATAGGCCAGCGCCGCGACCAGGTCGTCGCGGGTGGCGGGATCGCGAAAGGCGCTGGCGGGGATCTCCTCGAGCCGCGCCTGCATCCCGGCCACCGTGGCCACCGCGGCATCCCCCTCGGCGATCGCCTGGTCGATCCGCCCGGCGCTCGCCGCGTGGATCGCCGACCAGGTGGCGGTGTCGCCGCTGACCAGATCCCACTTGAACAGCCACATCATCGGCGGCAGTTCGAGGCCGAACGCCCGGACGTCACGTTGTGCGTACGGCCCGACGTACAGCCCGGCGAGCGTCGCCTGCCGGCCCTGGTCCAGCAGCGCCACGAGAGCGTCGCGAGCCTCGGCATCGGTGGTCCACGTCAGCGCGACCCAGTCCGCCTGCAGCTGCCCGACATCGGCGTCGGGGTCCCATGCGAGTCGCGCAGTGGTCCACACATCGAGGTCCCAGAGTTGCCAGAATCCCTCCCGCAGATACAGCGAGAGCGGCCCTGCTCGTAGCGGCCCGCCGCTCTGCGTCCACACCCACACCCCGGCGAGCCGGTCACGGTCGCGCACCCGCTGCAACGCCAGCTGATGATCGGCGCCGACGGGGTCGGGGAAGGCGCTGAACGCCTCGAACTCCCGACGGGCCTGCATCTCGACCATCCGGCCCTGCCGGCCCGCATCCAGTGTCGGGTTGAACGGCAGATACGAATCGAAGTCCCCGGCGACGAACTTGGTCGACACCACCAGGTTGTCCGGTGCGAGGTCGCCGAGCACCCGCTCGTACGTCTCGGGGTTGGTGTGCAGGTCACCGACATCGCCGACGCCGACACTCCAGGTCCGGAAGTAGACCGTGGCCTCGTGGCGGGCGGCTGTCGACGTCAGGGCGGTGAGCATCGCACGGACCTCGGCGGTCCGGGTCACCGCGAGTCGTGAGTAGTAGTCCCAGCCCTCGGCATTGTAGATCCCGCCCCCCTCGCCGATCCGCAGCATGATCCCGTCGAGGAACGGCAGCTCGGTCAGTAGCTCGTCCAGGCCGGCGCTGTACACCTCCCACAATCGGGGATCCGAGGCGTCGACCGAGCCGATCTCGGCGATCAGGTAGTCCTCCAGCGGACCGCTGAGCGCCAGCATGTCGGTGACGAGGACGACGTCGAGGCCCATCGTGTCTGCGTAGGCCCACATCTCGCCGATCTGTTCGCGTAACGCCTGTGCGCGCGTCACGTAGTCGCTGTTCGCAGGATAGATCGCGTCGCCGTCGCCGACGCCGGAGAACGTGACGTATTCCAGAAAGCCGGAGATGACGATGCCGTTGTAGCCGTAGGCGACGACGTGGTCGACGTACTGGCGCCATTGGGCGTCGACCTCGGCGAGGGCGGCGGTGTCGACCCACGGCTCGGCGTTCAGGATCACCTGGCTCAGCGCGCCGCTGACGTGGGAGTAGTCGTCCTGTGCCCGCCAGGCGTCCGGGTCGGCGGGGATGCCGACGGCGCCGGAGTCGACGAAGCGGTGCTCCGCGGCCGGGGTGACGACGCCGGCGGCGCCGGCCTGCGCCCACGAGTGGCCTGCTTGCAGGTCTTGGGCCAGCCGGAACATGCCCGCAGCCAGCCCGCGGCGGTCGGCGGCGGTGATCGTCAGGGGGTCGCCGCCGCGCTCGTACGCCTGCGGTCCGAGCAGGCTCGAGGCGTCCAGCGCCGCGAGCACGCCGGGGGCGGGCAACTCCTCCCCGATGGTCGCCGGCGTCCCCAGCCGAGTGGTCAGCGCATCCGAGAGGCGCTGGGCGGCGAGCGTCAGCAGGGGATCATCGAGGCCGCCGCTGGGCAGCGACACGGTCGGTGCGACGTCCGGCGGGAGCTGCTCCTCGTCGCCGGTCTGCTGGGGGACCGTGGGGGTGGGCGCGGCGAGCACGGCCTTGTCGCCGAAGGTCACGCCGAGGACGCTCTTGATTGCCTGGGCGGCCGCGAACCCGGCCAGCACGCTGGCCATGAGGCCGGCGACCACCCCGACGATCAAGCGTCGCCGCTGGTGAACTACCCCCGACATCCCCTCATGGTGTCACTCTGCGTGGGCGCCGCCCACCCCCGCTCGGGCCCCAGTCTGGCGTGGGCCGTGAGCTGGTGGCCGGCGTGTCGTTGCTTTGCAGGCCGTCCCGCTCGGCCCACGCCAGCAGTGGGCCCAGGGCGAACACCGCGTCGTCGATCCCGGCGTGCAGGTCCCCGAGCTCGGCGAACCGGGCGGGCATGGTGGCGATGGTGAAGTCACCCGGTTCCGCCGTCGGGACCTCGTCCCAGGTCAGCGGGGCCGAGACCGGCGCCTGCGGTACGCCGCGGACCGAGTACGCGCTGCGCAGCGTGTGGTCGCGGGTGTTCTGGTTGTAGTCCACGAAGACCGTCGCCGGGTCACGGTCCTTGCGCCACCACGACAGGTCGACCAGCTGCGGCAGCCGCCGCTCGACCTCCAGTGCGAAGGCCCACGCCGCGTTGCGCACGTCGGGAAAGCCCCAGCGGGGCTCGATCCGGACGTAGATGTGCATGCCCTTGCCGCCGGAGGTCTTCGGCCAGCCGACCGCGCCGACCTCGTCCAGTACCTGACGCGCGACGCCCGCCACGGTGCGGACGTCGGCGTATGTGGCTTCGGGCCCGGGATCGAGGTCGATGCGCCACTCGTCCGGTTTCTCGGTGTCTGCGCGGCGGGAGTTCCAGGGGTGGAACTCCACCGTCGACATCTGGGCCGCCCAGATCACGTCCGCTATATGGGTGACGCAGAGTTCGTCGGCGTGCCGATTGAACCGCGGGAAATGCACCCGGACCGTCTGCACCCAGTCCGGCGATCCCGCGGGCAGCCGTTTCTGATGCACCTTCTCACCGGTCACGCCGGTCGGAAAGCGGTGCAGCATGCACGGCCGGTCGCGCAGCGCCCGGACGATTCCGTCGCCGACGGACAGGTAGTACTGGACGAGATCGAGCTTGGTCTCGCCGCGGGCGGGGAAGTACACGCGGTCCGGGTTCGTGACCCGGACGACCCGGTCATCGAGCTCGATCTCCACCGCGGGCGGCATGACACGACAATAGGTGCTGCCTGTCATGATGCCCCGGTGGCGACGCGGCGACGCACGAAGCGTCGCTCGCGGCGGGGGGTCCGCCCTCTGCCGGTCCTTCTCGCGATTGTCCTGGCCGCGGCAGTGGCGTTCGCGGTGCGCGGTGACATCGACCTGCCCGTGGGGGTGGACCTGCCCGGGGGGGTCGACCTGCCCGACGAGATCCCGCTCCCCGGTGACGATGCTGCTACGGCCGATGCTGCTACGGCCGATGGTGGTCCGGCCGAAGCTGGTCCGGCCGACGAGAGCTCGGCGCTCGGTGGATTGCGGCCGGCGTTGACCCCGCAGGACGCCCGGACCGCACTGGCGGCCTTGCCCGAGACCGAGGCGGCGCCGGCCGGACTGCCCGACTACGAGCGGGACGACTATGGCGAGCGCTGGGCCGACGTCGACGGCAACGGCTGCAACCAGCGAGACGACGTGTTGTTGCGGGACGCGCAACCGGAGACGGTCCGGACCGCGCCGCAGAACGCCTGCGGCTCCGACGTGCTGGCCGGCACGTGGCTCGATCCATACACCGGTGTCACGGTGACTTTCGACGACCTCAAGGACGAGGCGCAGGCGCAGGCGATCAGCATCGATCACGTGGTGCCTCTGGCGGAGGCCCACCGCTCCGGCGCCGCGGGCTGGCAGCCGCAACAACGAGTCGAGTTCGCCAACGACCTCGACAATCTGCTCGCCGTCGACGGGCCGACCAACTCGATCAAGGGCGATGCGGACCCGAGCCGGTGGCTGCCGCCGGACTCCTCGTCGTGGTGCGGATATGCCGTCGTCTGGGTGTCGGTCAAGACCGAATGGTCCCTGTCGGTGGATGCCGAGGAGAGGGCCGCTGTCGAGAGGGTGCTCGCGGACTGCTGACAGCACAGCACCCGATTGACTACGGTCTGTACACCTACCGCCGACGGAGGTGTGGGGGATGGACACCGACGTCCAGGAGAGCGCGCCACAGCGACAAGCCCAGCGGGCGCGCCTGCCGGCTCGACCGTTCGTCGCCTGGACCGCCATCCTCGGTGGGTTCATCGCGCTGTACGAGGTGGATCGGCTGATCAGCGGTGCGATCGGTGTGGACGGCAGTAGCCGGCGGCTGGTTTCGGTGATCGGGCCGGCGCCGTGGTCGGCCCGCGACGCCTGGCAGTTATGGGCGTCCGGCAGCTTCCGCACGGAGGTCGCGGAGCTGCTGCTCGCGGGGGCTGTGGCACTGGCGTTCATGGTCGGTGGCGCCCTGCTGCTGGCCCGTCGGCGCTCTCGCCGAGGGTGGTGGACAAGCCTGTGGCTCCGGCTGGTGGCCCTGTTCGGGCTGGCCACCGTGTTGTTCCTGCCGATCGGAGCCGCCACGGTGGTCCTGGTCGAAAGCCGGGTAGCGGCCCCGGGGTGGTTCATCACGGGATTGGGCTGGGCCCTGGTGGTCGCGGTCGTCGGCTTGTGGGCGGTGATCGTGGCGCTGGCGATCACCACGCTGCGCTCGGCCCAGGTGAGATCGGGAATGGGCCGCTGGTCGCGGCGCCTGATCATGGCGATCTGGTACCACCGCGTCTCGCTCGTCTTCGTGCTCGCCATGGCGCTGTTGACCTTGGTGCCGCAGCGGGGGGTGTGGGACCAGTTGCCGGATGTCGAACGGCAATGGCTGTCCGGTGGCGGCACTGGCCTGCGTCATGCGGCGGCGGCGATGTTGGCAACGGTGCTGGCGGCGGCGGGGCTGTTCGTGCTGGGGCGCGCGAGGACCAACCGGGCCTGGCGCACGCTGGTCGACGGCACCCCGCGGCAGCCCGGCAACCTGTGGTGGCCCTGGGTGCTGAGCCCCGCGCTGGCGGCGGTCATCGTGCTCGTGATGGTGGTGTCGGGGTTCGCCGACCTGCTGGACCCCGCTCCGCTGGCGGTCTTCGCCGGCGTGCCGCTGCTGGTCGTCGCGACCTCGGCCCTGCTCCGGCTGCTGCGCTCGTCGCTGTGGACTGTCGGCCCCAAGCCGAAGAACGAGCTACTTGCGCTGGTCACCTGGCGGTTGGGGGACGGCCTGGCGGTGGCCGTGTTGTGGATCGGCTTCCTTGGGTTGCTGCGATCGTTCCTTGCACCGGCACTGGTCAACGGCAGTCCGCTGGCGTGGTTGCTGCTGCTGATCGGTGTCGTCGGCGCGTTCGCGATCTTCCCTGTGGCGCGGCGGTTGCTGCCGAGGATCGCCGGCTCCGCGCCGGAACAGGTGAGCGACGACGAGCCGGGAGCGCGCGGCCGGCTGCAGCGGCGGCTGGACCCTTCCACCCGGGCGCCGACGTTGGATGGCTGGCGCTCCGCGCTCGTGGTGTTCGCGGTGGCGGCCGCGGTCCTCGCGGTGCTCATGGTGTTCCCTACGGGCGTCACGCAGGCAATCGGTGTCATCGCGACGGCGCTCGCGGCGCTGGGGTCATGGGCGGCCATCGTCGGGCTGCTGCTCGTGACGTTGCAGGACCGCCAGCCCGCTGAGCTGTTCCGGTTGTTTCGCCTGGAGGCGCCGCCGTTCATCGCCCTGTTGGTGCTGCCCGCCTTTCTGCTGGCGTCCGTGGCGACCAGCCCGGAACTGCACGGGCTGCGCACGCGCGGTGCCGTCGAGCCCATCACCCAACAGGCGCCGGACGAGGCGTTCGCGGCATGGCTGGCTCGGGGTGACGAGTGCGAGTTGGCACTCCACGGTGTGGACTACCGGGTGCTGCTGCTTGTTGCCGCGCAGGGCGGGGGAGCGCGGGCTGCGGACTGGACCGTGCGGTCGATGCGGGAGTTGCAGGATGTCGACCCGCAGGAGTGCGGGGGCTCGGCGACGTTCTTGTCCAGCGGGGTGAGCGGCGGCTCGGTCGGCCTGGCGATGTCGCGTGGTGACGTGCCCGCCGACGGAGCCGGCGCGGTCAGTGAGCCGCGGGCGCTCGGGGGTGCGGTAGCCGGGCTGTTCGTCGGGGACCTCGTGGGTGGCTCGACCGGACTCCGGGTGCCGTCCGCTCCCGTCGGCGACGGCGCGTGGCAGTGGCGCGACCGGGCGGGGCTGATCGAGAGCGTCTGGGAGGACACCGTCCCGGCGTTGGACGAGGACTGGGCGCCGGGCAGTCCGGCGGATGACCCCGGGCCGACGGGGCTCATCGTGCTCAATAGCGTGTCGACCGGTGACGGCTGCCGGGTCGTGCTGAGCCAGCTGGATCTGACGGTGTCGCCCAGCGCTTCGCCCGAGCGCGCGGACGTCTGCCGCGGCCGGACGGACCAGCCCGCGGTGACAGTGGACCTGGCCGATGTGTACGGCGGGTGCCTGCCCGGGCTGTCGTGGGCGACAGCCGCCATGGTGTCCTCCCGGTTTCCCGTCGTCACCCCGGCGGCGCGGATCAGCCCCGGGGTCGCGACGGCGACCGGGGGGTACGACACGTCGTGCGGCGGCGGTGGTCAGGACCTGCAGCTGGTCGATGGCGGGTACGCCGAGGGGACCGGCCTGGCCACGTTGTCCGACGTCACCCCGCTCGTGATGCGCCAGATCGTGGCTCACAACGCTACGGCCGTCGAGCGGAGTGAACCCGTCGTGGTGCCCGTGGTGGTCTTCCTGCAGAACGTCTCCCGCGCCGACCTCCGCCAGCCGCCGCCCCGATTGACGGCCGAGCCGCTGGTCCCGTTGCAGGGCAGCAGCGCGGCGGCGTTGCAGTCCGCCGACGGGGCATGGCTGCAGCGGTTGTCCGACCAGCTGGCCGACCCGTGTCCCAACGCAGGCATCGAGAATGACTGCTCGCCGGCGGTGGCCGAGGTGCGTCGCCGCATCCCAGACGGTGTCGCCGTCGTCGCGCCCCTGACCGAGCCGGCCGTCGAGGCCCCGCTCGGCTGGGTGCTCAGTGGGGACAGTACGCAACGACTGGAGAGGGCGATGCTTGCGCAGGCCACGTCATGCGAAGGCCCCGAGCCCGGCGGCTACGGCCGCCTCTACGACGTCCTCGCCCTGCTCCGCGGCGACGACGACCCGTGCACCGACCCTTGAGCTATTCCGCGAAGAAGTCGAACTCCCCGGCTTTCGCGCCGACGATAAAGTCGCGCCACTCCTGCTCATTGAATCGGTAATGCCCCTTATCAGGGGACTTGGAGTCCCTCAAGGCCGCCCCACCGCCCTTCAGGGGCGCGAGCTCAACGCACCCTCCCACAGAGCACACGGATGAGGTCCGCCATTCCATGGCGACAGTGCTTGGCTCGGTCACATTGACCGATTCTACACACGGCCTACTGGCGAACTGGTCACAATTCGGTTACGATGTTGTCCAGCCAGTTGGTCGATGCCTCCTCGGACATAGCATGATTGACGATGATTTCGTAGGAACTCATATACTGCGCCACCACGTCCTTCTGGTCCACAATAGTGTAGCCCTCGTGGGACTCCAGATGGACGACATCCGACACCTCTTCGGTGGAAATGACGAGGACTTGAAACTCGCCTTTAAGGCCCGGGTGAGCTCCGGCGGAGAACGGTAGTATTCTCAACGAAACCGCTGGTGAGCGGCTTGATTCGGCAAGCTTCAGGAGTTGCTCTCGTAGCACTCGTGGGCCTCCTACCTGCCGCTGCAGGACGCTCTCGTCGAGAACCACCGACATGGTCAGGCCGCGCCCCAAACGTCGCTGCCGATGCAGGCGTATCTCCACCATCTTCTCGATATCATGACTTGACATCGAGGTTGGCAGGGTCGGACTGACAGCGCCCTGGTAGATCGCGCTCGCGTACTCTTTCGTCTGCAACAGGCCGGGCACTACGCTGTGGGAGAATTCCAACAGCCGGGTTGCCGCAGCTTCAAATGAGATGAACGCCGAGATGCCAAAATCCTCCGCCTCGCTGAAGGATTCCCACCAGCCACTCTCCTTGGCGCGCGTTACCAGAGCGAGCAATTCCCTAGTCGCAGTCTCATTGGCGCCATAAAGACCAGCCAACTCCTTTACGTCAGGCCCTCGCGGCGTCCTGATGCCCTTCTCGTACCTGCTGATCGTCGGAACTGACACCCCCAGGGCGGTGGCGGCGTCCTCCAATGTCAGCCCGGCGTCCTGCCGCAGTCGGCGCAGGGCGTTGGCCAAAGCCTTCCGCCGGACAGGCGGGCCCGCCGTCACTCCGCTGGCTGCCATGATCAGCATTCCCTCCCCGTTCAAGATCACACGGAAAGTTACCGAAAGAGACTTGCGTACGGAAACTTACCACCCCCACACTGGCGGTGGTAGCGCAACACGCGAGTGATCCAAACGGGTTGGCGACCTACCGGACCGCACTCGGGTGGCTACCGCCGAAGGAGGTGGTGGACCGGCGACGAGAGGCCGCCTCGGGATGCCCGAACAGGGAGAGCGGGGCCTGTGCTGGAACACAGACCCCGCTGAGCGCTCCCTATGCAGGAGGGAGATGCACAAATGTTGATGCTACTCCGCCCCGCCAGTCATTTCCACACCTCGACAGGACTAGTTTCTGCCCCGCCCGCCCCGGCGGTGCGCCATGAGTGACGTGCTGGTCGTCCTCGTAGTGCTCATCGTCGTCGCCGTGCTCGTCAGGCGGTTCTGGAAAGTGATCATCGCCTTTGTCCTGATGTCAGGCGTCGCCGCCCTCGCGACGGTCGTCTACCTGATCGTGCAGGAGCTTCAGGCGATGACGTAGTTCAGCGGCTCCGGTCGCCGATCAGGTCAGGAACGAGACACGAATGCCTGGTCGGTGACCGGGGCCGTCACGGCCTCGTGGCCGCTGGGCGGTATGGACTCTCGCCCGATCCGCTCGGGTTGCCGCAGCGCCAGAGTCATGGTCATCCCCGCCCCGCCCTCGGGAGCCTGCGCCGCCCTCAGATTGCCGCCCCCGGCATTCGCGATCTCCCGCACGATGCCCAACCCCAGACCCGTGCCGGCGAGGGGGTCGTGATGGGTGTCGCGGGCGCCACCGTGGGCGGCCCCGTCGGACTCCGCATTGAGTGTGGTGATCTGCTCGGGTGTCAGTCCCGTTCCCGAATCCGACACCGAAACCACGACCTTCTCGTCGGTGCGGAAACCTGACAGCCTGATCGTGTCCGTCTCGTCGGTGTAGCGGATGGCGTTCTCGACCAGGGTGTCGATAGCCGTCCGCAAGCGCTCCGCGGAGCCACATATCCGGCCGACCGAGCTGTCGACCACCCAGCGCCGGTCGGAAACCGCCGACCACCGTTCTGCCGCCTGACGAATGACCTGATCGACGTCCACGTTCTCGTCGACCACCCGCTCCTGCAGGCCGATCATGCGGATCAGCCGCTCGCCGACCCGGGCGAGTCGCTGCAACTCGTCAGTGACGACCATCGCGTCGTGCTTGTCCTCGGCGGTGACAGCTCGAGCAGCGATGAGCTCGACATACCCGGTGGCAATCGTCAGTGGCGTCCGCATCTCGTGGGAGGTCAGCCGAATCAGCCGTTCCCGGGCCATCGACGCCGCTGCCTCGCGCTCCGCCAGCTCTTCCGTCCGGGCCAGCGCCACCTGGCGCCGCAGCACATGCCACACCATCAGCGCGGCCAGCAGCACCATCAGCGGGACCTCGGCGGTCTCCTCCCATTCCAGGATCCCCAGAGCAGCTCGGCGCACCATGATCACGCCCGTGACCACGGTGTACCCGGACAACGCCGCGATCAGTTCCCAGCGATGCCAGGTCGCGAACCCGAACGCGAGGGCGAACCCGGCCCACCCGATGTGATAGGGGATCGTCTCCTGCCCAGGGAACAGCTGCATGGCCACAGCGCAACCGAGCGCCCACACCAACCAGATAAGGACGAGATAACGACGCAGCTCCGAGTCGCCGACGACCCGGACGGCACCCACGGTCTCAGCTGTCATAGAAGCAGTACCCAGCTCCCCGCACCGTCTCGATGGGCGGCAGCGGCTGCAGCTTGGCGCGAAGTCGCCGGATGCACACGTCGACGACGTTGCTGGCCAGGGAGTCATCGGTGCCCCAGATGTCGTGCAGCAGCTCCTCGCGGGAGCAGACATCGCCGGCGCGTCGCATCAGGTGGGCGAGCAGGGCGAATTCCCGCTCGCTGAGGCTCACCTCACCCGTGGCGGTCGAAACCCGACGGCGGTGCAGGTCAAGCCGAATACCGCTCAGTTCCAGGAATCGCCCCTCACCGGGAGTCGGTGGCGCGTCGTGCCGTAGGTGCCGCCGGATCCGCGCCGCCAGCTCGGGCGCCGAGAAGGGCTTGGCGACGACGTCGAGCGCTCCTCGGTCCAGTGCCTGGATCCGGGCGGACACGTCGGTGACTGCTGACAGCACGATCACCGGAGGTGCATCGTCCCGGGACTCCAGCGCCTTGAGCACTCCCAACCCACCACAGCGGGGCATAGAAAGGTCCAGCAACACGAGGTCGACGTCGGCGAGCGCCAGCTGTTCCAGCGCCGAGACCCCGTCGCAGGCCTCCACCACACTGTGACCCTGGGCTGACAAGGAGCGATTGAGGTACGTTCGGATCCTCGGCTCGTCGTCGACGACCATGACACGAGCCATTGCGTTCTCCGCATCCGAGCGCCGGGTGATGTCCCCAGTCTCCGGCTCCACCGTCATCAATGCGAGCAAATCGCCAGGCGTCTTGGACGCATGGGGCGATTTGTCCCGTTATGCGTAGTCGTGTGTCTCCGCCAGATGACGACTTCATGACAGCTGCGTAACGGCCGGTGACAGACAGCTGCGACGACATGACGCCCAGATGGTCGTCGCGTGAGTGCCGCATGAGAGTTTCGCTGCTTTGAAGCCTGAGAGTGGCCTGTGCGCCCCAACCTGACCACCAGTTCATCTCACTGGAGGTAGTCATGGCACGTCAGGCTTTGGGGGCGCGAACCCTCGTCTTCGCGCTGGCACTGATCGCCCTGTTGGGTGGGCTGTTGGTGGCGCCACCCGTGGTGGACGTCGCCAGGGCCGCCGACGCGCCCGGCAGCATCACGCTGCACGTGCAGACCGCCCGAGCCGTGGCAGCCACCCCCGAGGGGTCGCCGATCAGCGCGTATCAGTGGCTGATCAACGCCGAGGACACCGGCAACCCCCAGGACAGCACGGCCAACTGCTTGCCCAACGGCACGAACGACGCCACCTTCGCCGACACGTGCCAGTGGCCGTCCATCCGCACCACATCCGGGGCGGCGCCGATCATCGCCCAGGGCGACCAGACGACGCTGAACGACACGACCGCCCTCAGCGGCCTGCCGCCGGGCAAGTACCTGATCTCCGTGACCTCAGACGGACACAAGATCGACGGAGCCCACTTCACCGTCGCCCCCGGCGGCTCCCAACTGGTGACGGTCTCGATGCACCCCACACCGTTGCCGCTGCAGACCATCCGCCTGCAGGTCTTCAACGACAACGCCCCGGTGGACGGCACCTACGAGCTGGACGTCGAGCAGGGCCTGGCCGGCTTCACCGCCGTCCTCAACGACGTCCTCGGCCTGGTCAGCACCGACTACTGGGGCAACCCCCTCTGCACTACGTACGAACACGAGGTCTCGACCGACCCAACCAGCCCGGTGGTGTTCGACGCCGACGGTGCGCCCGTGGTTGCGGCGGACTCCACCGGTACCTGCATCAGCAACGACCTGGGCGAGATCGTCATCCCCAACCTCGGCCCCAACCGCTACGGCGCCGTGGTGACCCCGCCCGCGGGCACGTCCTGGGTGCAGACCACGACGCTCGAGGGCGCGCACGACCACGACATCTGGCAGGCCGAGGGCGAGACCGGACTGGACACCGAGCGGGTCAAGGGCGGGGAGCCGGTGCCGTACGTCCACTTTGGTTTCGTGCAGCCGCGCACCTTCGCCCCCTCGGTGGCCACCGGCGAGGTCAAGGGCAGGGTCGTCATCGCACTGCCGTACATCGGCGGCGCCGGGACTCTTGGCGGCCAGGACGCGCTCGCCATCCAGGAGACCGGCTTCGCGGGAGCCAAGTCGGGCGGGCCGGTGAAGAGCCCCTGGGTCGCGCTGTCCGACCTCGGCGACGGTGACCAACTGGTGTCGCTGACCCGCGGGAACCCCGACGGCTCGTTCGACATCACGAATGTGCCGGACGGCTCGTACCTGATGACGCAGTGGGACGAGGACCAGGACCTGATCCTCCGCTCCTTCCAGGTCGACGTCGTCGACGGTGGTGTCGTCAACCTGGGCAATCGTGGCCTCACGGGGTGGTTCACCCACATCAGCGGCACTGTGTTCATCGACGACAACGGCAACGGCAGGCGCGATCCGGGCGAGCAGCCCGTGCCGGGCTTCGCGTTGACCCTGCGTGAGCGCGACAACTCGCTGATGGATCAGTTCACCAACAGCGTCGTCACCGACGAGTCCGGGGTCTACCGGATCAACGAGGCCTACCCGCTGAGCAGGTGGCTCATTCTCGAGGGCTTCGACACGCGCTACCAGAGCACCGGCATCACATACAAAGCAGACAACGACCCCCAGCCCACCACGCTGCTGGGCGCCGCGGTCGACATCAACGTCCTGCCCGTCATCGGCCTGGGCGGCACCATCGACTGGGGTGTCCAACCCTACGAGAACGGCACCAACGGTGGCATCGTCGGCACCGTCAGCTACGACACCACCCGCAACGAGCTCGACCCCGCGTATGCGGGAGCCGAGACCTTCCAGCCCGGCATTCCGGGCGTCCCGGTGCACCTGGCTGTGCCGGTGCCCTGTGGCACCACCACCCCGGCGGAGCTCTGCCAGGACGGCTTCCAGGTCGACGCCGCCACGGGGGAGTACGTCAAGGGACCGGAGATCCAGGACCCCTACATCTCCGAGACGTGGCAGCCGCCGCGCGGCTGCACCGCACGCAACCACCGCGGCATCCCGCTCACCGACCAGCAGGCCCTGTCGGCCTTCGGCCCGCCGTCGATCGACAGCGCCAAGTGCGTCGAGTCGCCGATGATGGGCTTCCAGACCGGCGCGGAGGACGTCGACCCGGCCACGGGCGAGTTCGGGCAGCAGGTCAACGGCAACTACGGGTTCGCCACCTCGAAGCTCAACCTGTACGCACCTGGTGACGATCGCAACCCTGGCGACCCCAACGGTGCGCCCGGCAACAAGGCCCTGCCGCTCTACGCCGACCTCGCGGCGGCCGGTTACGGGGAGCAGCCGCTGGCACCGCAGGAGTACATCGTCTCCGTCGAGATTCCCGACAACCCGGTCGGCGGCGGCAACGACGGCGACTGCGACCTCGACGACGCCTGTGACCTCTGCCTCGCCGATCCGTTCAAGTGGCAACCGGGCGTGTGTGGTTGCGGCATCGCCGACAGCGACTACGACAGCGATGGTGACCTCGATTGCCAGGACGGCGACGACGACAACGACGGGGTCACCGACGGTGGCGACCGTTGCGCCCGCGGCGGCTTGTTCGGCTGGGCCTCGAGCTCGGCCAACGACTACGACGGTGACGGCTGCCACGACAACGCCGAGGACGCCGACGACGACAACGATCTCATCGCCGACTCGACCGATCGCTGCTTGCACGGCGCGCTGGCCTGGACCTCGAACCAGAACCGCGGCCACGACGCCGACGGTTGCCGCGACGCCAGCGAGGACACCGA
>ENA-ORBV01010173-ORBV01010173.1-microbial-mat-metagenome-genome-assembly--contig:-NODE-10173-length-15149-cov-6.175557_pt1 | contig 15149 bp, 15 predicted proteins | sample MGYA00237777_ERZ505514 | MGnify/ENA primary metagenome ERZ505514 (study PRJEB26160, sample SAMN06269048) | microbial mat metagenome | isolation source: Oligotrophic lake microbial mat | place... | reverse complement strand
GACCGCTGAGACATCCCTCTGTTAAATCCATCACTGGCTCCTGCATGCAGAATTGTCTCACATGCACCTTCCCTTGTTCAACATGCATGCACACACACTGACTTCTGCCGGCAGAACTGTCTCACTGACAACTTTTTTATGTGAGCACTGTCTCACTGGCACCTTCCCCTATGTGACATACATACACACATACAAAACACACAAACACCGACGCAACTCCAAACCAAGAAAACTTTCCGAACCCCCCAAATGAATTGGGGGTAATGTAAACAAGAATTACATAGCCAACCAAAACGCCTTCCAGGTGCAGCCGCCAGGCGCAATTTTAATAGGCGCCATTTTTTTTCTTGAGTTTCGTTCCAATGACAAATGAATGCATCGTTGGCAACGTTAACAGATATAATTTAGATGCTAGCTAGTAGTACGAGTTGTAGTAGCACTGGTACTTGTAATTACGTACCTGGTACCAGTATTAATACTGTACGTACAGAAGTACAAAGCACACATCAAAGGGAGTTATTTTTATCTTTCATAGTATCACCGAAAAGAGCAGAGCGCGAGACAATGCCAACTCGATTCCTTGAACCTGTCCCAGCAAAGCACAATGGTGGAAGCAGTGGGCCACCTGGAACTGTTGCTCCTCAAAGCCTTGCTACCAGAGCACCTCCGCAGCAGCCCGTCGTTCCAGCGGTCGGCAGCACAGCCTTGAAGTTGTCCATCGGTGGTGTTGAGTTTTGCCTCCTCCCCAGTACCAGCGGCAATGGCAACATCTCTTTGGAAGCTGCTGTGGGTGATGCAGAAGCGGTCTTGTCCTTGAAGAATTTTACTGGAACGTTGCGCGTCACCTGCACGAGCCTAGCAGTGGGCAATGCTGGGTTAGCAGCTTCTAAGAACATTAGCAATAATTTGGTGGAAGACTCGGCATCTCCGTCAGCCGACAAACAATCCACGTCTAGCAAGAGCAAAGGCAACAACAGCGTCAATGCTCCTCCTCCTCTGGCTGGACAGCAGCAAATCTTGGCCTGGACACAAACCGTGGCCAACCGAGGGAAAGGAACTGGCGACAACAACGACAACGAGAGTAGTCACAAGAGAAAGGACCAAATTAGTTCCCCCGACGCCTTAGAAGTTGTAGCACCCATCAAACGCAGCCGCAAATCGAAGGATACGACAAGTAACGAAAACAACACTGCCAATAAGCAGAAGAACACTGTTTCCCCCCAGACGGGTCAGCCACAAACGTCCGTTTCACCTTGTTCGAATTCCGATGCATCTTCACAGACACGTCAGCTACCAATCAACTGCAGCAAACAAACAACCAAAGAGAGGATTGTCGACAGCGTCAGTGGCAAGGATATCACGACAAAGCATGACGAGGAAGATAATGAATCTGTTGCAACAACAATGGCCGGAAATACAGAAACTGAGGACAGGGAGGAGGAGGAGACTGACAACAGGAGTAGCCATAATGGCTTTACCATGAACTCCCAATCACAACTATCTATCACGGTAGAAGACGACAGCAGCGACAATGATATAGAAATAGCCACAGACGTGGCACTGGTTGAATCTAATGTATCGACTGCTATTACGGATCAAGTTGTGACTCCCTTTCCTCGTTGGGGGCACACTATGACTTGGTGTGAACACAACCGCATCTTGTTGTACGGAGGGCAGTCCTATCTTCCAAACAAGAATGCCAAGAAAAAAGGTGATGGCGAAGTGGTTCCTACCACGATGAGTGATGTGCACATCTTTGACGTTGACAAACAAAAGTGGTTTCAACCCATCAATTGCGACGACTTGTCACGACAGTGGCCTCGTCAATGGCATTCGGCCACTTTTCTACCGTTGCGGCAGCTTCTCATTTGCTTTGGAGGTAAGACATTGGCACCCTGAACTTCTCATTTTATATTGGAATCATGTCCTGTCCTCACAATTACATATTTCTCCGAATCGCGAACGCCTACAGGAGAGCAAACGAATCCCAAGAGTGGTCGTGTGACCACAAGTGACAAGGACAATCTTATGGTCTTAGACACGGAAATCTTGTTGTGGTATCCACCACGTGTCTCTGGCGATATACCAAGTGGGCGATCTGGCCATTCGGCCACTCTCCTGCCAAGCTCCTCCAATAATGAACTGGTGATCTTTGGTGGTGTCAAAAACGGGAGACATCTCAACAGTGTCGCCGTATTGGACACCAACCGTTGGATTTGGTCTACGCCTAAGATTCAAGGTGTAGCTCCCAAAGCCAGATCATATCACTCTGCCACAGCTATTCAGGCGGCGCATGTTGGCAGCAGTGGTGATGGAACTGGTGGTTACCACACTGATCAAGTGTCCAACAGCAAGAACGCGACTATCAACATTCGTCACCGTATCGTCATTTTTGGGGGAAATGATACAACGAATTCCTTCAATGCTGTTTCAGTGCTGGAAAAGATCGAAGGTGCAACCAACACATGGCGTTGGTTCCATCCAACTGTCAGTGGCAAACCTCCCACGTCACGAACTGGCCACTCGGCGACACTTTTGGCAGATCAGAAAACCATTTGCATTTATGGTGGCTGGGATCCGATGCTGGAAGAGGATGAGGGCGCCGAGAGTCATGATCCGATTTATCAAGACTCTTTTCTTTTGGATACAGACTCTTGGACCTGGAAGATAGGCAGCTCACCAGTGTTTGCAGGTCATTCGATGGATCCGTCGCAAGGAAACGACGGTGGGGCTCGTCGGACGGGACACGCAGCTCTCCTGAATACCACCGCAAACAACGACACTGGACCAAACAACGAAACTGGTCCAAACAACGAAATCTGGATTTTTGGTGGACGAGTACCAGGGGATCGTTTCGCTGGCGACTTTCAAACCTTGACGATCTCGTAGGATTAATGAATTTGTTCTATTTTCTGGCATTGTCCCGGCTCTCAGCAGGAGAGGAGCGACAATTACTCCGCTAGTAGGCGCAGTACTGGTTGCAGGGTTCTTGGGTTGGAGAGAGGAAGAAGAGGGAGGGGAGGGGCTTTACTCCGCTAGCTAGACTTTCGTAGCGGTTTCTGGTGGAGGTATGAGGAGGAAACTAACTAACTAACTAACCTGATGTCCTCAATGAACTTGCAGTTGCGAAGCAAAACTATTAGTAGACATCTATCTAGTAGACTAGTACAGTAGCTATTCTATATTAATGTAGCATCTGCCCAGAAGCCATTCAATTGGATTGGATAGGATAGGTTCCTTGAAGATGGAGCAAATGTGCTACGTTTTGCGATTGGCGTCTATCTGCGCATGGTATGGTACTGGTATGGTTAAATCGGCGGTGGTCAATGAATCAATACAGTACTCTACTATAGCTAGCTAGCTAGTAGTAGAGTAGAATGATGAATGAATCAATGACAGAATCTTGCGCGTCAATTGACACGCTTGCCGTCGTCATTATCATCACACTTGACTACACAAGTATATACCAGACATCCGCTGTACCATACTAGTACTTGCTGCCATAAGCATTGCTCAAGCCAACCTTTGTCCTGCTGGTTGCTGAGATATACCCACGGTATTCTGGGAGAAGTTGAAACAATTGGGAAACGAGCTTTTCAAAATGACGCTTTGGTCCTATACTGTCGAGGCAGTCAATGATTTTGTTGCCGAAATGAAGGAAAACCCTCCTCATTCATGGTTGGATGATCCGAGAGAGCCGCTATTCACCTTCAATTGGGATGGCAAGCTGTTCGGCTTTTACGCAATGAGTCTCACATATTGGTCGGAAATCTTGATGGTATGGTATACGTTTTTATTTGTTCATTGGGATGGATTTTCCATGGAAGAGTGAACAGTACCTTTTGACACAACCCCTCACACCAACACCATGCTGCAATCACTGTCTGTTGATGTAGGTCATGTTTTTTGAAGGACTGACAGCGGCGGTCTTTTCTCAATTGGTATATAGGTACATCATTCCTAACAAAAGATCAACTACGGCATACTTGATTGGGTATGGTTTCATTATTCCTTTTTGGCTGATATTTCCCTCGAGAGTTTTGGAATACTTGGATGTGCGAAACAAGATCTTCAGGTTTTGTATCGCTGCAGTGACACCTGCACTTTCTGTATTTCGGACAACGGAAGGTAAGACTGCAGCATTCTTGCCTGTAAACGCACTTTTTGGTGTCGGTCCAACCCATGCGCTTTTTGCCCCTGTCCTTCTCTTTTACGAGATTAGCTATGCATGGCTTCGCCCCAGAACATTCTGTGCAGTCTGCCAAAGCATACATGATTTACTTCGGGTTGCCCATGGTAGCCAAATACGACAAAGCGACAAAGGAATACGTCAAGGCTTCTCCTGAGTATATTATGAAACGGTTCTGGGAGGTCATTGGTTCCTACGCCTATGTCGGGACTCTTTATTCAATTTATATCATGTTCCCCAATAGCTTTCCCCAGCCTGGCACTTATTATACCGAGCATTATTTTACGTTGAGGTATATTGTGAGCAACTTGAGCCAACGGAATGTTGTATTTTATGGGTGTAAGTTTTCGCTAGTGCTTTTGTTTGTTTTTCGCACATCAGTATCAAGTAGCGTTGCCTCTTTTCTCACCCCCCCCCCTCCTTCAGTTATGTTCGAGGCTACTCTTTCAACTAGCGGCAACGGTGGCAATTTCGTGTCCACTTTATTGACAGGTAGGCCCAGCGACCGGAAAACCTCTTTTTGCTTGATTCCATTTGTATGAATCCTTGTGGGCAACGGTGCCTTGAAAAGAGTTAGATCCTCTTGGATCCAATGTGATTCACTACCTCTCTTTTGTAAATTTTGTAGAAGATTGGTGCTAGTCCTGTGGTCGAAACCTCTTGGACTTGCACGCGTTGTCAACCACCACAGCTGTCAGAGCTCATCAAATTGTGATTGACCTTACATTGCAGGTTACGAAATGGAGCCATTCATGAGAAACCCGGTCTTTGAGTCGAATACATGTGCAGAATTTTGGAACAAACGCTGGAATAAACTTATTCAAACTCTCCTATCGCGAGGAATATACAAGCCTCTTCGAACGGTCGTACCAACCTACGCTGCGCTGATTCTGACATTTGCTGCAAGCGGGCTCTTTCACGATTGGCTCATGTTGATTATCTTCAAACCAAATCCAGAGGAACTCAGCGAAGATGGATCCTGCGAGTTCCCGAAGTGTTTTACTTTGACGCATGGATCCCCAATTGTGTTTTTTTGCTGGGTTGGGTTTCTCATTTCCATGGAGTTTATGTTTGTCCCAAAATACTACTTCAAACACCCAGTGGTTTGGTACAAGTTCTGTATTTCCGGGACCGCATCTCTTTTAGCAATATTTTTCCTGGACCCATACGTTCACACGAGATTTTTTAATGAGGGGTATGTTGGACACTTTATGGTGCACCCCGTAGGACGATATGTATAGCGCCCACATTGAGCCCGAGACACAACGAAATATGTCACACGAAAACACATGGATTCGATTTGACGTGTGGCCGCGGCCGCTTCTTAGTGGCCCCCGTGCTGCAGCAATGCAACGACCGTGATTTTGTTGGTTTCCACTTCACTGCCAGAGATTGAAGCATGGGAAAGAGAAGGAAATCTAGTAAGACTTAGTGCAGGAATGGAGACGATCATATGTATAGGTAGATTCTTAAGATCGCTGTTGTAATAACTCCTTCGGTCCAAGCCACACTTTGCCTATTTCCCGCGGCGAAAGACGCAAACAGATACTGGATGGTGCCGACCAACATTTTGTCATACTGTATCGGACTAGGCAAACTTTTTGATGGCTGGGGCAAGAGTGTGGCGCGTTCGGAGCAATGTTTGTGAAGAGGCGAGTACTGTGGAAACGTGCAGTATAGTCTATGAAGACTACTACTCTACTAGCCCTACAAGAATACATCGACCTCCAAAGCGATGCGGGTCCGCAAGCAAGCCTTGTTCCAAAGGAAAGTCTAATACTGAAGACTAATAGTCAGGAATCTGCTGTCACAACGGTTGGCAACGAAGGTCGGAAATAAATAAACAAAATATATAGCACGTGTAGACACACACAAAACAGTACAATTAAAGCATCGAATTTACATTACGCGTGTAGCCAATATGACAAAAACCCACAATCCCAGACAAATACTAACCAGCAAAGCCTTCTTTTTTCATCTGCTCATACAAACCACGGTAATCCACTTGGTTACGACGGCGCTTTCTGGAAGGTGCATCGGGGTCTTCGGGAATGTCCTCGCCACCCGTAGCAGCAGCTGAGTTAGCGTACATGTTCCGAGCGGATTGTTCCGCCATTTGGCGAAGCTTTTCAATCTTTTGTTGTCGCTTTCTCTCTCGCTCGTCCACTAAATGACGTTCAAATTGACTCTCCCATTCCACATCCTGAGAGTCGTACAATTCGCGAGACTTGCCTCCATCTACCAATGCACGGACATGGCTCGCCACAGATCTGGCAAATGGACTGACAATGCCCCCGTGAATCTTGTAACCACCTTCCAAGACACTAATTACACGGCCATTGCAGCAAGTATTCGCAATTTTCACTATTTGTTCGGTGATCCATTCATAGTCGTCCTCCACCATTCCAACATAACCAAAGTTCATTGTGTCTTTCTTGTGGCCATCGAAGCCGGCACTAATAAAAATGATGTCAGGGTCAAAGTCCCTCAAGTGGGGTAGAATCTTTTGTCGGTAGGCATCGCGCAACTCGAGTCGCTGCATACCAGGAACAGCGTCGCGACTTGGCAATCCCAGGCCACAATTCAGGATTTTGCAGCAGTTCGCACGTGAGTCTTCTCCCATTCTGGTCCAAGTCTGACTGGAAAGAAAGTCGGTAAGGTTAGGTGTCTCCACCATAGTGGGATTCGCAATGGCGTCTGAAATGTGGGACTTTCCAGATGCAGGGTAAAACCACCCACCCTGGCCTGTATCAACAAAGTCGACACCACGGGGGCCATATCCATGAGTCGAAGCAAAGAAGACGTCCTGGATATCTGTCTCGTCAAGCCACGGTCGGAACTTGGTAGCTACAAGCTCTCCAATTGCAAAGGGTGTGCGAACAGTTCCTTTCTCTACGCTTGGCACCAACCTCCGAATAATTTCTTCAGTACCGTTCCCGTGATGGACATCGAAATCGACGATTGCAATCTTTCGAATTCCTTCATTTCTGTACATCGACCTAGCGTACGCAGCGCCAATAGCAACATTATTTAGGAGGCAAAACCCATGAGAGCCCCCTTCCGGGTCATTGGCACAACGAACGATTCCACGGGGCCCAGCATGATGCCCCGGTGGGCGAACTGCACAGAAAGTATTTCGGTAATCACCAGCAACAACCTTATCAACAGCTTCACAAACAGACCCTGCTGCCCTCAAAGCGGCTTCGAAACTCCACCTTGATACGGCAGTATCAGCATCCAGATGCGTGATTACATTAGGATGGTCCGGTATTGAAGAACACAACTGGCTGATGCTTTCAACATAGCTATATTCGTGGCACTGCGTGATTGGTGTGGGACGAATAGGAAACCCTCTTAGAAAATCTGGAGAAATAATTGAAGGCCTTTCGACCTTTCATACGTAAATAGCAAAGCGTGTCTTACCTTGAGAATGTCCACCATTGCAGCTCGGCGAGCTTCCCCTTCCCATACACATCTTCCGAACTCTCCGCCTCTTAAGATTCCCGTGTCTTGGTCGAGAAGTACTTGGAGCCTTCTTACATTTTCGGGAGGTGGCTCTGTTGAGGCATCCCTCACAATCGGCGGACAGCTCCTGTGCAGAACGCAAAGCTCATGCGCCAGCACCAGAGTGTTTTGGTCGGGATCGACAATCAAGTCCCTAGGAGGAGCAACTGTTCCAGAAGAGGGCGGACCGCCCAGGGCATTGATAAGATCAATAGGAATAGGCATACCACGCTTATGTGCCAATTGGCCAGCAGTAAAACCACGGCGATCCGCAATGTTCGGATCTGAACCAGCCTGCATGAGAAGTCTAGCCACAACCCAGTTTCCTCGCATGCAAGCAATGTGCAATGGAGTTTGGCCCACTGTATTGATAGCATCTACTTCTATTCCTTCTGTCCGAAGAAGCAACTGGGTCAGCATGGCTTCGCCGGAAAGGCCTGCCAGCGCTGGATTTGGATTCGATGCAGAAGGTTCGCCTTCCTTGACATGAGCGGGCGCTTGCTTTCCCGGGAATCCAGGAATGTGGTGCACTGAATTTGTAATTGTTCCATCCGGGTGGCGGTGGGACACATGACGTCCCATCGAAGCAGCCGTACCTGCTGCCGACCGACTGCCAAGAGGCTTTGACATGGTGTCAAATTTGGCAGCAGCGTGAAGAGGTCTTCCACCGGATCTGTCAGCTTTGGTATTGAGAGTGGACATTCCAGCATCTGTTGATAAAAGGAATGTCACAATACTTGGTAAATTAAATTTACATGCGAGATAGAGCGGCGTGTGCATGGCATCATCTTTGGCGGACAAGTCTACGTCGTGCTTGCTGAGCAGCACCAGACAGTCATAGCCAAAGTGTTCGTGTTGTTGAAGTGCGGCAATGCTTATCGCTGTGTGAATTGGAGCACTCCCGTCACTTTTCTTGTGTACATTCGCACCTGCCTCAAGCAAGAGCTTGACGTGCTCTATTTTTCGCGAATGAATAGCAATATGAATTGGTGTATTTTCGTCGGCGTCACGTTCGTTCAAGTTGTGGGGACAGTAAAACTTCAACTTCTTCTTTTTCTCGTTGCTGCTTGCTTTCGAATGGTGTGATCCTCCTTCCAGCCCGTTGGTCTGCTTGTCATTGTTGGGCGTGACGTCTTTGTTTGATTGTTTGGAGTCGCCTTCATCTTCTGGTGAATTTGTTTCCATAGGTGAAGGCTTATCATTATCGGTGTCAGGCGTTCCTGCGGCAGCGCTTTCTTTCCCAGGGGTAGCTACTGCAGCAGCGCCCGCCGTATTTGGTGTAGCCGCCGCAATTTTAGCTGGCGATCCAGCTGCGTTGGCGTAGCTGTGTGGATCACTTCTTGGAACCGTTACAGTGGGCCGTATTGGTTGAGGAGAGTGACCAATCGCAGCTGCATGCGCAGCGGCAGTCGAATCGTTATCATCTGATGATGACGAAGAAGAAGAGGATCCATCATCTTGATTGCCACCATCATCATCTTCATCGTCATCATCGTCGTCTGAATCATCTTGTGGCACAAAAATTAATCTCTGAAGAGAGAAAAAAAAGAAAAAAAGCAAAAAGTGACGATGAGACATGAAAACGCAAGCCACTGCTCTCAAGGAAGCTAGAAAAATAGCAACCGGCACTCAGCGGATGCCTCCGACGTCTCCACCATTGTTAACAACGAAAATTAAATGAAAAAAATGTTTCTTACCCTCAAAGCTTCGGCATCTTCGAACTCGCAACAGTCATGGACTGGATATCGCTTCGATTCTAGAGCGTTCGACTCACCGTAGGCGTAGTCTTCGTCGTCGTCGGAGCTGCTGCTCATGGTCGATTATTTTTATCTCAAGGAGGTGCGTGCGTTAAACCTGTTGTTTCCCCTAACTAAAAAAATCGAAGGATTAGGGTTAGGGGTTGAAAGAGTATTCAGATTTATACAGATATGAATAACTCATTTGGTCGACCGCGCGCCAAATTATTTATGGCATTCCCGTCGCAACAGTTGAGTGGTTGGCTGTTGACGACCTGGTGGAAGAATCAATGAGCACAGACACCAAAAGCAGATCTGGTGGCCAATGGATTCTACGTAGGAATTATGTAGAAAGGATACTATAAGTAGCTTCTAGTACCACATCTACGTAAGGGTCTGATTGGTGGAGCGATCTGCTTCCACCTGATTGAATCATTCATTCAAATTCTGAGGTTGACGACAGACGAAATAGTGCTCCCCGGACCAGTTTTAGGCAGACACTTGTGTCGTCTAAATTTCCGCCTGACTGATACTGTAATTAGTAATGCTAACTAGCTAGCTAGGTCTAGCTACTCTAGCTAGTAGGAAGTCTAGCTACTAGCTAGAGTAGGAGGTCTAGTAGCAAAATGGTGGCTCCACCATACTGGTAGCTATCTAACTAACAATGTAGCTCGCTACTCTAGTTACTGGTATCGAATTAATTCTGTTGCGTAGGACAAACGATCTTGTACCATATACTCCTCAACGAGAAAGTGGGGATAAGCTTTACAGGTACTACTCTCACCGCAGAGCGCAGCTAAGTGCAATTCAACACATAGTACGCTTTGATCGGAAGATTCCATCCGTTCGTATGAACTGTACGGCTCAAAAGAAGGATGGACATGGGTAGTTGTGGAATACAAAAAGGCTTCCTTCCGCCTTCATTGATAATCACCAGAATGATTTTTTTCCGGCGTCGATCGGGGGGCTGTCTTTGCATGGCTTTTTGCTGGGTTTGTCCCTGTAATGACAGGATAATAGAGCCTTTGCAGAGCAACATGTACTCACAAAGTCGCCACTCACTTCTATGTCTGCCAACGGCTTACTGATACACTGTTCATTTAAGTACCACTCGCCCATTTGTTTAAAGAAAAGTAGCTTGTTGTCTTTGTTGTGCGTCCAACTCATGTGGAAAATCCAAGGTTTCTTTTGCCCTGCAAAGAAAGCTTTCATGTATTCCCCGCTCTTTTGGTGGAAGTGCCTTGGTTTATTGGTTGTGACCGTGATTAAACAATACGTCGTGAGAGAAGCTTGCGTTTGCAGATCCAAAGGTTCAACAATGACAATAGCGAATACGCAAAACCACCAAACTTACCAGCCACCAGGAAAGTAGTCCTCGTCCCTGCTCAGCACCTTTACCCGTAACCCATATAATGAAGAATGCTCCGATAGAACAGCCACCAATGCTTGCTGATGTGAATCTGTTTTCAAGACCAAATCGCCAGCCATCAGAAGAGAATTCAAGAAATACTGTGTTCGGTCGTTGTGTCGTATATAGTAGAAGCCGCTATTGCTAGACCAAGGGGAATAACGCACGGAGTGGGCGCCGTCGTCCTGGAAATACGCATCGAATTTGTAGATTGGCGATTTTTCGTCGTGAAAGTATTCTAGCGGATTTTTATACCAAACAATATCGACGTCCTGGAACAATATATCCATCCCAAGAAGGCCAATAACTTGCACGCATACCACCTAGCATCGGCAAAAAAAAGACGACGCTGGTGGATCAGAAAGTACAATCACGATTGCCAAGTCATCAGATGAGCTTACACTCGTCTTACCTTCGCCATCATCATGGCCACAAACTTTTTGTCACCGTAACGCCCGGCAGCTTCTTTCGGGGTTTCTCCAAAATTCTAAAGTTAGGCGCGGGTGAAGTCATCGATTGAGTATAACGATTTCAAATGCCATGGTTTCCTTTTTCCATAGGTTGCCAGTGTACGTTGCTGAAATTGTCTCTTCGCGACTCACCCTTTTGTCGAAATACGCTGCCAGTCCAACACTTTCTGCAAGTTCCTTACTTTCCTCATCCGTCGCAAAGACGAGAACATTGGAAATATCCAATCCCTTGGCTCGAGACGAGCTATGAGGTCCCCAAACCAGACGCATGATGCAGCATTGATTAGCCCAGCCATAAAAACATTGTCTCACACTTCACTGCAGTTCATAGGCTCATAGAGTTTCAGACTTGGGCGGCCAAACTTACCATGCGAAATTCAGGAGAAGCTCAGATTGTCCAAAATTTACCTGTTTTAAATAGTGTAGATCAAACATTAGGATCCACGCAAAAGTAGGTTGGGATGGATGCTAGACACGACAGCGACAGTAGCCTTACCACCATGACAATTACTGTGTTCTTGACAGCAATCTTTTCGACGATTGGTCTCAGCTCGCCCAACACGTCATCAATGGAAGACAGATACTGTCTCAGCATATCCCAGTGACGATTCGTGTCTTTTGTCTTTGGTGGCTCAAATTGCTCACGGCCATTGCTTTGGTGGCCCCTTGATACGGAAATAAGAGGCAATTTACTGTCGAGGGCTCTAGTCTTTCCTGACGGTGGTACTCTCATCCACTTTTGAATATGATACGATTCGTACTGTGGATGCCGTGGCACAAGGGAGTGAGACAATATTTGAAATAAGTGATGTCAAATGGTTCAACAAAAACTCAGATTGATAAAGCACGGAGTTGCATCTTTCATTGCAATACATGGAAAGATGACCTTGGCGTAGACACATGGCAGAGAAACTTTCAAGCCCTATTTATATTGAACCAACGTACCTGAGGGACAATTGCCACGCACTGCTTCCTCCCTGGATCATGAGACGTGAGAATGATATTCATGTAGTCACAATGTTCGGTGGCTTCCTTTGTGTCGTATGAGTCGATGACGGACGTTCCTGTTTCTGATTTTTGCTTCTTAGTCGGCATGGCCTTGTTGCTATTGTAAAGAATTAAAACATCTTCATATCCAGGCTGGGATATGTCGATTGGCGGGCCCAAGTCAAAGCTTTGAGTGAAATCGTCTTTGTTGGTACGCGCCATCCCGAAAGCATATTTGTTAACCTCGGGCGCGAACAATGGAGGAAGGGGATTAGATTCTGTGTTTGATTCTGTCAGAGAGATAACAACGAATTTGCAGTGTGAGTAGGTAGTAATTAAGTGTTAAAATGCACTTCTTTTTCTCACAGGCAAAGCAATCACTTGTACGAACCTTCGGGACTTTTTTCTTTTTTTTGGAGACTGCGAAGAGGTGAGGAAGAAGTCTCTGCACATTTGTTGACACCCGCATTCATAGCCAAGAGGGAACCAGCGAAGAAGGTAATTCCATGCGAAACAACCAAAAGGATAACCACGTTGAAAGAGAGCGGAGGCCGCTTTTTGCCGCCGATGGCGGCAATATTGCCGATTCGGTTCATCTCGCTGGAGGAATTCTTCAATTGAATACTTGATTTAGAAGCTAAGATCTCAATCGTTTATAATAAATTTCACTAATTGTACTGCATGTTCGGAGGGTGTTCAGCTTCTTGCTATTCGCTGTAGGGGTTTCAATTCTGTTGGTCATCTTTCATCTCACCCGGTGGCGAGTGTCAAGCGAAATTGATCTTTCTCATTATTTTCCGTCATTCGGCAGTCATTCCTCGATTCGGTCCTCTGTGCGGTCGTTGGATCAATAGATTATCCTGAGGTTTCACACTATTGTACCACGTACTGTATCGTAGTATTGGCTACCCAATCCCCTGCAACTAGCTAGCTAGTTTGGAAACACTACGACGTAGTATTAGCTTGTTATCCAGCTACAGTAGTCGACTTCCATTGGCTGCCGGTATTGTGTGGCAGTGTAGCTAGCACCAACGGTCTAGCTAGCACCAATCTTTCATACTATATTCTATCAAGAGAATAGGCAAATAGATATTGAAAATACTGGCTAGAGGTGTGTCCTGTGTTTCTAACGCACATATTTGCTGCACAACTGTACCTTCCACAAGGTATTCAGCTTCATTCTTTCTCATTTATGCTCTAGGATGAGCTCTTGCAAACGATCGGGGTTGGCTCCCATGAGGCGATCGACCACCTCGCCACCCTTGATAAATATGAATGTCGGCATGGCACTAACACTGTACTTTGCTGCAGTATCAGGATTCTCATCAACGTCTACTTTCAGAAATACAACATCTTCAAACTGCTCACTGAGTTCTTTGAACTGAAATACCAACGAAAGAAGCAACCAAGAGACGTGAGCCAGAGCTGCGATTTTCATCAAGACTACTACTCAGATGGCAAGTATGCAAGGATACACTTACGATGGGTGCTATCTGTTGGCATGGCCCGCACCTTGACAGTAGGTTCGTCGAACATTTTTTAAAGTAAGTCACGGAAAGTAACAAACAACTCTTGCATGGTTTCCATTCTTTCAATAGTTTCGCAGCTCCAGCTACATACAGGGTAAAACTAGACTTACCAAGTTGCAGTAAAATCGACCACAACTAAACTTTTATCGGATCCAGCTCTCAAGATAATGGCATCGACATCAGCAGAAGTGTGCCCCTCGATCACCTCTCCACCACGTAGATTGGCAATGATATCCGACAGCCCAAAGGCAGAAGGGCATTCCGTAGTAGCTGCCACTACCTTATTGTTGGGAGCGACCGAGGAGCTAATTGTAGCAGGGCTTGAATGGCACGAGGCCCCGGCGACAGAAGCCAAACAAAGGATGCTAAAAAGAGACCACCGACCCATCTTTCTGTTATTAGAAGTGTTACGAACTAGTATGCTGCTGCAGAAATGCTATTGCACATCAGTACTGTGATCGCCAGTTGTTGTTTCGCAGTTGTTGATGGCGCCGCTCACTCACTCTCTCACTGTCCTTACTTGCTGCCAATTGTCAGTCATAGTGGCGTTGATGGCCAACCGATGGAATCCAAAGATCGCGATCGAGATCCACACGCCGTTTTTTGATTGGGTTTCTCAGTTCGTTTCGCGTCGCTCACATGATCACACCTTTGCAACAAGTGTTTCACCAAAAACTGCACCACTTTGCTACTCTTGTACCTGAAAGTAGCTACTAGACTACTACTGTACTGTTCTGGTAGCAAACCCAGAGGAGTGAGCTATTACTTTAACAGCCAGCTTTGAGCTATTGGCTAGCTTCAATCTAGAATAGGGTAGCTAGCTACCAGAAGGTTTGAGTTTGTGGAGCTTTGCACATCTGGAACAATTCCTCTAAGATCCGCCATCATAGCAGATACATTGAAAAAGTTTGTGAAAACATTGAATATATTGTCAACTCAATTTAAAGTATTTGGGACTTTGGGTAGATTTCACAGGCATGATCATTTGTTGTTCTATGTGGACATTTGAAATCGGAAAGAATCAATCATGCAAATGAGAGCAACATTTTTTCCATGCTCACAGCATTGCCTTTTCATGTCATGGTTCATCTGCTTTTAACAATAAAAATCTGACAAGGCTAAGAAAAAAGAATCATCGTGCCCTTTGTGCAATTACTTTTGAAGGTCAAGCAATTCTTGAGAATTCCCATAGATTTTCATTATTTTTGTAACAGACACTAGAGTGGTTACCAGTGCTGTGCTTGCTTCTTATCGTCGGACCCTTTCTATCTGGCTATTGCCAGTAAATCCAATGTTGTTGATAACAAATATTAAATTAGAGAAAGA
>ENA-ORBV01010172-ORBV01010172.1-microbial-mat-metagenome-genome-assembly--contig:-NODE-10172-length-15149-cov-12.098792_pt1 | contig 15149 bp, 11 predicted proteins | sample MGYA00237777_ERZ505514 | MGnify/ENA primary metagenome ERZ505514 (study PRJEB26160, sample SAMN06269048) | microbial mat metagenome | isolation source: Oligotrophic lake microbial mat | place... | reverse complement strand
CGATCAACCCGCGCGAGGTGTGGTTGATGGTGGTGCTGGTGACGGGCATCAGCCTCGCGGCGTATGCGGCGGTGAAGATGCTGCCGCGGCAGCACGGCGCGGCGGCGGCGGGGTTGATCGGCGGGCTGATCTCCAGCACGGCGACGACAGTGACGGCGGCGCGCCGGGCATCGGGAAACATCGATGCTGCGTGGGCGGGCGTGCTCGTGGCGACGCTGGCATCGTTGGTGAGCTTCGTAAGAGTGCTGGTAGAGATCTTTGTGGCCGCGCCGGGGAAGGCGTGGCAGATTGCGCCGGCGATGGGCGTGATGCTTGGGGCATCCATCGTGGCGGCGGGGCTGGCGTATGCCCTGGCGCGGAAGCAGCCCAGTGCGGAGATGGCCGACCCGGAGAACCCGTCGGAGTTGAAGGCAGCGTTGATCTTTGGAGCGCTGTATGCGATTGTGCTTCTGGCAGTTGCCGCGGGAAGGCACTGGTTCGGCGAGCGTGGGCTGTACGTCGTCGCGGCGATTTCGGGATTGACCGATATGGATGCGATCACGCTTTCGACATCGCGCATGGCAGCGCGGGAAGCGGTGGAGACGGGCGTGGCGTGGCGAGCGATTGTGATCGCGTCGATGGCGAACCTGGTGTTCAAGGCGGGGATTGTGGCGGTCGTGGGGGGGCGAGCGATCTTCGTGCGGCTACTGCCGATCTTCGGGATCATCTTCGGCGCGGGCGTGGTATTGCTGGTGGGCGCGGCCGCGATGGGGTGGTAAGGGCTGTAGAGTTCAACACGATATCATGCGCCTTCGCAAGATTGCTTGACGAGGTGCTGTCACCCGATGTATGATTGCAACGGCCCGCCCTTTGGCGGAGAAGGGAAGGAACTCCTGTAACACCATGTCGACTAAATAAATGTAGTTTAAATACATGTTCGATTAGATTTTGCACAAAGGAAATAGTAAATGAATAGTTCAAAGATCGGCGTATTTTACGATGGCGGCACCTTTCAAGCAATTAGTGATTATTATAAGTATCATCACGCCAGACAAGCAAGGCTATCGATTCGCGGATTACATAATTTTATTATTGACCGAGTCGCTAAAGAGCAGAGTATCGATGCAAAACTATGTCATGTAGTGGATTCCCATTACTTTCGAGGCAGATTCGCCGCAAAGGTCGTTGCGGAAAGAAGCAAGCTTGAGCAGGAGCGAGCGTTTGATGATGTGCTTATGCGAGCGAATGTCACAACGCACTATTTGCCGGTTGCATTCAATTCATCCGGTGATCCGCATGAAAAAGGGATTGACGTCTGGCTTGCGCTTGAAGCTTATGAGCTTGCAATTTACAAGCGATTCGACGTATTGGCACTCGTAGCCTGCGATGGAGACTATCTACCGCTCATTCGCAAGTTGAATACATTGGGAACCCGCGTGCTCTTGCTTGCATGGGATTTTGTGTACATTGACGCAACTGGTCGTCAAAGAGAAACGAGAACCTCGCAATCCCTTATTGACGAATGTACATTTCCGATTCTTATGCATTCCGAGATTGAAAGCAGGGCAGCCCGCGGTGATCGTCTAATCGACGGTCTGTTTGTTGAACCTCGTATATTGAGTAATGGTGGAGAAACAGTTCCGATGGTGGAGTCGATTCGGTTACAAGCGGTTACTAGTGAGCGATGCAAGGGAATCGTTCAGTCAGTGAACTTGCTTGATAAATACGGAGTCATTCGAGAAGAGCTTACCCCATGTACCCATTTATTCTTGAGGACAGAGGTGACAAGTCCGTCGTTTGAAGACCTATCTCCGCAGGATCGTGTAACGTTCGTCCTGTCACCAAATCCAAGAAAGCCGGGTGAGATGATGGCAGTCGACGTGCGCCGTATTTAATCTGAGATCGAATGCGCATCCGACTCATGAGAGTGGCTCGGATGCGTTTGCCAAGTGAGCGATTCACCAGTTCCGCATCGGGATATCGACGTGCTTCGCGTCCGCACACGCCTGCGCATCTTCGTACCCGGCATCGGCGTGGCGGAAGACGCCCATCGCGGGGTCATTGGTCAGAACACGCTCGATGCGCTTCGCGGCTTCGGGCGTGCCATCGGCCACAATCACTTGCCCGGCGTGCTGGCTATAGCCGATGCCGACACCGCCGCCATGGTGGAAGCTGACCCATGATGCGCCGCTGGCAATATTGACCATCGCGTTGAGGATCGCCCAATCGCTGATGGCATCGGAGCCGTCCTTCATTGCCTCGGTCTCGCGGTTGGGGCTGGCGACCGAGCCGCAATCGAGATGGTCGCGGCCAATCACGATCGGCGCGCCCACTTTGCCCTTGGCGACGAGATCATTCAAGATGAGACCGGCCTTGGCGCGATCGCCCATGCCGAACCAGCAGATGCGGGCAGGAAGGCCCTGGAAGGCGACGCGCTCCTTGGCGAGCTTGAGCCAGCGGTGCAGGCCCTTGTCGGCGGGGAAGGCCTGCATAAGCGCCTCATCAGTGGTGTAGATGTCGTGCGGATCCCCAGAGAGGACGCACCAGCGAAACGGGCCGCGGCCCAGGCAGAACTGCGGACGGATGTATGCTGGCACAAAGCCGGGGAAAGCAAACGCATCCTTGTAGCCGTGTTCGAGGGCGCGCTGCCGGATGTTGTTGCCGTAGTCGAACGTGATCGCGCCGCGGCGTTGCAACTCGACCATGGCGCGGACGTGCCGCTCCATGCTCGCGAGGCTGAGCTTGACGTATTGCCGCGGCAGGGCGACCCGCATGACCTCGGCTTCCTGCTGCGTCATCTCGACGGGGACATAGCCGACGAGCGGGTCGTGGGCACTGGTCTGGTCGGTCAGGACATCGGGCGTGATGCCGCGGGCGAGCATGCGCTCAAGCAACTCGACGGCGTTGCAGTTGACACCGACGGAACGGGAGACACCGGCTTCGGCATAACCCACGGCGGTATCGATCGCCTGGTCGAGTCCGTCGACGGTCTCATCGAGGTAGCGCTCACGGATACGGCGCTTGAGGCGGATGTTGTCAACATCGGCGATGAGGCACGCGCCGTCGTTCATCGTGACGGCGAGGGGCTGCGCGCCGCCCATGCCGCCGCAGCCTGCGGTGACGCAGAGGCGGCCTTTGAGCGTGGCATCCGGGCCGCCGAAGTGCTGGCGGGCGCACTCGGCGAAGGTTTCGTAGGTGCCCTGGAGGATGCCCTGCGTGCCGATGTAGATCCACGAACCGGCCGTCATCTGGCCGTACATGATGAGGCCCTTGCGCGCGAGGTCGTCAAAGATGTCCTGCGTGGCCCAGTGAGGCACGAGGTTCGAGTTGGCGATGAGAACGCGGGGCGAGTCGACAGTGGTGCGGACGACACCGACGGGCTTGCCGCTTTGCACGAGCAGCGTTTCATCGGGCTCGAGCCGCTTGAGCGTGGCGACGATGGCATCGAAGGCTTCCCACGAACGTGCGGCCTGGCCGCGGCCGCCATAGACGACGAGGTCGGCGGGTCGCTCAGCGACCTCGGGGTCGAGGTTGTTCATGAGCATGCGCATGGCGGCTTCAGCCTGCCAAGTCTTGCAGGACATCTGCATGCCGCGTGGCGCGCGGACTTCGCGTGCGCGTGCGAGGGAGGGCTTGACGTCGTTGCCGGTGGATCGCATGGTGGTTGGCGCGGGCATGGCGGGGGTCCTTCGGGCCGAGCGTGAAAGGAGCCTGAACGACTGAGCGCAATCGCTGTATGTTCAAGTTACAGCGTGTGTCGGTCAAGCACAAGGGGATGATTACCCCAACCAGGTGCGGCCTCTCAGAATGGGGCTGCGACCCCCCCTGTTTGGATCAGTTTCTCAACCGCGGCGATGTCCGGAGCGGGCGGTCGGTCGGCCACCAGGCGCGGAACTACGCTGCGGATGGACGCGTGCGCCGTCTCGACTGCCGGTCCGCTGCGCAGCGGGCGGTGGTGATCAATGGCTTCTGCGGCGCAGATGAGTTCGATCGCGATGACCGATCCTGCGAGTTCGAGGCCGCGGCGGGCTTTGGCGGCGCTGCGCGGGCCGAAGGAGTTGTAGTCCTCCATTCCCGCGCTGGTGCTGAGGTTGGCAACGCTGGCGGGTGTGGCGAGGCCGATGAGTTCGTTGCAACAGGCCGCGGCGGTGTACTGGGCGATCATCAGTCCTGAGTGAAGGCCGGGGCCGGGGGAGAGGTAGGGGGGGAGCTTGGCTTCAGAATCAAACGCGGAGAGCATGTGGTAGATTCTGCGCTCGGAGATTCCCGCGATGTGCGCGATGGAGATCGCGAGGAAGTCGAGGACGATTGCGAGGGGCATTCCGTGGAAGTTTCCCGCGGAGACGATCTCCGGTTCGCGTCCCGCGGTAGCTGCGAAGACAAGAGGGTTGTCGGTAACTGCGCCGAGTTCGCGCTCGACCGCTCCTCGCACATGCTCGAAGGCGTCCCAGGCTGCGCCAAGGACTTGCGGCACGCAGCGGAGGGAGTAGGGATCCTGCACGCGCGGGTCGTTGAGCGCGTGGGAGGGAATGATCTGGCTGTCCTTGAGCATTGCGAGGATGGCGGCGGCGACACGACTTTGTCCGGGCTGACAGCGGGCATCGTGCACGCGTGGATCGAGGAAAGCATCCGTGCCGCGACAAGCGTCGATAGACATGGCGCTTGCCGCGATGGCGGCGTGGAAGAGCCGGGTGTAGTCGACGACGAGGAGCACGCCCTGGGCGGCCATGAGGTGGGTGCCGTTGATAAGGGCGAGACCCTCTTTGGCCTCGAGCGTGAGTGGGGGGATGGCGGCGGCATTCAGGGCATCGCCGCCGGGCATGCGCTTGCCCGAGACTTCGGCCTCGCCCTCGCCAAGCAGGACCAGGGCGATGTGGGCGAGGGGGGCAAGGTCGCCCGATGCGCCGCAGGAGCCGACACCCGGGACGACGGGGGTGATGCCAGCATTGAGCAGCGCGACGATTCGCTCAACGACTTCCGGGCGCACCGCGGAGAGGCCTCGCGAGAGGGACGCTGCGAGCAGGAGCATCATGGCGCGGACAACATCTCGCGGGAGGGGGGCACCGACGCCCGCGGCGTGGCTGCGGATGAGGTTGCGCTGAAGGTCGCGGAGATCGGAATCGGAGATCCGCTGGCGCGAGAACGAACCGAAGCCGGTGTTGATGCCGTAGTGTGGTTCACCGTCGCTCATGGCGTGCATCAGTGCTTCTCGCGCGGCGATGAGCCTGCGTGAACCCTCCGGGGCGAGTTCGACCTTGATGTTCGCGCGGGCGACGGCCTCGACCTGCTGGATCGTGAGGGGTGAGCCATCGAGCCCGATGGGTTCATGATGAACGATTGCGGACGCTTGGGAGGGGGGCTGCATCGGAACATCGTCGCTTGCTCAAGCCCCCAGAGCAACTGTGATAGGATGGGATGTGAGGAAAGGGGGGTGCAACCGGGGGGCGAGGAAGCGGTTGGTGGTGCATAGGGACGCCGCGGCGTCCGATCCAAACCTCAGTGAAACTCCACATGCCAGCCATGAAGACCACGGCCATGACTGCCCTGCTCGCTGCGATGACCGCGGTTGTTGGGGCGTGCACGACGTATCAGCGATCGGAGTTTGACTTCGCCCGGGCGGAGTATGTGGCTCCGATCCCGGAAGAGGAATGGCCGGCGAGGAAGACGGAGGAGCTCGAGCGGATCGCCGCGGAGACGCCGAAGCTGGTGTTTCGGTACGTGCTCGATGGAACGAAAACCGAGCAGGAGCTCGAACCGCACTTCCGGGAATCGCTGAAACGAACAGATGCACGCATCCCGTACTCGAAGGCGTTTGGAAAGGGGATCATTCGAGTAGTGCGGGGCGGGAGCGGGCGCGCTCGCGGACAGACGGTACCGATCGAGCGTGCAACTTCCGATGGGACATCGAATAACACACAGCCCGATCAGCCTGCACAGGCGGGATCGACCGACTTTGTGCTGAGGGATTTCTTCAGCTCGGTTCGGTTCGTGTCGTTCTCTCCAGTTGCAGATCGTCCTGCAGACAACCGGTACGAAAGCTTTCTGGAGGTGTCGAGCGCTGCCCAGAACAAGTTCTTCAAGGAGCGGGCCGCCGGTATCCGCGTGAATGATCGCGAGAGGCTGCTTGTTCTGGCGGAGGGGACGCGGCTGCGGTTGATCGAGCCTCCGGCGGGTGTGGCGGCGCAGGGGATGCTGGTGCACATCTCGGGATTAGGCTCGATTCAGTTTGAAGAGCCGCTGCTGAAGGAACTGCTGTCGCGGGGATGGTGCATTCTGCGTGTCGCAACGCCGCGAATCTGGTGGTATGAGTCGCTGTCGTACAAGATGGAATCGTGGGAGGATGTCGAGACGAACGCGGTGAAGCTCGCGACGGCGTTTGATGACCTGCTCGCCGAGTCGGCGTACGCAGCGGAGGCTGGGCTGGATTGGCTGGCGGCGGAACGCCCGGACCTGCCGCAGACACCGCTGGCGATTCTGGGGTGCAGCGCGGGCGGGTTGATCGCGCCGGCGGTAGTGGCGCGGATGCCGGACCGGTTTGATGCGTGCGTGCTCATCGGCGCGGGGGCGAACCTGCTGAAGGTCAGCCAGATGAGCGACCTGACCGATGGCGGCGTGAAGCTGGAGTGGAAGGACGGGATCAAGAACCTGGCGTTCCGCGAGCGGCTGTTCAAGCGGTATCTGGAGCTGTCGAAGCTTGATCCGTATCACACCGCGCGGTTTATGCGGGACAAGCCGGTGCTGTTCGTGCATGCGGAGTTTGACTCGACGGTGCCGGCGGATTGCTGCCTGGATCTGTACAACCAGCTTGGACGGCCGGACCGGATGACGAGCTTCGTGGGTCACCGGCTGCTGTTCTGGACGCTGCCGCGGCAGTCGCAGAGGATCTCTGACTGGCTGGACAAGGCGGTAGACAGGCGGATGGCGCTGATGGGGGCTGCGGAAGACCGGGCAGCGATAGGGCCGGGGATGGGCGCGTCTGGGCCAGGTGGTTCTGGCGGTTCGGGCCTTGGGGCAACTCGCCGCGGCCTGCCGTAAGGGCTTGGAGAGCGAACGGCGTGACCCCCCCGCCACGAGCCGAGCAAGATCCAACGTCCTATAAGGATAGTTATGTAAAACTCGGAATACTGGAGGCTTCATTGGGCCTTTCCAGTGCCTGTTGGGGACTTCATAGCAAGGCCAGTTGCATCCAGCGAGTGCCGGGCGTGGGGTCGCGGTTGTAGGCGGGGATGTCGCGGAAACCGAGAGACTGATAGAGCGCGGACGCGGCGGCCATGGACGCCCCGGTATCGAGCCGCATTGCGCGGTAGTGGAGATGGCTCGCGGCGTCGATGATCGTGGCCGCGAGGTCGCGACCAAGGCCGGAGCCGCGCGCCCGCGGCCGGAGATACATGCGCTTCATCTCGCAGATGTCTGGCAAGAGCGGGCGAAGGGCAACGCAGCCGACTGCTGAGCCCGCGTGATCGAAAGCAAGGAAAATGACGCCGCGAGGCGGTCCGTACGCACCGGGGAGCGTTGCGAGTTCGGCATCGATGCCCTGATACTCGAGGCTGGCACACTCGGCCGTGTAGTCGAGCGATCGGGCGTACTCGGTACACAGATCGCGGAAGGCCTGGGTGTCAGCATCGCCGGAGGCAGCACGGATCCTGCACTTCATCGCCATGCTCCGGCGCACGCAGTAGCCATCATGTACCCACAGCTGTGCGACACTTACTCGCAGCGTCGGTGAGTTTCACGATCTCGCCCTTGCCGGCATCGCGGCGGGCCTTGAACTCGACGCCACCCTCGGCTAGGGCTTTGTCGCCGATCGTGAGACGCACGGGGATGCCGATGAGGTCGGCATCCTTGAACTTCACACCGGCGCGTTCATCGCGGTCATCAATGAGGACGTCGAGACCTGCCGCGGCAAGGTCAGCGGCGAGGCGATCGGCGGCACTCATGTGCGAGGATTCTTCGGGCTTCATGATGGTGATGAGGACGTGATAAGGCGCGATCGCCGCCGGCCAGATGATGCCGTTCTCGTCGTGGTTCTGCTCAACGCTGGCGGCCATGGTGCGGGAGACGCCGATGCCATAGCAACCCATGATGACGCTGGCTTTCTGCTGCTTGTCATCGAGGATGGAGAAACCCATGGCGTCGGAGTACTTGGTGCCGAGCTTGAAGATGTGGCCGACTTCGATACCTCGACCGGTGATGAGCCTGGCACCGGGCGCGCGGGGTGAGGGGTCGCCTTCGGCGGCGTTTCGGATATCGGCGAGTTTAACATAACGCAAGTCGTCAAGGATCGGCCCGACCTCGCGTCGCCAGTTAAAATGCTTGACGTGGTGATCAATCTTGTCGGAGCCGGAGGCCCAGAAGCCACCGCCAGCGACATCGGGATCAACAAACATAAGGATGTCTGTGCGGCCGGCAACGACCTTGGGGCTGACGTAGCCGATCGCGAAGCCGGCCTCCCGGGCCTCCTTCTCGGGGGCAAGTTCGACCTTCCAGCCGCTGGCGGTTTTAACCTTGCCTTCGTTGACATCGTGGTCGCCGCGGACGACGGCGAGGATCCACTTGGGCGCGGCGGCCGCATCCCCCCCACTTGCGTTGCCGGCAATTCGTTCGACCGGCCGGAAGACGATGGTCTTGAGCATGCGGTCGGGCTTGACCTTGATGAACTTGCCGACCTCGGTGATGCCGGGCATTCCGGGTGTGTGGATTTCGGTGAGTTCGCCGCTGGGCGCACCGTTGAACGCGCCGCCCTCAACCGTGCGTTCACCGATCTCGCACTTCTCGACGTTGGCCGCGTAGCCGGAGACGGGGCACTTGAGGATGGTATCTTCGCCGCTGGGCGCATTGACCATGAACTCGTGGCTCGCGGAGCCGCCGATGGGCCCGCTCTCGGCTTCGACGGCCGTGAAATCAAGGCCGCAGCGTGTGAAGACGTTGGTGTACGCGCGGTACATCGCGTCGTAGACCTCGTTGAGCCCCCCCCCTCCTTCGACGGCGGTGTGGAAGGAGTAGGCATCCTTCATGATGAACTCGCGGCAGCGGAGCAGGCCGGAGCGTGGGCGAGCCTCATCGCGGTACTTCGTCTGGATCTGGTACAGGCTGAGCGGAAGCTGCTTATAGCTGGTGATGGAGCCCTTGACGAGCTCGGTGATCGGCTCTTCGTGCGTGGGGCCGAGCGCGGAGACCGCGCCTTTGCGATCGGTCACCTTGAAGAGCAGGTCGCCGTAGTCGACATCCCGCTTGGTGTCCTTGTAGAGATCGATGGGGAGCATTGCGGGCAGAAGCAGTTCGCTCGCCCCGGCCGCATCCATTTCCTCTCGCACGATCTGGCTGACCTTGCGAAGAGTGCGCCAGGCAAGGGGCAGATAGTCGTAAATGCCCGAACCGAGCTTGCGGATGAAGCCGGCGCGGGAGAGCAGGATGTGCGAGGGGCTTTCTGCGTCGGCCGGGGCCTCGCGGGTAGTCGGGATGAGGGTGGAGCGCCAGCGGTGGATGACGCCGCGGCCGGGATGCTCCGCACGTTCGTTCTGGAGATTCGACATAGGGCGGGAGTGTAGGGAGCAAAGGGGAGAACGCTCGGCGGGATGTGGCACGCCGGGGTGCCAACAATCAGCCTTCCCGGCGGCCGCTGCTCTGAGCTTGGTGCAGTGATTTCCCGGCAAGGATGCCAGAGCGTTGTCGCAGCCCCCCACTCATACTCAACGGCAGAGGCCCAACCCCGATGCAACGGACCCGATGGCGGGACCGGCGATGGGTGGATCGGGGATGGCCGCGCCAGAGGTTCTGGAGCCCGTGAAGCGTCGAGGGGTGCGCGCGGGGCCGGGGCTGAATGCGGATGGATCCTTGCGAAGCGGAAAGCTCGCGGGGCTTTCGATGACGATGGCGATCCTGACGCTGTCGTGGCCGATCATGGCGGAGAGTTCGCTGCAGTCACTGGTGGGACTCACGGACACGTTTCTGTCGGCACAGCTCTCGGAGGCGGCGACGGATGCGATCGGCGGAGCGGCATACATCCTGTGGTTCGTGGGGCTGGTGGCGATGGCGATCAGTGTCGGGGCGACAGCGCTGGTGAGCCGGGCGATCGGCGGTTCGCGGCTGGCGGTTGCGCACGCGGCGACGGGCCAGACGATGATCCTGGCGGTGGTCACGGGCATTGTGACGGGCGCGTTTGTTGCGGCGATGGCGGGGCCGATGTCGCACATCATGAACATGACGGGAGCGGCGGAAGAAGGGTTCCGGACGTACATCCACGTGTGCGCGGTCGGGGTGCCGGCGCTCTCGGTGCTGGCGGCGGGGATCGCCTGCGCCCGCGGCGCCGGAGATTCGGTGCGGCCACTGATGGCGATGGTCGTTGTCAACGTGGTGAACATCATCGCGTCGTGGGGGATGTCGGGGGTGGATCTGGTTCGGACACGACTTGTGGACGGGCAACCGCTGCAGGAAGTGGTGTTTGAGAACCCTGTTGGCCTCGATATGGGGATCGCGGGGATCGCCTGGGGGACGGTGATCGGTGAGTATGTCGGCGCGGCGATCGTGGTGTGGATGCTTATCCGCGGGTCATCCGTGGTGCGGCTGAAGCGTCACCGCTTGCGGCCGCACTGGCACACGATGCGACGATTGATTGCGGTAGGCCTGCCGAACTTCTTTGAAACGCTGGGGATGTGGGCGGGGAACTTCCTGATCATCCTGATGGTGGGGTGGCTCACGGTGACGACTGGCGCTGGGCTTGCGCCAGACGGCACCGCCGCGGCGGGCGGATTGATGGGCGCGCACATTGTGGCGATCCGGATTGAGGCGTTCAGCTTCCTGCCAGGCTTTGCGATGGGCGCGGCGGCGGCCACGCTGGCAGGGCAGTACCTCGGTGCTGGCAGTCCAGAATCCGCCAGGAGCGCGGTGAAGCGGTGCACGCTGGTGACGGTCGTGTTCATGGGCACGGCAGGCGTGGCATTTTTACTGGTGCCGACGTGGATAGTGTCGCTCATCACGGCGCAGCCGACGCATCTGGAACAGGTGCCGCGTCTGATTTTCATTACCGGGCTGGTGCAGATTCCGTTTGGCATCGGCATTGTGCTGCGGTCTGCGCTGCGTGGGGCCGGGGATGCGAAGTTTGTGATGTGGCTGACGTGGATCTCGACGTATGCGGTGAGGTTGCCGCTTGCGTACGCATGTTCGGGGGTGGATATCCCGCTGCCCGGGGGCGGAATGCTGAACAACCCGTTCCACGATTCACCGAGCCTGTGGATGCTCTGGGCAGGGCTTTGCGGAGAAATTGTGATCCGGGCGTTCCTGTTTGGAGGTCGATATCTGCACGGCGGATGGCTGAAAGCCCGCGTGTGAGGCCGGTCGCAGGCCGTCGCGAGCGCGAACTCGGTGAGATCTCTCGATTCGTCCGAGAACGCGCCTGTTGATTGATCTCCTGGAGGCTTCCAGTCGATTTAAGTTGCAACGGCCCCCCGGTGGAGGCCGCATTGTCCCTTACTCAGGAACGACCATGCCCGTCGGTCCCGCCTTTCGCAATGCAGAAGGCTTGTCCGGAGTGAGAGCGAGATGCGCGTTCGCCATCTGGCTCATCGCGCTCGCATCGGGAATGGGCGTGATGACGCACTTCTCACTCACCTCGGGGGCTGTTGGGGCATCGCCTGAACGCTGGCCGGCAGATTCGATAACTCCGCGTACGCAAGTGCGGGCGATGATTGTTCTATCTGCCCATCCGAACTGCCCCTGTACCGAGGCGACAACGGCTGAGCTGGCGCAGTGGATGGACCTGCAAGGGGATCGCCCGGAGACGGTTGTGCTTGCCGTGTTGCCCGATGGGGCGAACTCGGATTGGGACCTCAAGAGAATGGCCGAACTGACAGTCGCGATCGCGGGAGCGCGGATGGTCGCGGATCGTGGGGGCGTGGAATCGCTCCGGCATGGCGCGATGACCTCCGGCCATCTGACGTACTACGACGGATCAGGCTTGCGACGATATCAGGGCGGTGTAACGGTACCGTCATGACCACGCCCGTTCAGGATCTGCGGTTCTGTTCTCAGCGCGCTGATGAAGTTGAAGTCGCGGAGAACGGCCGAGTCGCGTGCGACATGGTCATGGCGGCGGCGGCGCGTGGCTCTCCGTTTGATCTGATCTTGATGGACATGCAGATGCCGGAGCTTGACGGGTATGACGCGGCTCGCAAACTCCGGGTGAGCGGCATCACCACACCCATCATCGCGCTGACGGCGCACGCGATGGACACGGACAGGGCAAAGTGTCTGGCGGCTGGCTGCAACGACTACAGCACCAAGCCGATCAACCGGGCACGCCTGCTTGCGATGTGCGATCGGTGGATGCAGGCCAAACGCCGCGCGGCCTAGGCGGCGCAGCGGATGGCGATCATCGTCTGGTCATCCTTGGGCGCTTCGGGGCAGGAATGGTCTCCGATCGATCTTCGGACACGGGCGGCACATTCCCCCACCTTGCCCCCGCACCATTTCCCCCCCGCTTTCATGGCAGCCGTCACATCGCCAGAAAAGCTGTCGCCGACCCCTCTTGCTTCGAGGCTTCGGCGCGGGCTATGGGCCAGTCGTGTAGACTGATTTCGAGATCGGCGAATCGATGCACTCTGGATGTGCCGGAAGGAATGTCATGCTTCTATTTACTCTTGCCGCGGTGATTTCCATGGAAGCTTGTGCGACAGTCGAATCGGACCTGCCTCGGGCGACACGCTCGGAGGTGTATGCGACACATGGCATGGCGGCGACGAGCCACCCGCTGGCGACGCAGATCGCGCTCGACATTCTGAAGAAGGGCGGGACGGCCGTAGATGCGGCGATCGCGGCGAACGCGGCGCTGGGGCTGATGGAGCCGACCGGGTGCGGGATCGGGGGCGATCTGTTTGCGATCGTGTGGTCGCCCAGGAGCGGGAACCTGCAGGGGTACAACGGGTCGGGACGGTCCCCGGCGGCGCTGACGATCGAGCTTGTGAAGGAGCGGGGACTGAAGGCGATTCCAGCTCGTGGTCCTCTGCCGGTCACAGTGCCTGGCTGCGTCGATGGGTGGTTTGCGCTGCATGGGCGGTTTGGGAACCTGACGATGCGGGAGGTGCTTGCGCCCGCGATCGCGTATGCGCGCGGCGGCTTCCCACTGTCGCCGGTGATCGCCAGCAGTTGGCAGATCAGTGCGCGGGCGCAGGGTGAGATGCCGGGCTTCAAGGAACAGTTCACGATTGATGGGCGGGCGCCCGAGGCCGGCGAGATCTGGCGGAACACAAACCTTGCGAAGACTTTAGAGCGCATCGCCGAGCACGGACGCGATGGGTTCTACTCCGGCGAGGTGCCTGCAACTGTTGAGAAATACATCGCGGAACAGGGAGGCGTGCTCGCGGCGAGCGACTTCGCCGCGCACCAAGGGGAATGGGTGCAGCCGGTGTCGGCGAACTATCGCGGGTACGACGTGTGGGAACTTCCGCCCAACGGGCAGGGGATCGCCGCGCTGCAGATCCTGAAGATCATGGAAGGCTTTGATGTCCGGTCGATGGGCTTTGGCAGCGCGGACTACGTGCACGCCTTTACCGAGGCGAAGAAGCTTGCGTTCGAGGACCGCGCCCGCTGCTATGCCGACCCTGCGTTCTACCAGTCGCCGGTCGAGCTGCTGATCAGCGACGGGTATGCGGCGCAGCGCCGCGCGAAGATCGACATGAGCAAGGCCGCGCTGGCCGTCGAGCCGGGCATCATCCCGGGCGGAGCCGACACGATCTATCTCACCGTCGCCGATTCCAAGGGCATGATGGTTTCGCTGATTCAGTCGAACTATCGCGGCATGGGTAGCGGGATGACGCCGCCGGGGCTGGGGTTCATGCTGCAGAACCGGGGCGAGCAGTTTGCGCTCGACCCCACGCACCCCAATGCGCTATTGCCGGGGAAGCGGCCGTTTCACACGATCATCCCGGCGTTCATCACCAAGGATGACAAGCCATGGATGAGCTTCGGCGTGATGGGCGGCGCGATGCAGCCGCAGGGACACGCACAGATCGTCATGAACCTGGTGGACTTCGGTATGACTCTCCAGCAGGCGGGCGATGCGCCGCGGATTCACCATGATGGGTCGACCGAGCCTGTCGGCATCGAGCTCGAAGCCATGAGCAATGGCGGCGTATTGAGCCTCGAGCCCGGCTTTCCGGCCGAGACACTCCTCGAACTCGAACACCGCGGCCACACCATCAAGCCCCTTCCCATTGTTTACTTCGGCGGGTTTCAGGCGATCATGCGCGATCCGAAGACCGGCGTATACGTCGGCGCATCGGAGTCCCGCAAAGATGGCCACGCGGCAGGGTATTGAACATTTGCGGGAAGAAGACTCTGCATCACGGGAGCGGCGATGCGCGTACTTGCGATGGCCTTGGCGGTAGTGCGAAAGCAAGGATGTATGTCACTGCGCTGGGTGTGTATGAACTGACGATCAATGGGGAGCCGGTGGGCGATGAATATCTTGCGCCGGGGTGGACCAGCACAAGTCCCCACGCTTTGCGGAGAAGCTCCATGGCCTATGTCGACGGATTCGTCATTGTCATTCCCACCAAGAACCTCGCCATGTACAAGAAGATGGCCAAGATCGGCGCCAAGGTCTGGCGCGAGCTTGGCGCACTGGAGTACCGCGAATGCTCCGGGGATGACATGAAGGTGAAGATGGGTGTGCCGTTCCCCAAGCTCGCCCGGGCAAAGCCCAGCGAGACGGTGATCTTCTCCTGGATCGTGTACAAGTCCAAGGCCGAGCGCAACAAGATCAACGCCAAGGTCATGAAGGACCCGCGCATCGCCGCCATGTGCGATCCGGAGAACATGCCCTTCGGCATGGACCGGTTCTCGTACGGCGGGTTCAAGATCATGGTTGAAGGCTGAAACGCTTCCGGGTTGGCAGAGACACCGCAGGATTACGCGCACACCAGCCGCGGGCCGTCCTTGACGGTGTAGACCGCGACCTCCTCGAGGCCTTTGCGCCGTGGATCTCATTCGCCGCTGCCCATCGCTCGGGCTTCTGGATCACCGGCACCTGGCCCCCAGATAGTGCGCCATGACTCTTCCGGTAGCGAGCTTCGCGCTGGCGACACGACTCATTTCGTCGTCCGCTCAGCCCCTCCTGTCTCTTATACACATCTGACGCTGCCGACGAATAGAGAGGTGTAGATCTCGGTGGTCGC
>ENA-ORBV01010170-ORBV01010170.1-microbial-mat-metagenome-genome-assembly--contig:-NODE-10170-length-15153-cov-6.851618_pt1 | contig 15153 bp, 13 predicted proteins | sample MGYA00237777_ERZ505514 | MGnify/ENA primary metagenome ERZ505514 (study PRJEB26160, sample SAMN06269048) | microbial mat metagenome | isolation source: Oligotrophic lake microbial mat | place... | reverse complement strand
GTATCAAGGCGGGCACTTCATGTGTGCACCGATCGGCGGCGATTGGGCAGCGGGTGCGAAAACGGCAACCCGAGGGCGGCGACATGGCGCTTGGCAGGTCGCCCTCCAGTGCCGGGCGACCCCATGCGCGAGTCGGGTCGGGCTCCGGCACGGCCGCGATCAGCGATGCGGTATACGGGTGCAGCGGCGCGGCAAACAGGCCGGGCTCATCCGACAACTCGACCACCTGGCCCAGGTACATCACCGCGACCCGGTGCGACAGATGGCGGACCACCGCCAGATTGTGCGAGATGAACAGGTAGGCGACTCCGAACTCGTTCTGTACATCTTTCAGCAGGTTCAGGATCTGCGCCTGTATCGACACGTCCAGCGCAGACACGGCCTCGTCGCAGACGATCAGGCGCGGCGACGGCGCCAGTGCCCGCGCGATTCCGATGCGCTGGCGTTGCCCTCCGGAGAAGGCATGCGGATAACGGGTCGCATACTCGCCCGGCAGGCCGACGATTCCCATGACTTCGGTCACCCGCGACGCAATGCGGTCGCGTTCCCAGCGCAGGTTGACCAGCGGCTCCGCGATGATGTCCTGCACCCGCATGCGCGGATTCAGCGAGCCGAACGGATCCTGGAAGATGGCCTGGAATGCCCGCCGCATCGGCGCCAGTTGTTCCCCTTGCGCGCGCGTGAGATCGACACCGTCGAGCCGGATCGTCCCGTACGTCGGCAGCGAAAGACGCAAGATGGCCCGGCCCAGCGTGGTCTTGCCACAGCCACTCTCCCCGACGATGCCCAGAGTTTCGCCGGCCTCGACGTGCAGGCTCACGCCGTCCACCGCACGCAAAAGGCGTTGCGGCTGGCCCCAGGACTTGGCCCCGACCGGAAAATGCACCGCCAGGTCCTCGACTTCCAATAATGCGCTCATCAGGCAACCTCCGTGCTACGCACTGCGGTATTCGCCTTGGGAACGGCCCGGCGGCTCACTGGATTACCCTGCGTGCTACGCACTGCGGTATTCGCCTTGGGAACGGCCCGGCGGCTCATGCTGCCATCGACATCAAACCGGTCTCGCGCCAGCGCCAGCACCGCACCTTGCGCCCGTCCGGCAGAACTTCCAGCGCAGGGATGTGGTTGCGGCACTGGTCCGTCGCGTCGGGACAGCGGGGGTGGAATCGGCAGCCGGCCGGAAAGCGGCTCGGCGGCGGCGTGGTGCCGCTGATCTGGTGCAGCCGCTCGGTCTTGACGCCGACGCGCGGAATGGATTTGAGCAGCAGCCGGGTATAGGGATGCAGCGACCTGGCAAAAAGGTCATTGACCGGCGCCTCTTCCATGATCAGACCTGCGTACATCACCACGACCCGGTTCGCCATGCCGGCGACAACGCCGAGATCGTGGGTGATCAGCAGCACGCCCATGGCGGTGTCGTCTCGCAGGCGCCGCACCAGCGCGAGTATCTGCGCCTGTATCGTCACATCCAGCGCCGTGGTCGGTTCGTCGGCAATCAACACCTTCGGGCTGCAGGCCATGGCCATCGCAATCATGACGCGTTGGCGCATTCCACCGGACAACTGGTGCGGGTAGTCGGCGACACGTTGTTCGGGGTCCGGTATGCCAACGGCGCGCATCAGCTCGACGGCGCGTTTGATCGACTCCCGGCGCGACAGGCCGAGATGGGCCTGCAAGGTCTCGCCAATCTGAAAACCGGCCCGGAACAGGGGGTTCAGGCTGGTCATCGGCTCCTGGAAAATCATCGCGATCTCGGCGCCGCGCACGCTCAGTAATTCCTTCTTGGTCAGTGCAGCCAGGTCGCGCCCTTGCAGACGGATGACGCCGGCATCGACCTGTGCGGTCGCTGCCAGCAGCCGCATGGCCGCCAGGGCCGTGACCGACTTGCCGGAGCCACTTTCTCCGACCAGTCCGACGATTTCGCCGCGACCGATCGACAGACTTACGTCTTCGATGACCCGCATCCGGTCGCGCGGTCCGGGAAACGAGACCGTCAGGTGTTCGATCGACAAGGCGTCGGTCATCTTTCGCGAATCCGTGGATCGAGCAGGTCGCGCAATCCATCACCGAGCAGATTGAATCCGATGATGGTCAGGCCCAGCGCCGTCCCGGCGGCAAGCGCCAGATGGGGTTCGCTGCGCAGCGCCGGCAGACCGTCGCGAATCATTCCGCCCCAGCTGGGTAGCGGCTCCTGCACACCCAGTCCCAGGAATGACAGGGTGGCCTCGGCCATCACGACGAAACCGACGCCGACCGACGCACGCACGATCAGCGCCGGGACGATATTGGGCAGGCAATGGCGCAAAAGAATGGTGCGCGCCGCAGTGCCACTGACGATGGCGGCGTCCACGAACAGTTCGCTGCGCAGCGACAAAACCAGGGAGCGTGTGATGCGGGCGATGCCCGGCCAGCTGACAACCGCCAGCGACAGGATCACGGTGGGTATGCCCGGACCGAGCATGGCCGCGATCAGGATGGCCACGATCAGGTCTGGAAACGCAAGGGTGACGTCCGCTGTGCGCATGACGAAAGCATCGAACCAGCCGCCTTTCCAGGCAGCGACCATGCCGGCCGTCGTTCCGACCACCAGCGCTATCGACAGCACCGACAGCGCAACCACCAGCGATACGGCCGCACCGACGATAAGGCGCGACAACACGTCGCGGCCGACGGCGTCGGTGCCGAGCACGAAATCCTGTCCTGGCGGCTCCCAGATGAAGGCCATGTTGGTGCGCGAGAAATCGTTGGGGGTGATCCACGGCGACAACACGGCTGTTGCGACGGCCAGCACGACCAGAATGAATCCCAGCACCGCACTACGCGTGCGTATGAAGCGGCGCAGAAAATCGCGAGCGCCGGTGGCATCGGCGACCACTTCCACGTTGCCGTTCATGAAGTCGCCCTCATCGAACTGCCTCGACGCGAATACGCGGATCTACCAGGCCGTACAACACGTCGACCGCAAAATTGATCACGGCGTAAAACAGCGTGAACAACATCACGATGGCCATCGTGACCGGGTAGTCGCGCGCGAAGATGGACTCGATGGCGATACGTCCCAGGCCCGGAATATTGAAGATGGTTTCGACCACGATCGTGCCGGTGATCAGGCCGCCGAAGATCAGGCCACAGACCGTCAGGATCGGCACCAGCACGTTGCGCAGGCTGTGACGCCAGACCACCAGGCGCTCCGACAAACCCTTGGCACGGGCCGTGCGCACATAGTCCTGCTGCAGCACCTCAAGCATGAACGTGCGCGCCAGTCGCGCCAGGTAGGCGGCAGCCGGAATGGCCAGAATGACCACCGGCAGGACGGCGTGTTTCCAGGTGGTCCAGCCTGCCACGGGAAACCAGCCGAGCTTGAGCGCGAAGCCCCAGACAAAAAAGGCGGCCAATGCGAAGTTCGGAATCGACAGGCCGGCGACCAGAATCAGGATGATCCCGGTATCTGCCAGCGTGTTGCGGCGAAGCGCTGCCAGCACCCCGAGTGCGATACCGATCGGAATCGCAAGTGTCAGAGCCGCAGCCGCCAGCAAGGGGCTGATCCACAACGCGTCCTTGATGACCTGGGTGACGGGCACGCCGGGGTAGCGGAACGACAGGCCGAAGTCACCACGCGCAAGGCCTGAGACGTAGTCGACGAACTGCACTGATACCGGTCGATCAAGCCCGTATTCGGCGCGCAGCTTGCGCTCGAGCACCACGTTGCCGCCCTGGTCACCCAACATGATGGTGATCGGGTCGCCCGGGACGAAACGATTCGCCGCGAACGTCAGAATGATCGCCGCCACCAGCACCGGAAACAGTCCCAGCAGGCGGCGCAATACATAGGCTGTCACAAGCGCTTAGCGAAGCTCAGTTGATGGTGACCTTGCCATACGGCAGGATCCGCATCGGTGACAGGACAACTCCCTTCACATTGGGCTTGACCACCGTGACAGCCGTGCGCATGAACAGGCCGCAGGTGCCCCAGTCGTCCAGCAGCAGCGCTTCGGCAGCATGGTATTGGCGGTAACGCGTGGCATCGTCGGCCGTGATGGTCGCCCTGTCGATCAGGGCGTCGAAGCCCGGATTAGAGTAACGGGCCCGATTGAATGGGCTCTTGGAATGCCACACCTGCGAGAGGTAATACAGTGCGTCGGGGTAGCCCGCTGACCAGCCCCACGAAAAGAAGGGGGTTTCGCCGGCGTTCAGCGACCTAAGAAACGTCGCCCGCTCCTGGATGTCGAGGTCGACCTGAATCCCGAGGACCTGTTTCCACTGGTCTGCGTAATAGGCGATCTCGTTGCGAAACGGTGCCAGGTTGGCGATTTTCAGTGGCGGCAAGCCGCGACCATTCGGAAATCCGGCGTCGGCCATCAGCTTCTTGGCCCGCTCCGGGTCATAGGCGATCTTTTTCACGCTCGGGTTATAGCCGGCAATACCAGGCGTGATTTGCCCGTACAGCGGTTGCGCCAGGCCACCAAACAGGCCGCGTGTCATCGCGTCGCGGTCGATGGAAATGCAGAACGCTTCACGCACCCGTTTGTCCTTGAATGGCGCGTACAGGTTCTGGTTCATGCCCAGGAAGGTGATCTGTGCGTTCGGTGTCATCTGCGCCTGCGCCTTGAGCTTGGCATCGCGCATGATGCGCCGGCTCAGGTCGGTACTTGCGGGGACCAGCACGTCCAGTTCGCCCGCCTCGTACATGGTGACGGCCGTCTCTTCGGACGGTACGACGACGAATCGCAGGCCATCGATCTTCGGAGCACCGCCGTAATAGTCCTTAAAGGCCTTGAGCTGGACATTCTGACCGCGCTGCCAGCTGACAAACTGGAACGGGCCGGTTCCGGCCGATGTCTGCATGAACCAGTTCGGACCCTTGTCGGCCACGACCTGGGTGTCGAAAAACATGAAGGGGTAGATCGGGAACAGCACGTCCGGCGCCGTGAAGGCGACCTCCACCACGAGTGGGCTGACGATCTTGACGCCAACCAGGTCCTTGGTTTTTCCGTCCTGCACGTCCTTGGCACCGACGATGCGCTGCAGGTATTGCAGCTGCAAGCCGGCCTTGCTGCCGGGCGCCAGCAGTGCCTCGAAACTGGCTTTGACGTCCTTGGCGCCAAACGGGCGTCCGGTATGGAACTTGACATTGGGGCGCAACTCGATGCGCCAGTTCAGGTTATCTGCACTGGCTGTCCACTTGAGTGCCAGTGCGGGAAGCACCTTGCCGTTTTCGTCGACCTTGGTGAAATTCTCATACACGTTGCGCAGAACGTCGCCAGCGATCAGCGCCGAGAAGGTGATCGGATCGATCATTTCCGGGTCTGCATTGATATTGATTCGAAGATCGCGTGCCTGGGCCGCCGCCGTCATTCCCAAGGCCATCGTTGTCGCCAGTACCAGGCTGCGTGCCAACTTCCGTGAAATCATGAGAACCTCCAGTAGAGATGTTCGGGAACCATCAAAATAAATAATACGGCAAGCCATTGGCCAGCACGTGCCGTCGACCTGCATGGGGCAGTACCGATCATGCGCGCGATTGCGCCGTCTGGAACCGGACCGCCACATTGCAAGCCTGCGACGCGGGCACGGTCAGCATGCCGTCGCCATCGGTATGGGTGATGGCGTTGCGCTGCAACACCGCCCGGCACGACGCCAGATCGGCTACGACATAGTCGATGCCCAGTGCGCGTGCCCGTGATGCCCCATCTTCGGTCAGCATGATCGTGTGGCCACCGGTGTCGAGCGTAACGCCGCCCGGTGTCGACCGGGCCTGCGCGGACGGCATGACGCGCCGCCATTGCGCCGCACTGAACTCCGGATCGGGGCAGGCGATGTGTACACATCGGATGCCGATCGCTGTGTTGGCATGCGTCAGCAGTTCGGGCAGCCAGACCGCCTCGCGTGTCGGTTGACTGCACACGAATACGCGCACGCCCAGGCCTTCAGTTTCGTCGAGAGAAACAACTTCGAAGCGCGCCTGCAGTGTGCTGCCATCCGGCCGTGGCACCTCACGCGAAAACCTGAGCGGTGTGTCTGGCACAAGTCCCGCCGCCAGCCAGTGCTGCTGCGCTCCGACGGGGTCATCGGTGCGCAGCGCCATTCCTGCGACACCGCCGCCGCCGGCGATCACCTTGCGCCATTGCGCATTGCGCGGCGTGGGGGTCAGCACCGACAGCAGTTCGAAATAGTCGTCGCGCAGCATGATGGTGTGGTTCTCGGTACCCAGCGCCGCGCCGTGCCGGCCCCGGGGCGACAGTGTGAAACCAAGCCGCCGGTAGACATCGGCAGCCGCGTCCAACCCATCGACGACGATGACCACGTGGTCGATGGTTCCAATGGATTCTCTGGTGGGTGTGTGGCTCATGATGAAGCTGCTGGTTCAAGAGTTGAATAGTTGGCGCGGCCCACCGCGACGATCCGCTGCTTCGAATCGAGCACCTCGATATCCACCACGCCGACGGAACGTCCGGCACGCAAGACGCGTGCCCGCGCCAGAAGGTCGGTGTCAATGGCCGGCCTGAGGTAGTCGATGCGCAGGTTGATCGTGGGAATGCCGCGTCCGAGGCTGCCGATCAGCGCGAAATCGCCGACGATGTCGATCAACGCGGCGATCGGTCCGCCATGCCATTGACGGCTGCCGGCGCCGCGTTCGAACTCGGGCCGCCAGGGGGCGTGTATCGAGACGGCGCCTGCCGATGCGTCGTGGTCCACCAGTTCGAGTTGCATGAAATGCTGGAACGCACCATGCGCCAGCATCTCCCGCAACAACGCACCGATGTCGGGCGTCACCGGAACGGCTCCACGATGACCTTGCCGAACGTCAGTCGGTCTTCGATCTGCCGCATCGCCTCGCGGCCATCGGCCAGGCCATAACGGGTCTGGTGCAGGATGGGCCGCAAGCTGCCGGCCTTGACCATGGCCAGCAGTGCCAGGATGTCCGCGCGCGACCATCCGTTGGAGCCGATGATGTTGAGCTCGAAGGTCCAGATATAACGGATGTCCTCCTTGGGATCGAAGCCCGCAGTCGCGCCACAGGTCAACATGCGACCGTCACGCCGCAATACCCGCAAGGCGCGCGTCCAGGTGTCGCCACCGGTGAAATTGACCACCATGTCCAGGCCGCCGCTCGGGCCGCCGCGCGTGGTGGCGCGACCGAACAGGCGATGGCACTCGGCCATCCAGTCCTGCGTGGCGTAGTTGATGCCGATGTCCGCGCCGCACTGCTTGAGTCGGGCCAGCTTCTCGTCCGTGGACGCACAGACCACGACGGTTGCACCGGCCTTCTTGGCTAGCTGCACGCAACCCGTTCCGACACCACCCGACGCGCCCAGTATCAGCACGGTTTCTCCGGGCTGGATCCGCCCGCGTTCGATCATCATGCGGTGTGCGGTGCCGTAGGCGACCGGCAATGCGGCGGCGGATGCAAAGTCGATGGCGGCGTCCAGCGCAATCAGCATGTGTGCAGGCACACAGACGAACTCGCCCAGGCCGCCATCCATGGTCTCGCCCAGAAATCCGGCATCGACCCGATTGGTCGGATCGATCAGCACGCGGTCACCCGGCTTGAAATCCGTGACGTTGGCGCCGGTCCGTAGCACCTCGCCGGCCGCGTCGTTGCCCACGATCAGCGGCAGCGTCAGCCGTATGCCAGGCATACCCCGGCGCGTGAAGACATCGTGGTAATTGAGCGCGCAGGCGCGCGTGCGGATCACCACGCCATCGGCACCACACACCGGGTCGCGGTAATTTGGTTCGTAGACCAGCCGGTCGAGTCCGCCATGCTCGCGCAGGACGACGGCGCGCATGTCAGGCTCCCTTCGTTGCGAGGCGGCGTTCACGCACAATGGTTTGGGCTTGCGCAGTCATGGTGTTGCGGTCCGGTTTGTTCGTCGGCGCCAGTGGAATCGTGTCGCGGAACACGACGAACCGGGGGTGGGCATAGGCCGGGCCGTGCGCAATCGTGAACGCCTTGATGGTCTCTTCGGTCACGTCGGCGCCAGCCTGTGGAACGACGAACGCAAATGGCAACATGCCCTTGATGTCATCGGGCACCGGTACGACCGTGGCCTGGTGCACGCCGGGTGCGCGTTCAATCAGGCGCTCGACCTCGCCGGGCCAGACGTTTTCCCCACCCACCACGAACATGTCATCGGCGCGGCCGACAAAGTAGAAAAATCCATGCGCATCGCGCCGCATGATGTCGCCGGAGCGATACCAGCCGTCCAGTACCACCTGGGCGGTTTTTTCAGGCAGATTGTTGTAGCCCTCCATACGCATGGGGCTCTTCATGTACAGCACCCCTTCGTGCGGACCGGCGCCTTCGCGCAATTCGCTCAGCGCGCCAGGCAGAGGGTAGCCAAGCGACGTCGGGGGTCGCAGTATGCCGTCCGGGTGGGGGCCGAACGGGGACGGTCCGGCCTCGGTCGTGCCGTAACTGTTGTTGATCACTGCGGCAGGAAACAGCGCCTGCACCTTGTCGACCAGCGCTTGCGTCAGGGGCGCAGAGCCCATCGTGACGTTGGTCACAGACGAAAAATCCAGTGTGCTGATCAGTTCGCGTTCGCGGGCCAGCAGCGCCAGCATGGTCGGCACCGAGGTCAGCCAGGTCACCCGGAAGCGCTCGATGGCCTGTGCATATACGCGGGCGTCGAACGAGGGCAGCAGGACGATGCTGCCGCCGGCGGCCAATGCCGCCTTCACGCTGATGGTGGCATTCATGTGGAACATCGGTGCGGCCACGATGGTGCGATGGTGCGGTCGGTCGCCATAGGTCTGCATCGATGTTTCCAGTGACCAGCGTTGCGAGTCGTGTGACAGCAACACGCCCTTGGGCTTGCCGGTGGATCCCGAGGTGTACAGGATCATCGCGATCTCACGGTCGTGTGGCTCCACGGTCGGGAATGGGCCGGGGTCGCGCAATGCCGGGTAGCCCGCAGGGTCGTCGAAGTCGAATGCCATGACATGTGGTGGACACATCGATGCGCGATCGCGGTCGTGAAAGACGGCGCGCAGGTCGGCATCCCGCACGATATGGTCTATGGTGTCGGCGGGCAACTTGAACGAGATCGGAACTGCGACCATGCCGGCCCGCATGATGCCGAAATACGCGCTGAGCAGTTCGAAGCGGTTGAGCGACAAGATGCCGACCCTGTCGCCACGCACCAGACCCCGCGCTACAAGGCCACGCGCTACGGCATCACATTCGGCATCGAGTTCGCAGTAACGCCATTCGCGGGGCTGCTGCGGGTCCTGGAGGTCGATGATCGCGACCTTGTCCGGAGAACGGTTTGCGTCGAAGCAGCAGCCAAGGTTCTTGTGCATGAGCGTCATGGTTCAAGGTGTTGTCACCTGGTTGATCGATCTGCCAATGGGCAGAGACGAGTGGCCTGTCTTGGTAAGGTACAAGACCCGATTGAGGATATCGCAAAGGTTCCGATTGCGCTCATGAGGAAACGCCGGGCCGCTCCCAAGTTTCCTCACACCCCCTCGGGGGGCCTGGCGCAGCCAGGGCTGGGGGCGCTCTCAGCGCAGTTCGTATTCGAACGTGCTGACCACCCGCAGCCGCTTGTTGCGCGAGCTGCCGTCGTCGAAGTCGTTGCCGTCGTCGCCAGTGATGCTGATCACCCCCTGGTTGGCGTTCTTGAGTGGCCCGAGTTGGGCCCCAGCCTCGGCGGCAAATTTGTCAGCTTGGTCGCGGGCGTTGCGCGTGGCTTCGGCCAGCAACGGGGCCTTGGCGTCGTTGAAGCCGCGCAGCTGGTAACGGGGCCCGCTGCGGCCCTGGTTCTCGCCACCGAGTTGCACTCCGGCCTGAATCAGCGGGTCGACCGCGAGCGCGGCTTTCTCCACCTCGCCCACGCGCGCCGACTTCACCAGCACCTGGCCGCTGCCGTTGAAGCGAAACGGCGTATTGCCCTGCGCGTAGTCTCGCGCATACAGGTCTTGTACTTCGAGCGGCCTGACCTCCACCTCTTCGGCGCTGAAGCCACGCGCCACCAGAAAGGCGGTGACCTGTTCGCGGTCCTGCGCCAGCGCCTTCTGTACGCCGCCAAAATCATTGCCGGCGCGGCGAAAGGCGAGGGTCCAGATGGCAAAGTCGCTCTCCACGTTTTTTTCCGCCAGGCCTTTGACCGTCACCGAGCGGTCAGACATCCGAAAGCGCTCCAATCCCTGGCTGACCGACCAACCGGCGATGGCAATGCCAGCGCCCACAAGCAGAGCGGTGATCAGGCGGGTGAGGTTGTTGTGCATGTTGACTCCGAAGTTACCGGTCAATATACCGTTCGGCGGAGCACACACGCAATCGGCAACCATATCGTCGGTGGCCGATCTGCTACAACGGTCCATTGCACAACACAGGTGATGGGCCCGACGATGCCAGTTCTTCCCCCTATGGTGTCTGGCCATCCGGCGCCGGCCGACGAACCGGCGCGTGTTCACTGGACCGAAGCCGGTGTCGCCTGTTCGGCGCGCTGGCACTCGGAGCGTGGTGCGCCGGCGCCGGCCAGGTTGGTATTGGCCGACGACAGCATGACGGCCGACGCCGCGTACCGACTCGCTTGCGCCGGCACCGGCTTGTTGTGGCGTGGCGACTTTCACAATGCGCGCCAGATGCTGCAGGCGCTGGCGCGGCGCATCGACAAGGTGCCGGACCGCAAGCGGCGCAGGGCAGTCGGTGACAAGGCGGCGGGGACTGTCTCTGAGGCGCCAGCGGGCGGCGCGATGGCAGAGCGATTCCATCGGCATCGGCAAGCCCAGGCGCAACGCGCGCGGGTACTGGGCATGGTACTGCTGAGCTTCGACGCGCAGTACCGGATCGGCCTGCGGCGTGCACCCGACACCCGCGAGGCCTGTACGCAAGCCTGGGGTGCGGCGCAGTCCGACGCCGGCAACTCGGTGGCGTCGCTGCGCGATCTGCTGGGACTGACCGGCGCGCACCAATGGCGCCTCAAGGGTGTGGAGGTGCCGGCCCTGGGGCATGCGCCCGACAACCGGATCCACGCGCACTACGGCGTGTTCTCGCCGCAGCGGGGCGAATACGTGGCGCTGGTCGCGGCGGCGGTGCTTCCGGTCACCGGGCAATCGCCGTATGTGGCGTTCGACATCGGCACCGGCACTGGCGTATTGGCGGCATTGCTCGCACGACGCGGCGTCAGCCGGATCGTTGCGACCGACCAGGACCCGCGCGCGCTGGCCTGCGCGCGCGAGAACCTCGACCGTCTGCAATGCAGCGCCCAGGTGCAACTGTTGCAGGCCGACCTGTTCCCGCCGGGTCTGGCTTCGCTGGTGGTGTGCAACCCGCCCTGGTTGCCGGCGCGCCCAAGTGCGCCGATCGAATCTGCGGTCTACGATCCGGACAGCCGGATGTTGCGCGGCTTCCTGGCGCAGTTGACGGCGCATCTCGCGCCCGGCGGCGAGGGTTGGCTGATCCTGTCGGACCTGGCCGAGCACCTCGGACTGCGCACCCGGGCCGAACTGCTGGGCCTCATTGGCGATGCCGGCTTGCGGGTGCTGGGCCGCGACGACATCCGGCCAGTACATCCCAAGGCCGCAGACGCCCGCGATCCCTTGCACGCGGCGCGCGCGGCCGAGTTGACGTCCTTGTGGCGGCTCGGCGCTTTGCCCCTTTGACGGCCCGCTTTGGAGGCTCTGCCGCGGCTCGCCGAACCTTCTAGCTCAGCCCGCCACCGACACCTGTGCCAGTCCTGCGTCCACGATCAGGTTCTGTCCGGTGATGCCGTCGCTGTCGTCGCTGGCCAGGAAAAGGGTTGAGCGCGCGACGTGGGTGGAGTCGAGCCGGAACTTCAGGCACTGCAGGTCGATGAACTTCCGGTCTTCTTCGGCGTTGCGCCAGAGCTGGGTCTGGCGCTCGGTGACGATGGCTCCGGGTACCAGCGCGTTGACGCGGATGCGGTCCCCGCCGAGTTCACGCGCCAAGGTGCGTGTCATGCCGGAAATGGCGGCCTTGCTGGCGGTGTAGCCGATCAGATTGGGCCGGCCCCGCATCCAGCTGATGGATCCCATGTTGATGATGCTGCCGGGCAGCTTGGCCGCGCGCAGTTGCCGTGCCACGGATTGGGTTGCGAAGACCTGGTGGCGCAGGTTGATGGCCAGGCAGTTGTCCCAGTATTCGGGGGTCAGCTCGTCCAGCGCATGGCGGTCGTCGCGGCCGGCGTTGTTGACCAGCACCTGAATCGCGCCCCACTGTTGCGCCACCCGATCGAGCAGAGCCTGCAGCGCGGGGATGTCGCGCACGTCGCAGGCTTCATACAGCAGGTCGCTGGCGCCGGTGGCGCGCAACTCGGCGATCAGCGCGTCGCCGCCGTCGGGTTTGGTGCCGCAAAAGGCGACCCGACTGCCCTGGGCCGCGAATGCGCGCACCAGTTCGGCGCCAATGCCCGACGAGCCGCCCGACACGAACACGGTGCGCTTGCGCAGGCTGGGGTAGGTGGTATAGCTCAAGGGTTTGTCGGTGGCAGAGGAAGATCACCAACCGGCGGGCAACACGTCGGACATGGCCACGATACGCCTTTCGTCGATGCTGCGATGTGCCGCAATGCCGGTGGCGACCGCGCGCAGGCCTTCTTCGAGCGAGATGTCGGGTGCCAGTCCCTGGCGCACGGCATGGGCGAACTTCACGTGTTCGACATAGGAGGCGCCGAAATGGTTGCCCATATATTTGATGCCGGTGTCCCAGATGCGCCGCACCGACACCCCCTTGCCGCTGCTGGCGGTCTGGCCCCAGACCTCGCGTTTGCCCCAGTCGTCGCGCCGACCGTAGCGCAGCGTCATCGACGGCAGCAGGGATTCGAGCTTGCCCTCGTTGCCGACCACGGTGATGTGTTCGTTGTCGACCGAGTTCTCGGCAAACATGCACAGGTCGAGCAGGGCGCGGGCGCCGCTGGCGTATTCGACGATCACGTAGGCGCTGTCCAGGATGTCGGGCGTGCGCCCGCCATAGGATTCGTCCAGGTGGTTGACGCGTTGTGCGCCGGACGCGAACACGGCCACCGGATGCTCTTTGAGTATCAGGTCCATCAGGTTGAAGTAGTGGCAGCACTTCTCGACCAGCGTGCCGCCGGTGTTGGCGCTGAAGCGGTTCCAGTCGCCTACCTTGGGGTAGAACGGCTCGCGGTGTTCACGGATCGCGACCTGGTGCACGGCTCCGACGGCGCCGCCGTGGGTCATGCGGATCATCTCGGCCACCGGCGGCATGTAGCGGTATTCATGTGCGACCCAGACCATCTTGGCCCGGCCCTTGGCTGCCTGCACCAGTTCCAGGCAGTCGTCGATTCGCGTGCACAACGGCTTTTCGACCAGGATGTGGGTGTCCGTGGCGAGCGCATCCATCAGCACTGCACGGTGCGTGTGGTTGGGTGTGGCGATCACCAGCACGTCGCAGATGTTCGCGGCCAGCAGATCTTGGTGGTTGTCGAACAACTGCGCGGGCGACGGCAGCAAGGCCTGGCCGGCGTCGCGACTGTCCCGGTTGTCGTCGGCGATCGCGGTGACCGAGCAGCCGTCGATCATCTTGATGTTTTCGATGTGCTCGCGGCCCATGCTGCCGCAGCCGATGATGCCGTAACGGATTGTCTGTGCCATCTGGGAGGTCCTTGGTTCCCGCTTCTGCTCTCAGTCCAGCGTTGCGCCCGAGGCCTTGATCACCGGCACCCAGCGGTTGATCTCGGCGGTGTGGAAGGCGGTGAACTCCTCCGGCCCTTTCTCCATGATGGCGCTGCCGTTGGCGGCGAATTTCTGCTGCACGTCGGCCTTGGCCAGCGTTTCGCGGATGGCCTTGGAGATGCGGTTGACCACATCCTTGGGCATGCCGGCCGGCCCGACGATGCCTTGCCAGCCGGACGTCTCCAGGCCGGGGAAACCCGCCTCCTTGGCGGTTGGCACGCTGGGAAGTTGCGCCACGCGCTGGGCGTCGGTCACGTACAGCGCCTTGAGCCGGCCGCTTTGGATGTGTTGCAGCAGCACGGTGGACACGTCGACCAGCAGGTTGGTCTGGCCGCCGATCAGGTCCTGAACCGCGGGCGACGAGCCCTTGTACGGCACGTGGACCAGTTTGGTGCCGGCGATCTGGTTGAGCATCTCGCCGTTGAGATGGGTGATGGAGCCGGCGCCGCCCGAGGCGAAGTTGGCCTTGGCCGGATTGGCCTTGGCCCAGGCGATGAACTCGGCCAGTGTGTTGGCCGGGTGGTTGGCCGGCACCGCCGCGATGAAGCCCGAGCCGGAGGTCAGGTGGATGTAGGTGAAGTCCTTTTGCGGATCGAACGGCTTCTTCGCCACCATGTTGGGCGCCAGCACGAATGGCCCGATGTTGGCCACCAGGATGGTGTAACCGTCGGGCGCGGCGCGGGTCAGCTCGCCTGCGGCCAGAACACCGCCTGCGCCGGGCTTGTATTCCACGATGACCTGCTGGCCCAGTGCCTCCTGCAAGCCTGGCTGCAGATTGCGTGCCACCGCGTCGATGCCGCCGCCGGGCGGAAACCCGACTACCAGCTTGATCGGCTTCGTCGGCCAGGTCTGTGCCTGGGCCAAACCGGCCAGGGCGCTGAGGGCGAGCGCGGCGGCCGATGCGATCAATACCGAGCGACGGCGTGCCGCAGCGAGGGTGTGTTTCGGATGCATGGTGTGGTTCCTTTCAATATCCGGTGGTGTTGACATGAACTTTTTGCGAACGGATGGTGGACAACACGGCTGCGCATTGGCGCATCATCAAGCCGAGGTCGGACGCACAACCGATGTAGTCGATGCCGATTCCCCGGTAGATGGCCACCGCCTCGGGTGTACCCGCGACGCTGCCCACCGGCTTGCCGGCGGCATGGCAACGTTCGACGGCCTTGGCCATGGCCGAGACGACATCGGCATGCATCGGATTGCCGACATGGCCCATGGCGCCGCTGAGGTCACCCGGGCCGAGGAAGATTGAATCGACGCCGTCGGTGCCTGCGATGGCATCTACCTGGGCCAGTGCCTCGGGCGTCTCGATCTGCACGACGACGCTGATCGCGTCGTTGGCGACCTTGAAGTAGTCAGGCACCGTGCCAAAGCGTGAACCCCGGCTCATCGCCGCCATGCCGCGCACGCCTTGCGGCGTGTATTTGCACGCGGCCACCGCCTTGCGCGCCTCGTCGGCGTTCTGCACGAACGGAAACATCACGG
>ENA-ORBV01010168-ORBV01010168.1-microbial-mat-metagenome-genome-assembly--contig:-NODE-10168-length-15157-cov-5.442440_pt1 | contig 15157 bp, 13 predicted proteins | sample MGYA00237777_ERZ505514 | MGnify/ENA primary metagenome ERZ505514 (study PRJEB26160, sample SAMN06269048) | microbial mat metagenome | isolation source: Oligotrophic lake microbial mat | place... | reverse complement strand
ATCACCGGAAGCGGGAAGACCCTCGTGTCTCTCGAGGTGCTGAAGGAGGTCGTGCTCAACCGCGGGAAGTCGGCGATCGTGCTCGTCCCCGAGATCGCACTGACGCCGCAAGCGGTCGATCGATTCCGCGCGGTGTTCGGCGATCAGGTCGCGGTGCTGCACTCGGGGCTCTCCGATGGCGAGCGCCTCGATGCGTGGCGTGCCCTGCAACGTGGGGAGCGGCGCATCGCGGTCGGCGCGCGTTCTGCGATCTTCGCTCCGCTCGCGAATCTCGGCGCGATCATCGTCGACGAGGAACACGAGGGGAGCTACAAGCAGGCGGAGACGCCGCGTTACCACGCGCGTGAGGTCGCAATGGTGCGCGCCCGCGCGACCGGTGCGTTCTGCGTGCTGGGCAGCGCGACGCCGAGTTTGGAGAGCTGGGTGAATGCACGCGACGGTCGCTACGCCTTGCGCGCGTTGCCAGAGCGCGTGGGGGGCGGTGCGCTCCCAGGGGTGAAGGTCGTGGACCTCCGTGTCGAAGCCAAGCATGCGTTGCCCGAGGAGCGCGCCCGTCGCCTCGTGATCAGCGCCGAACTCGAGCAGGCCCTGCACGAGCGACTGCGGCGAAAGGAGCAGAGCATCCTGCTGCTGAACCGTCGTGGGTATGCCAGCTTCGTGCAGTGCGAAGACGGGCACGTGGCCGTGTGCCCGAACTGTTCAATCTCGCTCACGTATCATCGCACGCCGGAACGTCTCGTCTGTCACTACTGCTTGCATCAGGAGCCGGCGAACATGCCGTGCGCTGAGTGCCGGCAGCCGTTGGAGCGCCAGCGCGGCCTCGGGACGCAGCAGGTGGAGCGGCTCCTGTTGGAGCGGCTCCCCGAGGCGCGCGTGGCGCGCATGGATGTCGATACGACGAGCGGCAAATGGGCGCACACGGAGATCCTTGATCGCGTCGCGAGTGGGGAGGTCGACATTCTCCTCGGCACACAGATGATCGCCAAGGGGCTCGACTTTCCGAACGTGACGCTCGTCGGGGTCATTGATGCCGACATCGGGATCAACCTGCCGGACTTCCGTGCGTCGGAGCGCAGCTTCCAGCTGTTGAGTCAGGTGGCCGGGCGCGCGGGGCGTGGGCCGAAGGGCGGGGATGTGTTCATTCAAACGCGGGTGCCGACGCATCACGCAGTGCGCTGCGCGCTGACCCACGACTACCACGGCTTCGTCGCGGAGGAATTGCCGGCGCGTGAGTCCCCGCCGTATCCGCCGACGCTGCGATTGGCGAACGTCATCGTGAGTGGACTCGAGGAGGGCGCCGTGGCGCAGTTCGCCACCGAGGTCACGGACTGGCTGATCAAGGCGGATCTCAAGTTCCGCCTCGGCGTGACGGTGCTGGGGCCGGCCCCGTGTCCGCTGGAGCGGATCAAGAATCGTTTTCGCTGGCATGTGGTGATCAAGAGCCTGACGCCGGCACCGCTCACGCGCCTGCTCCGCGGACTCCTGACCGGGGTTGAGGTGCCAAACGTCCACGACCTGCGGCTGGTCGCGGACCGGGACCCGGTCACGCTGCTTTAACACCGACCGCTTTTCGGCCACGCAAGGGGCGCCGTTTCGCGATTCTCTCTCGGGCGGCGTTGAATCCTTCCTCTCGAATGGCGAGATTTCCCCCATGGCCCAGATCCCGCTCTCCTCAGATGCGCGCGAGCGTTTCCTGATGGAAATCTCCACCGTGGTGCCGAAGCATCGCATCTCCGAGGTGTACTTCTTCCCGCCGCTCCGCCAGGGACCGATGGAGACCGGGATCGCGGTGATCGCGGCCATGCCCGTTGGGGCGACTCCGGACACGAAGTCCGCCCCGTGGTCGGTCGAAGCGGAGCCGGTCGAAGCAGAGCCGGTCGAAGCGGAGCCGGTCGAAGCGGAGCCGGTCGAAGCGGAGCCGGTCGAAGCCGCCTTTGTCGAAGCCCCCTTTATTGAGGGCGCCAAGATGTCGTCGCGCCACGTCGTCTACTCCGCGCGCTACCGCTGGACCCGCAAGGGCGTCGATCGCGGCAAGTGGGAATGCGATGTGGTCGCAGAAGCTGACGCGCCGCTGCTGACGGTCGAGACGGTGGTGGAAGGAGTCCGGAAGCGTGCGAACGAGCCCCTTGAGGTGGAGAAGCTCGGCGGCGAGGCCGTGCGCGCGATGATCGTGGCGGCGGAGAAGCGTTGGCAGACGACGCCGTAGTCCAGCGGTTCACGGCGTATCTGCGCGAGCACAACCTGCCCGTGACGGCGCAGCGGCTCGCGATCGCCGAGGCGTTGCTCACGTCCGACCGGCATCTTTCGGCGGAGGAAGTGGCGCAGGAAGTGAGCGCCCGCGGGCGATCCGTCGGCACGGCGACGGTGTACCGCACGATCGATACCCTAGTCGAGAGCGGGCTCCTCGTCGAGCGCGACTTCGGCGAGGGATTCCGCCGGTTCGAACCGGCACGTGACGTCCCGAATCATGAGCATCTCGTGTGCACGCAGTGTGGCAAGGTCGACGAGTTTCGCGATGAACGGCTCGAACGCATGACGACGATCGTCGCGGAGTCACGCGGCTTTGCGCGGCAGCGCCATCGGTTGGTGATTCACGGGGTCTGTCGTGACTGCCAGCGTGGCGGGGGGCGCTGAGTGGAGACCGCCTCGTCACTCAATCTCTTCATTGCCTTCGGTGCGGGGTTGCTCAGTTTCCTGAGCCCCTGCGTGCTGCCGCTGGTGCCGAGCTACGTCACCTTCATCACGGGGATGAATCTCGAGGACCTGCAGCACACCAAGCGCAACACGCTGATCCACGCGCTGCTCTTTGTGGCCGGCTTCACGATGATCTTCCTCGCGCTCGGCGCGGGGGCGACGGTGCTCGGACAGTTGATGCTCCGCTACCGCGACGTGATCAGTCGAGCGGGCGGCGTGCTCATCATCATCTTTGGGTTGTACCTGCTCGGCGTGTTCAATCTGGGTTTCCTGATGAAGGACACGCGGTTGCATCTCGCGAACAAGCCGCTGGGTTATTTCGGCACGTTGGTCGTGGGGATCGCGTTCGGGGCCGGGTGGTCACCCTGCATCGGGCCGATTCTCGGCGCGATCATCACTATGGCGTACAACGAGGCCGATCTCGGTCGCGGGATGACGTTACTCTTTGCGTATTCGATGGGGCTCGCCGTGCCGTTCATGGCGGCGGCGTTGATGGTGGAGCGCTTCATCACGCTCTTCGCCAAGGTGCGGCACCATATGATCTGGGTGAACCGCGTGGCGGGCGTGCTCTTGGTGCTCGTGGGTGTCCTGATGGTCACCAACCGGTTCACGATGCTGGCGAACTGGCTGCAGGATTTTACTCCTGACTTCATTTTGAATCGTATCTGACTCCTGGTCGGCCGGGAGCGGAGAATGCGAGTGGGCGCCGAACGTCCTGGATGTGTGCGGGCCTCACCTCTGGAGGGTTGATGCGACGTTGGGGATTCTGGGCGGTTGTCAGCCTGATGTTCGCGATGCCACTGGGCGCGCAGCGTGTGCAGTCGAGCCGCTTGGTACCGTCCGTACCTGCCGCGCCGTTCATGTCGATTGTTACGGACACGGTGCCTAAGACCGGACGACGACCGTTGCCGCCGGGCTTCGTGACGCAGCAGGCCCTTGTGGGCCTCGCGGGCTTTTCTGTCGGCGCGCTCGCGGGAGGCTTCGTTGGTTCGGCGTTCGCGGGCGACGGGGACGGATTCCAGGATCTCGCCGGTGTGATCATGGGATTGGCGATCGGTGGTGCCCTGGGCTCGTCCATCACGGTGTATCGATTCTCCAACGCAAAAGGCTACCGCTCGAGTTACGTCGTCACCCTGCTGGGGAGTGTGGCGGGCTTCTTCGGCGGCCCGCTGCTCTGGATTACCGTCCCGATCGGCAGCACCATTGGCTACAACGTCGTGCGGAAGTAGCAGGCGCGACTCCCGAGTGCACAAAGCCCCGCCGCGGAATCCGCGGCGGGGCTTTGATCGTCTGTGCCGCGCCGAAGCGCGGTCAGAAGGCACTTAGCGCCAGAAGACGCTGAGACCGAACACACCGCCAATCGAGGCATCGGTGAAGCTGTCGCCGTCGCGCAGCTGCGCGGCCGCACGCCACGACACCTTGTCGCTCATCTTGCCCTTGAAGCCCAAGTCAACACCGAAATCGATCGCCGCATCAACGTCCGTGACCTTCGTGATCATGACGCCAGGAGCGACGAAGAGGCCGCTGTGGCCGCGGTCGCCGGCGAAGTAGAACGGTGCCATCACGCCAAGCGCAAGCAGGGTGACGCCATCAGCGGCGCCATCCGGCTTGATGTACCCGAAGCCGAGGGTCGGCTCGAGCGCAAGCTTGTCGTTCAGGTAGATACCGAGGGCCAGCGAGCCCGGAAGGCCGGCCTCGAGGAACGTGCCATTCGTGATGTTGATGCTCGCCAGGTCGATACGAATTTCCTCGACCTTCAGACCCCCCATCTGCGCCTGAGCAGTGACCGCCGACGCACCAACAAGGGCTGCAACCGCAAACGCACGACGAAGAACTGAACGCATACTACCTCCGAAATTGGGTGAACAACATTCCTGCCGACCGTCAGCTCAGTCCCGGACGACCACGGGCTCCTGCTCAATTTCCTCTTCCAACTGCTGCCTGCGCAGCAGCGTGAAATACCGTCCCTTCGCGGCCAGCAGATCGGCATGGCGCCCCTGCTCGACCACGCGTCCTTCATCCATCACCAGGATCCACGAGGCATCGCGAATCGCCGTAATGCGGTGCGACGCAATGATCGCCGTGCGCCCTGCCAATGCCTCTCGCAATCCCCGGAGGATCGCCGCCTCCGTGTGGGTATCCACCGCCGAGAGGGCGTCATCGAGAATCACCACCGAGGGGCGTCGCGCGAGGGCTCGTGCCAACGAGGCCCGTTGCTTCTGGCCCCCTGACAGGTTGATCCCGCGCTCCCCAAGCATGGTGTCCCACCCGCCCGGGAACCCTTCAATCGTCTCCGTCAGCTGCGCGATCCCCGCCGCCCACTTGGCATCGGGCTCCTGCGCAGTCCCGTACGCAAGGTTCGCTGTAAGGGTTTCGCTGAATAGAAGGCTTTCCTGAGGGACGAAGCCGATCTCCTGACGTAACACTCGGAGGGGGAGGTCTCGGATGTCGACCCCGTCCAGCAGGATCCGCCCCCCGGTCACATCGGCCAGCCTGGGGATGAGTTCCAGCAGAGTGCTCTTTCCGCTTCCGGTCGCTCCCACGATCCCGAGGGTTCCACCGGCCGGGATCGTGACCGAGATGTCATGGAGCACCGGGCTGGGCCGAGATCCCTCTTTGCCAGGATAGGCGAACGAGACATGCTCCAGGCGCAGTGCACGCCCTCCCGAGGTAACGGGAAGCGCGGCCGCGACCCGCGGCAACTCCGGATCGCGGATGACCGCTTCGGCGTCGAGAATGGCAAGGAGGCGGGTCATCGACGCCGCCCCACGTTGGAAGAGGCTCGTCACCCAGCCGAGGGCGATCAGCGGCCACGTCAGATTGGCGAGGTAGAGGCCGAACGCGACGAAGGCCCCCACCGTGATCGTCCCCTCCACGACGGCGGCCCCCCCGAATCCGAGCACCGCGGCCGCGCCGAGTCCGGCAAAGAACATGAAGCTCGGGTTCATCAGCCCGTTCATGCGCACGAGGCGAAGATTGCGCTCCAGATAGTCGGCGCTGAGGTCATCAAAGCGCCGCTGTTCGGCTCCTTCCTGCCGATACGCACGGATGATGCGCAACCCGCTGAGATGCTCCTGCACGAGCGTCGTGAGGTCGCCGAACCGCGCCTGCACCGCCTCGAAGCGATCGTGGATCCTCTTGCCGAGCGTGAGCGTGATCACCGGCAGCAGAATCATCGGCGCGACCGCGATCAACGTCAGGCGGCCGCTGATGGCGATCATGAACGAAAGCGCGAAGAGTCCGCCGAAGATGGTGTTCGTGAGGTACATGATGGCGGGGCCCACGGCCATGCGGACCGCGCCGAGGTCGTTGGTCAGGCGCGCCATCAGCTCGCCGGTGCGCGTGCGTCCGTAGTACGCGCTGTCGAGCGTGGTCAGATGGTCGAACAGCGCCTCGCGGAGGTCGTGCTCGATGATCCGCGAGATGCCATTGAGGATGTCGCGCATGTAGAACCGGAACACGGCCATGGTCAGGGTCGCGCCGAGCATCTGGGCGGCAATCCAATAGATGGCGGAGAGCGGTGCCCCCGCGCTCATGGCCTCGATCGCCCGTCGGAGGAGCGTGGGGAGGACGCTGAACACGGCGGTGGAGATGACCACGCACGCCAGCCCGACGGCAATCCGCCAGCGATACGGACGCACCCACGGCAGGACCCGTCGGAGGGATGTCATACCAACGTGCGGGTTGAGCCGGCGCGGCAAACTGCGCAAGTTGAATCCCTAAGGTCGCCCCACGCCACATTCGAGGTACACATGTTCTCCAATATTATCCGCCGTTCGTTTGCCGCGCTCCTGATCGTCACTGCCGTCGCCTGCGGCGGCGACAAGGGTGAAGACGGACGCGAGATCGAGCTCGCGCCCGCCGCCGGCGACGCCGCCATGGGCGACTCCGCGATGACCATGCCGACCACCCCGGCTCCTGCGCCGGCGAGGTCGGCTCCGGCTCCCACGAGGGCTCCCGCCCCGGCCCCAGTTCGTCCGGGCTCCGTCTCCGCGGGAAGCCTCTCCGCCGGTGCCGTGCTGAACGTCGCCGCCGGTGCGCGCGTCTGCACGAACACGCACAAGGTCGGTGACCGCTTCGCCGCGATGACGACCGCTGAGATCAAGGGAACCGGCGCGATGGTCATTCCGGCGGGCACGGAAGTGACGATGGAAGTGGTGGAATCGGCGCGCGGCAACAATGGCACCGAGAACGTGCGGCTCGCGTTTCGTCCGGTGTCGATCACCATTCGTAATAGCGCCATCCCGCTCGTGGCCGACGTGACCCAGGTCGCGCGCCTCGAGTACGCTCGCGTGCAGACGACGGGCGTGCAGGCCGGTAAGGTCGCCACGGGTGCCGCTGTTGGCGCCATCGCGGGCCAGATCCTCGGCAAGAACACCAAGAGCACGGTCGCGGGTGCGGCAATCGGCGCGGCCGCGGGTGGCGTCGTCGCCGCCGGCACGACAGACTACACCGGATGCCTCCCTGCGAACGGTGCGATCGCCATCACGTTGAAGGATCAGCTGCGCGTCGGCTGAGGTTCAAGTGCTTCCTGACCGTCGCGCTTGCCGCGGCGGTCACTGGGTGCGCAGGACGCGCCGCCACTGCGCACCCAGAGCAGGTCCCTCCCGTCGCGGGTGTATCGGCGGCCAACCCCTACGCGGTCGATGCCGCACTCGCCGTGCTCGAAGCCGGCGGAAGCGCGGTCGATGCCGCGGTCGCGGTGCAGGCGATGCTGGGTCTCGTTGAGCCGCAGAGCTCCGGGATCGGCGGCGGCGCCTTCCTCATGTACTACGATGCGCGCACTGCACGCGTGCGGGTCTGGGACGGCCGAGAAGTCGCTCCTCGCCGAGTCGATCCCCGTCAGTTCCTCGACCCCGAGGGCAATCCCTACCCGCAGGACACGGTGGTCACTGGTGGCATCGCCACCGGTGTGCCTGGGGTGATGCCGATGCTCGGTGTGGTGCATGGCATCGCGGGCCAGCTCCCGTGGTCGGCACTCTTCACCGACGCAATCGAAAAGGCCGAGCAGGGGTTCGTCGTGCCACGCCGACTCGGCACCTTCGCGAATGGACGGAGCGTGCAAGCCGCGCAGCCCGACATTCGTGCGCTGTTCTGGAACGCCGAGGCGGGCCGACTCATTCGGTCGGGTGATACGCATCGCAACGCCGCGTACGGCGCGTCGCTGCGTGCCCTCGCCGAGCGCGGTCCACGGGCGTTGCACGAGGGGCCGATCGCCGACAGCATCGTGGCGCGTCTGACGCGCGGTCCGCGCCCGAGCACGATGACGCGCGAGGATCTCGCCGCCTATCGACCCATTGAGCGCATGCCGCTCTGCGCCCCGTATCGCCGGCTCGCCGTCTGCGTGCCGCCGCCCCCCTCAAGTGGGGTCTCGCTGCTGCAGATGCTGGCGATGCTTGAGCGAACCGATGTGCACACGCGCGGTCCCGACGATCCACGCTCCTGGCTGCTGTTCGCCGAGGCGAGCCGCATGATGTACGCCGATCGGGATCGCTACGTGGCCGACCCCGACTTTGTGGACGTGCCGGTCGCCGGGCTCCTTGATCCAGCCTATGTGGCCGCGCGTGCCGCGACGATCGGCGCGCGCGCCGGAGGCCGTCCCTCCGCCGGCGTGATCGCGACCACGCCGCGCGGCGAGGATGCCGGATACGAGGAGCAGGGCACCACGCACTTTGTGATCATTGACTTCGAAGGAAACGTCGTCTCGATGACGACGACCGTGGAGTCGGTGTTCGGTTCGGGACGCGTGGTCGGCGGTTTCATTCTCAACAACCAGCTCACCGATTTCTCGTTTCGTCCCGAGGTGGATGGTGTCCCCGTCGCGAATGCGATCGGCGCCGGGAAGCGGCCGCGTTCGTCAATGGCCCCGATGATCGTGCTCGATCCAGACTCGCGCTTCCGCGCCGCGCTGGGCTCGCCCGGTGGCTCCAATATCCTGATCTACAACGCCAAGCTCGCACTCGGCCTGCTGGGCTGGGGACTCCCCGTGCAGACGGCGATTGATCTCCCGAATATCTCGGCGCGTGACCCGCGACTCTCTGGTGAGATCAATCGCATGAGCACCGCCATGCGGGACTCACTCACCGCGTTGGGGCTGCCACTGGTCAGTATGGAGGGCGAGGACTCGGGCCTGCACGGCATCATCATTCGTGGCCCTGGGCGTGTCGAGGGCGGCGCGGACCCGCGACGCGATGGGGTGTGGCGGGCGACGGTACGGCGCGCCGCACGCGCCCCAGGCGCCGCACGCACACCAGGCGCCCCAGGCGCCGCACGCGCCCCGTGAGCGGCAACGGTCAGCGCAAGCCCGTGAACCGGTACCGCAGGCCCATGCGCGTGATGTACTGCTGTTGCGAGCGGCGCTCGCCCGCGGGCAGCCCGTCGCCGGAGCCGATAATCGTCGCCGCATCCTGCACGATGTTGAACGACACGCGATCGCCGAGCGCAAAGCCAAAGCCATAACCGATCATGATCGCAAGGCCATTCCGTGCGGCTTTGTCCTCCGTGCTCAAGACATCGGTGCCCGAGTACGAGGCCCATTGGGTGAGTCCCGCGCCCGCCTCGAAGATCTGGTAGAAGCTTTGTCCCTCCGGCGAGCGAAACGTGACCAGCAGCTGCCGCAGCGTGATATCACCAGCGGAGCCGACGACGCCGCTACGGCTGATGGGAACACTCGCCAGCGTCCCGCTGAGGCCAATGGCGCCGGAGCGTGTGCCGAGTTCGATGGTTCCCCGGTACTGAATGCCGTCGCCCAACACCCAGAAGCGCCCACTCACGCCGTCAAAGCGGCTGGCGGTCACGAGGTACCCAGCCGCCAGTGAGGCGCTGATCGGGCGCGCCGCAGCGCCCGGCATGGGGACGCGAATGAGTTGTGCGTCAAGGGGAAGGGCGGAGGTCGCCACGAGGGCGAGCGCGAGTACGAGGCGGCGGGTGCGAGTGGTCATCACGATGGGTAACTTACGAGGACGACGCGGTGCGCGACACGGTCAGGTACCCCTCAGGTACGCCGTCAGGTACGCCGTGGAATGCCCCTTGGTGCACCCCTTGGTGCACCCCGCACGTTCCCTCTTGCCCCCACTGTCGTGCTCGATCCTCGGGTCACTGAGCGCCGCAATCCGCGTAGCGCCGATATCGATCTCGCCTCGGCGCTGGAGATCGTGGACCTCATGAATGCCGAGGATCGCACCGTCGCCGATGCCGTCGCCACGCAACGCGAACCCATGGCGCGGGCGGTCACGTTGGTGGAGGAGGCCTTCCGTGCCGGCCATCGCCTCTTCTATGTCGGGGCGGGCACCTCGGGCCGACTCGGCATTCTCGACGCCTCCGAATGTCCGCCGACCTTCGGCGCCGATCCCTCGATGGTGCAGGGGATCATCGCCGGCGGACCCGCGGCGATCCTGCGCGCGCAGGAAGGCGCGGAGGACAGCCCCGAAGGGGCCCGCGCCGACCTGGATGCGGCGGGTGTAGAGGCGGGCGATGTCGTGATCGGCATCGCGGCGAGTGGGACCACGCCCTACGTGCGCGCCGCCCTCGCACACGCCCGCACGCGCGGCGCACGCACCGTCATTCTTGCCTGCTCCCCGCCGCCCGCGGAGGTGGTCGCCGATGCCGACGTGGCGATTCTCCCGATCACCGGCCCCGAAGTCGTGACCGGTTCCACGCGACTCAAGGCAGGGACCGCGACCAAGCTCGTCCTCAACACCATCACCACCGGCGCGATGGTACGCATCGGCAAGACGTACGGCAATCTGATGATCGACATGCGCGCCACGAACGACAAACTGCGCGACCGAGCGGAGCGCATGGTCGCGACGACGTGCGGCGTCCCGCGCGATGAGGCGCGCGCCATGCTCCAGCGCGCGGAGGGCAGCGTGAAGATCGCGCTGGTGATGCACAATCGTTCGCTCTCGCGCGAGGAGGCGATCGCGCGACTGGAGTCCGCGGGGGGCGTCGTGCGGCGCGTGGTGGCCGGCGGCCCACCGCCGGTGGAACTCGCGTGAGCGACATTCGCCGCGAGGATGTGCTGATCGGCCTGATGTCGGGCACGTCGCTCGACGGCATCACCGCCGTCGTCGTGCGCTTCGCCGAAACGGAGGACGGACTCGTCACGCCGCAACTGCTCGCGCATGTCGAACGGCCGTACGCGCCCGGGCAACGGGCGCGCCTCGCCGCCGCGATGCAGGGCGCGTCGCCCGCTGAGTACACGCGGCTCGACTTCGCGCTCGGTGGGTGGCTCGCCGATGCGGCCACGGCAGCGATTGCCGAGGCCGGGGTGGCGCGGGAGGACATCAGTGCCATTGCCTCGCATGGCCACACGGTGTGGCATGTGCCGCCGCACGGGACCTGGCAGTTCGGACAGCCGGCAGTGATTGCCGAGCGGACCGGGGTCGATGTGGTCGCGCACTTCCGGGCGCGCGACGTGGCCGCGGGAGGAGAGGGGGCGCCGTTGGTGTCGATCGCCGATGCCCTGCTGTTCGCGCGCCCCGATGGATGGCGCCTGCTCCAGAACCTCGGCGGCATTGGGAACATGACGGTGCTCCCGCCGCTCGGCGGTGCCGCCCCCGATCTCACCGCCGTGCGCGCCTTCGATACCGGACCAGGCGTGTGCATCATCGATGGCGTGACGCGATTGCTCCGTCCCGGCCTGGACTTCGATCGCGATGGCCAGCTCGCCTTGCAGGGCACGGCCATTGAGCTGGTCATCGAGGAGCGACTTCGCGATCCCTGGTTCGAGAAGTCACCGCCCAAGAGCACCGGGCGCGAGCGCTATACCTCGGCGTATATCGCCGATTTCATTGCCCGCTGTCGCGCGGCACGCGTGGGGTGCACCGATGCAGACGTGATTGCCACGGCGGTCTGGTTCACGGCACGGAGCATTGCGCGTGCGGTCGAACAGTTCGTCCCGCAACCGGTGGAGGATGTGCTGCTCTCCGGCGGTGGCGCGCGGAATCCGGCGTTGCGCGAAGCCATTGCCATGACGCTCTCGCCACGACTCGTGCGTCCCTTTGGCGAGCTGTATTTCGACGGCGACGCCAAGGAAGCGGTGGCGTTCGCCTTCCTCGGCTGGCTGCATCTCCGGCGCGAGCCCGGGAACATCGCCGGCGCCACCGGTGCGCGCGGACCTCGCGTTCTCGGCGCGCTCTTTCCCGCGTGAACAGTTCGCTGGCGGCGCTGCTCATTCCTGAGCTGCGTTGGGATCCCGACCTCGGCTTCGGTTGGTTGCGCGCGTCGCTCGATGACGCGCTGGAACTCGGCGTGGGCGGCTTCGTGATCCGCAACGGCCCGCGGGCTGAGGTCGCGGCACTCGCGGCGGAGTTACAGCGCGATTCGCGTCATCCGCTGTTGATTGGCGCGGTCGCGGAGCGTGGTGCGGGGGAGTGCTTCGGCGGTACGACCGGACTCCCGCCCCTCGGCGCACTCGGCGCGTTGCGCGACGAGGATGTCGTGCGCCGTGCGGCGCGACTCACCGCACGTGAGTTGCATGCGATGGGCATCAACTGGGCCCTCGCGCCGAGTGCGGACCTCGGGCTCGATGCGCACAATCCCTTTGTCGGCGCGCGCGCCTTCGGCTCGGATCCGCAGAAGGTCGCCGAGTGGGCGGTCGCGTGGATCGATATGTGTCAGTCCGAGGGGGTGATGGCGTGCGCGAAGCATTTGCCCGGGGTGGGACGCGCGCGCACCGATCCCGCGCGTGAGGCGACGGTGATCGAGACACCGGGCGCGGCGTTGTGGTCGGCGGATCTGATTCCGTTCCGCGCCGCCGTGGACACCGGTGTGGCAACGGTCCTCGTCTCACAGGTGTCGTATCCTCGACTGGACGTGAGTGGGGTGACGGCCGCGCAATCTCCGCTGATCCTGCAGGAGATGATGCGCGGTGAACTGCAATACGAAGGATTGCTCGTGTGCGACGCACTGCGGCGGGGAGCGGTCGCGAACGAAGGGGAGGAGACGCGCGCGGCGATCGCGTCGATCGCCGCGGGCTGCGATCTGCTACTCGCGCCGCACGACGTGGCGGGGGTCGCCGACGCTCTCGATGACGCGTTGGAAGCGGGCAAGCTCAGTCCCGACGCGATTGACGCGGCGATGGCTCGCCGCACCTTCTGGGCAGACTGGGGACAGATGGGGCCCGAACGCGAGGCGACGCTCGAGGATGTGCTCTGGGCGCGCAAGGTGTCGGACACGGTGGTCTTTGCGGTGCGCGGCGTCTTTGCCAACATCGGGCCCGTGGTGGACGTCATACTGGTGGACGATGACGCGGAGTTCATCGTGCGCGGGGAGGGGGAGCGGTTCGGCCCCTTTCTGGCGACCTTGCGCGCAATGGGCCTTGGGCCACGTGTCGTAGAGGGACCGACCGAGGAAGGGCGCGGAGCCGTGATGCTCGCCATCCGCGGCGAGCCCGGGCCCGCGCGTGGGCGCGCAGGGTACGCCATCTCCACGCGGCGCCGAGTCGCGCAGGTGGTGGCGCAGGCTCGCGCGGCGCGACGGTCGGTGGTGGGCGTGCTCTTCGGGCCTCCGGCGCTCGCCGAGGACGTTCCTGAGGTGCCGAATGTGATCTGTGCCTGGAGCGGGGACCGGGCGATGCAAGAGGCGGCGGCGCGTCGGCTTGGCTGAACGGCGGTGCCCACGGGTATGTCTGATCGCACCGGGGGTGGAGCGCGTCGTGCGAGAGCCCCGCTAGCGAATGATTCCGCGCGCGTCAGCGGGAATCTGCGCCGCGAGCCGTGACGGCGGCACCGCGTACACGATGCGGCCACCGCTCTCCGTGGCGCCGCCATAGATCACACCCACCACCAAGCCACGCCCGTCGAAGACCGGCGACCCGCTCGATCCCTGCGCGGCAAAGGCATCAAGCTGCATCGTCTCCGGCACGAGCTTGCTCACCGTCCCCACGCTCAGGCTCGCCGAGGGGCGCAGCGTATTGATGCTGCCCTCCATCCCCGCCGTGCCGGTGCCGAGCGGATAGCCGAGAATCGCGACCGGCGCGCCCACACGGCCAGTGCCGCCATCCTGCGCGATCCCTGCCACCACGGGATACGTGCCGGCCGTCGTGATGCGGAGGAAGGCGAGTTCGTCGGTCTCACTCACGACCTCGATGCTCGCCCGCTTCCACTGAGAGCTGGTGCCGTCGAACGCCGCCGCAATGCGCTGTGCGCGCACCCCGTCCGGTGTCTGGATCACGTGCCGATTCGTGACGATCAGCCCGCTCGGATGAATATTGAATCCCGTGCCAGTGGCGCGCGACGAGTCGGGGAACTCAATCACGAGGAAGACGATCGCCGCTTGATTTGCCGCCGCGATCGACGAGTAGTCCATGCCCGCGATCGATGCCGTGCGCGACTGCGACTCGCGCATGCGCGCCGCGTACGCCGACACATCGCCGCCGCGCTGTTGCTGCGCGCGGAGTTCGTTGGCGATCCGCTCGGTCTCCGCACTCGCCGCCGCAAGCGAGGCGTCGGCGATGCCGGTCTGCTCGAGTTTGCGCTGTAACGAACGCGAGAGTGAATCGTTCGCCGCGAGCAACGCGGCCAGTTGATGGCGCGTCTCTGCCGAGTTCTTGCGTGTGACCCAGACGGCCATGAGCGCCCCGACGATCACGACGGCCGCGAGCGCCGTCACCATGCGCTTGAGCGATCCGGTCTGCTTCTCGACCGCCATCGCAATGCGGATGTCGGTCGACGGGCGTGCCTGCTTCGCGGGGGCGTCGGACCCGGGCCCCACCGGCGTCGACATGCGCGTGGCCGGCGCGCTGGCCATCGCGCCAGACTCGACGACGCGCCGGAACTCCGTTTGCGGGCCGTCGGCGCCGAAAGTCAGCAGGTCGCCGTCGTGCAACTCGCGCTCCCCGGAGACGCGCTCCCCGTTCACAAAGGTGCCGTTGGTCGAGCCGAGGTCGACGAGCACGTACTTATCAGCGACCGCGCGAAGCTCCGCGTGGCGCGACGAAACGTCGAGATCACGCTCGGCGTCGAAGCGGAGGTCGTTGATCGGATGTCGCCCGATCGCGACAATGGTCTTCTCGAAAAGGTATCAATTCGTAAACGTCCCGGCACAGTCGGTATCTGTGCTGCGTTGATGAATAAATATAAAGTAGACGCTGTTCCGCATTTAATTTGCGGTGGTTTTAGCAAAGAAGAAACAGAAAACGCATTGATCGATCTTCACTTTTTAGGAATTGATAACGTGCTTGCTTTGCGAGGTGATGCGATAAAAACAGAATCAAATTTCAGACCGCATCCAGAAGGAAATCAGTTTGCGAGACAAGTTGTAGAGCAAGTGGTAGATATGAATGAAGGTCAATATTTAATGGATGATATAAGTTTAGATCCTACAAATTTTTGCATCGGTGTTGCAGGATATCCAGAGAAACATTTTGAGGCAATGAACTTGAGTACAGATATGCAAAATCTGAAAGAAAAAGTGGACGCCGGTGCCGATTACATTGTAACACCTGTCTCTTATACACATC
>ENA-ORBV01010165-ORBV01010165.1-microbial-mat-metagenome-genome-assembly--contig:-NODE-10165-length-15160-cov-5.029305_pt1 | contig 15160 bp, 18 predicted proteins | sample MGYA00237777_ERZ505514 | MGnify/ENA primary metagenome ERZ505514 (study PRJEB26160, sample SAMN06269048) | microbial mat metagenome | isolation source: Oligotrophic lake microbial mat | place... | reverse complement strand
CCTTTTGGCATCTGAGTTCCTTTTCATGGGTGCTCAGACTCTCATCAGCAACGGTCCAGTTCGGCTACGTCAGGTCAGCACACACACTCTTGCGCAGCGCCGGGGTTCGGTGAGCTGGTCGAAACGCAAATCCGGACCGGTAATATTCGAGCTAGTTATGCCCGGCCCACCAGAGCCGCATTCCGAGTTCGTGGTCCATTCGCTGCCAATAACCCTCGGGCCGTTTCGGATGATGGAATGGATCGAGGTAAACGTTCCGAGCGTGAACCTGCCCGTCGGGACCGGCAAGTGTCAACTCGACGCGGTAGGCCACCCTGTCGTCCACGGGAAAACTGAGATCGCCGATCCGCACGTGCGAGTCCGGACCGATAGGCAAACGTGATTCCCCTTTCGTCACCACGGCTCCAGCCGCGGTTGTCACGATCCAGCTGGCGGTACAAATCCCCAGATCGTTCAGCTTGTCATTGACGGCGTGGATAGCGAGCGGCGCATCCTTGTATTCCATGAAGATCCCGACAGGACCGTTGCTTTCCTCCAAGGCGCGGAGGCCACCACCGAGACCTTCGGCCTTGGGCAGTCCCCAATAGTCGTGAAGGCCGAAGAAACTCTGCGGACTAAGATCGGTCCACATGAACTGAAAATAGCCAGAATTGGGAGCGTATTTCTGGATCCGATAATGTTCAATATAGTACTTGGTCAGACGGTATTGGTAGTCGTGCAGCTCAGCCACCCGGGGCATGATTTCCGCGAGCCGGTCGGCCAAGCGGGGCACCTGATGCAGGCTCTCCAACGCCGGTGGCGCGTCCACACCGAATTCGGTGACCAATTTCCCCGTGGTGCCAAAGATATCGGTGTAGTTGCCAGGCTTGAGGGATCCACGGTAGTCGTGAGTATCACCGCTGTCCGGATCATCGTTCGCATTCGAGTGCTTGATGACGCCTCGGCCCGGATCGAGTCGCATGGCCTCGGCAAACATCTGCGGGCCGGGGCTGACGATCGTACGTGCCCCGGTTATGCCGCCAATTGCCTCGTTCATGAGAAGCCAACAGATGATGCTTGGGTGATTGCGCAGCCGCTGGATCATCGACCGGATGTGGGCGACCGCGCGGTTTGCGAACGCCTCATCCGTCGGGAAAGTCCAGTTGAGATCGGAATCCTGCAGCAGCACAATACCTTTCCGGTCGCACAGCTCGTAAAGCTCGGGATTTTCCTCATGAACGTGGATCCGGAGCGCATTGATGCCGACGCGAATGGCCGCGTCGATGTCGCGCTCATACCGGACCCACCCGGATTTCCCAATATACAAGTCGGGCCAGTAGCTGGTGCCGCGGAGATAAATCCGCCTTCCGTTAAGCAGGAATGCGGTCTCGTTAGCGTTGCGGCGCAGTTCGACAGTCCGGATACCAAAAACGACGTCCCTTGTCAGTGAACCCACCGCGAGGCGGGCCCGGTAGAGTGCCGGTCCCCCACGGTCCCACGTGTTCCAGAGCTCCGGCGAATTAACGTCGAGGTCCGATTGAAGGGTCGTTTTTCCTTGGTCTAGTGTCAGCTTCCGGGCTTGGCGGGCGACTTCGACGCCGTCGCTCTCGCGCAGGATTTTGACGCTCCACTCTACCTCCCGTGGACTGGAATCCAACGCCACCGGCCATGAGATTGATACCACGGCCTTCGTGGCATTCTTGTCCAGTCTCGTATCCACGACTGGCGCCTCGGCGGGGTGCAGGCCGTCATGCAGGATCAGCCGGACCGGTCGCCAGATACCGATGGGATTCACATCCCGTTGAATGAAAGTGTCGGAGTGCTCGTAGGTGCCCTTGAGCATCCGACGCACGACCGCGGTCATGGGGTGGTTGTCCCGCGCCGCCTCGACTTCCTGATCCCAGGGCGAGGAAACCTTGACGACCAGCCGGTTGTTTCCCTGAGCGACGAGAATGCCGCCCACCTCGAATTCAAACGGCTCGGAATAGCCTTCGTGATCACCGAGGAATTGCCCGTTGAGCCAAACCTTGGCATAATAATCCACGCCTTCGAAACGCAGTGTTGCTTTCACCCCGTCGTTCGGAGTTGGAAAATCCAGTTTGTACCACCAAGGGGCCTGATTGAAGTAACGGAGCTCGCTTCCGAAATACGGCTGAGCAGCCAGCAGGAGTTGCAGATGAGTGAGTCGATCAATTGGTCGCCAGGGGGACAAAACCGGACCAATTGCGAACGGGTTCCAGTCGGGCCGGTATACGCCAAATTTTTCGCCGGAGTCGCGCACGTCCTGAAACACGCCCCAGCCTTGACTGAGATCGAGTATCCGGGCCGTCAATCGAGCAGAGTGAACGAAGACAATGCAAAACAGCGTGAGAAGGGTTCGCACAATCATGGTCATTATCGCATTCGCAGTAGGATGCAGGTCGAGTCAAACGCATCACTCATGGGGAAGAGATTAACATTTCAGGTGCAACAATGGCCATGAGTTTCGCTACATTTAATATTGGATAATTTACCACGCGTGTCCGGAAGATTGATCGCTGAGATTTGCTGCTGAATCTTTTAATTGCCGTTGAGTTGGTTTTTTAGGCCATCTCGATGAATCTCAGTTTGTCCGCTACTTCGAGGTCGGGAGTTCTGCATACTTAGGATCGGAGATCAAGCGGGGCTGGCCGTAGATTTTCCCGGCATCCCCGTTGGATTTCATCCACGCGTCCACTTCGGCGCGAAGTTGAGCCAAGCGGTCAGCGTGGGCCGGGTCGCCCGCGAGATTCTTCATCTCAAGAGGGTCCACTTGCAAATCGTAGAGTTCCTCAGCGGGCCGCATATGGTAGCGATGCACAATCGACGCAGCCGCTGTATCGGACTTCGACTTTTCCACCCAGCTCTTGAAAAAACCATCCTCCCAGTTCGATAGATCCGCGTGAGAAGTATAGTAAAATTCCGGATGCAGATTGTGAATGTATTTCCAGTCCGATGTGCGGACACTGCGCGTGGGGTACACATTCTTATCATCGTCCGCGCTATGTGTCGTGAAAATGCGATCACGATGCTCGTTGGTCTTTCCACTCAATACTGGTAAAAATGACCGCCCATCGATGTCCAAGGGTGCCTCACCTCCACCAATTTCGACGAGGGTTGGCAGGATATCAATCCAGCTCACCATTGCCGGGGTGCGTGTGCCGGCTTTCAATTTACCCGGCCAGACGGCAATCATGGGGGTGCGGATTCCGCTGTCATAGCAGTTCCATTTGCCGAACGGCCACGAAGCCCCGTGGTCGGAAGTGTGCAAAAAGAAGGTGTTCGATCCCAGCAGTTCGTAGGCCACATCGTAGACAGCGCCAAGTTCGGCGTCCATCTGTGCAATGGCGGCATAGTATCGAGTTCGAAATTGACGCGTGCGGGGCGTATCGACCAGGTTGAACGGCAGGATCACCTCGTTTGCATCGTAGCCTCCGCCGACCGTAGGCCAGGGTGTGTGCGGCCAATTCGTGCCGAAGAAAATACACAGCGGCTTGTTGCTTTTGCGGGTCCGCAGCCATCGAAGGCCTTCGAGGATCGCGATGTCATCATGAAACGCATCGTGATCCCAGTGGTCAAAGCCGTATTCCGACGTCTGCCTGTAATGGGACACCTTGCCGAAGGCGACAACCTCATAGCCCAGGGACTGAAGATATGCCGGCAGTTTCTTGATGTCTGCCCTTGGGTGGCTGTGATTCGGCTCCGCCCCGTTGCGTGCGGGCATCAGTCCCGTGAGCATCGCCGCCCGGCTTGGAGCACAGCTAGGTGACGCCACGAACGCGCGGTCAAAAACGAGCCCGGCATCCGCGATCCGCAGCATGTTCGGCGTCTTGACATCAGTCGAGCCGTAGACACTGGAGTCCGCACGCGAGTGATCATCCGAAATCATGATCACGAGATTTGGCCGGTCCGGGGTGGCGGCAAAGATGCGCGCCACGCCCAACATCAGGAGCAGGCTGATCAATGTGGGATTCTTCATGGGCGGAATACGGGGCATGATACGATCGCTCGGGGCGGGTAGCATGGCAAAGGAGTGCGAATTAGACGAGATAGTATAAACTGAGTTGCGCTGTTAAAGGAGGGTATGGGGTGGAGCGAGGCGGTCCAAAAGGGGAAGTATAGTGAAAATTCGCAGTGGTTGCCATGAGATTTGGCGAATTCGATATGAGCATTCTCACTGGGTGACGCTGGGGAAGCACACGAATCGCGACAAAGTGAGCCATCGATTCTTTCTGGGTAGAGCCGAGCTTTCGCAGCGTCAGCGGTGACCTCAGTCGTGCGGCGATGAAGGCCAGGCATTGCTGGACTGAGCCCGATAGTGAAAGGATGGATGACAAACATCGGCTTGCCTGCGGATTCACGAATGCGCCCAAACCACGACGCTCCTGCCGTAGGTGCTCGCCGTGCAACATGCCCTCAACTGCCGGCGCGACCCACCTCCATGGTCACACGGCCTGCAAGGCTTATCATCACCAGCCGCACGCACGCTAGGGCAAGCGCGAGCGGCTGGCTACCCTTGAATGGATACGGTTCCAAGCAAATGACTGAAACATCAACTGGAAAGACCGATCAACGTAGCGTTCGCGCCACCTGGCACCTCGCGGCGGATACCTGGCTTCCCGACCAAGGCGAAAATATATCTGTCATTTGGTGGTACGCACAAGACTGATACGCTCGGCCGGCGTGCGTCACTGCCCCAGCATATCGTGCTGCTTGCAGAGTGAATATTCTACTTTTTTGCGCGCGCAATCTCATGGTGAACAGTAATTGCGCATGTTAGTATCAATGCCCTGAGGGCATTTCGTTTTTTAAAATGCCAGCATTCACATTCACCTACCGGCCACGGCTCGCTTCGGAACTGACCCTTGAGTTTGAAAGGACCGGCCGCCTGTTTCCAAACCTATGAAATCGACTGACCAACAAAATAACCACAACTCGATGAACCGCCGAAAGTTTATTGCTATGACCGGAGCCGGCGCGAGCCTGCTGGCCGCTGGAGTGGCTTCGGAAGCCAAAAAGCCTTCCAAGACGCCGGTCCTGAACAAACAGGGAATGAAGAAAATTAAAATCAGCCTATACACCATTTCCTACAGTGGTGCCTATTATAAGGGCGACGCGCTCTCCTTTGAAGAAATTGCCAAGCGAGCCAAGCAATATGGCTACGACAACATCGAGCTTGATAACAAACGGCCCAATGGAAACCCCATGGATCTCAGCGCAGACCGGCGAAAGCAAATGAGGGACTTTGCTGGCAACCTGGGCTTGGATATCCCCGTCGTCGCGGCCAATAACGATTTCACCAGCCCAGTCCCCGAGCTGCAGGAATGTCAGTTGCTGATGGTGCGGGAAACCGTCCGGCTGGCGAAAGACGTCGGAGCGAAAATCGTCCGGGTCCATTTTGCCTGGCCGGGGTTGCCCATCCACAACGGGCAGGGCACGTATGATTTTGGTCGCCCCGATCAACCTTCCGCTGGTATTGATTTCTATAACTTTCAACGCCAATACCCCTATTGCAACTGGCTTGACCGCTGGCACTTCTGCAGATATGCATTAAAAGAAGCCGCCAAGATGGCCGAGGAATTTGGCGTGGTGCTGGCACTGCAGAACCACAAGCCGCTTATGCGCACCTGGAAGGACACCCTCGACATGGTCCAAGACATTAATTCCCCGTGGTTGAAGGTGTGTTTGGATCTGCCGATCATGGAGCGTTACAGCGAAAAGGACTACGTGGAAAACGCGATCCGATCGGTGGGAAAAGATCTGTTGGTCCACTCCCATTTCGGGGGCGAATATGCTCGCGGCACGGCAAGCGCGGTTCACCAGATCATTCCTCCTGGCAAAGTGTTCAGCACGCCCCATCCCGATTACGCTCATTTCCTCGGGGTGCTGGCCGATATTGGCTACGAAGGTTCTTTTGCTTTCGAGCTTTGCCACCCGGTGTTAAACAAGGATCTCACTCCTGCCGGCATCGAAACGGCCCACGAACAAGTGGACTTGGCGCAAAAGCACATCCGGGCGATCTTAAACAGTTAAACTAAAGTCCACTTCATGTCTGAAATCTCTCGACGGAATTTTCTTAAGACCGGAGGTGTGGCTGGTGTTGCCTCTTACTGAGCCTCGTATAATTGAGAGACATAAGGAGGCCTTGCTGGCAGGGTGCCGACATGGGCACCACCAGGCCCTTTCGTCCGCGTCGCGATTTCGCCGGGTTAAAACATCGGCGCTTGCGGGCGGGCAACATGTTTGCCGCGGGCAAGACCCAAGCCGAGGTCGTTCACGCGCTCGGCGTCAGCCGACAGAGCGCGAGCCGTTGGGAACAGCAGTTTCGCACCGCCGGAGCGGCGGGGCTGCACGGAGCCGGGTGCGCCGGCCGCAAACCCAAGCTCCGGTCAACGACAAACGATAACCGGCAGTGACGACACGTGAAACCCGACACAACGTGTCGGGCTGGGAGCGGGGTCACGGGGAGAGGGCGTAGCCCTCTTCCCTCGGAAAGAAGATATTTGGGGAGGGGCCGAGGGGAGGGGTGCGCCAGCACCCCTCCCCCTCCCGACTGGTTTGGATTGAGACGATCGAGGGAACGATGATGGCCGGATTGATCGCGCCGGTTGGTCAGTGGCGCCGGTCCTTGGCCGCATTGGCGCGGAAGCTTTCGCCGGAGAACTCCAGGATGATGCTGCGGTGGACCAGCCGATCGACGGCGGCCATGGCGGTCATCGGGTTCTTGAAGATCTTGTCCCACTCGGAGAACACGAGGTTGGAGGTGATCAGGACCGACCTTTGCCGCTCGTAGCGCTCGGCAAAGAAGGTAAAGAGCACTTCCATCTCGTCCTGGGCTTGGCTGACGTAACCGAGATCGTCGCAGATGATCGCATCGAAGCGATGCAGCTTGGCCAGCAAGCCGGGCAGCTTCAGGTCGCGCTTGGCGACCAGGAGCTGGTTGACCAGCTTGAAGGTCGGCAGGAACAGAACCTTCAACTGGTGGCGCTGGATCAACTCGCGGCCGAGGGCGGCGCAGAACAAGGTCTTGCCGCGACCCGGCAAGCCGAACGTGAGGAGATTGTCGCCGCGACGAACAAAATCGCCGGAGAGCAGACTGGGCAGTTGACGGCGGGCCTTGTCGGGCAGCTTGGCCTGCTCGATGACCGCCAGATTTTGACCCGGGGGCAGCGCCGATTCCTTGGGCATGCGCTCGATGCGGCGGCGCAGCCGCTCGTTGAGCTCCCCCTCGGTGAGCTGGTGCAGGAAACGCAGATAGGTGCGGCCCGCCAGCGACAGGGGCATCGGCTTCAAGCAGCCGGGGATCGGCAGCCAGGGTTCGGACAATATCCCGCGGGCAACCAGGGCGAAATCAGCGCCGGGGTCGACCCAGCCAAGCAGCGTAAAATCGGCGGAAAAGACATGCAGGGTGGCGGCGCACAGCAGGCCACCGGGGGCGCGGCTGAACAATTGGGGCAGCTCGATTTCAAGCAGCAAGCGGTTGTGCTTTCGCAGCACGTCGCCCCTCAACAGCGCGTCGGGAACCTTGCTTGGAACCAGGCGGGCCGTTTTTGCCGCCGGGGCTCAAAGATATCCTTGTCGGTCAGCGCCTGGGTGAGGACGGCGGCGATGACCTTGTGGTCGGAGTAATCGGGGGCGGCGCGTTTCCGGTTGAGCGAGTTTCTCTCCGCGCCGTTGTCGAAATATTCTCGCAGGCGGGTCGCCAGCAGGCTGCGGTCCCGCTGCAGCCAGCGGATGAGCCGGTCGGTGATATCCGCGGCCTCAAACTTGGGCGCGGGGTCCGGCAGAGGAATTTCCCGCACGTCATCGGCGGTCACGGCTGTCCAGTTAATGGCGATTGAGGATTGTGGAAGTATATATTCGGCAATGCTAAAGGAGATTTCAGTAATGTCCTCGATTTGGATTGGAAATTGCGATTTCCGGCGAATTTGTCCGAGGAATGAATACCGGACCAACCGTCTTTTCGCAGATCCTTGGAGGAATAGATCATCGAGAAGTCTCTCGTGCAGCGTCTGCTTTCCCGATGGCTCGCGCATCTCGCACGCTGAGTGTTTACGATCATTTTGCGGCGATGGTTTTTGCCCAGCTGACCTATCGGGAGAGCCTGCGGGGCATGAGACGTGCTTGAGTGCGCGTCCCGCTGTCGCCTACCGGGTGAGATTTCGTGGTCGTGTGACTCGAACCAATCTTGCCTACGCCAACGATCATCGCGATTGGCGCGTCTTCGCTGCGATCACCAGCGTCCTGATGCGGCGCGCGCAAAGACTCTGCGTGGATACACCGCCGGAACTCGGACTGGAGGCGGACTTGTTCGCCTTGGATGCCACGGTGATCGAACTGAGTATGGCCTTGTTTCCGTGGGCTCGTTGGAAGAAAACCTTGGCCTCCGTGAAGCTCAACGTGCTGCTCGATTTGCGTGGAGACATTCCGGTTTTCGCCAGTCTGCACGAGGGAAAACGGCACGAGGTCGCTTCGCTGGACGAACTCCCGGTGCAACCCGGGAGCTACTACGTGATGGACCGTGGCTACCTGGATTTTGCGCGACTGCATCGTCTGCACAGAGCCGGAGCCTTCTTTGTCACCCGCCTCAAATCGAACACCTCTTACTATGTGGCGGAAAGCCGGCCGGTCGAGAAAGGCACCGGCCTGCGTTGCGATCAAACGATCAAGCTCAACTCCTATGTCGGCCAGCGGGACTATCCCGGCAAGCTTCGCCGGATTCGTTACGTGGACCCGGAGACCGACAACACGCTGGTCTTCGTCACCAATCAATTCGACCCGGACGCTTTGCTCATCGCGCAGATTTATCGCCGTCGCTGGGCCATCGAACTGTTCTTTCGCTGGATCAAACTGCACCTGCGTCTGCGGGGATTCTACAGCACTTCCTTCAACGGCGTGCGCGTGCAAATCTGGTCGGCGATCAGCGCGTATCTGCTCGTGGCCATCGTCAAGCGACGACTGCTCCTGCCTCACTTCCTGTGGGAAATTCTGCAAATAGTGAGTATCGCCTCTATGGAGCAAATCGCTCTTCCCGAGCTGCTTGCTTCTGTTGATACAAGGACAGAACATGTTGATATTTCTAACCAACCGGAAATCAACTACTCATAACTGGACAGCCGTGATCGCCCAATATGTACGCGACCACGAGCCTTGGGAATTCCTGCTCGTGGACAATCCAGGCAGCGCCCTGATCCCGAGCTGGCTCGTCGCTCAGAAGGTCGATGGAATCATCGCAAGAATAGACAGCCCTTTGATCGCCCGGGTAGTCGCGGCCTGCGGCATACCCACGACCGATGTTTGCTCGGGTCGCCTGGTGCGGTCGACCCCTTGGATTTCGGCAGATAATACCCGGATCGCGGAACTGGCGGCGGACCACCTGCTACAACGGGGTTTCAAGCACCTGGCTTATTGCGGCGACGACCGGCTCGGCTGGTCGAGGTAGCGCCGGGTTCATTTTGCCGAGCAGGCCCGCAACGCCGCCAGCCGGTGTTTCAACTTCGATGTCGCCCGCGATTCGCGGGGCCCCGAAGCGCTGATGGAGCAGCTGGGGCGGTGGCTGGCATAGCTGCCCAAGCCCGTCGGTGTGATGGGGTGTAGCGATTCCCCGGCTCAACAGATCCTCACTGCTTGCCGCCTCAATGGCTTGGCGATTCCGGATGAAGTGGCCGTCATCGGCGTCGATAACGATCCCCTGTATTGCGAGCTTTCCAGTCCCCCGCTTTCGAGCGTCATGCCCGACACCCGCGCTTCCGGTCACAAGGCGGCTGCGTTGCCGCATGAGCTGATGAAAGGCGGACAAATCCCCACTCAAGCGCATGTGATTCCGCCCTTGGGTTAATTTCCCGGCAGTCCAGCGACACCCTGGCCGTGGATGATCCCAACATGAAAAAGGCGATCCAATTCATCCGGGATTACGCCTGCACCGGAATCAACGTCAGCGACGTCGCGCACAAGGCGTCCCTCTCCCGTCGGGTGCTGGTACAGCGCTTCAAAAAAATCCTGGGCCAGACCCCCGGGGAGGAAATCGCCCAAGTGCGTCTGGCCGAGGTGAAGAAGTTGCTGCGCGACACCAGCCTGCCCATCTCCCGGATCGCCGAACAAACGGGATTCGAGCACATCGAATACCTCAGCGTGGTCTTCAAGCGGGAGACCAAGGTCACGCCAAGTTTCTACCGGATGGAGGCCCATCGTCAGGCCGGCCTCACGGAACCCTTCCGCAAGCTGGCCAGAGAGACCTTCCTCGCCACCGGCTAATCAAGCCCCCTCGTCGAGCTTCGTCCGCTTTCGGAGCAGCCACCAGAGCAGCAGGGAAACCGCCGCGACCGCGCAAAAAGCGACGGCGGCGGTCACCAAGCTGTCGTCCGCCGCCAGCGAGTAGATCAAGGCGATGGCGAAGTTGGGCAGCAGCGTCACCCGGAATAGTCGCCACACCGGGATGCCCGTGGCGGCGGCGAGGATGACCGTGACTTCCGCCATGACGGGCACGCTACGCCAGCAGGCAAGGGTCAGCGGAAGATTTTGCTGCAACCCGTCCCGCAGGCGCGCGAGTTCTTCGTCCGGCAGGAATCGCGGCGCGATGCGCCCCACCGCCTTGCGCCCGAACCAACCCGCGAGCAGCACCCCGCCCGCCAAGCCGACGGTGCCGCCGATGACGCCGGCGACCCACCCGGCTTGGGCTGCCAGGAACATGATGACCAGCGTCGCCGGCACCGGCGCCACAGCGTCGGCCATCAGCAAGGCCACCGCGAGCAGCACGAGGGCTGTCTTTTGCTGGGCCCACCCGGCGAGCAGTCCCCGCACATAGCTGTCACCAAAAATCATGAAGGGCGCGCTCACGACCAGGATGGTCCCGAGGACCAGGCCCGTGACCCTGAATAAAAATCGATTGAACGAAACCCTTTTCATCAACGACGAATTCAATGCGGCCGCCCGGTCAGGCGGACGACAAACTTGGTCGCATACACCCGCATGCGCTGGCGTAGCTCGGTTTCATCGCCCACCTCACCCGGGATTCCCAGGTCGTCGAGAGAACGGATTACCGATCCCTCCTCGGGGTGGAGGGCGATCCAGGTCAGCATCTTTATCAACTGCGCCTTTGGATAGGATTCCCTGAGGGTTTGCAGAATGATCGCGGGAACGTGGCGCTCAACCGGTTGTTGAAGCACATCCGACACCGCGGCCACGCAAAGCAGGTTCCTCACTGCTTGGAGCGGAACAGGCCCGCGCCTGGGCGCCCAATCAGCCAGACGGCTGTGCATGACCTGCAATTCTTCCGCCAGGTCGCCATCGGGCACGTCGTCCTCGACGGCGATGGGGGTTACCACGCCCGTATCCGGTGGCAGGTCAAAATCGACCCGCGCAACGTCGGCTGCACCGATCTTTTGCCAACTGGCAAATCGCCTTGCCGCCACTGGCTCCGCTGGAGCCGGCCGAAATCCGAACTCCCCTTCCAGAGCCAACCATCCAATCGCGAGCCAGCTGACCATCACCAGCCCCGCCCACCCGCGACGCACGCCGGCACCGGCCTCCCCGACATCCCAACGGAAGAGCAGCGAGGCGGCCGTGACGCCGGCGACGCCGTTCACCACGAGCATAATCTCGGCAAAGGCCCTTGCACTCATCTCCGTGCCCGTAATCGCCGATTGGATCGCCTCAACTGAATAGCGGCCGGGGGAAAAAAACGAGACTTGGCCAGCCCATTCCGGCAGCGCCGAGAGCGGCACGGCCACCCCGCCAATCACGAGCATCGGCAGGAATACGCATTGTCCGAGGGCCTGCACCGCCGTCACGTTGTCGGCCAGCATGGCGATGACGAGCCCGAGCCCGATGAAGGCGAAGGCCGCGCAAGTAAACGCCAGCAAAAGCCCCACCGGGTCGACTGGCCAGGGTACGCCCGTGAGCCTCGCCACCACCAGCTGCACCAAGCCCGCGCCCAGCAAAACCAGGTAACGCACCAACGCCGTACCGGTCAAAAGGGTCCAGCTAGGCGCGGGCGTCAGGCGGTAACGACGCCATAACCCGCGCTCGCGCTCGCTGACCAGGGTGGTGGGCAGCCCGAAACAGGCCCCGCCCAAAATCCCGATCGTAAGAAATTCACCACAATGCCGCGCCAAGGGCACCGATTCGTGGCGGTAGATCACCCAGCACACCGCCAGATACAGCAGCGGAAATACATAGCCGTAAACCAACGCCAGCCGATTGCGGAAATGAAGCCGCAAGGAAATCACTGCGTGGGTCCACCAGCCTTTCATGAGGCTGGCCTCTCTTCAACTTCTTGGGTCAACCCGAGATAGGCCTGCAATAATGTCGGCGCAGCCGTCTGCAACTCGAGCACCTCGGCCCGCATCCCCACCAGCAAAGCGCCCAGTGCCATCATGCTGGCAGGAACCTCCGTCGACTCCAAGACCCACCCCAATCCTTCCCTCTGCACGGACCGCACTCCGGCAAGGCGACCCAGCTGGTCATGATGCACATCGGGCTGCACTCGCAGCCGGATCCACTGGGTCCGCCGGGCCCCCGCGGGCCGCAGATCGGCGGGTGTTCCTGTCGCCACCAGCCGGCCGCGATGAATCACAGCCACTCGATCGCAAAGTTTTTCGGCTTCCCCGAGATCGTGGGTGGAAAGCAGGACCGTCTGCCCGGCCGCGCGGACCTCCAGCAACAACGCGTGCAGTTCCTCGCGCGCCTGCGGGTCCAGGCCGGCCGCGGGCTCATCGAGCAGGACGACCTCGGGTTCGTTGACAAAGGCGAGCGCCAGCGCCAACCGCTGCCGTTGCCCGCCGGAAAGCGCACGATAAGGCGCATCTGCGTGCTCCGTGAGTTTGAATCGACTCAGCAGTCGTCCCGGCTCCGCACGACGCGAGAAAAATGACCCGAACAGACCCAGCGCCTCCCGGGGCGTGAGTCGATCCGGCAATTCGCTCCGTTGAAGAGCGGCCCCGACCCGTTCGCAGGCCGCTCTCGGCTCACGGACCGGATCGTGTCCCGCAATTCGCAACTCTCCCGAATCCGGCCTGCGCAACCCGGTCAGACATTCCAAAGTCGTGGTCTTGCCCGCCCCATTGGCGCCCAGCAGTCCGAATATTTCCCCGCGCCTGACCTCGAGGCTGATTCCATCCACCGCCCGCGTCGGCCCGTAGTGCTTGACGAGGTCAACAATGGAGATGTGCGCGGACATGGGGATCAATTCTTGGTTGCGGTTATTGGAGGACAGCCTTCACGCGGGCGCAGACGGCTTCGCGTTTTGCCTGGGCTTCCAGGTCATCGCCGGCGGTGCGCTCGCGGGTGCGGTTCATGCGGTCGCGCACATCCTGGGCGGATTTCGGGTTGGCGCTGAAAGCCTTGTAGGCGGCGGCGTTGCGCCCGCCCCACGCGTCGAACGCCGTGGAGTACCGGGACCGGAATCCGGGGTCGAACTCGGAGCACATGTTGAATCCCGTGGTGACCTCGGCGATCACTTCGTAGTCCTTCGCGGACTGCTTGTCCGATTTCTCCTCCACCGCCTTCACCTGGTCTTGCGTGGGTGGGGCCGCATCCGGGATGCGAAGGGTGCTTTCCCCTGGCGGTGGTGGGGCACTTTTCCTGCTGGTAGACGGTTTTGCCGTCCTGCACGCACTTGTACAGCTGCTGCGCGTTCGCTACACCGACAAGGAAACCACGCCGCAGCTCATGATCCGCTATCTGACCAACGCGGCGGAAGCGATTCCCATCGTTGTCTTCCTGACCGACACCTTCGTCGAAATCGGAAACTGGGGTCCGCGCCCGGTCGAATGCAAGCGCCTGATCGCCCGCGGCAAGGCGGCCGGAAAAATTGACGAGGCCTACGCGAAAATCAAGGCGTTCTACACCGCCGACAACCACAAGAGCACGATCGCCGAACTGCGCGCGTTACTCGACATTGCTGTAAAGCAGCGTCGTAAAAACGCGAAAATCTGTCCTTTCCAGCCCAATATAAAACCTAGTCGGTTTCATTATAGCTCGGAAACCTGTCCTAACTCGCGGATTTCGGCGCTTGGGTCCACGAGTTAGGACGTTCTGAACCCCTCAAAAAGTCGCGGACCTTCCCCGGATTAAACGCCGTAACAGGCCAGCGCCGCGCCCAATCGCTCAGCTCTTTCTTCAGTCGCTTGCTCATACCTTCAGCCTCTCGTGCGTGATGTGCCAGCGTCGGCACAATGGACACTCGTAACTGCGCAACGGCACGCCTCGGTTGGCGATGACCCGTTGCGCTGTCGCATGGGAATCGTATTGGCTCTTCGACCTGCACATCTTCCAAGCGGTTCGAGGTCTGTAGGTTTCAACGCGCGGGCAGCGCTTCTCGAACTTGGGAAGCCCTTCGAATCTAAAGACCGGGTCGTTTGAGGGTGTCACAGGGCAATGAGTCCTCTCCGACCCGGCTGGCGGCTCTCTGTCCGCCTTGGCTTTCAATCCCCGCCACGGCGCCTTCTATGACCCCGACTGTCATCCACGCCAGACGCCCGAGTTGCGGTTGAAGCCGGATGTCCCTTCGCAGCGCCGTGACGAGGTTGCGCCATTCCTTGCGGCTCAGCGTGATGCTCAGCCGCTCGTTTGGATCGTTCACTTCAGGAGGCCGAACAGCATCTGCGCGACAGACTTCAGCGCCGCGCCGGGTGCCAGCTTGTTGGCTTCCATGGCCTTCACGGCCGCGTCGTAGGTCGCCTGGACTTGATCGTGAGGAATGCTTTCGATCTTGCGGTCTAACTGCTCAACGATGCTGACGGGGCTCTTGCCAGCGAACGGCGATTGGCCGAACGTCTCGTCTGGAGTGCTGGCGGCGGGTGATGTGTTCGGAGTGTGTGTCATATCCGTTCCTTTCGTTGCTGGGTTGAAGGTGAGGGATTGAGGCGGCGCGGGCGGCGAACTTCCGCTCGTGGGCCACGCTCACTTGCGCTTGACGATGTCCAGAATCGAATCGATGAACGGCTGGATGGTCTTGATGTCGATGCCTTGCCCGGCCGCGCGCTCGACCAGCTCATCCAGCTTCAGCGCGCTGTACATGTCCCTGTCCGCTTCACTGATTTGCACGCGGATTTGAGCCACGTTGTCGTGCGCCTTGGCGATGTAGGCGTCACGCTGTCTCTTATACACATCTCCGAGCCCACGAGACTAAGGCGAATCTCGTATGCCGTCTTCTGCTTGAAAA
>ENA-ORBV01010164-ORBV01010164.1-microbial-mat-metagenome-genome-assembly--contig:-NODE-10164-length-15163-cov-56.207146_pt1 | contig 15163 bp, 12 predicted proteins | sample MGYA00237777_ERZ505514 | MGnify/ENA primary metagenome ERZ505514 (study PRJEB26160, sample SAMN06269048) | microbial mat metagenome | isolation source: Oligotrophic lake microbial mat | place... | reverse complement strand
TATTCGTCGGCAGCGTCAGATGTGTATAAGAGACAGCCACTCGGGGGCCAGTCGAGCGGCGACGGCTCCACCGCCTCGCTCAATCGAGTCGTCCACCGTACCGTCGAAACCATGAGCGGAACGCGACTCGCCGGAGGAACATCCCGACGGCTGTGGAGTTCGACATTTCCTGTTCGTGCCGTGATCTCCGCCGCCGGTGCGCTCGTGGCACTCGCCGCGGCGGTGGGGGCGATCGCGACTTCGCCTCCGCAGCCTGCGGCTCGCGCGACCGTGTCGGCACCTGGTGCGCCCAGCGCGCCGAGCGCCGACCACCACGCCCTCCTCGAGCAGTTCGTCGGCACCTGGTGCCTCGAGTGCCACGATCAGAAGACCGCCAAGGGCGACCTCGACCTCTCGGCGTTCGAAGGCTTGGCGGGACGGGCGGTGGCGGCGCACGCGGCCCACGATCCCGCGATCGCCCCGGCCATCCTCGGCGAGATGCGCGAGCGGCTCGAGGCCCGCGACATGCCCCCGCGCGACCCGCGACCCAGCGAAGAGGAGTATCGCCGGGCACTCGAGGCGATTCGCGCTCTGGCCCCGCGGCACGAGGGAGCGGGGCGACCCGGGCGGGTGACGGCGCGGCGTCTGAGCCGCGCCGAGTACGCCAACACCGTGCGCGATCTGATCGGCGTCGATCTCGCGGTCGAGGCGATGCTGCCCGAGGACGAAGTGGGCCACGGCTTCGACAACAACGGCGACGTGCTGACGATTCCGCCGCTCTTGCTGGAGAAGTACGTCGACGTCGCGGAGCGCGTCGCTTCGGCGGCGGTGCACGATCCCATCGACGACCGAGCGCAGAGGATCCGCCGCGATGGCGGTGACGTGAGGGCCACCGGCGGAGGCCGTCGCGAACGCTCGATCTGGCATCTCTACTCGAATGGCGCAATCGTCAGCGACTTCGATCTCGTCGCCGCGGGACGCTATCGATTCCGCGCCCGCGTCGCCGGTCAGCAGGCGGGCGAGGCGCTGGTGCGAATGGCGCTCCTGCGAGGCGCCGTGCCGCTTCTCGAGAGCGACGTTCCTGGTGAACGAACACCGCGGACGCTGGAGGTCATCGTCACCCTGGAGCCGGGGCGGCACACCTTGGGCGTGGCGTTTCTGAATGATCATCACGATCCCGGGAATCCCAATCCAGGGCAGCGCGACCGCAATGCAATGGTCAACTGGATCGAGCTCGAAGGACCGCTTGATCGCGCCGGTCCGACACGGTTCCAGCGGATGATCGCCTCGGCATCCGCCGCCGATCTGCTCAAGGATCGCGGCGCTCGGGAGCGGGCGATCGTCGTGGGCATGCTGGAGCGGCTCTGGCGTCGACCAGTCGAAGCCGAGCAGGTCGAGGCGATGCTGAGGTTGTGCGACAAAGTCGACGGCGCCGAGGCGTCGCTCGAACGCCGCCAGCGCACGGCTTTGACCGCGGCTCTGGTGAGTCCGCGATTTCTGGTGCGGCTGGAGGGCGAACCGGTTCCTCCCGCCCAGGAACGCGAGCTTGACGGCTACGAGATCGCCTCGAGGCTCTCGTACTTCCTCTGGAGCAGTGCCCCCGACGACTCCCTGCGCCAAGCCGCGGCATCGGGCGCCCTGGCCACCCGCGAGGGGCGCCGTCGCGAGGTGTCGCGCATGCTGGCCGATCCGCGCAGTCTCGCCCTCGCCGAGCACTTCGCCACCCAGTGGCTCCAGATCCGATCGCTGCTCGAGCGTCGGCCCGATCGACAGCGTTTCGCCGAGGTGGACGGGGCCCTCCTCGAATCGATGCGTCTCGAGACGGTGCTCTTCTTCGATTCGTTCGTGCGCGAGTCGAGGCCGCTTGGCGAGTTGATCAGCGCCGACGACACCTTCCTCAACGACGCTCTCGCGGAGCACTACGGCATCGCCGGCGTGAGCGGGTCGCACATGCGGCGGGTGTCGCTCACGAGTGCCGCGGGACTGCGGGCGAGTGGCCTCGGCGGCGCCGATCAGGACCCCGCAGCCTGCGGCATCCTGCGACACGGCAGCATTCTGCTGGCCACCAGCAACCCGACGCGAACGTCGCCGGTCAAGCGTGGGAAGTGGGTGCTCGAGGCCCTCCTCGATGATCCACCGCCGCCGGCGCCGCCGGGGGTGCCGGCACTTCCAAAGGATGGTGAGGAGCGCGGCGAGACCTCGCTCAGGGCGCTCCTCGAGCGACATCGGGCGGATCCGAACTGCGCGGGATGTCATCGACGTCTCGATCCCTTGGGCTTTGCCCTGGAGTCCTTCGATGCGGTCGGGCGCTTTCGTGTCACCGACGACGGCGCCGCCCTCGACGTGCGCGGGGAGTTGCCCAGCGGTCGGGAACTGAACGGGCCATCAGGACTGCGCGATTACCTTCTCGAGGGGGACGCGCTTCTTCGAGGGCTCACGCGACATCTGCTGACCTATGCGCTGGGACGCGGGCTGGACGACGGCGACGAACCCCTGGTCGATGAGATCATCGCGGCGACGCGGGATGGCCCGACGATTCCCGGAGTGGTCGCGGCAATCGTCGAGAGCCGCGCCTTTCTTCGTCGTGGTGGGCTGGATGGAGCGGCATAATGACCCGAGCCATGAACAGCATGAACAACGTGAACAACGCGAACAGCGATCGCACGACGCCCGGGATCTCGCGACGCACAGTGCTTCGCGGATTGGGGACGGCGGTGGCTCTTCCCTGGCTCGAGTCGCTCGCCCCGGCGCCGATCCGCTGGGCCTCGCGGGCCGCGGCATCGCCGCTCGGCGAGGCCGCCCCGCTGAGGATGGCCTACGTCTTCATCCCCAACGGCGTCGACCCCGCAGCGTGGATGGCAGAGAGTGGAAGCGGCCCGCTGCCCGCGTCGCTCTCGCCGCTCGAGCCGCTGCGGTCGAAGTTCAGCGTGCTGCGCGGTCTCGCCCATCGCAATGCCCAGGCCCTCGGCGACGGTCCGGGTGACCACGCCCGATCGGCGGCGTGCTTCCTCACCGGGTCACATCCGGTCAAGACCGCGGGGACCGACATCTCCGTGGGAGTGTCGATTGATCAGGAGGTGGCTCGGACGCTCGGCGCGAGGAGTCCGATCGCCTCGCTCGAGATCGGGTGCGAACCGGCACTTCAGTCGGGCAACTGCGACTCGGGATATTCCTGCGCCTACAGCGCCAACATCTCCTGGCGGACGCCACGGCAGCCGAACCTGAAGGAGATCCGGCCCCGCGAGGTGTTCGAGCGACTCTTCGCAATCGGTCCGGCGCGGGAGAGCGAAGAGGCCCGAAGCACGCGTCTCGCCTCGCGGCGGTCGATTCTCGACTTCGTGCGCGAGGACGCCCAGCGGATCCAGGCCACCGTCAGTGGAACCGACCGCCACCGGATCGACGAGTATTTCGACGGCGTGCGAGCCCTCGAGCGCCGGCTGGCGATGGTCGAGGAGGCCAAGGCCGGAGCCGTTCCGTCGATGAGCGCGCCGACTGCCGGCGTACCCGAGGACTACCGCGAGCACGTGCGGCTGATGAACGAGATGATCGCTCTCGCGTTCCGCCTCGATCGCACTCGGGTCATCACCTTCATGCTCGCGAACGAAGGGTCGAACCGCTCGTTTCCCTTTCTCGGCGTGCCCGAGGGGCATCACCATCTGTCGCACCACGGCGGCGACCAGGCGATGGTCGAGAAGATCCGGCAGATCAACCGCTTCCAGTGCGAGATGTTCGCCCACCTGCTGGCCCAGCTCGAGGCCGCGAAGGAAGGGGAGAAGAGCGTGCTCGACTCCTCGCTGATCGTCTTCGGCAGCGCCATCACCGATGGCAACAAGCACGATCACGACGATCTTCCGATCCTGCTCGCCGGGGGCGGCGGGGGTCGGGTCTCGCCCGGACGACACCTGCGGTTCAAGAGCGGAACACCGCTGTGCAACCTGTATGCGTCGATGCTGCAGATGGCCGGGACTCCGGCGGCCGCGGGGCAGACGCCGCGCTTCGGCGACTCGACCGGCGTGCTCACCGACCTCTGATTGACGAGGGCAGCGTCGACGCCATGATCGCCATGATCGCCATGATCGCCATGATCGCCATGATCGCCATGATCGCCATGATCGCCATGATCGCCATGATCGCGATCATCGTTACAATCCCCCGCCTCCCTCGACCCGTCTCGAGATTCCGCCGCTCGCCCCACACGCTTCCCCGCCCTCGGCGCCGCCTTGCCACTTCCCATGCACACCCTCCGCGCCCTCCTGAGCGGAATCGTCGACTACGCCGGGCTCTTTCCGCCGGCGAAGCTCGAGATGGCTCCGACTGTCCGAAACTACGCGCGATTCCGCGGCGAGGCGGAGTCGTGGATGCTCGGCCGACTGGTCGTCCCGGTGGCCCGCCTCGAGGAGTTCGAGACCAACGCAGCGCCGCTCCTTCCGCCCGGCGATGACGACGACGACGAAGCCGATCTGTGGATCATCACCGCTCTGGCCGCGCCGGCGGGCGATCCCCAGCTCGAGCGCGACCTCGAGGCCATCGAGCGCTTCAACGATCGTCACCTGAACGACGGCGAAGGGGCCGCCTTCATCGACGCGGTCGAGCTTCGGGCCTCGTCGCCCGACGCCATCGATGCGGTGATGGATCGCCTTCCCGAAGAGATCTTCCCGTACTTCGAACTGCCCCTCGAGGGCGCCCCCGGCGGCGACGTGCGCGGTCTGGTGACGGCGCTTGCGGGTGGAGAAGCCGGGGCCAAGGTCAGAACCGGCGGACTGAGCCCGGCTGACTTCCCCTCGGCCAAGGCACTGGCCCACTTCATCACCGCCTGCGCCGCCGCGGACGTGCCCTTCAAGGCGACCGCCGGACTGCATCACCCGATCCGGCTGCCGCGTGGGCAGGTGACCCGCGAGGTGCAGGCGCCGATGCACGGATTTCTGAATGTCTTCCTGGCCGCATGTCTGGCCTGGAGCGAGCGCATCGATGCGGCGGAAGTCGAGTCGATCCTCTTGATTGAAGCAGCGAGCGAATTCCGATTCGACGACGAGTCGATTGCCGTCCGCGGCCATCGGCTCACCGCCGAGCGCATCGAGGCAGCCCGGGAGCGCTTCGCCCACTCGTTCGGCTCGTGCTCGTTCGACGAACCCATCGCCGATCTTCGGCTCCTCACTCTCCTCGGTCCGGTACGGCAGGCATGAACACCACTGATCCGAAGTCGCGTAGTTGGATCGAACCCGCGAACGAGAAAGGGGCGGAGTTCCCGATCCAGTCATTGCCCTGGACCGCGTTCCGTCGTCGTGGATCCAGCGAAGTGCCGCGCCTCGGCGTGGCAATCGGCGATCGCCTGCTCGAGGTGAAGAAGTGCGTCGAGGCCGGACTGCTGCGCGGTGTCGATGTGAGCGTGGCCGAAGCCCTGTGCACGCCGACCGTCAACGCCTTGCTGGCACTCGGTCCCGACGCCTGGCAGGCGGCGCGGGAGGCCATCAGCGAACTGCTGAACGCGGATTGTCCTCACCTCCGCGACAGCAACCGCTGGAACAAGCGGGCCCTGGTTCCGCTCGAGAGCGCCGAGCTGTCGCTGCCGGTCGCGGTCGGCGACTACACCGACTTCTACGCCTCGGTCCATCACGCCACGAACGTGGGCTCGATGTTCCGCCCCGATCAGCCGCTGATGCCCAACTGGAAGAATCTGCCGGTCGGCTATCACGGTCGGGCAAGTTCGATCATTCCCAGCGGTCAGCCGATCGTGCGGCCGATGGGACAGACCTGTCCGAAGGATGGCGAGCCGCCGGTCTTTGGACCCGTGCGCGGGCTCGATTACGAGCTCGAGGTCGGCTGCGTCATCGGACAGGGGAATCCGCTGGGCTCGCGGATTGCCGTGGGCGACGCGTCGCGTCACATCTTCGGGCTGGTGCTGGTCAACGACTGGTCGGCCCGCGACGTGCAGCGCTGGGAGTATCAGCCGCTGGGTCCATTCAACTCCAAGAACTTCGCCACCAGCCTCGGGTGCATGGTGGTGCCCATGGCGGCGCTCGAGCCGTTCAAGACCGCGCCGCCCAAGCGGCCCAAGGGCGACCCGAAGCCGCTCGAGTATCTGGTCTCGAAGGACGACTTCCTGATCGATCTGCGGCTCGAAGTGCTGATCAGTTCCGCCGCGATGCGCGAGAAGGGAACGGCTGCGCATCAGATCAGCAGCGGAAACCTGAAGGACCTGTACTGGACCTTCTCGCAGATGATCGCCCACCACACTTCGACCGGATGCAACCTGCGGCCGGGCGATCTCCTGGCAAGCGGCACCATCTCGGGCGCCGAGGAGGACGAGCGAGGATGCCTCCTCGAGCGCACCTGGCGAGGTGAGAAGCCGATCAAGCTTCCTGACGGCAGCACTCGCAAGTTCCTCGAAGACGGTGACGAGGTGATCATGCGCGGCTGGTGCGAGAAGCGCGGCGCAACTCGGATCAGTCTTGGCGAGGTGCGGGCGATCGTTCAGCCGGCGGTGTGAGCGGAGTGCCCTCGCTGCGCAGGGCCGCTGCGACACTCGGCGCCGCGGAGGGAACTCCGTCGCGGCTGGTGAGCTTCACCCCGACGATGCCGCCGAGGATCAGCGCCAGAAAGACGTACTGCGCCGGTTCGAGCGACTCGCGAAACAAAACTCGCCCGATGACGATGGTGCCGACGGCGCCGAGACCGGTCCAGACCGCGTAGGCGATCCCCAGCGGAATCGTCCTGGTCGCCAACGCGAGGAAGGCGAAGCTCAGCACCGCGCAGAGGGCGAAGGCCACGCTCCACCCCAGTCGCGAGAAGCCCTCGGAGAGCTTCATGCAGGTGGTGAAGCCGATCTCGAACATCCCGGCGACGAGAAGAAGAATCCAGGGCATCGCCGAGGATAGAGCCAGCGGCAGGCGGTCAGCTCATGCCCACGTGTCGACCGTGCCCGAGTTGCTGCCGCCCTTCGTGGGCTTCGAGCTTCGTGCGCCCGCCACAGCCTTCGCCCCGCGCTTCCCGCGCGGCGTCGCCGTCGCCGCGTGACCGTTGGTTCCGTTCACCTGCGGATGAGCGGCGCCGTCGGAGGCGTGCATGCGATGGCTCTGCGGGAAGTGATCTCCCTTCCACGATGCCGGATAGTGCGGATCATCGATCTTCAGCGCCGCCTTGGTGGGGAAGAGCGGTCGGAAGGTGTCGCACATCACCGCCAGTTCGTTGGTGAAGGTGGCACCGATCGACGCCTCGACGGTTCCGGGGTGCGGGCCGTGGGGGATGCCCTGAGGGTGCAGCGTCAGCGATGCGACTTCGATGCCCTTGCGGGCCTTGTAGTTGCCCTCGACGTAGTAGAGGACCTCGTCGCTGTCGAGATTCGAGTGGTTGTACGGCACCGCGATCGCCTGCGGGTGGAAGTCGAGCATCCGCGGGCAGAAGGAGCAGATGACGAAGTTGTGGGCTTCGAAGGTCTGATGAATCGGCGGCGGAAGATGGTGCTTGCCGACGATTGGGCTGAAGTCGTCGATGTTGAAGATGTAGGGGTAGTAGCAGCCGTCCCATCCCACGACATCGAGGGGGTGATAGTCGTAGATGTAGCTGTGCACCCGGTTGCGGGCCTTGATGCGGACTTCGAACTTGCCGCGCTCGTCGAAGGTCAGCGGAAGGATCGGAAGCCGCAGGTCGCGCTCGCAGTAGGGGGCATGCTCGAGGAACTGCGAGGTCTGCTTGGAGAGATACCGCGGCGGCGGGGCGATGTGCGAGCCGTTGGCGGTCTCGATCACCAGGAAGCGCGGCGCCGGGGCGTTCTCCGCGGTCTGATCCCCGCGATCGCTGCGCTTCCCGTTGCGTCCGGCACTGCGGCCTCCGGGAAGCGAATCGAAGACCATCTGGTACGTCACCCCCTTGGGGATGATGATGTAGTCCTTCTCGCGGAAGGGAAGGGCGCCGAAGGCGGTGTAGACGGTGCCTCGTCCGAAGTGGATGAAGAGGCACTCGTCGCCCATGGCGTTCTTGTAGTGGTACTTCATCTGCTCCTTGGGAGCACAGACGGCCATCTCGCAGTCGGCGTTCCCGTAGAGCACGACTCGTCCCGTCACCGGATCGCCGCGCGAGGGAAGCGCCGCCGACTTGGAGTGGCGCATGCGCATCACCTCGGTCTCGACGTACTCGACCTTGGTCGAGTAGAGCGACTTCCACCCCGTGACCTGCGTCGGCGGGTTGATGTGGTAGAGCGTCGACGTCGGTCCGACGAAGCCTTCGGTGCCGAAGACCTCCTCCGAGTAGAGGGCCCCGTCGGGCCGTCGGAACTGGATGTGGCGCTTGCGGGGGAGCTGGCCGAGCGATGAATAGAACGGCATCGGTGAATCCTGCGTGGCTGCGGGAGAGGAAGAGGTCGAGTCTATGTCGCCGGGACCTGCGCATGGGGTGCTGCGGGGTTCGCGGTCGGATCCTTTCCGACCAGGTGCACTGTTCGAGTGGGGAAGGCGAACTCCAGCCCTGCGGCCTGAAACTCCTCAAGAATCCTGAAGTTCACCGCTTCGGCATGATCGAAGAACGAGGCGACATCCCGGACCGGCGGCACCGCGGTGAGCCGGAAGACGTAGATCACCCTGATATTCAGACTGTCCGTTCCGAAGGTCTCGAAGTTCACTCGCGGCGGACTTCCGGCCCGGTCAATCGGCGCGGAGAGGTCGGAGTCGAGGAGCAGGCGTCGCACGATCTCGACGCCGCGGCGCAGATCCTCGACGGGTGTGCCCCACACCAGCCCCAGAGTGAAGTCGCGGCGCATGTACTGCCGGGCGGTGATGTTCTCGACCGTGCCATCGGTGAACTTCATGTTCGGGACCGAATGGAGGTGTCCCGCAATCGTTCTGATCTTGGTCGAGCGGAGTCCGATGTGCTCGACCACGCCCTCGACGGGCCCGAAGGCGATCCGGTCGCCGACGACGAAGGGGCGATCAAAGAGGACCGTGATCGATCCGAAGACGTTCTTGACCGAGTCCTGGGCCGCCAGCGAGACCGCCAGACCGGCGATGCCGAGACCGGCGAGCCAGGCGGTGATGTCGGCGTTGAAGATGTTCTCGGCGGCGAAGAGGACGAAGACGATGCCGATGAAGATCCGGATCGTCCGTCCCACCAGCGGCACGAGCTGATCGTGGATTCGTCCGCGGCGGGAGAGCAGTCGTCGCAGCCACGCTTCGATCAGCGCGACCAGGTTGATGAGAAACCAGGCCAGGGCCACCACGACGAGAAACGCGACGATCCGCCCAACCAGCGAGGAGATCGTCGGGTTGAGATGAAGGCCCTGGAAGCCGAGCCCGATCGCCGCGGTGAAGCATGCCAGAGAGGCTGGTCGTGCGGCGCTTCGCACGGCGAGCGCGAGTGCTTCGCGACCACGGGCAGCTGTCCGCTCGGCCAGCCCGAAGGCGCCCCAGCGGACCAGTCGTGCGAGCACCAGACCGACTGCGATTCCAACGAGCAGGAGAGCCCAGCCCTGCCAGGGCGTGCGCTCGAAGGTCGGGCCGAGCACGTCGCCGATCTGCGTGCCGACATCGACGAGTCCTTGGACGGGCGTGAGGCCGACGGTCTCGTCGACCGGTGCGGTCAGAGTCGGAGGAGCTGAATGCATGCCGTCATCGAGCGAGCGCCGATTGCCAACACCGATTGCCAACACCGATTGCCAACACCGATTGCCAACACCGATTGCCAACATCAACTAGAGATTGCCGCGCTTGCCCTGTTCGAGCTCCAGGGCTTGGAAGAGCGCCTTGAAGTTGCCCTTGCCGAAGCTCTGCGAGCCACGACGGCAGATGATCTCGAAGAAGAGTGTGGGGCGATCCTGGAGCGGCTTGGTGAAGAGCTGGAGCAGGTAGCCCTCATCGTCGCTGTCGACGAGGATCCCAAGGTCGCGGACCCTGGTGTGATCCTCCTTCACCGCCTCGTGACCGTGCTGCTTGAGCATGGCGTCGACCCGGGCCCAGACCTGCTCGTAATAGGACTCGGGGATCGTCAGGAAGTCGACGCCGCGGCGCCTGAGGGCGGCGATCGAGTGCAGTTCGTCGTCGGTGCGGAGGGCCAGATGCTGCACGCCAGGGGTGTTGTCGTGCCAGTCGAGGTACTCCTGAATCTGGCTCTTCTTCTTGCCCGCGGCGGGTTCGTTGATCGGCATCTTGATGAGCTGGTTGCCCGAGGCCATCACCTTGCTCATCAGGGCGGAGTACTCGGTGGAGATGTCCTTGTCGTCGAAGTGCTTGAACATCTTGAAGCCCATGACGTTCTCGTACCACTCCACCCAGTGGTTCATGCGCCCGAGCTCCACGTTTCCGACGAGGTGATCGACGAACTTCAGGCCGCACGGATTGGCGGCGTTGAAATCGTTGAGGGCCAGCGATCCGACCTTGCGGAACCGCGGGCTGAAGGCGGCGCCCTGCTTGACCTTCGAGAGCTCGTACGCCCCGGTGCGCGAGACGAAGCTGTGCACGGCGCGGCCGTAGGTCTGGATGGTGGCGCGGGTCACGCTGCCGGCGGCGTCGGTCTCGGTGACCGGCTCCATGGCCGAGGTTCCACCATTCCGCATCGCCGCTTCGTAGGCCTTCTCGGCATCGAAGACGGTGAAGGCGACGTCCTTGACCCCGTCGCCATACAGGGCGACTTCCCGCGAGGCCTGATGGTCCTTGGTCAGACCGGTGGTCATGACGAAGCGGATGTTTCCTTGAGTGAGAAGCCAACTCGCCTCGTCGCGACTGCCGGTGGTCAGATCGCTGAACTGCTCGACGATGAAGCCGAAGGAGTTGGCGTAGAAGAACGCCGCCTGCCTGGCGTTGCCGACGTGGAAGCGGACGTGATCGACATCGATCAGCGAGAGCGGATCGGTCGAGGTCTGGCTGGCCGAGACGGGATGCGGATGGGCTGTGGTCATGGAGAACTCCGAGAGAGGAGAAACATAGCACCGGCGAAGGCCCGCGGGTGCACGCCGAAGGGGGTCGGCACCTCGCCTGATGCGGACCGCAACGTCCGCCTATTCGTACGCCAGAACGCACTCCACCCGCGTGCCGGGCAGTCCCTCGCGGCCGTGAAGCGAGGTCAGTTCGATCAGGACCGAGACCCCGACGATCTCGGCGCCGAGTTGCCGAACGAGTTCGCAGCAGGCCTTCATGGTCCCTCCGGTGGCAAGGAGATCGTCGACGATGAGCACCCGCTGGCCGGGGCGAATGGCATCGGCGTGGATCTCCAGAGTGTCGCGCCCGTACTCGAGTTCGTAGCTCGCGGAGATCTTCTTCGACGGAAGCTTCCCTGGCTTGCGCACCGGCACGAACCCGACGCTGAGGGCCTGGGCGATTGCGGTTCCGAAGATGAACCCGCGACTCTCGGCTCCGACCACCAGCTCGACATTCGACTTGCGAAACGGATTCGCCATCAGCTCGACCGCCAGCGCCAGACCAGCGGAGTCGGCCAGCAGCGGGGTGATGTCCTTGAACAGGATCCCGGGACGCGGAAAGTCGGCAACGTCGCGGATCAGAGGCTGGAGGCGGTGCATGAGTGAAGCAAGATAGTCGGCTGCGCCGACCAAGCCTCGGCGGCGGAGCCGCCGCTTACACTCCGCCATGCCCACCCCGTCGTCGCGGAACGCAGCCATCGAGACCGTCGAGCCGATTGGCAAGCGGGTCCTGATCCGCAAGGACGAGGACAAGAAGATCACCAGGGTCGGGATCCACCTTCCTGACAGGATCGAGATTCCGACCCTGACGGGCCGCGTGGTCTCGGTGAGCACCGAGATCGGGAACGATTCGAACTACCCGATCAAGCAGTACGACAAGGTGCTGTTCAACCCCAAGCACGGGATCCCCGTCGACTTCGAGGGCGACAATCGGCTGTTCGTGATTCCAATCGACGACGTCGTGGCGGTGTTCCGACGCGAGAAGGCGTGACCCGACAGCGCTCCAGAACCGATTGGCCCGTGTTCCTTCGCCACTCGACGTGACTCCTTCATCGCCATCACGATCGCCGACCGGCCTCCCCGACCCTTGCCCGATCGGCCGGGCCGAAGCGCCGATTGTCGGTCGGGTGCGACCGCCGGGCAGCAAGTCGATCAGCAATCGAGCAATCGTCCTCGCCGCCCTGGGCGAAGGACGCAGTCGCCTGATCCGACCGCTTCGCGCCGAGGACACCGAGCATCTCGTCGCGGCCCTGCAGGCGCTCGGGACGGAGATGGCCTGGCAGGGTGACGACCTCGTCGTCGAGGGAATCGGCGCCAGCCGCGGTGGACGATTTCCTCGCGGGGGCACGATCAACCTCGGCGACGGCGGAACCCCGACGCGCTTCATGCTGGCGCTGGCGTGCCTGGCCGGCGAACCCGTCACCATCGACGGCAGCGCGCGGATGCGGGAGCGACCGATTGCCGACGGCGTCGAACTGCTGCGATCGCTGGGGGCGACCATCGAGTACCTCGAACGACCCGAGGCGCTTCCGATTCGGGTCTCGCCGGCAGCACTGCGCGGTGGTCGCATCGAGGTCGGGGCCACCTCCTCGAGCCAGTTCATCTCGGCCCTGATGCTGATCGCCCCGGTGCTTCCCGAGGGACTCGAGATCCACTACCGGGCGGCGCCGACCAGCGCGTCGTATCTCGCCCTCACGCGGGCGGTGCTGAAGGAGTTCGGAGTCGAGGTCGCCGACCGCACCTGGGTCGGTCCGCGGTGCGATCGGATCGAGCGGACCACACTTGCGGGTCGCGACTACGAAGTCGAGGCCGATGCCAGCAGCGCGGTCTACTGGATGGTCGCTGGAGCGATCGTGCCGGAGAGCGCGGTGGCAATCGATGGGCTGGTGGTCGGTTCTCCGCAGCCTGACATCGAAATGCTCGAGGTGCTCGAAGACGCCGGCGTGCCCTGGTCCTCGAGCGGCGGAGCAATCACCGTCAGCGGACCACAGCGGCTCGCGGCAATCGATCGCGACTTCTCGCGCATGCCCGACGGGGCCATGGCCGCCGCGATGCTGGCCGCATGCGCCGCCGGCCGCAGCACGCTGCGCGGCCTCGCCACCCTGCGGGTGAAGGAGTCCGACCGCATCGCGGCGCTGGCGACGGAGTTGCGCCGCGTCGGGTGCGCGGTGGACTTCGACGACGACACCCTCACCATCGACGGCCCTTTTCCGGACGCCGCCGATTGGGTCGCCTGCGCAACCTACGGCGACCATCGCATGGCCATGTCCCTGGCCACGCTCGGGCTTCGACGCGGGGGCATCGCGATTGCGAATCCCGGATGCGTCAGCAAGAGCTATCCGGGCTTCTGGTCCGACCTTGGGGGTCTGGTCCCGGCCGCACTGCGGGCCGTTTGAGCGCATACTGCCTCGCCCCCGTCCCCCGCGACTCACGCTGCATGTCCCCCATGTCGGCCTTCTGGCGATTCTCCCGCCATCTCCTTCGCCGCCGCGCGCCACTGGCGGCGGCGCTGGTCTTTGCATTCATCTCGGCGGCGGGGCTGGGTGTCGGACTGGCCAGCATCGCGCCACTTCTCGGCATCATTCTGAAGGAGGACAAGAACCTCCGTGTGGAAGCGGCGCGGGTGAATGCCGAGCATCTGGGCGCCGTCATTCCGACCGAGCTGATCGAGATGCTCCCGGTCGACCGCTTTGCCGGCGTGGCCGTGCTTCTGGCCGCGCTCGCGGTCCTGACCCTGATCGGGGCCACGGCGAGCTTCTTTCACGAGTACATCGCCACCGCGCTCGCCGCTCGCAGCGCCGCCCAGGTGCGTGCCGACTGTTTTCGCGCCGCCGTGCTGCTTCCGTTGACCACGGTGGTGCGGCGCGGCCCGGCCGAGTACGTCTCTCGAATCGTCCGCGACAGCATCGAGCTTCAGCGCGGATTCATGGTGCTCTCGAGCCGGGCGGTCGCCCAGGTCAGCAAGGGAATCGCAGCATTTCTGGCGGCGATTGTCATCGACTGGCGACTGACCCTGGTGGCCCTGGTGGTGGCCCCGGCGCTCGCGGTCGTGCTGCGCAAACTCGGCAAGCGAATCCGCCGCGGCACACGCGGCGCTCTCGAAGCGCAGGAGTCCCTCCTGCGAACCGCGACGGAGTCGCTGCAGGGACTGCGGGCAGTCAAGGCCAACGGTTCGGAGCGGATCGTGCGCGGCCGATTCCGCCGGGCGAATCGCGCCGCCCTCCGGGGCGAACTCCGAGTGCGCACGGCGCGGGCCCTCTCCGGCCCGATCGTCGAGACCCTGGCGATCCTGGTGATCAGCGGACTGGCCCTCTTCGCGGCGCGGGAGATCATCGAAGGGCGACTCGAATTCGAACGCTTCGTGCTGGCGCTCACCGCCCTGGCGGTCGCGGGTGCATCGTTCAAGCCCCTCGCCGGCTTCATCAACGAGGTGCAGGCCGCGGGCCCGCCGGCGCAGCGCCTGGCGGAGATCATCGACGCCGCGCCCGAGCCGCGCACCCGCGGATTGCCGCGACTGCCGCGGCACTCTCGGAGCATCGCAATCGAAGGAGTTCGACTGCGCTATCCCGGGGCGGTCGAGGAGGCCCTCCGCGGTCTCTCGCTCTCGATTGCCCACGGCGAGACGGTGGCGCTGGTCGGTCCCAACGGCAGCGGCAAGACCACGCTTGCGAGTCTCCTGCCGCGGCTGCTGGTCCCGCAGTCGGGTCGGATACTGATCGACGGGGTCGACATCGCCTCGGTCGATCTCCACTCGCTGCGGAGGCAGATCGGTGTCGTCACCCAGGAGACCGTGCTGTTCGCCGGGACCATCGAGGAGAACATCCGATTCGGCATCGTGGGCGCGACCCGCGACGACGTCGTCGCTGCAGTCGAGCGGGCCCATGCCGCGGAATTCATCCGCCAGCTTCCTCGGGGTCTCGACGAGCCGGTCGCCGAGCAGGGGCTGTCACTCTCGGGCGGTCAACGGCAGCGGTTGGCCATTGCCCGAGCGCTTCTTCGCGATCCCGCGATTCTGATTCTCGACGAAGCCACCAGTCAGATCGACTCGGAGAGCGAACGCCAGATCCAGCAGGCCATCGCCGAGATTCGCGAAGGACGCACCACCATCCTGGTGGCGCACCGACCGAGCACCATGCAGTCGGCCGATCGCATCGTGGTGCTGGTCGAAGGAGCGGTGATCGACAGCGGAACCCACGCAGCTCTGCTGGGTCGCTGCGAGGTGTACCGGCGACTCGCGGCGGAGCCGGTGGCGGTGTAGGGGGCAGGGGGCTGTCTCTTATACAC
>ENA-ORBV01010163-ORBV01010163.1-microbial-mat-metagenome-genome-assembly--contig:-NODE-10163-length-15164-cov-7.557765_pt1 | contig 15164 bp, 17 predicted proteins | sample MGYA00237777_ERZ505514 | MGnify/ENA primary metagenome ERZ505514 (study PRJEB26160, sample SAMN06269048) | microbial mat metagenome | isolation source: Oligotrophic lake microbial mat | place... | reverse complement strand
GCAATAGGAGAAAATCATGTCCACCACCTTCACCGCCGGCAAGCTGCGCTTCGTCCGCCACGCCACCCGCTACCCCAGCCCCATGTGGTACTTCGCCCTCGACCTCGGCCAGCCTACGGGATTGCCGAGAGCCTATTCGACTATCGGCCCAGGGAGTGGCTCGGCATCTCTTCCGAAGTACCGGAGCCGCCGCCGCGAAGCGCCGCCGGGCCCGAGGTTCGCAGGTTGCTGCGGGAATTGGCGGCGGAGTTGCGCCACCGGCCGGACTTGCCGCAGGCGCTGCGGACGGCCATTGGAAACGCGCTGGCGGAGTTGCGGTAGAACGGGTCCCTCCCAGCAGATTTGAAAGCGCTATACTTAACCGATTCCCGACACTCTCGGACGAGGAATTGGATGCAACCCAATACTCATGAAGTCACGCTCCTGCTGGAGCGAATGGCCGCGGGCGACCGCGAAGCGGAGAACCGTTTATACGAGATTGTCATGCCCGATCTGCGTCGGCTGGCCCAACACATGATGAACGGCGAGCGGCCCAACCACACGCTGCAGGGGACGGAACTGGTCAACCGGATGTACCTCCGGCTGACGGGATCGGAACTTTCTTTGCGGAACCGCGGACATTTCTTCGCTATTGCGGCGAGGACCATGCGTAGAGAACTCATCGATTACGGACGCGACCGGCCCAAAGTGACGCTTGTTCCAATGGACGGCCTGCCGGAGAAATTGCTGGCCCGGCATGACAGATTCGAAGTCGCGTTGATAATCGACAAACTGTTGGACGAAATGCACGAGACGATGCCGGAGATGTGTTCGATCGTCGAGCTTAAGTTCTTCCTTGGCCTGACCGATGACGAAACGGCGGATGCTCTGGGGCTTTCCCTCAGAACGATGCAGTTGCGCTGGCAAGACGCCAGAATCTGGTTGTTCGAAAAGGCGGAGCCACTAGAATGCAAGGGATCCACCCCGCCGGCGACGAACTGATCGTCACGCTGTTCGCCGCCGCAATGTCGCGCCCGGTAACGGAACGGGAACCGTTTCTGCGGGAGGCCTGCGCCGGAAACGTCGCGCTGCTGGAAGATGTGCGGCGCCGCGTGGAGATGGAAGCCCGCATGGACGGCTTCCTGCTGGATCCCGTTGTTTCGCGGGATCGCATGGATCGTCCGTTTGCCCCCGGCGAAATTGTCGCGGGCAACTTCGAGATCTTGCGGGAAGCGGGCGAAGGCGGCATGGGTATCGTCTACGAATCCCGGCACTTGAAATTGAACAAACGAGTCGCGCTGAAATGTCCGCGGTTCGAATTCCGGCGGCGCCTTTCGCCGGAGGCGCTGCACTCCCTGCAAGTCACGCACCCCAACGTCTGCCGCGTCTATGAAATGCACACGACGCAAACGGACTCGGGCGATGTCGACTTTCTGACGATGGAATATTTGGAGGGACAGACGCTGGCCGCGCGGTTATCGAAAGCGCCATCGCGCTGGCTCGAAACGAAGGAAGGGGCCGAACTCGCGCGCCAGATCTGCGCCGGGCTTCAAGCGATTCACTCCCAAGGGGTGATTCACCGGGATTTGAAATCAAGCAATGTGATGTTGACGGTGGACTACGATGGCCTGCCGCGCGCGGTCATTATGGATTTCGGAATCGCCCAGACGTCGGATGTGTTCCTGAGCGAGGCACGGGGTACGCCGGACTACCTGGCGCCCGAAATATGGAAGGCGCAACCGGCGACGCCGCAATCCGATGTTTATGCACTGGGAGTGCTGCTGTATGAGATGTCATGCGGGCGGCGGCCCTGGAAGACGGATACCGGTTGGAACGATCGGCTGAACACGCGCCCGGCGGCGCCGGACGCGAACGGGCGGTTGCGGCAATTGATTCTGCGCTGCCTGGATCCGGACCCCTCCAAGCGCTGTCAGTCGGCGGGGGAAGTGGAAAGGGGACTTCGTGGCGGGATTACGAAACGGCATTTCCTGGCTGCCGCGGCGGTCGCCGTCGCCGGCTATGGCGGCAAGGAATATTTCCTGCCTGCCTCGCCGGTTCGATTGGCGATTCTGCCGCCGGAGATGGAGGCCGGCGCTCCGGATAGGGCGCTGCTGCTCGCCTTTCTGAGCGATATTGAATACCGGCTGAAGACGTTGAAACACGTTCGGCGGCCGATCGCCGTTTTTGGAACGGCCGAGACCGTGTTGGAAGATATGAAGACCGTGGCTTCGGCCGCTCGTTTTGGCGCCACACATGCGCTAGCGATGAAGGTTGGGCGGAGCCTTTCCGGATGGTCGATCACAATGGAGCTTTGGCGGGCCTGGGACTCGCGGATGGTGGAGCACGGGCAGCGGGAAACCGTCGGAAATGACTTGGCTTCCGTACTCTTCGGACTGCAAACGGAAGTGGTGGGGACGATCGCGGGGCGGTTGGCGCTGCGGCCGCAACCGCGCGCCGAATCGCTGCGTCAGGATATTTACGCCGACTATCTGCAAGGGGTATATTTTGCGCGGGTGGACTACCAGAAAGCGACCGCCGCCGTTCCCTATTTCCAGAAAGTGATTGACGCCGCGCCGGACTCGGCGCTGGGCTACGCCGGGATGGCGGAGGCCTTGCTGGGGATGCGGAGCGGCGGGGTGGATCCCGCGCTCGATGGCAGGATAATCGCCGCGCTCGATAAGGCGGAGAAGCTCGATCCGGACCTCGCCCACGTTCGTCTGATGGCCGGGCGAGTGGCCGCGGCCGGCCATTATTATGAGCGGGCGCTGGCCGATGCCGAGCGGGCGGTGGAACTCGATCCGCAGTATGCCGAGGCGCATATCAGCATGGCTTATCTGCTGTTCATGCTGAAGCGCCCGAAGGAAGCGGAAGCGGCATTGGAAAGGGCCTTTGCCGCGCAACCGGGCTACTACAAATCACATCAGGCGGCGGGCCTCTTCCACTTTGAATTCCGTAACTATCAGTTGGCCGAAAAGCACTGGCGCGAAGCTATCCGGTTGGCCCCGGACCTGACGGCCGCTCGCTTAAACCTCGCCATCCTGTATCTGAATTCCGGTCGTACGGCGGAATCGGAGCAGCTTTTACGGGAGAGTCTGAACATCCGAAAGACCAGAGCCGCTTTGGAGATGCAGGGCGACCTGGCGGCGGCGGCTGGGCGGTTTCAAGAAGCGGCGGCGTCCTATGAGGAATCGCTTACGATAGGTCCATCTTCGTATGCGGTGTGGGCCAGCTTGGCGGAAGTGTATAAGAGGGCGGGCCGCGAGGCCGATGCGACGCAAGCGCTGCGGAGCGGGCTGCGCCGAGGTGAGGACCGTCTGGCTGCGAACCCCCGGGGAGAAGAGCCGCTCGCTTGGTGCGCCTATTTTCATGCGGCGATTGGGGAGACGATGTTGGCGCGATTGCGCGCCAAGCAGGCGGAGGATCTGGCCAGCCCCCGCGGTAATGTCCGCAAACGCCTGATCCTGACGTACGGGCTACTGAACGACATCGGCGCGGCGCTTCGTCTACTCGACGGCGCTACGCCGGATCTTGTAAAAGAAATCGCCAATAGCCTGGAGCTGGCTCCGGAGCTGCGGCGCGACCCTAACTTTCAACAAAAACTTCGTTAACGAAAGGTTGTGCAAAATGTCCAAAGAATATGAGATTGAGGTCTCGAATGGCATGAAGGTCTCCGTCGAGTTGGAGAGTGCTACCGGCGCCTTGATGCTTCACATTACGTTTCCAACTAGTGGTAAACGGGTGACGTTCACCCGCAGGCTGACGGGGGATCGCCCTCGCGGATCCGTGGACAGTGGCGGTTTGCGCAAAAAAAGGGAAGACGACCGTCCTCGCGTCGGATCGACCCATGACAGGAAGATGCAAAGCATCACGGACACCGGCGGCAGTGGACTCATGCTGACGTTCGGCGATCCCGAGGATCCGAATATGCCGTAGCGGAGGAAGATCCCGGACCTAACAAATCCGGGCTTTTTTTGCGGACTTTCCCCTTGCTTCGCGCTATTGGTCCAGGAAAGGGAAATAATATGCGCTTAGGAATGAATGTTCACGCATTCGCCGGTGACAACGGTCCACAGATACTCAACCGTTCCGCCAATGAGATTGTCTTCACCGCGATTGGGACCGAGGGTACTTTTTTCAAGCCCGTGGTGCGTGCCCGAGTGCTAGCTCCCGTGCCCCGTGACCTCGTAGTTCAGACCGTCGTCGCGGATGGCGAGGCGTTCCACGCTTCCGTCGCCCGGTATGACGACGAACCGGCTTTTCGCGCGGGTACTTATCTATGCGCCATCGTATTGGTGGCGTTCCACGGCGCCGATGAATTCAATGGCTCCGCGCTGGCGTCGGTGCGCCTGGATGAAGATCTGGCAGCCGTTTCCCGGCCAGCTCCGCCCATCGAGTGAGGTTGCTATGACCAACAAGGAAATTGCGACGAAATTCTTCAGTTGCTATCAACGGCACGACCATGCGGGAATGCACAGTTGTCTGGACCCGGCGGTGCAATTCGACGACCTGGCGTTCGAAGGCATTCGCGGCGCGGAGGTCCTCGCCATGTGGCGCTGGTTCTGCGAAAAATCGGACCGCCGGAAAGAGCCGGTGGGCGTGCCGGCATTTGAAATCCTGCGGGCGGAGGGGGACCGCGTCACCGTGAGGTATCGTGTTCAGTACGTCCTGCAGGACTCCCCCGAAGCGAAACGCCGCGAAGTCGATTACGAAATTGACGCCCTCCTTACATTTCGCAACGGAAGGATTGAGAAACATCGGGACGAGAGCACAATTTCGTCGTTCGCGTTTGCGCGAATGGCGGTGGGTTTCCCGGCGTGTTTGGCTGCGCTGACGCCTATATTCCGGAAGAAACTGCGACGCCAATCGATCGAGAAGTTGCACCAATACCAGGCGTCGCAGGCGAAGTAAGTCACGGACCGGCTCGGTAGCGACGACGGTCGCGGCCCGGTGACGGGCCCGCGGCGTCGTGCGCGCCGACGCCGTACATCTTTAACCCTTAGGAGCAACCCATGTATATACGAACCTTTACGTTTTTGGCCCTCGCCATACCCGCTTGGGCCGAGCATCCGCTGATCGGAAACTGGCGCATGAATCTGGCCAAATCCACCGGCGTTCCAACGCAGATATCCACCTTCGAACGGGACGGTGAGTTCCTGACCAACGTCAACGGATCCAGGACTTACAAGTTCAAGGTGGATGGCAAGGAGTATCCGGTCACCGGCGACGAGTCCGGCCTCACCGCCAGTTGGGCCATGATCGGCCGCGAGACTTACGAACACACCATGAAGAAGGACGGTAAGGTGCAGTACACCGTCCAAACCACTTTCCTCTCCGGCGGGAATCGGCGGATCTGGTCGCAGACACGCGTTCTTGAGAACGGGACGACCGTCATGATAGAAGCCGAGCAGGAGCGGGTCGGCGGAACCATCGACAGGGACTATCCTCTCGCGGGCAAATGGCGGCTTGTTCCCATGGCCCGCTATGAGGCCGATGGGCAGGGAGTTCGCTTCAGGTCCGGTTTATTGAGTTTCAGCGCCGCGTTTGATGGTAAGGACTATCCAGTCATTGGGTCGACGGCGGTGGATGCGGTTTCGCTGCGGGTCGTGGATCGCGAGATGAAGGTGGAGGCCGTATTCAAGAAGTCTGGAGACGTGCGTTCGACTTCCGTGCTGAGAGTTTCACCGGACGGCAAGATTCTGACCTCGCAGACCAAGGGGACGCGAGCCAACGGCGAAGCGTTTGCATCGACCGCGGTCTTTGACCGCGTGCCTTGAGCGGCTCGTATGCGGAAGATCATCCTTTTCACGGCAACGCCGCTATTGCTGCTCGCGCAGACTGCCGCCCAAATGACTGAGCAAGGCCTGGCGCTGCAACGCCAAGGCGATTTCAAATCTTCGCTGCCGCTCTTCCGCAATGCGGCGGCGCTTCACGAGAATAACCCCGGCGCACCGGCGGAAGCGCTGCCGGACTGCTTGAACAACCTGGCAATCGGCTATGTCGGCCTCTCCGATTGGAAGCAGGCTGAGGTCACATTCCTGAGAGCGGCGGCCCTGTTTGACGAGCGGTTTGGCGTCAACGATGTCCGAGTGGCGCCAACGCTCGAAAATCTGGCCCTTATTCATATCGAACTGGGCCGGCTGGCGGACGCGGACAGTCTCCTGCAGCGTTCACTCGAGCTTTATAAAAAACATTTGCCAGCCGATAGCCGCCATTTTATCATGTACTACCAGTCACGCGGGCGGCTGGAATTGGCCCGCGGCAACTATGTCGAATCCGCGAATTTCCTGGAAAAGGCGCGGGCGTTGGGTAAGAAGAAGTTCGGTCCGAATCATCCCCTGCTCGGCCGGACTCTATCATTGCTGGCTCAGGCGCGGATCGGGCAAGGGAACTACGCGCGGGCGGAAAGCCATTGGCGAGAGGCGATCGCGATTGGCGAAACAAACCACGATCCGATAACTCTGATCATCCGGCTGGAACGCGCGCAATTCCTGATGGAACGCCGGAATTGGGATGCCGCCGTCCAACTGCTGGAAACGGATCGAGAGGAGATAAGTAAACGCTTCGGAGCAACGCACACCACGTATGCGCTGGCGCTATGCGCGTTTGGCCGCGCGCGCACCGGTCAGGGGCGCTGGGAGGAGGCGAAGGCCCTGCTCAGCGAATCGCTGGCGTTGTATCAGGCCAACACCGGTCTATACAGCGATCAGGTGGCCATCGTGAACTACGATCTCGGTTTGCTCCATATGGAGTGGAAGCGCCCGAAGGATGCCCGGCCGTATTTTGAACTGGCCATTGCGGCCGGTGAGAAGGCACTGGGACCAAACCATGCGTCGCTTGCGGACTATCTATTCGCCTACTCGGAGTCTCTGCGCGTCACGGGCAAACGCAAGGAGGCGGCGGTGGCGCGCCGCCGTGGGGAAGCCATCCGGGCGGAAACAGGCGTCCCGGCCGGTTCACCGCACATTATCGATGTGCGATCACTGACTCGACGAAGATAGTTACGCGTATCGCTTAACGCTTGGTTAGCGCCCGGAGACCGCTGAAGGCGGTCATCGCGCAGACACCACGAGCGTCGGCGACGCGGCAGATCGGTCCACCGTTGTGAGCCAAGAGCAGCACTTTAGCGCCCGCCGGAAAGCTTCCCTCCGGCGGCGCATCCTGGTCTGGACCGATGTAAAAATACGGCTGTTTCCTGACAACCTCGTGGGTGAAATGAGTTGGCGGAGGGTCAAGAAGATTTGCCTTCGGCACGAGCGCCGAATCGGGCAGCACTTCCGCCTTTGGCCTGGTTATACGGTCCATGGTCGATTCAACTCCATTTCCAGCTTCGGCGCGGAGGGGAATCCGCGGGGCCCCCTCCGCGAGTTTGCCGCTACGGAATATTCAAGCTCTCGTCGGGCAGAGTTGCGGGAGCGAAAATGGGAAGGGCGTGAGCGTGCTCGACATGAAGAAACGAGACGTCTCCCGCCATGGCCATTGCCTGCAGATTCGGAAGAGAGTAAGGCTCGGCGGCGCTCATATCGACGACGTAACCGAGATCCTTCAGACTGGCGACTGTCAGCCGGCTGAGTGGATTGTTCGCGGCCCCAATGAACCCGGACATCAACTCGTTCTTGAACAAAGACTCGCGCCAGTGGCTATCCGCCGTGCCGGGTCCCCCGGTATTCTCCACCGGAACCGGCATCGGCCCGGTCCCCCGAAGAACGCCGAACTCTTTCTTCGCGTTTGCTCCCTTAAAAGTGGGATTGGAGGAGCCTGCGCCGGCCAGCATGCCTTTGAGATCCCATATGGTTCCGATCCCGATGACATGACCCATCTCGTGCGTGATGACATCAAGCAGAGTACCGTTGGCTTGCATCTGGGCCAGGTCGGCGGTATCGAAGGACATGAGTCCCCGGGCCGGCAGGAACGCGTTGACTCCGGCGCTGGCGGGCCGCAGGTGGGTGGGACCGGCCTGACCCAGGATTCCACCGGGTCCGTCGATGGCGACGCCTTGCGCCATGATCAGCAAATCGTCAATTACTTGACCGTTGACAACGACGCTGGGCACGTCCCCGACGATCACCTTGGACCAGCGGTCCGCCGCTTTCTTAAATGCGCTCTTCTGGGCCGTTGTCAACCCTCCGAGAAATCGCACTTCAATTTTATAGGCGGACTGAATTGCCGCCGCCGTTGCGGATGCCTTAACGCTGGCGTGGGCGATGTAGGACTCGACCTTCGCCGCCGGTTTCATCTTCTTGGCCATAATGGGTCTTTTCTCCTGTCAGGAATTGCGGGTCCGGCCGCTATTGGGACTTGGTAAACCCAGTCCCGGACCGCCCCGTGCTACCGATGTTAGCGAAAACCGGGCGAGAAAGGGGCCACGCCTTCGCGGAGGTTTAATCGATCATCGCCTGATACACCATCGTTCGCGTTTGGCGCCAGATCTCCCCGTTCAATCCCCGGGGAGCCTGGACCATCAGCACAGCCACAAGTTTCTCTTTTGGATCGACCCAAAAGTAGGTACCGGTAATACCGACCCAGGAGAAGTCGCCGATGGAACCCGGCATGGGATTGCGGCCGGCATCGGTTCTCACGGCGAAGCCGAGGCCGAAGCTGGTGCCCATTTCGGGGACCGGCCCGATCGATGCGAGGGATAAGGCTACGGGAGTGTGGCGCTGGGCCGATGGCGGGAGTTGGTCGGATGTCATCAGCGCCACCGTCTTCGGAGCAAGGATACGCACGCCGTCGAGGTCTCCTCCATTGAGCAGCATCTGGGCGAAGCGGGCGTAATCTCCGGCGGTCGAAAACAGGCCGCTGCCGCCGAAGAGTATGGCGGGTTTTTGCGATGGATCGGGGTCGTTAGACGGAGCGTCGGGCTTTGTGAGACGTGCGATGTCCATCGGCTTCACCCAGAAATCCGTGTCGTCCATTTTCAACGGACCGGTGATGCGATTTTGGATAAAGCGGTCGAGTTCCATCCCGGATGCCACCTCCACCACGCGGCCGAGAACATCCGTTGAGAGGCTATATTCCCAGACCTCACCCGGCTGGTGGAGCAGCGGCATGGCGGCGACGGCCTTCACCATTCCGTCGAGAGATCCGGCGCTGAAAATGTTCGATTTACGATACATCAGATCGACCGGCGAGCTTCCAAAGAAGCCATAGGTCAGACCGGAAGTGTGGCGCATCAGGTCCTGAACGGTCATGGGACGTTTCGGCGCGAGCCCCTCGATGCCGACTTTGACGTCTTTGAACTCCGGAAGATATTGGGCGACGGGCGCGCCAATGTCGAGCTTGTTTTCCTCGGCCAGGATCATGGCGGCGACGGAGGTAATGGGCTTCGTCAGGGACGCGATGCGGAAGATGGAGTCCTTTTTCATGGGCGTTCGCGAGGCACGATCCTGAAAACCGATGGCGTCATGAGTGACTATTTTTCCGTTGCGCAGAATCAGCAGAACAGCGCCGGGGACTTTCCCTTTTTCAACATTGGCCATGATGGCTTGTCTTGTCAGGTCCAGGCGTTTGGAAGAGAAGCCAAGGTCTTCCGGACGCTGAGCGAAGGCTACGGCACATACGATGACGCCGGCCAGCAGTTTCTGTGAAGAGCGGGGCATAGAGTTTAGTGCGAACGAATGGTGTTCGGGTCCTTTTCAAAACGGTAATCAAAGTGGCAGCCCTGGCAGGCGTCGAAGAGGTGGCCGCCGCGCTCGAATAGGGCCGTCACGTCGCGGGCTTTGGCGGCCTGATGAACCGACGCGCCAGCCTCGCGCAGGGCGCGGGCGCGCTCCATCCATGGGCCGGTGTTCTTGGCGCGGCCTTCCATCATCAGCAGATTGCCGGCCTCGGTAAGCACGGTCGCGCTTTGTTCGACGGCAAGCCATTGCTCATCGGTGCGGGGCTGAATCTCTTCGACGTTGCCAACGGTGTAAATTGTGCCGACGGAATCCCACACGACTTCGGCGTTTGGGATGACCATGTGGTGCATGACTTCCTCCAACGTCGAGACCGCCTTGATTGGCGGGCCAGGCTTGCATGCCGCTATCGATAGCGCCAGAGTCGCGAAAAGTTTTTTCTTTTGCATCATGCGACCGGAATTGTACCAGAGCCTCTGCTAGACTGTTCGGTTCCGGTATGGACTTACTTCCTTTTTTCCAGTGGCTCGAAGGGACGGCGGGGAGCATCGCGATCCGCGAGTCGACGCTGCTGTACCCGTTCATTGAGACGACGCATGTGCTGATGCTGTGCCTTTTCCTGGGGATGATCGCGCTGCTGGACTTGCGATTGCTGGGCGTGGGGCTGCGCGGGGCGCCGGTATCGGAGGTGGCCGGACGGCTGTTGCCGTGGGCGTTGGCGGGCTTCGTCTTTATGGCGATAAGCGGCCTGCTGCTGTTTTATTCGGGGCCGGTGCGCGCGTCGGCGAATATTTTCTTCCGGATCAAAATGGCGATGATCGCGCTGACAGGGATCAACGCGCTGCTGTTTCATTTCACGATCTACCGGCGCGTGGCGGATTGGGATTGCGATCCGACGCCGCCGATGCGGGCGCGGCTGGCGGGATTCTGCTCCCTGGTGCTGTGGAGCGGTGTGGTGATTTGCGGACGGATGCAGGCGTACAACTGGTTTGAGACGGCCAGGGTTTGACGGCGATGGACCTGTTACCGCTCTTCCAATGGTTTGAGGCGACGGCGATCGGGACGTTGGTCCGCGAATCGCTGTGGATGTTTCCGGTGATCCAGTGCGTTCACTTGTTGGCGCTCGCGATGCTGGGCGGCGCGGTACTGGTGGTTGACTTGCGATTGCTGGGGCTTGGGTTGCGGGGACAGCGCGTCCCGGAGTTGGCGCGAATGGTGCATCCGTTCCTGGTTGGATCGCTGGCGGCGATGGTCGCGACGGGCATTCCGATGTTCCTTTCGGAGGCATTGAAGTGCTACTACAGTCCGCCGTTCTGGTACAAGATGGGGCTGTTGTTGGCGGCGGTGATCTTTGCGTTCACCGTTAGGCGAAGGGTGCTGGCCGGTAGCAGCGAACCGCCGGTGTGCCGGTTGACAGCCGTGGCGTCGTTGGCGCTGTGGTTCGGTGTCGGATTCTCGGGGCGGTGGATCGCGTTCTACTAGTCGCGGCGGAGCGTGTTATTGTAATGGGGCGAAGTCGAGTGCAAATGCGACCTATTTTCCTGCTGTTGCTAGTGGATACGTTGTTCGGGCAGACGCCGCGACTGCCGAATGGAAAGCCCGATTTCAGTGGGGTTTGGCAGGCGGTGAGTTCCGCGCATTTCGATGTGGAGCGGCACATGGCGCGCCATTCCATGATGCTGCGCGATGGGCCGCATGGGCCGCTGCCGGCGGTGCCGGTACTGGCGTTAGGCGCCGTTGGATCGGTCCCGGGCGGGATGGGCGTGGTGGACGGCGGGACGATTCCTTATAAGCCGGAAGCGGCGAAGTTGCGGGATGAGAACCGGCGGAACTGGGTGGAACGCGATCCGGAGATTAAGTGCTATCTCCCTGGCGTGCCGCGCGCAACTTACATGCCGTTTCCATTCCAGATTATTCAGAATCAGAATCGGTTCTTCATCGCCTATGAGTTCGCCGGCGCGGTAAGAGATATTTATTTCAAAGATCCGGGGCCGGCCGAGACGGATTCGTGGATGGGCCAATCGGCGGGCCGCTGGGAGGGAGACACTTTGATTGTCGAGGTCTCCGGCTTCAACGATCAGACCTGGTTCGACCGTTCGGGAACGCACCACAGCAACCAGTTACGCGTGGTCGAGCGGTACACCTACATGACGCCGAATCACATACAGTATGAGGCGGCGATTACGGACCCGGAAGTATTCACACGGCCCTGGAAGATCTCTCTGCCGCTCTACCGGCGGATGGAAAAGGACGCGCGGCTGATGGATTTCAAATGCGTCGAGTTCGTGGAGGAACTGATGTTCGGCGAACATCGGCGCAAACCCTTGAAGAGGTGAGTATGCGTATTCGAGTGACGGCAATTCTCTTATTAGCGGCGGCTTCGCAGGCCGCGGAAATTCCGCGAACGCCGGACGGGCGGCCGGATCTGTCGGGGACTTACGACATCGCCACGCTGACGCCGTTGGCGCGCCCGGCGAATCTTGGGGACCGGCAGTCGCTGACGGATGAGGAGGCGCAGGCTATCGCGCGGAAGGCGGCTGCGGTGATGGCCGCGACGAGTAAGGCGAGCGATCCGAATCGCAAGGCGCCGCCGGAGGGTGGCGATGGGTCCGAGGGCGCGGCGGGCAATGTTGGGGGATACAACACGGTGTGGGTCGACATCGGCTCGGGTGCGTTCAAGATCGACGGGAAGTGGCGAACGTCGATCATTATCGATCCGGCGAACGGCCGGATGCCGGAGTTGACGACGGATGCTAAAAAGCGAGGGGCGGAACGGGCGAAATTGGCCCGCCCTAATCGCGGCGATGCGTTTTGGGTGACCGAGGGGATTTCGCCGGGCCCGTATGACGATCCGGAGCTAAGGCCGGCGGCTGAAAGGTGTTTGTTGTCGTTCGGGTCCGGCGGCGGGCCGCCGATGCTGCCGGTGATGTACAACAACCTCAAGCAGATCGTGCAGACGAAGGACACAGTAATAATCCTGAATGAAATGGTTCACGATGCGCGTGTGATCCGGATCAATGGCGAGCATGAGCCGCCGGATGTCCGGAGGTGGCTGGGCGATTCTATCGGGCGTTGGGAGGGAGACACGCTGGTGGTCGACACGAAGAATTTCAATGACACGCCGGCGTTGGGCAACGCAACTCGAAACCTGCACGTTGTCGAGCGGTTCAAGCGAATTGACGATAAGTCGTTGCTCTACCAGTTCACGGTGGAGGATGCTTCGGTTTGGACAAAGCCGTGGAGTGGAGAAATCCTGTGGCCGGCGACCGATCAGCGAATTTTCGAGTACGCGTGCCATGAGGGGAATTATTCGTTCACCGGCATTCTGCGCGGCGCGCGGTTACTGGAAGCCGAAGCGGAGAAGAAGAAGGCGGGCAAATAAAGTGAAAATTTGGGTGTTAATCGGCGCGATTTGCGGAGTTGCCTTGGTTCTGGTCCACGTGCGGAGCGCGTATGCGCATCACGCGTTTGGCGCGGAATTCGATCCGAACCGGCCGGTGCTTTTGAAAGGGCCGGTGACGCGCGTGGAGTGGATCAATCCGCACACGTGGATCCATCTGGAGACCACGAAAGCCGATGGCAAGAAAGAAGTGTGGATGGTGGAAGGCGGGACGCCAAATAGCCTGCTGCGGCGCGGTTTGAAGCGGGATACGATTCAACCGGGGCAGGCGATTATCGTGGACGGGTATCAGGCGAAAGACCGTTCGAACCGGGCTAATGGACGGGACGTCACGCTGGCCGATGGACGGAAGTTTTTCATGGGCTCGTCCGGGACTGGGGCGCCATATGATGCGCCGGGGAAAGAGCAGCGGAAGTAGGGCTAGACAAGGGCGTGAAACCGAACCCAGGCTCCGAAGACCGGAATCGTGAGTTGGTCCGCTTCGTCGAGCAGATAGCGTTGGTTGAGCCAGCGGCGCGTTAAGGGCGCCATCGTTACCGCTCGGCCTTGGGCCAGACGATCGATGGCCTCGCGGGCGGCAGCGGGGGCGTTATTGTACATATCGCGGAAGTAGGACTCAGTCCATTCGATGACGCCTTCTTCAACGGCGGCTACGTCTTCGATGGTGGCGATCTTGCGGTCGTTGTCGTTGAGACGGCGGACGATTAGTGAGCCGTAGACTTGCACGAGGAACGGCTGGCCGCCGGTGTTTTGGAAGACGGCGGCGGCGACTTCGGGCGGGATGGCATCGCTGGGGAATTCCTTGGTGGGCTGGCGGAGAAGGGCGATGGTGGTTGGCCGGTCGAGATATGGGAGGCGGACTTGGCGGGCGCTGATGAAGTGGTCATCCCAGACGCGGTCGAGGTCACTGAAAGGCGCGGCGCCGGAGACGAGGATGCGGACGCCGCGGCGGTGCTGGATGGTGGCGCGGAAGAGGCCCATGAGTTGGAGGAACTCGGTGCGACTGCCGGGGAAGAGGTCCTCCAGGCGTTCGGATTCGTCAACGCAGAGGAGTACGCGGCGGTTGTTGGGAAGGTGATCCAACTGTTCCAGCCATTTTTCGGCGGCTTCCATGGGAGGGCCTTTGGGGAAGGAAGGGATTTCGACGCGCCGGTCGCGTTTGGCTTGGAGGATGGCCTGTTCGGCGAGCTTTTGCCAGAACGCGGCGACGCTGGCGACGGGGTGGGCTTGGAGGTCAAAGAATACGCAAACGGTGTCCGGGAGCATCTGGGGAAGCATTTTCAGCAGCGACGTTTTTCCACAGCGGCGGGGGGCGAGGAGTTGTACGGAAGCGGGACGCGTGGTGTCGGCGAGGATGTCTTCGATTTCGCGGGCGGCGGATTCGCGTCCGCGGAAGACTTCGGGGCCTTCTTCGTTGGAGAGAGGGTTGCCGGCTCGGAATGGGTTGGGGATGAGGCCGGCGGCGGCGGTTGTGGCTTTAGCGATGCTTTCCTGGAGATACGCCTTGAATGCTTGAAGTGGGGCGTCGAAGTGGGGCGTGCGGTTTATTCGCAGTTGATTGTCGATGGCGTTGAGTTGGACGCCGAGTCGTTTCAAGTGTTCGAGTGCGTGACTGGGGCTGAAGGTTGTTTGCGCGGCGGCGGCGTAGCGTGCTGCTTCGGCGAAAGCCAGAAGAATTGGATCAGCGCCTTGGGTGCCGGGAAGCCACGTGCCGCGAAGTTCGGTGATGGCTTCGAAGTCTCTATTTTGCGCGAGCTTACTCAACTCGTTCGCGCGTAGGCGGACCTCGACTCTCTTGCCGATTCTCTGTTGCGCGAGTGATCGGGCGCAGGCGGCAAGTACCTCTCGTGTGAGATCCGGATGTGCGTCGGCTTCCATTCGCAAGTGCGATTCGAGGAAGGGGTGTGGCAAAAAGCTCAATTCATGGAACAGCACGGGCGACCATCTTAGGGTTCCCCGACTGTTTCCAGGAGATGCGGCTCGAGCCGTGAACTGAATGGCCGCCTCAATGAAGTAGAAAGGTACGCGGAAGACGCCCAGTACGTACCCCAAAAGTCCCAGCCAAAACAAGGGCCACACAAAAGCGGCTGCGGCAAATAAGACCTGTCTCTTATACACATCTCCGAGCCCACGAGACTAAGGCGAATCTCGTATGCCGTCTTCTGCTTGAA
>ENA-ORBV01010162-ORBV01010162.1-microbial-mat-metagenome-genome-assembly--contig:-NODE-10162-length-15166-cov-4.845981_pt1 | contig 15166 bp, 12 predicted proteins | sample MGYA00237777_ERZ505514 | MGnify/ENA primary metagenome ERZ505514 (study PRJEB26160, sample SAMN06269048) | microbial mat metagenome | isolation source: Oligotrophic lake microbial mat | place... | reverse complement strand
GAAGACGGCATACGAGATTCGCCTTAGTCTCGTGGGCTCGGAGATGTGTATAAGAGACAGCCACATGCTGCACAGAGGTGCGCAGAGCCAGATCGATCTGTAGGCGGGTGCACCAGCACACGCACAACCAATGCCAGAGGTTGCACAAAAGTCTGTGTAATAGGTGCCTGACAAAGAGCTTTGTCAGCGGCTGTCAGCCGCGCACACCACCGCGGTGCGCCCTGACAAAGGCACTAGTCCCGATGACGACTGACATTAACATGGGTATATTAGAACATAGTTGCTTTCCCCAGCCGAAAGCAAGTCTACCCAGCTGGTTTTCACAGCTTCGGGGCCATCACCAGCCGTGGATCGCTACGTCGTACTACTAGCTAGCTAGACTAGCTTAGTAGCTATAGTACGCTATGATGTGTTGCTTGTCCCCTTTATCATGGCCAAGCGGAGAGGAAAGTGAAGTGGCAGAGGATCCGGATACGAAATTAACTAGTTAGCTACTAGAGCAGGGATCTGTTTCTAACTAGGCTGTAATTGCACAGCAGAATCTATACCACTCACACACACACATGCAATGTAGCTTTCAAACTCGACGGCTAATGCAAAATATAAATTGAAAACTCGGCAGTGAAATACTTCCATTTGGAGGCTAAACAAAGAGGATAATGTCTCGACCACGCCCAAGAAGGAGGTCTAGCATAAAAGATGTCGCTGAGGAAAGGGTAGATGGCATTCCAGCGTCTAGATGGGGTGTTACAAAGGCACAATTCGAAGAGTTTGTGGAGGTTGTTCGCGTCTATCAAGCTAAAGGACTACTTCATAATTCGGCCCCGTCAGGCAACGGACTAAAATACAGCCGAAAAAAGTTCGATGATTGGGACATTGGTCCCAATATTTACCAGGTCAATGAGCAAATAATCAAGCCCTTGACAAGAGGGGGCATGTTGGAAAGTATTAGCATTAAAAGAATCTTCTCTGGCTATCACTATGGAAACTTAGCAACGCCCGGTGCTGTGCCCCTGTTGAGCTGGTCGCTGATGAAGAATCCATCAGGCATCAATGTTGATTTATTTGTTTCGCATGCTTGGATGGAGGGTATCTACGAATTTGCAGACCATCTCTTGGAGGTTTGGCCAGACGACTGCCAAGCGGCCTATATTTGCTTCTTGTCCAATCCCCAGAATTTGGATGCGTCCCATTTTCTTGGCGGTTTAAGAAAAGGGGAGGAATGCGCTGTCCAGGAGAGTGCTTTCTACAAAGCCTTGCACAGTGGACGCATGAAACAAGTTGTCATGATAGCAACACAAAATGTTCAAATCCACAACCGCATTTGGTGTTGCCTGGAAGCCTACCTCTCAATGAAACAATCGTTACCAGTAATAATTGGCGGTGACAAAAAGTATCTAGCAACAATGAACAAAAGATCTAGTGATTTTGTGAGAAGAAAAAGAGCGGAACGTCTCGAGCGGCAGCGTGTCCTATGGAGGCAGATCCAATTGCGGGAAAGTGGGTTTTTGAAGGGGCAGATCAAGTATGTATGGGCCGTTTCACTAACTTCTATCACTTTGGCTATTGCCCTGTGCTGTTATTATTGGGGAGGCATGGCAAAAGAGGGCGACCATGGCCGTGACCGCCTCACCCCATTAGCAAAAACGTTTGGAACTCTTCTTTTCGCTTACTCAGTCCCAGTGGCACGAAAGGCCTGGCCCGATTACTGGCCAAAGAGCTGGAAATATTTTAGGGAGTATAGAGCGGAAATACGTCTGCCTTGTGCATTGTTCCATTTTATGATCCACGTCCTTTGTCTTGAGTGCTGGATCGCCTTGAAACTGGTTTCTTCACTTTTTCTACAATCCTTGAACCTCAAGCAACTATACTTTGATTTTGTTGGGATTCGTGAGCAAAGGAACCCATTTGTTATGAAGGCTCGCGCTGAGAAAATGGAAGAGAAATTGAGAAGTGAAGAGATACGAGAGCTGCGTAAAATTAGAAGCGTTGCAGTGGACATTCGCGAGGCCCAAGCAAATAGCGAGATTGATAGGGCGGCCATATTGGAGTTTATTGGCAATGATGCAGTTCGTGTCAATGAAATGTTGACAAATTTGATCCTGGGCAAGTGCCCACCTTCTTTCAACGATAAGCTGTAATAGATTCCTTTACGTAAACAGTTTTGCCCAAGTCGGTGCATTCCCTTGATCCACTGCAATACAAAAAATTTCTGAAACACTTGTTGCATTATTCTTTTTGCTGAGCTAGTCACATGTTTTTAAAAAATGAAATCAGTTTTCATATGACAAATTCGTAAAATCCCTAGTCTCTATTCTCATATGCTCTTGGCTCATTTTCTTTCAAAAGAAATTCAAACTTCTTACATGCCTTGAAGTATGGGATCTTTATTTTGGTAAAAGATGTGCATAGCTGTTGTTGGTGAAACAAGAACATCTTCATCTTGGGCAAATCCTGGCAGATAAAGCTTGTCACCACATCATTTTATGTCATGCTTGGATTCATTTCTACCTTGAAATTAGCTATCATCTTGTAGTTAGCCACTACCCTAGCACTCGACTACAATAGTAGCAGCTGGAACAACAATAATAGACATAGCGCTATGTTGTAAAAGGGGACCGCATACTTAGATTACAACGCACATCTGCTCAGTTGGGTCAATTTCAACTATATCTTTTTCTTGGACGTTCTAATTGCTTCTTGCTTGCTCTACGCTACTGTAATCGAATACAATGATGAATCAATGAATCATCAGCAGCTTCATCAGCATACAGATAGCCATGAACAGGAGGTATGCCATTCTTATACTTCTAAATGCTTGCCAGGTGCAGTGTTGTAGCGAAAACCTGTAATTAGTATTCAGATGCGATCGTCCTACAGATTCCTCAGAAGTATTCATCTTCGACAAGAAAGTCGTGTGTGGACTGCTTCGTCCCGTCCGCTGGAAAGTCGGGTTTGGACTGCTTCATCCCGTCCGTTGCGATCTCATGAGAATAGAATACGGCCGTCCTCGTCGTCGTCATCATCTCTAGCGGCTACATCGTTGGAAGGTGGGTTTTTGGATCACTGGAAAAGTCAGGTAGCCGAGGGGAAATTCCGAGCTGACAAAGCACAAGAACGTGTTGCCAAGCGATTGCATCGCCTCCAACAGGCGCTGGCAGGATATTCAAATGAAAACTTTTTCGCGAAAAGGACCCCACCGAGAGAAAAGGAAGATCGGGAGACAATCAAGGATCACGACGAGACTAAGCCAAGGAATAATGGAACCCATCAGAATGAAAAATCTGATGACAGTCATGAGATCGATGGAATGTCTGTGAATAATTTGGTGAAGCCTCAAATACCACGTGGGCTGTACATTCATGGCCCAGTTGGATCTGGAAAGGTACGCCAAGAAAACTTCTTTGGTGTTGAATTTATGTTGGATCTTGGATGAAAAATGTACTGGAATTGACAATGCTGAATTGTTGTTCATTCGGTGGTGAAACCATGTTGATAAGCTACATCTGGGAACTTGACCTGTGTTGAATCCATTTGGTGGTGCTGAATTTTGTCGAATTCAAAGAACTCACAATTCAGCATTACCTTACTTTGGAAGTCACTTTTGATGGATACATTTTTTGATACAATCGGAAATTTCGATTTGGGCGATACGCAAGTCACGCCTACCAAAAGTAAACGGTATCATTTTCACGCGTTTATGGCAGACGTTCACGCACGGATTCACCAACTCAAACAACAACAGTTGGCAGCAGAAGGACGAAACTTTTCCATTGATACATCTGACGAACACAATCCTATTGTTCAGGTAGCCTTGCAGTTTTCCAAGGAAACAACCCTTTTGTGCCTCGACGAATTCCAAGTGACCGATATCGCGGATGCCATGATCTTAAAGCAACTTTTTGACGTATTGTTTGCTCATGGAACAGTCGTTGTGGCTACTTCCAACCGCCCGCCGCATGATTTATACGAAGGTGGTTTGAATCGAGGCTATTTCCTACCGTTTATTGAATTGCTGCAGAAACATTGCATTGTACACTCTCTCGACTCAAAGGTGGGAGATTATCGAAAACTATTAAGCCACAGCCCGTCTGGCGAGGAACCAAACCCCGACAATCAAAGCAGCAATACAGTCTCAAAGTTACTTTCGAGGCTGAACCAAGAAAAATTCTTTTTCTCTCAATCAAAAGTGGGTCCTCACTTGCAACCAATCGTGGAGGAATGGATGTCTCGGATATCACCTAGGGATGGGAATGCGCCGGAAACTGCAAACAGTAGTGAAATTCTTCAGTCTTTTGTATTAGCGGTAAGCTTTGGACGAAGTATTACAGTATCCGTTGGTGATCTAAATGGTTTGGTGGGTGTCTTTTCGTTCGAGGAACTGTGCGATGCGGACTTGGGAGCGTCAGATTACCGCGCCATCGCACAGCACTTCACTGTCATTGGATTGGAAGGGATCCCAAAACTTTCCACATTTCACCATAATCGTGCTCGCCGATTTATTACCCTTGTGGATGAGCTGTATGAAGCAAATTGTGCCTTGATGTGCTCAATAGTCGACGAAGACGGTGATATCGACGACAATCCCGAGAATTTGTTCGAAAGTGCCAACAGCCAGTCAGCAACACTCGATGGAGAAGGAACGGCAACTGAAGTAGGAGAAACGTTAGGCATCGAGGATGTCCGAACCCAGGGTGGTCAGCCAGTCAGTACTTTAGCAAGTGTGAGAGAACTATCCTTTGCCTTTCGGCGCGCTGCGAGTCGTATTACAGAAATGACATCGCAACGATGGTGGCGAAAAGTCTTGGAGGAAAACGGTGAGGCAGGCACGTGATAAGGCGGGCTCATCTGTGACTAAGTAGTTGTTGGTAGCTAGTGGTAAAGTCCACGAAAGGTCATCTTTATGGTCTGCTCTAGATTTCGACGATTTTTTAAAAATCTCCATTTTTCTTCCGATGTCTGTTTGCCACACTGAAGACCCCACGTTTATGATGAGCATCTGACTGGTGAAGCTGTTTACCTATGTGACGGCCGTTATGACCATCACCTACTGTATGAAGCCTTCTTTTTCTGCTGCACATTGTAAACTGTTCGCTTGCCTTTGTTGCTCAGTGCTAGTAGCGTGTCCCCCTAGCTAGTAGTAGCTATCTTGCTTGATTTATTTGTAGATGGTTGCCCCTACTAGCTACAGTAGATGTGCCAAACCATTTCAAGGCTGGGAAGTCACTGCTCACAAGACCATTTCACTGAAGCTCATGTAGTGGTGTCGGTCACTGGAAGCTTTGGGAAAAGTTGTGATGTTGTTGAACTATGATGCGGAGAACAAGTCATGGGGAGATCTGTTTTTGCCCATGCTATGTGGTGGGCAGGAGAAACATAAAAATGAGTGTCATGCATGCAAACAAAATAGAAGATGATCCATAACATTCTTAAGTGGTCTGGAATATGACATCAGTTTCAAAATCATGTAAGAATTATCCCTGTAGCAGCTTTTACTCCTCTGAAGCAGGCAATCACAAACATTCTGTAGCAAACACCAAACCACCGCAACGTGTGCGATGAATGCTCACTGTTTGCTAGTAACACATTCCTAACTGGTTGATTGTGTATCAAAACATCTCAAGGAACCCTTCAAATCTATAAAACTTCATGATGACATGACAAGTACATTGTCAGTTGATGTATGAAATATGTTTTTGCTTGCAGTTGACAATGAATGCATGTGCATGTTTTGATGACAGTCGTCAAGAATCTCAAGATGCCTTTGATGAACAGTCAACTGCAGCATCAAAGCATGAGTTTTCTACTCCTTGTCCAGCAGGTTCCAAAAAGATGTAACCATTAGGTAGCCCCCTTTCCTTTTTATTGTTTGATCTTTGCTTTTCTCATCATCATGCATGCAATGTTTTTAAAATTGGAATTCCTGCAGTTTGACACACACACACAGAAACAACCTGACATGATGAAGATGGTTGCTTTGTTGAATAATAATTCCACAACTTTCTGTAGTGCCCTTGATCACTCAATCCACCTTTTGCTGTGCAAGAGGCCACTGTTGGGCATTGGTTAAAGCAGTCTTGAAGCAACAGTTTGTAGTCGGATGAACAAGGACTGTGTTCACCATCTTAGCTGTTTCTATTCTATTGACTTTCCATTGTTTAGTGTTTGCAATTTTCCTTGTCACTCCTCCAATCTCTAGTGATTCTGTACATCTTGCTTAGTAGTGTTAGGCATGGTCATAGCACATTGGTACCTGGTAACATCAAGCTGCCATTTGATTCTTTAATGAAAATAGTTCCTTTTTGGGACAACTGTGGGTCAGAAGCACGCGTTGCCATGACACGACGTCTACTGAAATTCGAATTCGGAATTCTGTCAAGAAGACGAAGAATGATGTTGACAAAAATCCAAGTTAGTTGGGAAGTGGGAACAATGACAAATCCTTCATAATTATTACAAGTGCTTCCATGCACTGACTTGCTAGCTAGCTATTATTAATACTATTCTGCTACACCTGCCTTTGTTTTTCCATGATCCTTTCAATATTTGATTGTGTTTCCTGGTGGAGTGCTATACTAGCACTGTTTGTCTCGAGCAGTGAAGTCGACGCGTTTGTTGTTCCATGGCGCAATAATTGCCATGTGAATGCTGTTCAGTGTCAACCGTTTGTTTCAGTGGCTTGTACGAGTCAACGGCGTTTTCACGCCAGTTCCAACAAGAGTCCCGTCGTATTGCATCAATACGAGAATTCTTGGGATCCAGACAACAACGAGAATGACGACGACAACAGTGAGAATGTATTTTTTGACGATTTTGATTTCGTAGTGGGCGATGCCTCCAACGATAATTTTTCTCCCAAGATGATGCAAGACTCGTCTCTTCAAGAGCGAATCCGCGAAGCGGAAGCACAAGAATTGTATCAGAGCACAAAATTAAATTGCAACTGGAAAAGTGGCGACTGGAGTGTACGCGGATTTAGTTTGGATACCTCCGACGCCGTTCGCGACGCAGGTCCCATTTCGGTCACCGAAGTAGCCTCTGATGCCAATAGTGAAGGAGGGCGGATTTGGGTCGGACGAAGCAATGGAAGTTTGGTCTGGGTCGAATTAGGGACAGAGTATGCGACGCATTTTCGATCGAAACTAACTGGCAGGTTTTCTGGTAGCGAAAACTCGAATGCAAAAGATGACAGTGGCGATCAAGGCAACAAGGACAAGGACGACCTGCCATCTTCCTTCTCTGCTCAATTTAGTAGTGAATTGGTTCGAGAATCTAGTCAACAACCATTTTCGGATGACATGCCGGAATTTATCGGCGAATCTGCGACTCCATTTTCCATTTTGGCGCAATACTCGGCGCCAACCAATGCTGAAGCAGCCATTACCACTATTTTGTCAGTTCCCAATGAAGATTGCATTTTCACGGCGTGCGAGGGAAGTGGGCAGATTCATCAATGGCACGTCAGCGAAGATGACGTGGGTAGCGATACTCCAACGCTCAAAACTCCAATGCCCCTCTCGGATGGAATTCACAACGGCGCCATTGTTGCGTTGAGATTGGTTTCTTACAAAGATACCCAGCTGTTGCTTTCTGTGAGTGAGGAAGGAAATCTAGCTCTGTGGGATATTCCAAAAGGTGATTTGATCTATCACTGCAGAGTAAGCATTGACGAGATTGTGGGCGACCGAAATGATGACAGCAGTGAAATTGTTGGGGACGCATCCCGTTTAGTTCACGCTGTAGACGTAAATGGCAATAACTTTTTCTTGGCAACGGCATCTGGATACGTTCTCGGATATGATGTGACCGATCTATTGAACTCGGCAAGTTCCGGGGGGAGCTGTCCTCTGCCACAAGGAAGATTCAAGGCCCACGATGGGGGCGTTACTGCCATTGCCTGTGGTGGGCCAGGTAGCCTGGGTCGTGTAGGCGGCGGCAGTGGTGGTGGAAATGAGGGAAGGAGCAGCTCCGTCTTGCTGACAGGAGGTGCAAATGGTGTTATCAAACAATGGTAAATGTTTTTGAATTTTCTTGTTTGTGATGTTTGTGTATGTGTTCCTTTGTCTGATTCGAAACTAATCGTTCGCCCAATCTTTCGTCAGGGAAATCCTATCGAGCTCATCCACAAAGAAATTGGAAAACTGGCCCAAACTTGCGAATCAACGTTTGCCGAAGAAAGCCCATATGTTTGAGGGCCACGACGGGTATGTACACAATATTCACAATGCTTTATCCATGTATGTTACACAGTTGCACAAGAAGTACCCTTCACTAATTTTCTGAACCTTCCAGCCCGATCACAGCGTTGGAGGCCATGGGTGGCCGGCGGCCTCAATTCTTATCGGCATCAACTGATGGAACTGTACGCGCGTGGGACGTAGCACAAGGAAAGGAGCAGTACAGAATGGACGGGTTCACCGACGGCTTGTCCAGCCTTTGCGTGCAAGGAGGAAGTGATTCTGGAGACGACACATTAATCACCAACGGACAAAAACAGTACGTTTGTGTTCATGATTTTAGCCAGGGCATATCGGAAGAAAATTTTGATGACTACTACGAACAATGAGATGAATAGACACGGTGAAGATGTTGGTGCTAGCTAGCTGGTCCAGAACCTAAAAAGTTGACTCAAACTAGACTCTGTACATAATTGATTCCAGGGGAAACATCGAATCAGCAAAGCTAAGGTTTACTCTTCGGAGAACACTGATTTTCTTGTGGCTCCATTACTATAGTGCATAAATTTGGCTAAAGTTCTCTGCATTTAATAAGTGTACACCAAAAGCAAACCTGTCACGAGCATGTGTCTCTGGTGAGCTGTTCTTTTCACCTCTGTTTTCCTAGTAGATGGTTGGGCAGTTGGCGCTGCCGAAAAGCCCGCAAGTCCAGCGCCCAATCTAGACCCACACGCCGGAGGAAACTGTCAAACATGGTTAGACATAATCTGCAGGATACTGTGTTGGCGTCGTTTACCCATCAGTGTGGTGACTATCTCAACATATTGCGGATGACCAAACTGGACATCTATGTGTTACGCTCAGAAATGACAAGCCTCTAGTTTGTACCCCATTGGTGGGTGGAGACTAGACCAAGTGTTCTAATGTATTATTCTGAGCGACAGTTGCGTGTGACCACACCTACAATACATTACGTGTTGTCCTGATAACAAGTCAATAGCGAAAGTTTTATGTCTATCCTCACTTTTTGCTAGAGGGGCGTTGGGTGCTTGTATGGTATGATGTGAAAGTGGGAAATGTGTCGCCACTTGAAAATCCTGTATGAGTGAGGTGATTCGTGGTGAGGGCGAAGTATTCTTGGAATTGACCTTCCCGTTCCTTATTTATTTGGTGGATCGGATGGCTGCAACTTGTCCTTCCCTCCCTTGCGTGGAGATCGCTCCTTCCACTGCATCCGCTTCGGCAACCTGTCGGTACAGGTCCCAATTCATTTTAAGGATTTCGAATTCACCGCTCTCTCGGTATCCTCCCGGGATCTTATTGTCTTCGGCGAATTGCATTAGCCTATGTCGGAGAGCTGGATACTTGCTACGCGGCATACTGGGAAACAAGTGATGTTCCAGCTGATACTGCATTCCTCCCCATAACCACTCGGAAACCGGGTTTGACATGACGGCATCACGGGTGGATAAAAACTGCGCCGCAACCCAATCGGGTTGGAAATCATCGAAAAGTTCTTCGGATTGATGTGTTGGTGTGACAATGAGTGCTGACATCAGGCCACTGATAAAGACAGCGGGCAGCCACACTCCGACCGGGAAGACTGTGAGCAAGACAGCGTAGTGGACCAAAATACCTTTCAGCTCATCTTCGGAATGGGTTCGATTCTCCTTCAAATTTTTAATGGCCGCGTTGATAGAATCATATCTCCACAGTGCAAAGAGAAACGAAAATGGAATCCAAAAGATGTAGTGCTGAATTTTACGAAGAGGAGAATCGTTGGCCGGATCGGGGGCCCATTGATAGAGAAATGGATCAGTGGCAATATCTTCATCGACTCCCTTCTCATTGGCTGCACGTACAAAAATCAAAAACAGTTAGCATACTCATTGAAGGGCACTTTACACGAGACAATTAAACAATCCATCATAAGGCAAGAGCTACAACAACCAAAAGTATCTTACTCAGTGCATGGTGCTTATTGTGTTTGTCCACCCACCAGGTAGGTAACAAACCAGCACAAACAGCCGCAAAGTTGCGCAATTTAAAACTAAAATCGTCCACGCCATGGGAATAATCATGCCCTAGCCATCCAGCAGCCGTAAAGGACAAACTCAAGGCCATAATGCTGACCGCCTGCAGGCTCTGTGTGGTGGCAGCAGCCACCACCACCAAAGAAGCCCAAATGCCAATCATGACAAAGTCGTAGGCAATATCTCGCTTCCACCAACCCTCTTCCTCCAGTTCGGCTCGGAACTTTCGAAAGGCAATCTGTAGTGGTGTATCTGGTACGGCCGTCGCCTCCAGCATGGTCGCCGTTTGCTCCTTGCTCTTGGGAAGTTTTAGAAGCATGGTACGACCTTTCTCACTATGAAAGCCGTCCATGACTTCGGTGGCATCTCGGCCGTCGTACCAATCAATCCAGTGAGCTCCGGCTGGATGGGCCTTTCTCCATCCTGACAAATCGTACCAGGTGCCATGGATTCGCACATCCAAACTGGTACGGCACTGTTCTTCGTCACACGCAGGAACTTCGACACACTCCGCGTCCTCGTCGCATTCCCACACCGTTGGTTCTCCGTCTTGAATGATGATATTCTTCGTCTTTGTCGTTGTGGGCGATTCGAGCTGGGCAACTTGACATACCGTTCGTGTACCAGTAGCTATGCTTTGAGTGTTGAGCTTGGGTTGCACAAAGGCAGTGGCAAAGCTTGCCTGCGCTGCAAGGACCAGCAGCGCACTTCGAGAAGCAGTCGATGAAAATTTCATTCTTTTCTTGTTTTATTGGATTGCAAGTAGTTAGAGTAGTATTAAGTTGATGGTACAGAAACGAGTTGGTAGCTTTTTGGTTGAAGTCTTGGGAAAAAGTGAGTGAGAAGAGAGACTATTGATTCTGCTACTAGCTAGAGCAAGATGGCTGAACTCTAAGTACTTGACTTCGCGCACTGGTGATTCATAGAAGTGAAGATAAATTGAAAGAACGTTGAATAACTTAGATGAGGGATAGGGAGCTCGCTCGAGCCATCACAGCTGAAGCCATCCATCGACTTGGCAGTCATCATCAAGTCCGTCCTGAATCCTGATCTCCATATCGCTGAGCCAGAAGCCGAGAACATCATTCATTGATTATGATGGGGCGGCAAAGGACACGCAAGTACGCACCCTCATGCCGATCCTCTCATTGGTGGAAAAGTTCAACCAGTGAGTGAGTGTGCCCATGCCGGCAGAAAGAATGAGTGATGAGTCATTCGCGAGCAACTGTCCGACAATAATTCTATTGTAAAAAGACGCACAGGTATTCGTCTTTTGGTTGCCCGACGGGCGAAGGATGGACAAAAAGCCGCACAGGTACACAAACCCAACAAAAGATTGGGTTTTCAACAACCCGCCGCAACAGCACTGCTGGACTGCATGCCAATTGAATAAGCAAAACAGTCCATCTTACTGGTAGCGAAGCTGTTAGCCACACCAGCCTGACATAGGTAACAACTGTCGACACTTTATTTGTATCTACTGAACTAGTACCTATCAATATAGTCTTTGAGGAGGAATTATTGTAGTAATGAATAGATCGCCGGCAAACCTTCTGGACCGGCCAATTGGCGGCCGCGGTTCTAGGTGAGTTTTTGCCTCGTCCAGCGTTTTGGATCTTCGTTGCTTCTGATGCGTCGACAAAGTAACCATGGGGTGCATTCCTGCATGTCATCAAATGCATCCATCCACGGCCAACCAACAATCCAAGTTGCACTGCTATAGTAATTTGTCCGCTGTTTGAAAAGAACTAAGAATTTGGTTTCACTCTCTCAAAATATTTAATTATATGATACAATCTCGTATTGCCACAATAGATCCTCGCCCGAAGTTTCTGCCTCTGCATTTGCTTATGTTTATTCGGAGTTGGTCCAATATCACCAAAACCGCGTGGATAGCATTTCAGAACTGGAGAGACGATTGGAATCTTCGGGTTATGGTGTTGGCTTGAAGGTTCTAGAGCTTTTGGCTTATCGGTCTCGAGAGGTATGTGTTCATTCATATTCTTGGTGTTTAGTTTGGATGTTATTGCTGTATCGTATATATTGCGTTGTCTGTGTGCATACACAGATACATATATACAATACTGTAGCCTTAATCATGTTTTTGTGACAAAGTCGTTTGCAATTTCCATTTCTTTATCTCACAATGTACTTCCTATATCCATCAACATTATTCCTTAGTTCAAACGAGAAACGAGGCTTATGAATGTGCTGCAATTTGTGTCGTCTCAGTGTTGGAAGGCACTCTTCCACAAAAACGCCGATTCGTTGGAGCGAAGTATTGACCATGCGGATGAATATATGATTGTCGATTATACACCCATCACGTCCACTTATATTCGCGTGGGATCGGATATGGGCAGTTTGAGTGTCGATGCCTACATATCTGGAATCATTGCTGGAATCTTAGCAGGTGCGGGTTTTCCAGCCCGTGTGACTGCCCATTCCGTGGCATTAGAAGAGGTGGAAAAGGTAGATCAAAATCAACGGGAGCAGGCAGCATTTTTTGGTGGCCGTGGCGCCAATCTTCGAGATGGTGCCAGTGTGCGAGGGGCCGTGACCGATGCCGTTGGTAGTGCGGTTATGGGTATGGGCAGTGAGCGTGGAGGACCTGCTGGGAATACACAGTCGATTGCAGCAGCAGCTGCGGCTGTGCCGCTCCCCCCGATTCCAGCCCGAACGGAAAAAGCAGTCTTTCTGGTGAAATTCAGCCCAGAAGTATTGACCCGTGATTCAGCCATGGATAGGTAATATTATTATCTCTGTTCCATGCAACTAAAGCGGGGCGCCTAAACGACAATCATTATGTTCACTTATTTAATGTTGCTGACGAAATTTGTCTCGAGAATATGGGTCAGCTGCCTGTGATGCCGTAAAACAAATTAGAACTTGAATATGACTCCAATGTGCATGGTCTACAATGGGTTTGATGGATTTTGGATTTTGATTTGCGATGTCACCCAATATTAATCGCTGTATTAGTTTCGATGCTCTCTCTATTAAGCCCTGCAGCAAAGTGTCTTTGTCGTGACTTCATCATTCTCGTCATTGGTGAAATAAATAGTTTGACACACTCTTCGAAGATCTTTGAAAGTACAGTAAGGATAGGTAGCAACAAGCGTGGAAAGTAGAACATGTCTGTCTTTCCAAGTAAAAAAAAGTAGAAGGTTTAAGAACAGCAGTGCATGTCTGCTCTTGAGTAGGAACATGCTAGTAGAGCAGCGAAGCATAGAATATCTCCCTTCTGTATATTCGAAATAAAAGATAGAAGATCAAAGGAAAGAGTTTATATGTTATTATACAATGACCAGAACATCGAGCCATAAAGAGTATGATATAGATCATAACGCTGTGAATTTTCTATTTGAATGCATCAGGAAAGCAGGACATCCACCATTCCGCATAACACACATCCGCGTCATCAAACTTTGCAGAATTCATAGACTTGCTACGAGGTACCCGGGGTGGGGTAGCATTTTTGTGATGGACTGTGCGTCTGGAACTACTACCACTGTGTCGGGTGTTGTTGGTGGACAAGGAGCTTGATTTTGAAAGCCGCTTTCCATTGGACGATGTGGCTGATGATGGTGATTGTTTAGAAGAATCCTTGCTTCTATTTTTCTTTTCCTTCTTTCTCTTTTTGATACTGTCGGTTGGATCGGCCGGAGCAAACATGATATTTTGATTATCAAAGTCTTCACCTCCAGCGGGATCATTGTTGTTGTTGGTGTTGTACATACCACCATCGTTTGCCAAACTGTCACTCGGTTGACTTTTGCGTTGACATTTTGGTGAAGCAAACAGTTGCATTACGGACAAGGATCATTAGATGAAAGCAGGTATCTTCGAACAAAGCCAACACGCATTCAACTTACCCAGTTATTGTGGACACCAAGTCAGCGCCATGCAAAAAGTTGGATTCGCCATCGGTACTATATTGCAATGACGATGCAACCGAGGCTTGTGACGATCGTTGTTTATAAGGTTGTTGGTTTTGTGATTGTTGTAGATGCATATGATATTCAGCGGGTGTCATTCCTCTGTCTTTCATAAGAGGACCAAGATCTTGGGGATCTTGCATGTCAAGAACCTTCATGATATCTGCAAAACTGCTGTCCGTAGATTCGCCAGCGCTGTTGGTGGAAGACGCCGCAGAATACGTTAAGGATCCTCCACCATCTGTGGGGTCTCCATCCTCCGTGCTGCTGGTCTTTTGGTGTCTCCGATGCTTTCGAGTGTTGGCGTTGGCAGCCGCTGTCGCCGCTTTCATGTCATACTCGGGTTGATCAAATGTATATTTTGTCGTTTGATGCATGGAGCCCATGGCGTTGTGAGTTGACGGCGTCATATTTCTTCGAATGGCTGTGGTCATCTGGAGCTTGACTGAGAGGCTGGCGGATTATTGTGGTATGATTACTGCGTGTCACAAGAGAGACAGGATACAGGGAAACGTGAATGCTATGAAAAAGGTAGTCAAGTGATCGTCATTGTTTGCTGTTGTCGGGAACAACCAACAGAAAGATTGCAAGAAAAAATGCCAGCCATTACGTACATGTTTTCCAATTTACAGCATCTAGAGGCTCCAATTATAAGTTGTTGGATCAAAATATTGACTCACTTCTTTTGGAGGATGCTTCGCGGCTTCACAATTGTGAGCGGTTGGCAGTCGAGAGCTGGAGAGTGAATGATGCCCAATTGAAAGTAAACGAACACGATCGATTGCTTCCTTCAACTACGATTCGTTTCTTCTCTTAAAGAATCAATCAACTTTTGATGCGTTAGATAGAATGGATTCTAGAGCATCTGCTATCTATTGGAAGCTTAGAGCTATCAACTCTTTGTGGAACAAAGACAGTACAAGACTAGTGTGGTAATCGTAGTGTACATCTGTCTCTTATACACATCTCCGAGCCCACGAGACTAAGGCGAATCTCGTATGCCGTCTTCTGCTTGAAA
>ENA-ORBV01010158-ORBV01010158.1-microbial-mat-metagenome-genome-assembly--contig:-NODE-10158-length-15169-cov-4.409223_pt1 | contig 15169 bp, 14 predicted proteins | sample MGYA00237777_ERZ505514 | MGnify/ENA primary metagenome ERZ505514 (study PRJEB26160, sample SAMN06269048) | microbial mat metagenome | isolation source: Oligotrophic lake microbial mat | place... | reverse complement strand
CCTCCAGATCGCCATTGATGCAATCCGTAGCGCGGCTCATCCGCACCGCTTTCTCTCGGTCACCAAACAGGGGCTGGCGGCGATCGTCGCCACCCGCGGCAACCCCGACACCCATGTCATCCTGCGCGGTGCGGCCAGCGGCCCGAACTACGATCCCGCCAGTGTTGCTAAGGCCTGCACGGCGTTGCAGGCCGCCGGCCTGCCACAACGCGTGATGATCGACTGTAGCCATGGCAACAGTGCCAAGGACCCCCGCAAACAGGCGATTGCCGCCGAGTCCATCGCCACCCAGATGGCAGCTGGCAATCGCGGCATCGTTGGCGTCATGATCGAGAGCCACCTGATCGGCGGACGGCAGAATTGCGTGCCGGGTCAGCAACTGACCTACGGCCAGTCGATCACCGACGCGTGTGCCTCGTGGGAAGAGACCGTGCCGATGCTCCGCCGTCTGGCTGACGGCGTACGCGCGAGACGCGGGTGATGGGTATGTCCCCCGCCGTTTTTGCTGCCCGGGTCGAACGGCTCGAAGCCCTTGAACGGGCCAGTCCTTCAGCCTACCGGGCTTATGCCATCGGCTGGGCGTTGTTTGGATACGGTGCCATCGGCGTGACTGCGCTGCTGTCGCTCGCGGTGCTGGCCATCCTGGTCACCATCGCGGTGGTGAAGCCGAATGCCGCAACCGTGAAGCTCGCGCTATTTGTCGGACTGCCGGCCGGCTGGTTGGTATGGAACGTGATCAAGGCCCTGCACGTCCGCTTCGACGCTCCGGATGGCCTGCGACTCAGCCGTAGTGACGCGCCCGAATTGTGGAACGAGATTGACCGGGTCCGCGAAGCTGTCGGGGCGCCAGCCCTACATGGCATCATCCTCACCGGCCAGTTGAATGCGGCGATGGCGCAGACGCCACGCGTCGGTGCCCTGGGCTGGTATCGTAACGACCTGATCCTCGGCCTGCCATTGCTCCGTTCGCTCGGCGAAGACGAGGCCCGCGCCGTGGTCGCGCACGAATTCGGCCATCTGGCCGGACTGCACGGCCGTCTGAGTGCCTGGATTTATCGTATACGTCTAGCCTGGGCGCGCATGCATGCGCAAAGCGAACAGCGCTCAGACGGCCCGAAGCTGCTGCGCTGGTTCCTGGCTTGGTACGCACCCCGACTGGCGGCAGCGACCTTCGTCCTCGCCCGCGGCCATGAACGCGCTGCTGATCGTGCCGCTGTCGCCGTGACAGGCCCCGATGCACTGGCCCGCGCCCTTGCTCGGATCGAGGTGCTGGCTCGCGCCGCCGACCAGTCCTTTTGGCGCAACCTCGACCGCAGCGCCCTGCGTCAGCAGCCCCTGCCCGTCTCGTGCCTGTCCCCAATGCAGGCCGTCCTGGATGCACCTCCGGAAGCGCGCCGCTGGCTGCGCGAGGCGTTGACCGTGCGCACCGGTTACACCGATACCCATCCATGTCTGGACGAACGTCTGCGCGACAGCAACGCCGGAATCGCCGGTCCGTTGCGTGGCGCCAATCTGCCGCCCCGTCCAGGACGCAGCGCCGCCCGCGCTTGGCTGGCCCAGCAGGAAAGCAAGCTCGCCACTAGCCTGGATGCCGCCTGGCGCGAAGCGGTTGCTCCACGCTGGCAATCACGCGTGGCCGACGGTGCCCAGATGATGCAGCAGCGCGACCGGCTGCTGTCAGTCGCCCAGCCGACCGTGCAGCAGCGTTGGGAATTGGCCCAGGTCATTCAACAACTGGACGGTGACGCGGCCGCCCAGCCCCAGTTGGAACAGATCATTGCCGCCGACCGTACGCATGCCGCTGCGGCCTATCAGCTCGGGCGCATCTTGCTGGATGCCGAAGATGCGCGCGGCGAGATTCTGCTGCGGCATACCATGCGGATTGATCCGGCGGCCCGCATCCCGGTCGCCGTGGTGATGTCTGCCTGGCACGAGCGCCACGGTCGACAGGCCGAGGCCCTGGACTGGGAAGTCCAGGCCTACGATCGTTCGCAAGAGGAACAGGCCGCGCGCACGGAACGTGCCGCGATGCCCGATCGCCGTCGGCTGCGAGAGCCCAAGCTGGACCTCGCCGAGCTAGCCAACCTGCGCAGTGCTGTTGAAAGCGAAAACGACGTTGGCGAAGCCCACGTCGTTGCCGTCGAGGCCAAGCACCTCAGTGAACGTCGTTGGCTGGTGGTCGCCATCCGCACGCGCGTGCCGTGGTGGAAGCCGCGCGGCGAGGAGACTGATACTCGGCTAGCTCAAGCGATCTCCAGTCGCATCGGCGTGGACGGCGATGTCACCGTCGTGGTGCGCAGTGGGAAGACTGCGGGTATCGCCAAGGCCGTGGCCAAGCGGGCCGGCGAGCCGTTCTACCGGCGGAACTGACCGGGCGTGTCGCCGAAGTGGCGGCGGAACATGCGACATAGTCGAGAAGCCGAGCCAAGTCCGCACGCCTTGGCGACCTCGTCGAGCGGTAGGTCGCTGCTGCGCAGGCGACGGCGCGCCTCATCAAGACGTACGCCGGCGACGTAGGCAGCCGGCGTGAAACCGGTGGTGACGCGGAAACGATTGGCGAAATGGACGCGATGCCAACCGAGTTTCGCTGCGATGCCTTCGGTACCCAGATCGTGCGACAAGTCGGCGAGAACGATGGTGCGCACGCGCTCCAGCAGGTCGTGCTTGGGTTCCGGCGGACGGGCTAGGCGGTCGGCCTGCCGATCGAGTTCATGGACGAAGTCCCACCCGGCCGCCTCGACTGCGACGTCGTCGAGGAAGCTGTCGCGAAAGAGCCCTTCGACCAGTTCCACATGCCGTGCGGCCAGTGCTGATCCGGCCGTGCACGCAAACGTGGCGCCATGCTGACTGACGTGCAGGCGGAAACGCTCCAGCAATTGACGATGCTCGACCGCGAACCAAGCGAAGGTCCACGGTGCTCCGGCCGGCAGCCAATAGCGATGGGTCGACGGTACAATGGCGATGAAACCATGGCCGACGGCGACCGTCCGCTCGCCACGCGCATCCGCGTAGCGGCCTTCGCCAGCGAGGGTGACCTGGATGATCGCGTGTTCGCCACCAGTCGGGCACTTGGTGTCCCAACTGCGGTTCTGCCCGTCCCAACTGTAGCGTCGTGGATCCTCCTGCCGTTCGACTCCGGCTGAAATCGCCATCGGCACGGGCAGTACGCTCGGGCGCCTGCGATAGGCCGTGTCGCCGAGGAATTGCTGGAGTCGGGCGAGCGGCAAGGCCATGGGATCTCCACACTATTCGGCTACAAAACGTCAATCAAGGATGCTTATTGGTCATACCACCAGTATACATCCCGATATGGTACGATACGGAACAGCATTCCGTCGGCCCATCCGTCTTCCTGGCAGCCTTCCTGGCAGCCTTCCTGGCACCCTTCCTGGAGTATTTCATGCCTCTCGTCACCCCGCCCCTTGAAATCTGGTTCGTCGTCGGCAGCCAGCACCTCTACGGCAAGACCGCGCTCGACCAGGTGGCGGAGAACGCCAAGCAGATGGTCGACGGTTTGAACGCCTCGGGCAAGCTGCCGGTCAAGCTGATCATGAAGCCGTTGATGACCACCAGCGATGACATCCGCGCGCTGTGCCTGGCTGCCAATGGCGACGCAACGTGTGGCGGTCTGGTGCTGTGGATGCACACCTTCTCGCCGGCCAAGATGTGGATCGGTGGACTGACTCAGCTGCGCAAACCGTTCGTCCACTTCCACACCCAGTTCAATCGCGACCTGCCCTGGGGCACGATCGACATGGACTTCATGAATCTCAATCAGGCGGCGCACGGTGACCGCGAGGGCGGGTTCATGCACACGCGCATGCGCCTCGACCGCAAGGTCGTGGTCGGCCACTGGCAGGATGCCGAAGCTGTCGACCGCCTCGCCGCCTGGATGCGTGCAGCGCGCGGCTGGGCAGCCCTGCAAGGCGCCAAATTCGTCCGCTTCGCTGACAACATGCGCAATGTCGCGGTCACCGATGGCGACAAGGTCGCAGCCGAGATCCGTCTGGGCTACAGCGTGCTGGCGCACGGGGTCGGCGAATTGGCCGGGGCGATGGCCTCGATCTCCGACGCCGAGATCGACAAGCTGTGCGCCGAGTACGAGGCGACCTACACAATGTCCGCCGACTTGCGTAAGGGCGGCGCCCGTCACAGCAACGTTCGCGAACAGGCGCGCGCCGAACTTGGCCTGCGCGGCTTCCTGGTTGCCGGCGGATTTACTGGTTACACTGACAACTTCGAAGATCTGACTGGCCTCAAGCAGCTGCCAGGCCTGGCCACCCAACGGCTGATGGCCGAGGGCTATGGCTTCGGCGCTGAAGGCGACTGGAAGACCTGCGCTCTGCTGCGCGCGATGAAAGTGATGAGCGCCGGCCTAACGGGCGGCACCTCTTTCATGGAGGACTACACCTACCATCTCGACCCGAAGAACCCGCTGGTGCTCGGCGCGCACATGCTTGAGGTCTGCCCATCGATCGCGGCCGGCAAGCCCAGCCTGGAAGTCCACCCACTTGGCATCGGTGGCAAGGACGACCCCGCCCGACTGGTCTTCTCGACCGCCACCGGTCCCGCCCTCAACGCCAGCATGATGGATCTCGGCAACCGCTTCCGCCTGCTGGTCAACGAGGTCGAGGTGGTCAACCCGCCGGCCGATCTGCCCAAGCTGCCGGTCGCCCGCGCCGTATGGTCGCCCAAGCCCGACTTCAAGACCGCCTGTGCTGGCTGGATCTATGCTGGTGGGGCCCACCACACCGCCTTCAGCCAGGCGGTCACCACCGAAATGCTGCGCGACTTCGCGACCATCGCCGGCATCGAACTGGTCACCATCGATGCCAACACCCGCATCGAGCAGCTGCGCCAGGACCTGCGCATGGGCGAAGTCTACTGGGCCCTCTCGCAAGGCTTCGGCAAAGTCTAGGCAGCGGAGTCCCCACGTCCCCGGAGTGCGGGCCGCTGGCCGTCCCCCCGGCCGGCCGGTCCGGCCGCGCTCTGTGTCTACCCAGTCCGCATCATCGTCAGCAGCCACCGTGACGGCTTCACCGCCCGCACCCCGTGCGGCAGTCCGTCTGGCAGCAGCTGTACCTGTCCAGCGTTGACCTGATGCACCGTCGCATCAACAGTCACCGCCAATTCCCCATCCAGAACCTGGACGAGAGCCGGAAAGCGCACGGTGTGCGCGCTGATCGCCTGACCGGCATCCATCGCGAACAGCACAACCTTGCAGCCGTTGGCTTCATGCAGCGGTCGCGACACGTTCGCTCCCGGAACGATCGGGGCTGCGGCAAAGAGGTCGAGAGGGGCAGTAGCATCCATGGGTGGGCTCCAGGCGGCAGTATAGGCCGCCGGGTTGGAATCGACATGATGCGGATCAATCGGCAGAAGGTTCCAGGATTCCAAAACGATAAACCCCGGCACGATGGCCGGGGTGTATCGTTGGTGCCCAAGACAGGAATTGAACCTGCGACCTTCGCATTACGAATGCGCTGCTCTACCGCTGAGCTACTCGGGCTTGAAGGCGGGCGGCAGGATCGCGGTCTTTGCGTCGGCTTCAAGTGCAAGCTCGCGGGCCCGCGCGTAGCCCGGATCTTCGGCCAAGGCGGCGCGCAGGTCGGCGTCGGCCTCGGTTGACCGGCCCAAGGCGCGCAGCAGCTCAGCCCGGCGGCATCGTAGCCGACCCCGACGGTGAGGAGGACTACTGGCGATGGCCTTGGCAAAGAGACTCAGGGCTTCGTCGTGGTCGTGGTCACGCCAGGCCCATTCAGCGGCGGTCGACAAGCAGGATGCGGGATGTACCGCCTCTGGCGCGATGCTGATGAGCAAGGCTCGTGCCTCGCGGTGACGGCGGGCGGCATGCAGAGCCTGAGCCAACAGGCTGCGTGCTTCCCAGAAGGGGGTGTCGACGACACAGGCCGATTGCAGGGCTTCGACGGCTTCTGCGGCCCGACCGGCCGCCAGTAGGGCTTTGCCACGCAACAATCCGGACACGGCTGGTGATGGTGCGACGAGATCGCACAGATCCAGCACAGCGGCCGTGGCCTGCACCCGCAGTAGGTCGGCGGCGAGCGGCAGCAGCACGGCCACCGGATCGCTGCACGAGTCGATGGTTGTCCGCGCCAGCGCGACGGCTTGGTCGAGCGCACCCTCGGCCAGCAGGGTGCGGATGCGTTCGATGACGCTCCATGGGTATGCACTGCCAAGGCGTCGCTGCGCAGGCGGCATGAGGGCGAGCAGTTCGGTATGAACGGCCAAGGCTTCGTCGAGCCGAGGTGATGTGCCGGCCTGCTCGCCGTCGTGATGCAGTTCCTTGGGATCGTAATGCGCGGCCATCGCTGCGATCTGCAGGCCATCGGCAAGTCCGACGGTCAACGACGACATGCGCTCCAGGAATGCCATAGGCTCAGCGTCGAGATCGATCAGCGGTACTCTGCCGGTCCGGGCCAGCTCCAACAGAACCCGACAGTGGGCGAGCCATAAGGACAATCCGTCATCCAAGGGCATTCGACGCCACGCCGACATGCTGCGAGCGGCTGCGAGCGGATGGCGCACCGTGCCGATGAGGCGGTGTGGCGGTGCCGCATCAGACCAGAACGACCAGCAGAGGAGCATGCGTGGATCCTTCAGCAGTGTCGGGGCGCCATCCACCGGCTGCATCAGTCGATCGCGTTCTGTTTCGGCTTCGGCGTCCCAGCGGACGGACGATGGGGCCTGCATCCACGAACCACCAGAAAGCGACAGCACGCGGTCTGACAGGCGGACGGCCGCGGCGGCTTCGAAGTGGCCCTTGGCGTTGTCCCAGTTACGCACCATCGGCCCGGGAACACGAGCACCGGCCGCAGCCAGCATACCGGCGACACAGCTGGTTCCGGTACGCGGCGCTCCAAGGACAAGAATGGCGGGAATCACCAATGAATCCGGCCCACCCATCGGCAACTCAGTGCAGCCTCATGCCTGGTTCAGCGGCGTTGTCCGGGGACAACAGGAAGGCATTCGGTGACTCGCCTGCCGCGATGACCATGCCTTCGCTCAGCCCGAAGCTCATCTGACGCGGAGCCAGGTTGGCGACCACCACGATCTTGCGGCCGACCAACGGTGCGACATCGGGGAATGCCGCCTTGATTCCGGCGAAGATAGTGCGCTCGCCCAAGCTGCCCAGCGAGACGCGTAATTTGACGATCTTCTTCGCTTTCGGCACGTCTTCGGCGGCGAGCACCAGGGCGACGCGCAGGTCGACCTTAGCGAAGTCGTCGAAGGCGATGGTGCCGGCGAGCGCTTCGGCGGGGGCGGCGGACACTACCGGGGCCGGGGCCTTGTCGGCAATCGTGCTGGCGGCGATCATCGCTTGCAGTTTCTCGGGATCGACCCTGCCCATGAGGTTCTGGTAGGCGGCGATGGCGTTGCCGGTGACCGGCCGCTGCGCGTCGCTCCACGCGGTGATCGGCGCGCCGAGCAGCCGACCCGCCTCGGCCGCGACCTGCGGCAGCACTGGCGCCAAGTAGACGCAGATCTGGCGGAACAGGTTCAGCGCCACGGTGCAGGCACGGGCTAGTTCGTCGGCCTTTGCCGGATCCTTCTTTAGCGCCCACGGCTCGGTGCGGGCGACGTACTCGTTGGCGCGGTCGGCGGCGGCCATGACCAGGCGCATCGCTGCGGCAGTGTCGAGGCGCTCGTAGGCTTCGGCGATGGCGCCGGCATCGGCCGCGGCTCGGACGAACAGTCCACCGTCATCGGGATAGCTATCGGTCAGCCGCGGCACAAAGCGCGCTGTGCGGCTGGCGAGGTTGACTACCTTACCGACCAGATCGGAATCGACCTTCTCTTTGAACTCGGTCAGGTTCATGTCGAGGTCTTCGGCAGTCCCGTTCAGCTTGGCGGCGTAATAGTAGCGCAGCCACGGCGCCTCGAGGTGATCAAGGTAGGTGCGGGCGCGGACGAAGGTGCCCTTCGACTTGGACATCTTCTCGCCGTTGACGGTGAGGAAGCCGTGAATGTGCACCTTGGTCGGCAGGTTCCAGCCAACTGCATGCAAGTTGGCCGGCCAGAACAGGGTGTGGAAGTAGGCGATGTCCTTGCCGATGACGTGGTGGATCTCGGCCTTCCCGCCCTGCCACCACGAGGTCCAGTCCTGACCAGTCGCGGCGCACCAGTCGCGCGTCGACGCGACGTAGCCGACCGGCGCGTCGAGCCAGACGTAAAAGAAGTGGCCTGGGGCGTCGGGAATCTCGAAACCGAAGTAGGGGGCCGGACGCGACACGTCCCAATCGCGCAGCGGTTCGCCTTCGCGCAGGAAGGTGTTCTTCACCCACTTCGCCATGTCGGGGTGCAGGTGGCCGGTCTCACCGACCCACTGTTCGAGGAAGGCGCGGAAGTGCTCCAGCTGGACGAAGTGGTGCGTGGCCGAACGCAGCTCTGGCTTGGCGCCAGACAGCGTGCTGACCGCATCCTTCAGTTCGGTCGGCGAGAAGGTCGAGCTGCACTTGTCGCAGGAGTCGCCGTATTGGTCGAGTGCACCGCACTTCGGGCAGGTACCCTTGACGAAGCGGTCGGCGAGAAAGGTGCCCGCCTTGGGATCGTACAGCTGGGTGACATCGCGACTGACGACGTGGCCGCCGGCACGCAGGGCCGCCCAGATGGCGTGCACGCTCTCGCGGTTGCTGGCGCTATCGGTCGAGCCGTAGTGATCGAAGCGGATACCAAAGTCGGCGAAGTCCTGCTGGTGGGCTGCTGCCATTTCACTGATGATCGTGCTCTCTGGAACACCGCGGTTGCGCGCCGCGATCATCGTTGCTGTGCCATGCACGTCGTCAGCGCAGATGTAGGCAACCTCGTGGCCCTGCATGCGCAGAAAGCGGACGAAAATATCCGTCTGCAGGTACTCGACCATGTGGCCGATATGGATGTGTCCATTGACGTAGGGCAGGGCGGACGTGACGAGGATGCGGCGGGTCATGCAGTGTCCAAAGCGACCCATGCTGGGGTCGCGGGGCCGCCTTGTACCCCTGCCAGGGGGGAGGGCAACCTGGCACGCCGTTCGCCTGCAGGTCCCAAAGCGGTGCCAGACCGTCGCATTCCGCGACGCCACCGTTGCGGTGCGCCATGGCAGAGAACGAAAACGGGGCAGAAAAGACCGAGATGCCGACGCCGCGCCGCCTTGAGCAGGCGCGCGAAGATGGCCAGGTCGCGTATTCCCAGGAGACCAGTACATCGCTGGCCCTGCTGGCCGGTTTCTCGTTGCTGCTGGTGCTCGCGCCATGGATCTGGCGTTCCAGCGCCGACGCCCTGCGTTGGGCTTTGGGCCCTGGACTGACGAGTGACATCCAGAGCGCGACGTTCGTCCAGGTAGTGGCGCAGGGCCATATGTCGTTGCTCATGATCACCGGTATCTTCGCAGTCGCCATGATGCTGGTGGCAGGCGTCATCGGTTTCGCTCAGGTCGGTTTCCATCCGACCCTCAAGCCGCTTTTGCCAAAGTTATCCAAAATCAATCCGATGACTGGATTGAGCCGGCTGTTCGGATTGCGCGGTCTCATTCGCTTTGCCCTCAGTGTGCTCAAGTTGACCTTGCTGATTGCGATAGCCTGGGTCGTCATTTCGGCCCGGATGCCTTTGGAGATCCCGATCACCGGCTCGCTTGCCAGTCGGCTGGCTGACGATGCCGGGGCTATGTGGCGTCTGGGTATGATCCTCGCTGCGTCACTGCTGATCGTCGGTGTCGCCGACCTCATCTACCAGCGCTGGCAGCACAATCACGACAACATGATGACCAAGCAGGAGCTCAAGGATGAGTTCAAGCAGATGGAAGGGAACCCCGAGGTGAAGGGCCGCATGCGCCAAATTGCCCGTCAGATGGCGCAGCGTCGCATGATGCAGGAGGTCCCCAAGGCCGACGTTATCATCACCAACCCGACCCACGTGGCCGTCGCGCTGAAGTACGACCGCGAGCACATGGCCTCCCCCGTCGTCCTGGCCAAGGGTTACGACGAAGTCGCCCAGCGCATCAAAGCCATCGCCGCCGAACACAACATCCCGATGGTCGAGAACATCGAACTTGCCCGCGCCCTGGCCAAGGAGGTCGAGATCGGGCATCCGATCAAGGCGAAGTGGTTCAAGCCGGTGGCGGAGATATTGGCGGCGGTGTATCGGCTCAGGAAGGGAGCTGCGTAGGGATTTGTTGTGACCTACGAGATATCAGTTTGGTGAGCGAACCTATTGGCCAATAGATCGCCCGATGCGCAGACCAATCCCCACAGCCAATGCTTCTTTCCGGTTCATCACTGGTGCAATCTCCGCATCGCCGAGGACTACCTCGAACTGGCGGCCTACCGGCTCGACGGAACGGTCATCGAACGCACGCAATGGATGAACTCACGACCTCATGACATCCTCGGACTCGGAGGGATCGCAGTAGCATCAAGGCGGTAACACATGCAGCGCACGCAAATAATAGTTTATGTACGGGTCATTCACAGGGCGATGTCACCGCGTGTGGTGCGATGACCAGTTGACCTGAAATTCTGACCGCCCCCATGGCGGTGATTGACAAACGAGACACGTAGCGCAGCAGCACAATGTCCGCTGTCCATTTTCGTATGGGGCTGCGATTGCCAATTTATTAGGCAAGTAACACGGATTCGCGGCATCCAGCCGAACGGCTGACGCTGCGGGTCTGAACGAAAGCGAGCTGTCAGGCCACGCGACGGAAGAACTTGAACAGACCGTTCAGCGATTCGTCGCAGACGATCTTGCCGGTTCCCACCTTCCACGGCCCGACGGGCACATTGCCGATGCCCTAATGTGGGCGCTCGATGTTGTGGTGACGGATATACGCTTCCACGTAATGCCGGAGATGCGCTTCCGACAGGAAGACGACATGGTCGAGACACTCGACTTCTGCCGATTTGTTCCAGCGCTCGATGCAGGCGTTCATATCGGGCGCCCGGATGCTGGTCTCGACCAAACGCTTGCCGAGGACCGCCGCGGTCCGCTGGCCGTACTTGTTGCCATTGTCGAGGATCCAGTGCCTACGTACTGCCAGCGGTTCTCCATCCATGGTGGCGCAGCGCATTGGCGACCCATGCGTCGGTGGTGGTGATGCCGAGGAGATGGACGCGGCGGGTGTCATGTTCAATGCCAACGAAGACGACGGCCTTGCCAAACAGCCCGATGGGGATCTGAATGAAATTGGCGCCGACGATCCATTCGGCATGCCGATTCCAGAACTGTGCCCAGGTGGATCCCGTGCGATTGTTGGCGTTGCCAGGCGGTCGGTTGTTGGGGTTTAGCACGCGCCGCACTGTGGACTCGACGACGGGCAGACCGCACTTGCCCATCTCCCCGACGATGCGGGATAACCCGGTTAGGCCTGGGTCGTAGAACCGCAGAATGGCAGCGACTTTCTCTTGTCTGATCCATGGACGCTTGGGCTTCGCAGGCTGGTTCTTTCCATTGCCATTGCCATTGCCATTGCCATTGGCCATGCGCTGCTGGCAGCGCTTGAGCCAGCGGAGCAAGCTCTCTGGCGAAACAATCCAACGGATGAGGTCGCGCAGCGGCCCGCAGAGTTGAGTGGCGAGCTTGGCCTTACGCAGGCGTTCGGTGAGCGACATCTGCAATCGTTTGCCAACCAACTGCTTCTTGGCAGCCTGGAGCTCCAGGTCGACAGACTGCACAAAGGCGTCGACAGGAATGCCCATCGCTGTCCCCAACACCATCCACAGGCTGACCCGGATGCGCATGGGCAGGGAGAGGACGTGCGGCGGAATTGGCGTTGTGGGATCTGGCGCTGGCATCGGGCAACTGGCGGCAGTGACAGAACACCAAGGACGGGGTTGCGCAGAGCAGGTCGCAAACCAGCTTGCCCGACCCTAAGCGTTCATCCGCTTGAACTAGCACCTACGACAATGCCATATGCGATGGTAGGTTGTCTTCGTCTGGCGTGCCCACCCACGGGCAGCCACGGGCAGCCACGGGCAGCCTGCCACCTACCTACGATAGATGATCTTAGGTCCATGGCGGCGCCGACATCCGCCACGTCCAGGCGTTCCTGGGCCACGGTGACCTCAACACCACCAAGGTGTATCTGCGCATGGTGCCGGGCCGGCTCAAGGCGGACTACGAGCAGGCCATGCCCGAGATTGCGGTGGGGGTGAAGCTGCCGCCGCCTGATGGTGGTTCCCCGCCCGGGACGACCCCGTAAACTGACCACCATGTGCCTGATCACCATCGACGTGCCGGAGACTGCCCTGGCTGATCTGTGCCAGGATCCCGACGCCCGCGTCCGCGAGGTGCGGGTCGCTGCGGCCATCGGCCTCTACGCTACCGGTCGGTTGTCACTGGCTGAGGCGACCGAGGTTTCGGACCTTGGTCGCGTGGCCTTCGCTGATCGCCTGCGCGACGCCCATGTGCCGGTCCATCGCATGACCGTCGCCGACTTCTCCTTGGAGTTCGCTGGTGCCTGAGGTGGTCGTCGCGGACACGACGCCGCTCATCTACTTGCACCGTGTTGGCCTCCTCGACCTGCTGCCACGCTTGTATGAGCGGGTCGTTGTGCCTCCCATGGTCGCCCAGGAGATCGCGCGCGGCCTGAACCTCGGCGCGACTGGTCCACACCTCGACCGGCTTGCTTGGATGACCATCCGCGCCCCGGCCAGCCTCATTCCAGCGAGTCCCGGCATCCATGCCGGCGAGCGCGAGGCCATCTCCCTCGCTATCGAGACGGGATGGCGCGTCCTCATCGACGATCAACCGGCGCGACGCTACCTCCATCGCCTCGGCCACCCCTTCACCGGCACGCTGGGCGTGCTGCTGGCAGCGAAGCGGTCGGGCTTCATCCCGCAGGTAGCGCCCATTGCTGTCGCCTTGGAGCAGGAGGGGTACTGGATCGACAGGGAAGCGCTCCAGAAGGCGCTGGCAATGGTGGATGAGTTCCTGCCCGTGCAGCCCTGACGTTCGGTCACCATCGCCCCTAGCGTCCTGATCTGTCGCCCTATGGCGACCACACCATCGAGCCCGCCGCCTTGTCCGAGGTCCGACCCCTCTACGTCGAGGCTCTGCGCAGACGAAACCGCGAGGGGTCCCTCTACGCCGACAACGTCAAGGAGGTGATCTCTCGATGGGCACGGCACTTTCGCTGGGAGTTCACCACCGACATCGACCAAGCCGCCCTTGATGGCGTCGTCGACGCCTATGGTAAGCACCGCAGCACGGAAGACGGTCATCGCCATCAAGACCTTCCTGCGCTGGGTGCGCCGCCAGCGCATCGCCATCGACTCTGAGGTGCTCGACTACAAGGCGCCGAAGCACACGCCGGCCGAGTCGGTAGTCTGGACCGAGGACGAGGTCGCGCTGCTGTTCAAGGAGTGCAGCCGGCCGAATCATGCGGAAGTCCTCGCCTCCGGCATCGGCACCGGCCGGGGGTCGCCGGAGACCATGGCGCGAGCGGTGGCGAGCCGCGAGTGGAAGATCCGTCAAACGCTGCTCCCGTTGCTCCACCTCATGGTCTGCTACAGGCCGCGTCCGGTGGAGATCAGCCGCCTGCGGGTTGTGGACTGGAACAACCGAACGTCGACGCTGCACTTGCCGGGGTCGATCACCAAGAATGGCTACCCTCGGTCCTTCGTGCTCGACGCCGGGATGGCTCGATGGCTTGATGCCGCCGCCAGCACACGGGACGCCTGGGACCCCGCCCTCGACGCCGTCCACACTCGGTGGGCTGGCGGCGAGTCCTTGTTCCGAAACCGCTTCGGCGAGGGCTGGAGGCACGACAGCGTGAAGCAAGCCATCGCAATCCAGATCAAGAACGCCGGCATCCGCGGCTCGCCCTACTCGCTACGCCACACCGCTTGCACGCGGCTGTGCCGGCTGGCCAAAGGTGACCTTGCCGTGGTCCAGTCGATCTCTGGGCACCGCACCCTGTCGGAGTTGCAGAAGTACCTGCACATCACCGCGGATCGTCAGCGGCTCATTGCCGACGCCTATGCCTGCGGCAGCTGGCTGCGACGCCTCCTGCCAGCCCGATCATCGCTGCGGTTGACGGGGCTACGCAGTCCGTGGTGCGGGCCCGAGGGGCCTAGGCTGACCCCCGAGTGTGGTATTGTGTCATAGAAATGGGCTCCCGCCCAGAAAAGACGAACCCCGCAAAGCCTTGGCTTTGCGGGGTTTATCTTGGCGCGCAGGGAAGGACCCGAACCTTCAACCCTCAGATCCGTAGCCGATCTTTTCAAGCTCAGCCGCCTGACGAATCTGGCACTTACTGCTATGACACAGGCATCAGCGGGCACTGGCGGGAACTAGAAGACACAAGGACTTGCGAGGCTGGTGCCCGCCAGTGCCCGCTGGGTGTGGCATTGTGTCATGGCGGCGTCTACGCTAACAGATGTAAGCCAAATCGAACTATGACCCCTTTTGCCCATAGTCCTCGACCAGGCAGTGACTGGTCGGAAGCCCACCCCTTGGCGGAGCACCTGGTGGCGGTCGCCGATATTGCCAGGCAGGCAGCACAGCCTTTCGACGCCGGCGACCTCGCCTGGCTTGCCGGCCTCTGGCATGACCTGGGTAAGTATCGTCCAGCATTCCAGCAGTATATCCGTGGCGTGCAGGGGCTGGAGAAGTCGCACAAGTTGGCTGGTTCGGTATTGGCATCCAAGACCAAGTCCGGCGTTGGAGAAATGATCACGCTGGCGATCGCCGGGCATCACAGCGGCCTGCCCCGGGTCTCTGGTGAACACCCTTCGCTGGACACGCAGCGCTGTAGGTCGTGAATTCGGTGTACCGGCTGAGGAAGAGCAGAGTAACCGTCTGCGGCAAGATGAACGCTTGGTCGATCCTGCTTGCCGAGACGATCCACAACTCCTGGTGCTACGTTACGCCAATCTGGTGAAGGTCCGCTGAGCGCCGCAGAACCGGCTGGTTTCAGACCTTGCCGACCATCGACTTGGCGAAATAGCCGTAATTGTCGGCGTTGGTGGTCGCCTGGGCGATGTTGTTGGTGGCCAGGCGGCGGCACAGGTCCACGCCATAGCAGTGGTCGGCGGTCTTCAGCACCTTGTGAGTGATCTCGTGGTAGATCGTCTGGGTCGCCTCCTGCGGATCCGGATCGTCGCGGAACCAGCGTCCGAGGATGACGCGCATGCCACTGCCGGCGAGGTGTTGGTGGACGTAACCGTACACGTTC
>ENA-ORBV01010156-ORBV01010156.1-microbial-mat-metagenome-genome-assembly--contig:-NODE-10156-length-15169-cov-13.635038_pt1 | contig 15169 bp, 13 predicted proteins | sample MGYA00237777_ERZ505514 | MGnify/ENA primary metagenome ERZ505514 (study PRJEB26160, sample SAMN06269048) | microbial mat metagenome | isolation source: Oligotrophic lake microbial mat | place... | reverse complement strand
TCCCTCTCAGGGAGGGGCGGGGGGAGGGTTGGGCTATCGGCAACTTTGTGTATCGATATTTTCTTCGACTTCGATGCAGGAGCGTCGTTGCTGTTGTCGGCATCACCAAATAGATTGGTGACGCGACCCTCCCCCTGCCCCTCCCTAGGAGGGAGGGGAGTTTCAACTGCCTTCACTTTCAGCCCAACCACACCGACCACCTGCGGAATAATCTCGCCCGCTTTTTCGATGATGACGTTGTCACCCACGCGAATGTCCTTCGCGTGAATCTCATCGATATTGTGCAGGCTTGCGCGCTTGACCGTCGTGCCCGCCAGAAAGACTGGCTCCAGTTCCGCGACAGGCGTGAGCGTGCCGCCTTTGCCCACTTGCCATGTGATTGCGTTGAGTTTTGTTTCCGCCTGTTCCGGTGCGTATTTGTATGCGATGCACCAGCGCGGGCTCTTGGAGCGGAAGCCCAGTTCGTTTTGCCAGTCGAGCCGATCGACCTTCACCACCGCACCATCGGTGCCATAGGGCAGCGAGTGGCGTTTCGTATCAAGCTCCACAATCGCGGCCCAGACCGCATCAATACCCTTGCATTTTTTCGTCAGCGGATTCGTCGGCAAGCCCAGCGCACTGATCATCGCCATGAAACCCGAGTAACTCTCGCTTACATCCCGCTCGATCTCGCCTCTGCCATGCGCATAAAACGCGAGCTTATGTTTGGCGACATATTTAGGATCGAGCTTTTTCAAAATGCCTGCGGTGGAGTTGCGCGGGTTGGCGAAAAGTTCTTCGCCTTGTTTTTCGCGCAGCTTGTTGATGCGCTCGAACTCGGCGGCAGGCATGAAGATTTCGCCGCGCACTTCGAGCGTCCCAGGCACGGGAGTGCCTGGGGTGCCTGGGCTATGCGCGTGCAGTGAAAGTGGAACGGATGAAATGGTGCGGACGTTGTGGGTGATGTCATCGCCCTTGGTGCCGTCGCCGCGTGTCAGGGCGAGAGTGAGTTTGCCTTGCTCATAGCGCAGGCTCACCGCGATGCCATCGATCTTGGGTTCGAGAACGTAGTCGATATCACTGCTGTTTTCACGATCCAGATTCTTCAGCACACGCTGATGCCAGGCGCGCAGGTCGCCCTCGGCATAAGTGTTATCAATGGAGAACATTGGCCGCGCGTGAGGCACGGTGCGAAAGCCTTCGATCGGCTCACCGCCCACGCGCTGCGTCGGCGAATCATGCGTGATCAGCTCGGGGTGTGCCGCCTCGAGCGCTTCGAGTTCTTTGAGAAGCTGATCAAACTCAAGATCAGAAATCGTCGGCTTCGCCTGGGTGTAGTACAGCCGATTGTGGCGATCAATGTCGCGGCGAAGAGAGAGGATACGATCAGCAGGTGATGACATGCCCGGATTCTAACGGATCAAGATGCGATGAAACGAATCTACATACAACCGTTTAGCCGCGGAGCAAAGGCTTTGCGCCGCTCCGCGCGGAGCGTCGCCGAGCCTTTGCTCCGCGGCTAAACATAAATTCATCTCACAACTGATTCCGCGTGCGGTCCAGCGCGCTCACTGCTGCCGGCAGTTTCGTCTTGCGGCGGATGGAGTCGAATTCGTTGAGTCGGCCTTGCTGTTTGAGCTGACGCAGCAGGTCGCGCAAGGCCACATCTCGGTCACGGGCGTAGCGGTCGAAGCCGACTTCCAACTCGTGGCGGGTGTACTTGGTCATCGGATCGCTCAGGCCGGTCTGCACGATGGCCCACTCGATGAGCATGCGCGAGTCCTTGCTGTACTGATAAGTGTTCAGCGTGACATCGATGCGATCGGACAGGCTCATGAACGGATCATTGAGCGCATCGGGCAAGCGGTGCAGCTCGTGCTCCTTCTTTTCGAAGGCCGAGAGCCAGTCGCCGTTGCCGCCGCCGGTGCGCGGAGCAGAGGCGGCTGATGAAGAGGGTGAGAAACGTGGATTGGATTGGTGATTCATGGCAATGACAGCTTCCTTGCTGACCAGCGGAGCGACGGCAGTATTTAGCGTCACCCGCCCTTCGTTAGAGAACTTCACGATCAGCCGCTGCGCAGCTTTTCCATCGTGAATAATATTGACAACTGAGTCCACTATCCCGTCACCCCACATGGGACGACCGGTGTGAACGACGACATCTCCTCGCGAAAACGAACGCATCTCCGGCATATTCAAGAACCCCGCTGACATCTGTATGTGCCGAGCGTTTAAGCGTCGAGCTTTTCTCGCCCTGACCTGACAGATGCAACATCCCCGAAATATCAGTAAAGGCTGAACCCGACTTACCCAAATACCCCCGGCTTTAGCCGGGGTGACTCACCTATTCACAAGGCGATTCACTCGTATCGAAGCGCTCCCCGGCCAAGGCCGGGGCTATATGAAACGATCTCACTTCCAGCGCTTCTTCGCGAACAAGCTTGTTTTCACTCACAGTCTTGCTTACGCGATAGGTGGATGCTGGAAGCTTTGGAATCCTGATCACCGGCTGGTGAAGCCAGTCTGGAACAACCGCCCGGCTAAAAACCGTCATGCAGGTTCCCTTAAGATTCGGCTCTCTGTCTCACGTGCGGTGCCAACTTCGGCTCCGCAATGGTTGCAACAGTATAACCATATATACCATCGGCTGACAACCCCGCTAACAATAAATACGTTCCCCGCTTTGCCCCGCCGCTTGCGGCTTCGCTCCTCACCCTTGATCTTCGCGCATCCCAACGGGACGATCAAGCACCTCTTTCAGGATGAGCGCCTCGCGCCAACCTCGGCCGCCCAGCAGTGATTCCAAGCTGGCCCGGCCGACGCCGCCTTTGCGCTTGCCTGAATCTTCGGGCGACTCCACTGCGTAAACCTGATCCAGATCAAACTGCGCTTTTGACTCAGCCAGGCGATCTTCCTCAGACAATTGAACTCGGCGATGCACAGGCTCCTCGCCCGTGAGCACCGGCTGATGCACGTGAGGCTTCGACTGCATCGCCTTTTGCCGATTCAGAAGCTGATCGCGGCGCTGCTGCTCCTGAAGATTGCGAAGATTCTCCGCCTTCTGTCTGGCCTTTTCCTGTTGCTGGCGACGGCGCAGTTCATGCTGCAATTCGCGCTGCTGATCACGCTTTTGTTCCAACTGCGACCTGCGCGAAGCCAGGCGGGCATCCACATCGGTGTTGACCGTCGCTCGATCGCCGGTGTCGGTCCAGCGCACGGTGTCGCTGGTTTCCTGAGCGCGATCAGCAGCGCTGCGGGCGGCATAAGCATCCTGAGCTTCTTTGCGCTCGGCAGCCTGAGTGACGGAAAGATTCTGAGGTTGTGGATCAGCGCTACCGCCGCGCCGTTTGCGGGCCAGTGCTTCTAGTTGCTGCCTGCGCCGCTGCGCGATTTCATCGAGCTGCGTTACTGAGCCGCCGCTTTCGGAATCGCCACGCTTGGCAGCATCGCGCTTTTTCTTGGCCTTCTTCGCTTCATTGGCCTGTCCGAAGATGCCACTGAGAATGACACCGATAGCGATGAGGATCGAAACGATCTCGCCGATATCCAGTGCAAGGGTTGGCAGCATCGAGTAAGGCATAGAAGTCAGAAGTCAGAGGTCAGTGGTCAGAGGTCAGGCATGGCACGTGTACATTCCCAATGTTACCCGCCAGACGTGGTCGTGCACAGTCCGGCGAAACGCGACGGCAGCATATTTAGACGTTCGCCTTGGCGAACGGAGTTTGGCATTAAGGATGTATGCATCAAAAACATCCCGTAGAGAACACGAAGGGGAGAAACCAACGAGCTGCTATCACACAAAAAACACCGGTCGCTCCTTCGCATCCATCTGCTGCATCTTCAAAGACACCCGATAAACCGGCTCAAGAATCGTCGGCTGCATCACCTGCTCCCACGAACCTTGTGCTGCCAGCTTGCCATCATTCATCAGCCAGATGGTGTCCGCGTAGGTCGTCGCCAGGTTCAGATCGTGAAGCACGACCACCACGCTCAAGCCACGCTGCGCCAGCTCGCCAAGCAGCTTCATCGTGGCGTGAGCATGCCAGATATCCATCGCGCTGACGGGTTCATCGAGCAGCAATACTTTTCCATCCATCACCGCTTCGCCGCCCAGTTGTGCGACAGCCCGCGCCACCGTCACGCCCTGCTGCTGCCCAGCGGATAGCTGCGCGAACTGACGATCACGCAGCGGCAACAAATCGCACATGCTCAGCGCTGACTCGACAGCCCTTGCATCAGGCGCTGCTGCATATCGCCCCAGCGCCACCACTTCTTCAACCGTGAACGCCACATTCGCCATCGCCCGCTGCGGCACGTAAGCCAGCTTCGTTGCCCGCACATGCGGGGGCAGTGAAGCGACGGTTGCACCGGCCAGTTCGATCTTGCCGCGCTGAGGATCAAGCTGCCCGAGCATGAGTTTGAGAAGCGTCGATTTACCCGCGGCATTAGGCCCGATCAGCGCACAGATGCCGGGCTCGATGTGAGCACTGATCCCGCGCACGACGGGGACATCAGGCCGATAACCAAAATGAACATCCATCAAGTGCATGGGGATCAATCTCAAATCACAAATTTCAAATCACAAATCTCACATCGCAAATCTGATCTCAATTCCCTCCCATCCTACCGCCTGCACCGGCCAAGCAATCTGGGCTTAATTTTCCGCCTGTACCGCTTAGGTCGCCTCTCTCTTCGTCCGATACCACAGAAAGCCTAAACGGTCGGGCGAGGAAGGACCACGTATGAGCCAGCGAGAAGCAACACGTAGCGTAAGCAAACAGGACACGAATCAGGTCATGGACCTGCTTGGTGATCTTGAAAAGCGATTGGGCCAGCTCAAAACCTGGCAACAGGAAAACGAACAGCAGGCCACCGTCGTCTCCCAGCGGAGCGAAGCGGTCGAGCAACTGGGCCAGCGCCTCAGCGGCAGACGCTCGCGCCTTGATGCCATGCGCCAGGCCATCGCCCGCCAGCGCACCGCCCTCACCGAACAGACCGGCCATCTCGAAGCTAAACAAGCCGAACTCCAGACCCGCCTCGCTGATCTGCAATCAGAATCCAAAGCGATCAATGCCCGGCGCAGCGAACTGGAAAACACTCAGGCAAAGTTCGACAAGCAACAAGCTGCCATCAACGAACGTCTGGAATTCGCTCAGCTTCGCGAAGCGGAAGTCGATGAGCGTGCCGCTCAAATCGAAGCCCGCCAAAAGCAACTGAGCGAAGAAATCAAAGCTTTCGAAAATCAGATCGCCTCCGTCGAGATGGAGCGCCAGAATCTGGCCGGCCAGCAAAAGCAACTCGACAAGGGCGCCAAGGAACTGGACCATCGCGAGAAAAAGCTCGAATCCTTTGCTGCCAAGCTCAAAGACAAGAGCGATGCGCTGGACGCCCGGGCAGCAGAACTTGATGCAGCCGCCGCACAGATCACACAGAAACAAGATGAACTCCAAGCTCAGTCGCAGGAGCTTGTAGAAAAAACTGCCGAGTCTCAAAAGGCTTTTGATCAGCTCGAAGCTTCACGCGCCCAGGCTCAAGAGGAGAGCGAGGTACTCGCGCAGCGGGCCACTGAGCTGACCAGCGCCGAGGCTACGCTGGAAGATCGCCGCAGCGAACTTGAAGCGGAACTGGCGACCATCAGCGAGCGCAAGAGCGCCCTGGATGAACGGCTCACGCAGCTTGAATCGGATCGCGCTGAGTTTGGTCAGGAGCGCACCGAGTTTGAAAGTGAAAAGGCGGAGCTTGAATCCGAGCGTCAGCGCATTGATCAGTCGTGGCAGAAACTGGAATCCGCAAGAGCTGACATCGAATCGCAAGGACAGGAACTGGCTTCTCGTCGTGAGTCGCTTGATGGCGCAACGCAGGCGCAGCAGAATCAGCAGCATGAACTCGAAGAGCGAGCAGCGGAACTGGAAACGCTTGCCGCGGAACTGACAGCCAGGCAGCAGACACTCGATTCTCGCCGCAGTGAAATCGAAGAAACCCGCAGTAAGAATCTGCATCAGCAGCAACAGATCGATGCCTCTCGCACTCAGCTCGATGAAGAACGCGCTGCGATGGCGGTGCGCAAATCACAGATCGACAGCAAGACCAGCGCTCTCGAAGCGCAGCGTCAGCAGGTCGAACAGCGCGAGCGTGAACTCCAGCGCAAGCAGAGCGAAGTGGTCGATGCCTTCCAGAAGGCGACCGGGCAGGCCTCGGCTGCCGACGCGATGGCGGCGCTCAAACAACAGCAGGCACAAGTGGCCGAGCAGCTTGGGCGCATTGAAACGGAACGAGCAGAACTCGATGCGCTTCGCGCCGAACTGAATCAGCAGCAGGAAGCACTCGCCGTCTCCCGCGCTGAATGTGACACATTACGCAAGCAACTTGCCACGCAGCAGGAGACCGTTGAGAAGCATCGCTCCACTGCTGACGATGACACCGCTGCCCTGGCGGAGATGGAGCAGCAGCTTCGCGATCAGGAAGCTACGCTGGCGAAGCAGAACAAGGAACTGGAAGCGCGCAAAGCCGAGCTCGATCAGCAGGCACAAGAGCAGAATGAAATTGAGAAGCGCCAGGACAGCCGAGCCGATCAGCTTGCGGAAGTGAAATCGCAGCTTGAAGTGCAGGCGACGGATCTCGATGGCTTGCGTCAGCAGCTTGAATCGCAGCGCGACGACATCGAAACGCAGCGACAGGCGATCATCAAAGATCGCGAAGAAGTCGCACAGAAATCAGCAGCAGCAACAGCGGCTGTGGCCGCGGCATCGGCGGCAGCAGCGGTCGCGCAGGCCGCTGGCGCGGTGCCCCAAGCAGCAGCAGCGGCTGCAAGTCAGGCCATCGCTGCCGTCAGCAGCGAAGGCGAAACGACGATCAGCAAATCGGATGCGCAGAAGCTCAAGACCGAAGCACAGGCGGCGCGTGCGGAGATGCGCGAGCTTGAAAAACGCCGAACTGAAGTCGAAAAGAAAGAACAGGAACTCAAGCGCAAAGTCACGGACTATCACGAAGCTCTTCGCAAGGCCAAGGCTCAGCTCACCGCTGAGCGCGAAGAGATCGAAGCCCGCGAAAAGGCCCTGAGTGGTCGCAGTAAGAGCAAGCGATCCGTCGAAGATGCAGCCGTGCAATCCGAGGCGGAAATCGATGTCGAAGCGGGTGAATCAGGTTATCCCGAGTCTGAAGATGACATTGCCATTCGCCGCGCCAAACTGCACAAGTACCGCGACATTCTCAAGGAACGTTCGCAGGCCTTGCGCACTGCGGAGCTTCAGATTGAATCGATGCGGCAGCAGTATGCTGGCCTGCTTCAGCAGAAGCAGGTGCTCAAGGAAGTGAAAGAATTCCTGGCTGCCAGCGAAGCGGAGATGGTGCGCCGCTGGTCCACCAATCGCGGAGCGACGCTTGTGGCCAGTCTGCTCATCGCCATCGTGGCGGTGGCGGGAGGCAGCTACTTTGCTGCGAAGAAAATCGCCCAGCCGATCTGGCGTGCGACGACTGTTTTCGAACTCACCACGCCTGATGCGGCAGCGCTGGGCGATCAGACCCCTGCCGCCTGGCTTGCGGGGCAGACCAGCGCGATCACCAGCGACGAGGTGCTCGCCGAAACGATCAATCTTCTCTCGCAGCGCGGCATCCGCTACTTCGAAACTGCCGCCCAGATGCGCGAGCAGCTCAAACAGTCGCTCACCATCACGCCCAGTTCCACCAATCAGCTCGCTCTCGAGTTCCGCAGCAAGGACCGTGAATTTGTGCTCTTCCTGCTCGATGCGATTCGCGGAGCCTATGGCACGTATCACGAACGAGCCACGCGCAAAGCAGGCGCTCTGAAAATCGCTGAGGCGGCGCTGCGCGACCCCACACCCATCGAAGACCCCTGGCTGAAAATGTTCGGCATGATCCTGGGCGCCACCCTGGGCGGCGGCCTGCTCTTCTTCATCGTGCTCCGCTTCTGGCTGGCGCGATCGGCGCGCGTGTTCAACGACAATGCCGGCGTCCTCAGTGGCCTGAGCGATCAGCACTGGCCTCACGCAGAATCGAAGGCGGCAGCAACGCAGGACGAGTAAGCAGCAAATCAATAATGTGACGCAGCGGAGCAGGCAACGCATCAGCGGCCTGCTCTTGTTGTTTTGAGGGGAACGCGCAGTGAGGACACTGCGGCTGTGACAGACGCGCAGCGAGCGCGCTGCGGTTTTGATTGCAACAACCTGATGCCATTTCGCCTCGCGCCGTCATAATCACTACATCTGACATAACCACGATTCGCCTTGTTTTCAAGGTGTTTTCGCACATCTATCGCGCCCGCTTTTGCAGGGCGTGGGCCTTGCCACATTCTCTCCACGATCAACCTCTACCTTTAGAAAGGGCACGGGTCATGGGGAACTGGAACACCATTAGCGGACTGACACTGAGCGCACTTCTGATTACCTCCGGCTGCCAGACGCAGGTCATGCAGCCTGTGAATTTTCCCAAGCCCGCCACGCCGACGCTGGTGATTCGCACCTATCCCGTGCCAGCGCATCCGGTGCCCGCGACTGGGCCGATCACGGACGCAGTTGCACCGGCAGGATCAGCGGCAGTAGCAGGAGCAGCAGCAGGCAAACCCGCTGCGATCTTGCGCTACGCTCCGCCCGCCCTTCTGGGTAATGCCGCACCTGCTGCCACGCTCCCAAGCGCTGCACCTGTTGCACCGTCTCAGTCCGCTATTCAAGCCGCACCGCAGCAGAAGGAAGAACTCGAAGTCGCCGCCGACCCCGACGCCTGGGTTCGCGAGATGCGTAAGCTCCACGCCAACTTCACCGGCACGCCCGGCTACGTCGCCCTCCTTGGCGACTCCATCACCTTCGCCGACGCCTTCTGGACACCCCTCGAATTCACCGATCCCGCGCAGTACCTCGCTGGCAACGACGGCCTGCCCACGCATCCGCAAGGCAAGCTCTGGAAGGACATCATCAAAGGCACGCGCGGCAAAGGCTTGGATCATTGCAACGGCTCAGGCTGGCAGGTCGGTTATATCCTTCGCAAGATCGATGAAGTGATGGATCGCGAAAAGCCCGAAGTCGCCATCATCATGATCGGCACCAACGACATCGGCATCGGTCAGGTCGCGCCCGGCTGGCAGGAGCAATACGAAAAGATCGTGCGCAAATGTCTGGACAATCACTGCGTGCCGATTCTCAATACCATTCCGCCCCGCCGCGATCGTGATGACGCTGTCGCCGCCACTAACGAAATCATCCGCAATGTCGCAGGCAAGTACCGCGTGCCTCTGGTGGACTATCACGCGGAGCTCGTGCGTCGTCGCCCCGGCAAGGAAATCTACGGCACCCTCATGCAAAACGATGGCGTCCATCCTTCCGCAGGCAAGACCAATGTCTTCACTGACACGAACCTTTCCGACTCCGGTTACGCCCTGCGAAATTGGATGAACTTCCTGGCTTACCGCGAAGTGCACTTCCGCATCCTGCACCCGGAGCAGGCACAGACGGTCAAGAGCGCCAGCAAGTGAACAAAAGCGAGCTGCAAACTGCCTCTTCCGTTTTCGGACATGACAAGTTAAGATGACCGCATGCGGGTGGGCAGTTGCCCGCTTTGGAGTTCAGTTATGCGGCACAAAGTGAAATGGCTTTTTGTGTGGATCTGCGTCGTGCTCTGGCTGGGCAACATCTTCGGATGTGCCTCGCGCGGCAACGAGCAGAACTATAAAGCGACGCAGCCCGAGCATCCCAGCAACATCGATCGTTATCGTTCTCAGCAGATGACGCAACCCGATGGCACGGTCTTCGTGGCCGATGAAGTGGAACCTGTTCCCGCAGTTGCCGCACCTGCCGCTAGCGAGGAAACCGTACCTTCACTCATTGGCAGCGATCGTTCGCGCTGGCCCAAAATTCAGATCGGTCCTGATCGCGGCACCACGGCTCACAATCCTTACTACTACACCGACTACCCTGCCGATCGGCCCGAGCCGATGATCGATTTCAACGATCCTTACGAAGTGCAACTGGAAGCCGCGCTCGCTGGCAGCAAGAACCACGGCCTCTTCGATGGGCACCATGCGTTTCAGCTTTTATCGCAGCCATCCAAGTTTGCACTGGACACGATTCTGCTTCCGGTTCGCATGGTGATCACGCCGCCTTGGACAACTGTGACAACCCCTTGAGATTTTCGATCTCTTGCACTTTCCGTATCAACACTCAAGCCCATGCACACCCGTGCATGGGTTTCTTTTTAGAATCACCGCATGCGCATTCTCCTGACCAATGATGATGGCATCGATGCGCCCGGCCTCGGCGCGCTCTACCGTGCGATTCGTTCGCTTGGCGAAGTGCATGTCATCGCCCCATCAAAAGTGCAATCAGCCACCAGTCACGCCGTCACGTTTCATCGCCCCGTTGCAGTCAGGCCCCAGCGCGTGACCTGCCCCACCACCGGCGAATCCTTCGAAGGATTAGCCGTCGCAGGCAGACCGGCTGACTGCGTGAAGATCGGCCTCGCGCATCTGGTGAAACAGCCCGTCGATCTGGTCATCAGCGGTATGAACAGCGGCGCTAACGTGGGCATCAATACCATCTACTCTGGCACCGTCGCTGCTGCCCGCGAAGCAGCATTCATCGGCACACCCGCCATTGCCGTGAGCCTGCACATCGGCGATCGCAAGCACATTCAATGGGATGTTGCTGCCGGGCATGCCCGCCGCGTAATCGATCAGATCGTGGCTGCTCCGCTTGCGCGCCACACGCTGCTGAATTTGAATATTCCGATTCTGGATGTGCATCAGCCTCGCGGCTTGAAGGTCGTGCCTGTTTCGACCAGCCCGATCATCGACACCTACCACCACACCCGCGATGCGGAGGGCGGATCGCTCTACCACGCAGCGGATGATTTCTCATTTCATGAGACGCCGGACAACACGGATGTCCACGCGCTGTATGACCATTTCATCACGCTCTCGCCATTGCATTTTGATCTGACGAAGCATGAAGCACTGGCGACATGGATCAAGCGCGTGAAGTAATGTATGAGCCGCTTGCGGCGTAGCGCGGGCAGCGCAGACAATGATCAAAGATCAAATCGCAAATCACAAACAAGCTCCAAAGAACAAATTCCAAAGGGGGCACGGAATAGCCTCATCTCCCCGCCATGACGAATCGCGCACCGCGCTCTACAATCCTCGCATGGCGAAAAAGACTGCATCATCCAAGCCGATGGATCTGGGCACTGCGACACGTGTGCTCATTCTCTGTGGCAGTGAAGAGATGACCAAGCGCGAGGTATTTCAGGAGCTTCGCGCTGCGATCAATAAAGCAGTCGATGCGGACATTGATCCCAAGCAACTCGATGGGGCACGCGTGCAGCCGTCGGAAGTGTTCGATGAGCTGCGCACGATGTCGCTGCTTCAGCCTTATCAACTGGTGGTCGTCGATGATGCGGATCAGTTTGTCAAAAGCTACCGCGACATGCTCGAGCGCTACGCGGAAAATCCTGCGGAAGGTTCGACGCTGGTTTTGCGCAGCACCAACTGGAACAGCCCGAAGCTGGACAAGCTCGTTGACAAAGTTGGCGCCAAGGTCAAAGCCGATGCACTGTCACACGCCGACGCCGCAAGCTGGCTCATCAAACGCGCCACTTCACATCATCAGCGCAAGCTCGATAAAGCCTGCGCCACCACACTCGTCGATCGTCTGGGCACCGGCCTGATGCGGCTGGACAACGAACTGGCCAAGCTCGCGCTCATGGTCGGCGAAGGCGAAGCGATCGATGGCAAAATGATCGATCAACTCGTCGGCCGCAGCAGCGATGAACAGGCCTGGGCCGCGCAGGAAGCGGTGCTCGCCGCGCTGGCCTCGGTGGGCAAGCAGAAGAACACGAACGATTCATCGACACCGGCTGGCAGAGCGATCGAAGCGATTCATGAACTGATCGATCTGGCGGGGCAGCCTGAGGTGCTGGTGATGTACTTCGTCGCTGATCTGGTTCGCAAGCTTCACCTGGCGGCGACGATGCGAAAGCAGCGCGTCAACGATTTTCAGATCGGCAGCGAACTCAAGCTCTGGGGCCCGCGAAAAGATGCGTTTTTCGCAGTGCTCAATCGCCTGGACAGCCGGGTGACGGGCAACATGCTCCGCCGAATCGTCCGCCTCGATGCCCGCAGCAAGTCAGGCTTTGGCAAACCCCTGCCGAATCTCGAATGTTTCTGCGCCACTTTGGCCGATGAGATGAAATGAATTGCAAGGTGATCGGACGAGATCTAGGCGTTGTCCGAAAACGAGCCGTGACCGTAAGGAAGCGGGTTCGGTGTGATGGTCAATCACAGTATCCACTCCCTTACGGTCGTGGCTCGTCGGGAAATGTTTGAACGAATCGCATCTGCTCGTCATGGACGATGAGCAAGCTCGCGCAGGAGGCGCTTATGTCACACCAATTGAAGTTTCCTTTCTCGCTGCTCCCAGCACTGAGCCTTTGCGCAGCCTCACTCCTCACTACTGGCTGTGCGACTAATTCTGCCGCGCCTGAGCCTGCGCACTCGGCTCCCAAACCGCCCGGCGAAAAAAACGACATAGGCCCATCTCCTTCGCGCCTTGCGCAAGGTGATGACACGATCGATGCTCAGGCCGATGCTTACGCCAAACGACTGGCACAAGCCTTGGAAGCCCGTAACAATCCCGGCAGCTCGCGCGTGATTCAACCCAATGAAGCCGCCCCAGCAGCCAACGGCACCGGCATCGAATGGGTCAACCCGCAGCACCTTCGCACCGCCAGCGCCCCTAAGCCTGAGCAGGAAGCAAAAACTGCAACGCCTCCCATTGAAGCGGTGAAACCCGCCGAGCCTGTCGCCCCTGCTGTCGAGGTCGCCGTGAAGCCGCAGCCTGCACCGACCAAGCCGGATGTAGCGACACAGACGCAAGCCGATCGCGAAGCGCTGCTCAAACAGATTCGTCAGCGCGTCACCGACAGCAACGATGCTGCGGTGCACAAGGCGATGAGTCTGGCGGCATTGGCGATTGTGGATCCTTCATTTCAACTCGATGAAAACGAACTGGCCGCCTTGCCTCCGACGCAGCGCGAACTCGTTCGTCAATTCCATGGCCTCTTCTCCTCGCTGGGCACCCAAGTCGCAAGTGGTCAGCCGGTGGATCGTAATGCCCTGGGCGATCGCCTCAACGCGATCATCGGCGAGCAGCCGCTGGCGATTCGCAATGTGAAATTGTGTGATCGGGTACGGAGTTTTGGTGTGTATGAAGAATTGCCAGGCACCACATTTCTGGCGGGCCGCGAGCAACCGATGGTGGTGTATGTGGAGCTCGATCACTTCAAAAGCGTGAAGACTGGGGCGATTCACGAAGTGAAACTCTCGCAGGAACTGGTGCTCTACAACGATGCCGATGGCCTGGCGGTCTGGCGTCAGCCGGAGCAGCAGATCGTCGATGAGAGCCGTAACCAGCGGCGCGATTTTTATGTCGTGCAGCCAACGCGATTGCCAGCGCGCTTAGGCGTGGGCAAGTTCGTCCTCAAGGTGCGCGTCCGCGACATCCACGGCGGCACCCGCGACGAAGTGAGCGTGCCTATCAATATCGTCGCCGACCCGGCACTCGTGAAGCCTGATGTGAAACGCGATGCTGAAGGAAAGGCGGGATGATTCGCATGGAAATCGAGAGCAGAGAGAGCGGCAATACAGGTGTAATCGAAGTCAAACTGCGTGAGGTTGGTCAGCTCTTCAACTCGTTCGATCCCACGCCGTTTCCGGAAAAAGACCTTGATGCCGACGCGGAGGAATTCATCGTCAGTTGGGCGAAGGAACACCACAAACAGTTGCCACTGAAGCTGCGATTTCATATTGCCAATCCTGCAACGGATCAGCGGGCCATAGATTCCGTGGAACCTGCCATCCATACTTATTTTGCCTACCGCGCACAGATGGTGCGATTCAAGCTGCACCAACTGATGTCACGTGGGCGATGGAGCTTGCTCATCGGCCTAGTTTTTCTTGCGGGCTGCCTAGGGGCTGCCGATCTTATCCATACGTTTTTGGGCCAGGCACCGATATTCCAAATTCTGCGCGAGAGCCTCCAGATCGGCGGCTGGGTCGCGATGTGGCGGCCGATGGAAATCTTTCTATACGACTGGTGGCCCCTGCGTTACGAAAGACGAATCTTCCAGAGGCTCAGTGTTGCCACTGTTGAATTGACTGTCGCCAAATAATCGCCGCAGGAACGGACGACATCACTCTTCTTCGCGCGACCCCGTCTTGCGATACGTCGCCCTTCGCTTGGCGTATTCCTCCGGCGAGACCGGCAAGTCGGGATTCTCCACACCATCGCGAGCCTGGTCGTACAACTTCTTAATAAACGGCACGCACCACATGCAGCCGGTGCCTGCCGACAGACATTCACTGATCAGGCTCGGAAACGCAGGCTTCTCGCGCTTACAGAAATTCACGATTTTCCGCTGGGAAACGTGAAAGCAGAGACAGACGTGATCATCGGGGTCCATGGGGGGAATGATAGCGAAGGCAGAGTTCAAAGTTCAAAGTTCAATGTTCAGGATGCAAACCTTCAACCTTGAACCTTGAACCTTCAACCTTGAACTTTGAACCTTGAACCTTGAACTTCTCTCTGCCTTTCTTCCCCTACAATATCCCCATGGCACGGACGTCTTCCACCACCTCCATGAATCGACTCGTCGAACGGCTCAGCCGTCTGCCTGGTATCGGCAAACGCTCTGCGGAACGACTGGCGTTTCACCTGCTCAAGCAATCAACCGACGAGTGTACGCAGCTAGCGCAGGCCATCATCGATCTCAAGCGAAACACCAAGCAGTGTTCGATCTGTTCCAATCTCACTGACATCGACCCCTGCCCGATCTGCTCCGATCCGCAGCGCGATCAATCGACGGTGCTCATCGTCGAGCAGCCCAATGATCTGGTGAGCATGGAACAGATGGGTTTGTACAAAGGTGTCTATCACGTGCTGATGGGACGCATCGCCCCGCTCGATGGCGTTGGCCCGGGCGACCTGACCGTGACGGCCCTGATCGATCGCGTCAAGCTCGGCAAGGCGGCGGCCACTGACACATCCTCCGACACAACCGATACGAAGCCTCACGCCCCGCACATTCAAGAAGTGATCATCGGCACCAATCCTTCTCTCGAAGGTGACGGCACCGCGCTCTATCTGGCCTGTCTCTTATACACATCTGACGCTGCCGACGAATAGAG
>ENA-ORBV01010155-ORBV01010155.1-microbial-mat-metagenome-genome-assembly--contig:-NODE-10155-length-15170-cov-5.994368_pt1 | contig 15170 bp, 15 predicted proteins | sample MGYA00237777_ERZ505514 | MGnify/ENA primary metagenome ERZ505514 (study PRJEB26160, sample SAMN06269048) | microbial mat metagenome | isolation source: Oligotrophic lake microbial mat | place... | reverse complement strand
GGTCATGGCTGTTTCTCCGATTTGAATTTAGCCTATGGATGTGATGTTTGCGAGCCGGTATTGACTGTTGACGTAGTAACCAGATATGGTTACTATTGAAGCGTGAGAGCGAACGAACTGAGACGGTGGTTGAAGCAACAGGGTTGCACCTTCGTGGAAGAATCTCGTCATACCCGGATCGTTCCTCGGCTCGAAGATTTCGCGGATGCCGCGCCACCCGGCTCAGGACATCAAAACGGGAACCTTGCAGAGCATCCTGAAGGATTTGGACTTGAAGTTGTGAGGAACGCTATGGAACATTATCTGGCATTGTTTGAACCCGACCGAGAAGCGGGCGGCTTCGTCGTCACCCTTCCGGACTTCGGCTATGGAGTGACGCAAGGCGAAACCGATCAAGAAGCGATGGCGCTGGCGAAGGACCTGCTGATGCTGACGATCGGCGACTACATCCGTGAAGGAAAGCCACTGCCGGTCCCGTTGCGCCGGCGCGGCTTGAAGTTTCGTCCCGTTCCGCTACCGGCACTGCAGGCCGCCAAAGTTAAGCTCTACATCGCATTTGTGAGCTCAGGGCTGAAGAAAGCCGAGTTCGCGCGCCGCATCGGCATACCGAAGACTCACATCGAACGTTTGCTGTCGCTAAGGCACCAATCGAGGCTCGATCAGATCGAGGCCGCATTCATCGCGCTCGGCAAGCGTCTAGAAATTGAAGTCCGCGACGCCGCGTGAAGTGCCGGATAGCGTCCTATATTGCCCTTCGTACATAAGTGTGTTTTGGAGAAGAAAATTCTCATTATTTGCAAAAAACGCGTTTGGGCGATAGCTTTGTGCAGAATGGAATCGGCAAGTGGTTGATTTGAGGGAATTTACGGAAAAACCGTACCACCCCGTGGCACCCCGTGGATGGCCCCATTTCCCTAACTTTTTGGCCATCTTCACCTGGGTCAGTTTACGGGCGTGGCGCAGCTCACGCAGCGTCATCTCCTCGGCAATCAGCTCGGCGGCACGCGCCTCAACTTTTTTGCGCTGGGCGGGGGGTCAATTTCTTAATAATGTCTTCGAAGTTGGTGGGCACGTTAATTTTTCCGTTCCTTTTTCTGGGTCCGCAAACGGGCCAAACGGGCATCGAAGCGCAGATCTACTTTGCGGATGAGTTCGCCATAGAATCGGCGTCCGCTAACGCCAGATTTGTCCCCCGCGATCAACAGAATCGCGTTTCGCCGCGGGTCAAACGCGAAGGCGATGCGCCATTCGCCGTCAGCAGCGCTGAAGCGTAACTCCTTCATCTTCGAGTGCGCAGAACCCTTCAGCGTGTCGACCCGCGGCCGCCCCAATTCGGGGCCGAACCGCGCAAGGAGGCGCGTCAGTGCCAGGATCTCCATGCGCACAGCTTCCGGCAGGAAGTGGAACTCCCGTTCGAATTCATCGCCCAGCTCAACTACCCAGGTCACGCTATTGCGGGTCCCGCATCCCCTGCAAGCCGCCGACAGGCCACGGCCGTTCTTGGCGGTGGCGAGCGCATTCATCCACGCCGCGCTATCCTCTTAATGACAGTCATCGGACCTTGTCGAGCTATTAGTCTCCAGCCGGGTCTTCTGTGCGAGGAAACATGCAACCGGATAGAAAACCACTGCCTACGGAAGTCCTTGACAGGATGGACGCCTACTGGCGGGCAGCGAACTATCTTTCCGTCGGCCAGATTTATCTCTATGACAATCCGCTGCTGAAGAAGCCGCTCGAACTCGCGCACATCAAACCGCGCCTTGTAGGCCACTGGGGGACGACGCCGGGGCTGAACTTCATTTACGCCCATCTGAATCGCGTCATCAAGCAATGCGACCTCAACGTCATCTACATTACCGGGCCGGGTCACGGCGGGCCGGGGTTGGTGGCGAACGCGTACCTCGAAGGCACCTATAGCGAGGTTTATCCCAGCATTACGCAGGACGAAGACGGGATCAAGCGGCTGTTCACGCAGTTTTCCTTCCCGGGTGGCATTCCGAGTCACGTGGCGCCGGAGATTCCCGGCTCGATTCACGAGGGTGGTGAACTGGGATACTCGCTGTCGCACGCCTTCGGCGCCGCGTTCGACAATCCCGGTCTGCTGGTTGCTTGCGTGGTGGGCGACGGCGAGGCGGAGACCGGTCCGCTTTGCGCCAGCTGGCATTCGAACAAATTCCTGAATCCGGTGCATGACGGAGCCGTGTTGCCGATTCTGCATTTGAACGGCTATAAGATCGCGGGACCCACCGTGCTCGCACGCATTCCACGCCATGAACTGGAGGCGCACTTCCGCGGCTACGGCTACACCCCGTACTTCGTCGAAGGCGACGATCCAACGGGAATGCACCAGCTTATGGCCGCCGCGCTCGACACAGCGGTTGCTGAGATCCAACGCATCCAAAAGGAAGCCCGCACGAATGGATTCGAGACGCGCCCCAGTTGGCCCATGATCATCTTGCGGTCACCGAAAGGCTGGACGGGACCGAAGGAGGTCGACGGCAAGCAGAGCGAAGGCACGTACCGCTCGCACCAGGTGCCGATGGGCGACATGAGTCATCCGGGGCATGTGAAGCTTCTCGAAGACTGGATGCGAAGCTATCGCCCGCAGGAGTTGTTCGATCCGTCGGGCAGGCTTCGCCTCGAACTAGCCGACCTTGCCCCGAAAGGCGAGCGCCGTATGAGCGCCAATCCCCATGCAAACGGGGGCCTGCTCCTGCACGAACTGCACCTGCCGGACTTTCGCAACTACGCTGTGGATGTGCCAACGCCGGGCGCCGTAAACGGCGAAGCCACCCGCGTCCAAGGCCAGTTTATCCGCGATGTGATCAAGTCTAATCCCACCAACTTTCGCGTGTTCAGCCCCGACGAGACAACGTCGAACCGCTGGAACGCCGTGTTCGAAGTAACGAACCGGTGCTCTACCGCGGAGATCTCTGCCGACGACGACCACGTCGCACCCGACGGCCGCGTGATGGAAGTCTTGAGCGAGCATCAATGCGAAGGCTGGCTCGAAGGCTACCTGCTCACGGGCCGGCACGGCTTTTTCTCCTGCTACGAAGCCTTCATTCACATTATCGATTCGATGTTCAACCAGCACGCAAAGTGGCTGAAGGTTGCGAACGGCATTCCGTGGCGGCGGCCGATCGCGTCTTTGAACTACCTGTTGTCGTCGCATGTGTGGCGGCAGGACCACAACGGGTTTAGCCATCAAGACCCAGGCTTCATCGACCATGTGGTGAACAAGAAAGCGGAGATCGTCCGTGTTTATCTGCCGCCCGACGCGAATACGCTGCTTTCCGTGACGAACCACTGCCTGCGCAGCCACAACTATGTAAATGTGATCGTCGCTGGCAAGCAACCTCAGCCCCAGTGGCTCGACATGGATGCCGCCATCGAACACTGCTCCCTCGGTCTGGGCATCTGGCCGTGGGCCAGCAACGATCAGGGAGGCGAGCCGGATGTTGTCATGGCGTGCTGCGGCGATGTGCCGACTCTGGAGACCCTGGCGGCAGTCGAGTTGTTGCGAGAGCATTTTGCGGGGTTGAAGGTCCGCGTGATTAACGTCGTCAATCTGATGAAGCTCCAACCGCAGAGCCAGCACCCGCATGGCCTGAGTGACAAAGAATTCGACGCGCTCTTCACCAAGGACAAGCCGATCATCTTTGCATTCCACGGCTATCCGACGCTCATTCACCGGCTCACTTACCGCCGCACGAATCACCACAATCTGCACGTGCACGGCTATAAGGAAGAGGGTACAACGACCACTCCATTCGACATGACCGTTCTGAACGACCTGGACCGATTTCACTTATTCGGCGACGTGATCGACCGCCTTCCACAAATGTCATCGCAGGCCGCCTACGTCAATCAATTCGTCCGCGACCGGCTCGCCGAACACAAGCAGTACATCGAGAAGCACGGCGAGGACCTGCCCGAGATTCGCAACTGGAAGTGGAGTCTGAGCCAACCGCCGACTGGAGCGTGAAACGAGCGCATAGCGGAGGACACATGGAAAACACAATCGGCTTGTCGAACGTCGGATCGGTGGTATCGGTACGTGGCAGTGTGGTCGACATAAGATTTGACCAGCAGCTGCCGCCCATCTACTCAGTCCTGCGGGCGGGAGATGAGGGCCGAATCATTATCGAAGTACTAGCGCATCGCGATGCTCAACACGTGCGTGGGATCGCGCTGACTCCCACGGGAGGCCTGGCTCGCGGGATGGCCGTGGAGGATACCGGCGGGCCATTGAAGGCCCCGGTGGGCAAAGCGGTTCTCTCGCGGATGTTCAACGTGTTCGGGAATACCATCGACCGCGAAACGGCTTTGTCGGACGTTGAATGGCGTTCGGTGCATCGGGCTCCTCCACCGCTGGTTCGGCGCTCCACCAAGTCTGAAATCTTTGAGACAGGTATCAAGGTCATCGATGTGCTGCTGCCCCTGGAGCGCGGTGGTAAGTCGGGGCTGTTCGGCGGAGCGGGGGTTGGCAAGACGGTGCTCCTCACCGAAATGATCCACAACATGGTCGGGCGCCAGGAAGGCGTCAGCATTTTCTGCGGCATCGGCGAGCGCTCCCGCGAAGGCGAAGAACTCTATCGGGAAATGAAGGAAGCCGGGGTGTTGCCAAACATGGTGATGGTCTTCGGCCAGATGAACGAACCTCCAGGCGCCCGTTTCCGGGTGGGAAATACGGCGCTTACGATGGCCGAGTATTTCCGGGACGACGAGCACCGTGACGTCCTGCTGCTCATCGACAACATCTTTCGCTTCATACAGGCCGGCTCGGAGGTGTCTGGTTTGATGGGACAGATGCCGTCCCGTCTGGGTTATCAACCTACGTTGGGCACCGAACTCTCGCGGTTGGAGGAGCGCATCGCCAATACTGACAGCGGCGCCATAACCTCCATCCAGGCTGTGTATGTGCCTGCGGACGACTTCACCGATCCGGCTGCGGTACATACGTTCTCGCACTTATCCGCGTCCATCGTACTCTCGCGAAGGCGGGCAAGCGAGGGTCTCTATCCTGCGATTGACCCGCTAAAATCCAGTTCCAAGATGGCCACGCCGGGTATCGTTGGCGTACATCACTACGCCTTGGCGCAGGAAATCCGACGGACACTCGCGCAGTACGAGCAACTGAAGGACATCATTGCCATGCTCGGCCTGGAACAACTTTCGCCGGAGGACCGAAGCCTGGTTGGTCGCGCCCGCCTGTTGGAACGTTTCCTCACTCAGCCTTTTTATACGACTGAGCAGTTCAGCGGCCTTAAGGGAAAGCTGGTGAGTCTCAAGGACGCGCTCGACGGCTGTGAACGGATACTTCGCGATGAATTCGCCGGCTTTCCGGAGAGCGCCCTCTATATGATCGGGACGGTGGATGAGGCCAAGGACAAGGTAAAAGGTGGCAAGGCGAACCGCGCAAAGTCCGTTGAGGAACCCAGACCGCCGGAAGAATCCGGAACGAGCCCTCAAGCGAAGGAGGAAAATGCAGCCAACACGGATGCATCTTAAAATACTCCTGCCGTTCCAGATCTTTGCCGAGGAACCCGGTGTGTTGCGCATTGTAGCGGAGACTCGGGAGGGCTCCTTCGGACTCTTGCCACAACGGCTGGATTGTGTCGCGGCGCTAACGCCGGGAATTTTGATTTACGAGACAGAATCCGGCGGCGAAGTGATAGTTGCTATAGATGAAGGGGTGCTGGTCAAGACCGGTCTGGAAGTGCTCGTTTCGGTGCGCAGGGCGATGGGCGGGGCTGACCTTGGCGAAATGCGCAAGGCCGTGGAGACGGAATTTCTTGTGCTTAACGAACACGAGCAAGACGTGCGCTCGGTCATGGCACAATTGGAAGTGGGATTTCTGCGCCGTATGGCGGCCTTTCAGCATGAGTGAGAAACCGACCCGGAAAATCGCGCGCCCCGCCCCGCCGTTGGCCGTGCAGGTCGGAGCGAAAGCAGCCCGCAAGCTGAAGGCTAGGCGCACCGCCACTCCAGGCGTTTGGTTCGGCTTGGGCATGATGGGCCTAATCGGCTGGTCGGTGGTGGTACCGACGCTGCTCGGCACCGCGCTTGGTCTCTGGCTCGACAAACATTATCCGAGTACGCACTCTTGGACGTTGGCGTTGTTAGTTGCGGGGCTGGCGATTGGTTGTTTCAATGCCTGGCTCTGGGTCACCAGGGAAGACAAGGAAATGCAGGAAGATCAGGAAGACGATAAAGATGAATGACACTCTGACGTTGGCGCTGGCGTGGGTGGCCGGCGGCGCGCTCGGGGCCATCTTCTACGGCGGCCTTTGGTGGACAGTTTGTCGGGGCATTTCGAGCCAGTGTCCGGCACTTTGGTTCACAAGCAGCCTGCTGCTTCGAATGGGCATTGCCCTAGTGGGATTGTATTTTGTCTCAGGTAGTCGTTGGGAGCGCCTGCTGCTGTGTCTCCTCGGGTTGGTCATGGCGCGCATCGTGGTTACGTGGCTGACCCGGTCTCCCGGGAAAAGCCCAAGACGTCCGGTACAGGAGGCTCGCCATGCACCTTAGTCCCGATCAAACGATCTTTTGGCAATCAGGATTTCTCAAACTCAATGCGACCATCTCGTTCACGTGGGTACTGATGATCGTGCTCGCGGTCGGAGCCAAGCTCATCACGCGTAGGCTGTCCACGGATCTGAAACGTTCCCGATGGCAGAACCTCCTGGAAATCGTCGTCACGGCCATTGAGGGGCAAATCGAGGAAATAGGTCTTTCTCAACCGAGAAAGTATCTCGGCTTTCTGGGTACGCTCTTCCTTTTCGTCGCCGCGGCCAGCCTCGGCACTGTCATTCCCGGCTTCCAGCCGCCGACCGGCTCGCTCTCAACCACAGCGGCGCTCGCCTTGTGCGTGTTTGTGGCTGTCCCGCTGTTTGGCATTGAGGAGCAGGGAGTGGTCAACCACTTCCAGTCCTATGTGCGACCGACGTTTATTATGCTGCCGTTTAATGTCATCAGCGAGATCTCCCGCACGCTTGCCCTGGCCGTCCGCCTGTTCGGCAACATGATGAGCGGGGCCATCATCATCGGCATTCTACTGACCATCACGCCCTTCATTTTCCCGGTCATCATGACTGCGCTTGGCCTGCTCACAGGCATGGTGCAAGCATACATTTTCAGTATCCTCGCCGCAGTCTATATCGCGGCCGCAACGCGCACTAGCAGGCCCGCCCCCGCGGCTGCGGTTTGAATACCAAGGAAGGAACCAAGGAGAACACTATGGACAACATGAGCGCAATTGCCGTCGCCTCAATCGTCACCGCTGGCTTTACCATCAGCGTCGGATGCATCGCGCCGGCGCTGGGCCAAGGACGGTCGGTCGCCACGGCCATGAGTGCGCTGGCGCAGCAGCCGGATGCGTCAGCAACCATTACCCGGACCCTGTTTGTCGGCCTGGCCATGATCGAGTCCACGGCCATCTACTGCTTTGTGGTCTCGATGATTCTGGTCTTCGCCAACCCGTTCTGGAACTACGTCATCGCCCAAGGCGCCGGGAAGTGAGGCGATGCTGATCGACTGGTTCACCGTCGGTGCGCAGGCGCTCAACTTCCTGATCCTGGTGTGGTTGATGAAGCGCTTCCTTTACGGGCCCATCCTCCACGCCATCGACGAAAGAGAGAAGCGGATCGCCGCGAGACTCGAGGATGCCGCCACGAAAAAGGCCGAGGCCCAAAAGGAACGGGACGAGTTCAAGCAGAAGAATGACCAGTTCAACGAGCAGCGCGCCGCGCGTCTCAGTCAGGTGGCGGACGAAGCCGACGCCGAACGTCAGCGACTCCTCGATGACGCGCGGAGGGAGGCCGACGGCTTGAGTGCGCAGCGACGGGAAGCGCTGAACAATGAAGCCCATAGCCTGAGTGAAGTCATTGGCAGGAGGACTCAAGAGGAAGTATTTGCAATCGCCAGGAAGGCGCTGGCGGATCTTGCCACAACGAGTCTGGAAGATCGCATGAGTAAGGTCTTCATTCGTCGCCTCCGAGAGATGGACGGCAAGGCGAAAGAGGTCGTCGCTAAAGCGCTTTCGACATCGTCCGGCCCCGCGCTCCTGCGCAGCGCGTTTGACCTCCCCGCGGAGCAGCGCGAGGCTATCCAACATTCCCTCAACGAAACCTTTTCGGCAGAGGTCCAAGTCAGGTTCGAGTCCGCGCCGAACCTGATCAGTGGGATTGAACTCGCCATCAATGGACAAAAAGTGGCGTGGAGCATCGCGGACTACATCGCGACGATGGAAAAGGGCGTCGCCGTGCTCCTCAACGACCAGCCGAAGTCCGAGCGATCACAATGAGCACCGCGCCTGAGAGCTTGCAGAGCGCCTTGGACCGCGCGTTCACTGGAATCAGCCAGGGGCGCGCAGCCTTCACGCCGCAACTCATACCCCGAGAGATAGGCACGATCACGTCGGTCTCCTCCGGCATTGCCAGAATCTCGGGGCTCCCCAGTGTGGGCTTCGAAGAGTTGCTGGAGTTTCCCGGCGGAGTGTTCGGCATCGCTTTTAACATCGACGAGGATGAAGTCGGCGTAGTGTTGCTCGGCGAATACTGGCATCTGCATGCAGGCGACGAAGTCGAACGGACGGGCCGGGTTATGGACGTGGCCGTAGGGGACGGGTTGCTAGGACGCGTCATCGATCCGCTGGGCCGGCCCCTCGACGGCAACGGATCCGTGGCCGCCAGCGGGCGCCTGCCTGTTGAACGTCCGTCTGCGCTCATCATGGACCGCGCGCCGATCAACGTGCCACTCCAGACTGGCATCAAAGTCATTGACGCGTTGATCCCGATCGGGCGAGGACAGCGTGAGTTGATTCTGGGTGACCGGCAAACCGGCAAATCCGCAATTGCAATCGACACCATCCTCAACCAGCGAGGCCAGGATGTCGTGTGCATCTACTGCGCCATTGGCCAGCGTGCCGCCGCGGTGGCGAAGACCGTGGCTGTCTTGCAGGAGAAGGGTGCGATGGAGTACACCGTGGTGGTTGTGACCGAGGGCAACGATCCGCCGGGTCTAGCCTACATCGCTCCGTATGCCGCGACTAGCATCGCGGAACATTTTATGGAAGCGGGCCGCGATGTGCTGATCGTTTACGACGACCTCACACAACACGCTCGCGCTTACCGTGAACTCTCGCTCCTGCTCCGCCGACCACCCGGTCGCGAAGCCTTTCCCGGCGACATCTTCTATATCCACTCACGGTTGCTGGAGCGGGCGACGCATCTGAGTGAGGAATGTGGGGGTGGCTCCCTGACGGCACTGCCGATCATCGAGACAGAAGCCCAGAACATTTCCGCCTACATTCCCACGAACCTGATTTCCATCACCGATGGGCAGATTTACCTGTCGCCGTCGTTGTTCGAATTGGGAGTACTCCCTGCGGTAGACGTCGGCCAGTCTGTTTCGCGAGTGGGTGGCAAAGCGCAACTGCCCGCCTACCGCGCGATCGCCGGCGACCTCAAACTCGCCTACGCGCAATTCGAGGAGTTCGAAACTTTTGCCCGCTTCGGCGCCCGCCTGGATGACGACACCCGCCAAATCATCGAACATGGACGCCGAATCCGCGCCTGCTTGAAACAGCCGGAGTTCTCTCCTGTGCCGGTACCCGCGCAGATCGCGATCCTGCTCGCATTGACGGCGGAGCTATTCAACCCGGTGCCACTGGACCGGATGGCCGAAGCCGAGCGGGCTGTGGGCGAGTCGGCGGCCAACATCCCCGCCGAGGTGAGCGCCCGATTTCAAACCGGTGGGAGGTTGAGTGACGCAGACCGCGAGGCGATTGTTCAAATCGCACGCAAGGCGCTCGCCGGCTTCGAGCCAAAGCCTGAGCCTGAAGCGCAGGAGCAAGCATGAGCGACACCACGGAAAGTCTGCGGCGAAAGATCACCAGCGCCGGAAATCTCCAATCTGTCGTCCACACGATGAAGGCCTTGGCCGCGGCGAGCATCGGGCAGTACGAGAGATCGGTGACGGCGTTGGCCGACTACTATCGGACAGTGGAATTGGGGCTGGGGGCATGCTTTCGAGAAAGTGGGCCGTCGCCCTTGTTTGCAAAGCAGACACAGCCCAGTCCTGGTGCGGTCGCTGCGGTCGTGTTCGGCTCAGACCAGGGGCTGGTCGGTAAGTTCAACGATGTCGTGGCCGATGTTGCGATCAAGATGCTGACGGCTCTGCCGGCAAAGCCCCAAGTGTGGGCCGTTGGCGAGCGCGTCCACGCCCGCCTGGCCGACGCAAGGCTCCCGTTAGTGGGACTTTTTACCGTGCCGAATTCCGTTCAGGCCATCACCTCGCTCGTCGGGCAAATTCTGGTGGAGAGCGAGACACTCAGCAGTCTTGGTCAGAGCACCGAACTGCACCTCTTCTACAACCGGTCTGCGGTCGGCGCAGTTTACGCGCCCGTCAGTCAGAGGCTGCTGCCCCTGGATGAAAGCTGGCGCAGCAGAATAGCCGAACTTTCCTGGCCGACGCGAAACCTGCCTCAAGTACTCGGCGGCGCCGCAACCCTGGGAACGCTTGTCCGGGAGTATCTTTTCGTCTCGCTCTTCCGGGCGTGCGCCGAATCCCTCGCGAGTGAGAATGCCAGCCGCTTGGCGGCGATGGAGCGCGCTGAAAGGAACATTGACGAATTACTGGTGGATCTCAACAGCAAATTCCACCGTCTGCGTCAGAGTGCCATCGACGAGGAACTTTTTGACGTAATCTCCGGCTTCGAAGCCCTTGGATCCCCTCAGCTTCGGCGAGCTATAGAGGACTCGCGCCCATGAATCAGCCTCCGCTGAGTAGCGAACTGTTGGATACGCTCCAACGGAGGGTGTACGAGTACTTTGAGCACGAGGACAACCCTGCCAACGGGTTGGTGTGTGACAAGACAAAGATAGGCTGGCCCGCCAGCATCGCCGCCACCGGCTTGGCCTTGGCGGCTTATCCGGTGGGCGTCGAACGCGGGTTTATCGAACGTACCGCGGCGCGGACGTTAACCCTGACAACCCTGCGCTTCTTTTGGAATAGCCCGCAAGGGACCGAGCCAGATGCGACCGGTTACAAAGGGTTCTACTACCACTTCCTCGATATGCAGACCGGCCGACGCGTCTGGCAGTGCGAATTGTCCACCGTAGACTCGAGCTTCCTTCTCGCTGGGTTCTTGTCCGCGCGGGCCTATTTCGTGGAGGATTCGGAGGACGAGTTGGAGATTCGCACCCTGGCCGACGCGCTATACCGGCGCGCCGACTGGAACTGGGCGCGAAACGGCCAGGCGACCGTCACACACGGTTGGACCCCAGAGAGTGGTTTTCTGCCCTACCGATGGGAAGGCTATGACGAGGCCTTGCTGGTGTACGCGCTCGGCCTCGGTTCGCCGACCCATCCGCTGCCCGAAGAGAGTTACTCCTCATGGCTATCGACGTATCGGTGGAAGAAAATCTATGACCACGAGTTCCTCTACTCCGGCCCACTTTTTGTCCATCAACTGTCCCACGTGTGGATCGACTTTCGGGGAATCCAGGACGCATTCATGCGCGACAAGGGCATTGACTATTTCGAGAACAGCCGGAGGGCTGCCTACGTACAGCAGCAGTATGCCATCCGCAACCCCCTTCAATTCGAAGGCTACGGAGAGAATTGCTGGGGGATTTCGGCGAGCGACGGTCCGGGCTGGCAAACGCATCGGATGAATGGAATCGAGCGTGAGTTCTACGCATACCGCGCGAGAGGCGTCCCCTTCGGTCCGGACGACGGAACGATCTCCCCGTGGGCGACAGTAGCTTCTCTGCCCTTTGCTCCCGAGATCGTGCTGCCGGCGCTGAAGCACTTCGACGATATCGATCTGCGCATCGACCGCCACTACGGCTTCAAGGCCAGCTTCAATCCAACTTATCCCGACGAGCCCAAAAGCGAGCACGGCTGGGTATCGCCCTATAATTTCGGGGTGAACCAGGGGCCGATTGTATTGATGATTGAGAACTACCGTTCCGGGTTCCTCTGGCGCTTGATGCGGCAGTGCACGTACCTCGTCACCGGGTTACGCCGGGCGGGGTTTAGGAACGGCTGGTTGTGAGCGTGCGACCCCGGAAAGGGGACCGATGGTGCCAGGCATGATTTGGGATCCCCACCGGGGGGCAGCAGGCGGCACCCACCGATTCCTTCATGACACCAATTCCTTCTGAGGGGTGCACTCCACGGCTTTGACACCGATTCTGTTGACACCGATTCTGTGACACCGATTCTGAACAGGGCGGCGGCTAGGGAACGGCTCCTCGGCGGTGCCAGGCATAATGCCTTGTCTGCGCCCATTTTACATTTTCACCCATTTTTTCTTAGCCACTTGTCCCTCCCGAGGCTTTAGGTAGTACGGAGCAACATGCACATCCAAACCTTAAACCTGCAATCACCCCATGCGGAGACGCTTATCGTCGCCGGATTCACCAGTATCGGACCGGCCCGCCCACACAACGAGGACGCCCTCCTCATCTACGACCTCACCCACGAGGAACCGGCCACGCAATACTTCCTCCAGTTCCCAGCCGATGCCGCCGCCCTGCTCGCCATTGCCGACGGCATTGGCGGCCTCAATTACGGCGCGCTCGCCAGCCTCAACGCCGTGGAAGCCCTCCGCTCCACGCTCACCTCCATTTCTCGCGAGCCTGACCTGATCGCCTCTTTCAGCGCCGCCCAGTCCGCCATCGTCAACGCCATGCCCGAAAGCGAACTCGGCACCACACTCACGGCGGCGCTCTGCCGCGCGGGCGAAGTCCTGCTGGGCCACATTGGCGATAGCCGGGCCTACCTCCTCCGTCACCAATGCCTGGAGCAAGTCACCTGCGACCATACCCTCACCCGTACTCCTCCCAGCCCGCTCACCCGCTACCTCGGCACTGGCGCCGATCCACATCCCAATCCCGACCTCTATCGCTTTCCGGTTCAATCCGGCGATCGCCTGCTGCTCTGTACCGACGGGGTCCACGGCTCGCTCGATGAAAGCGAGCTATTGGCGCTCGCCTTACTTCCTGACCCTGCCCTCGCCGTACGCGCTCTGGTGGAGGCTGCCGAAAAGGCCGGCAGCCGGGATAACATGACGGTAATCCTCGCGGAGTGGAGCTAAACGTGGCCGATACCATCTATCAACTGAAAGGCGTGGGAGATTGCGTCAAAGGCGTTACCTATAACCTTGACTCGCGCCCCGAAATCGAGATCGGACGTGGCCCGGAAAATCAAATCAATCTCTGGCGTCGTCCCGATTCAGCCGAAGGTGACTACCAGTTCGTCTCCCGCCGTCATTGCCGGTTGCAGCGCGAATCCGCCTCGTGGATCCTCTTCGATCGCGGGTCGGCCAACGGTACCGAAGTCATCGACGGCGCGTCCAAACAGCCTTCATCTGTCCCCGCTGCCGGGCATCCCATCCGGGCGAACGACATCATCCGCCCCGCCGGCTGTGATCATTTCAACCTCATGCTCATCGAGGTGGAACCCCCGCCGCCCATCGAGCGCGTCCAGAGCGACGCCACTTTCCGGGTCACGGCCTCTGCCGCCACTTGCGTCCAGCTCTTTCAGCTCGGGTCGCCCATCGCCTCCGCCCAACTCGAGTCGGAACTCTACCTCACCGGTGAAGGCTCCCTCTGGCAAGGCGGCATCGCGGTTCCGGGCGTCCCCACGCCAGGGCCCTTTGCCCAAATCTCTCTGAACGAAGAGGACCATTTCGAACTCGCCGCCGATCCGGATTGCGGGATCCTGCTGACGGTCAATCACCAGCGCCTCACCGGCTGCATCGCCCTCCATCATGGCGACCTCATCGGCTTCCCCGCTTCGCCGCAACTCAGCCTGCTCTTTCTCGATCCCGCCCACGCCGAGCCACGCCAACTCAGCGACCTTCTGCTCGACGAGGACGAAATTACCATCGGCCGCGCTGAGGATGGCGTCGTCCGGCTTCCCCATCCCAGCGTCAGCCGCCTCCATGCTCGCCTTCGCCGCGCTGGCACATCGCTTCTCCTTACCGACCTCGGCTCCGCCAGCGGCACTTTCGTCGACGGCCAGCGGCTTCAGGCACACCGCGAATTGCAATTGCCGCCCGGCGCCGCATTGCGCTTCGGTACCGTCGCTTTCGTAGCCGATCCCGGCTGCTGGAAAGCCACCGCCCCGTCCCCCCGTGTCGACGTCGCCGTCAGCGGCCTCAGTTTCTCCTCACAGGGCAAAACTATCCTGCACCCGCTCACCTTGCGCTTTCCCGAAGGCCATCTGGTCGGCATCATGGGACCCTCCGGCTCCGGCAAGTCCACACTCCTCGAACTCATTGCCGGCCGCCGCCCCGCCTCGTCCGGTAAGGTCTACGCCAATGGCCGCATCCTTCACTCGCACCGGGGCTTCAGCCGCTACTTCCGCGATCTCTTTGGCTATGTGCCGGAAGTCGCCTTTGTCAGCCAACTTGACGCCGTGCCCGAAAACCTCACCCTCGGCGAGATCCTCACCGATGCCGCCCTGGGGCGCGGACTTTCCCCCGCCGAAGCGGAAGCCTGCGCCCGCCAACGCGCCGAGGATTGCTCCCTGCTCGACCATTGGCGGCAAATCGTCCGTCCGCGCGGCGCCAAATATCAACTTTCCGGCGGACAATTGAAGCGCCTCTGCGTCGCCCAACAGTTGATTCTTGAGCCTAAGGTGCTCGTCCTCGATGAGCCTGCCACCGGGCTTGACCCCAAAACCTCAGACTCGCTTACCCAACTCTTCCGCTCCATCGCCCAGCAAGGCGCCACGGTGCTCATGTCCACCCACGAAGTCGAGAATCTCGCGCTCTGCCATCTGGTAGCGGTAATTGCGCTCGGCCACTTGGTCTACTACGGCCCCCCGCAACTCTTACCGCAACACTTCGGCTGCCTCTCCTTGCGAGATTGCTACCGCCTGCTGCCGGACCAAGAGGCGCAATTCGCCGAAGCCGAAGCCCTCGCCCTCCGCTTCGAGCAAACCGGCCTCTACCGCACCTACTGCCAGCAGGAAGCCGTATGACCCACACCTGGCTCACCCGCCCCTTGCGCCACCAGTTCAGCAGCCATCTGCGCACCCCGCGCCAATGGATGAACGCGCTCGCCCCCGCCGGCGCTATCGGCCTGCTGCTCACCCTCGCCGCGGACCGGCAACAGCCCGCCGCCTTCTGCTTCATTCTCATCCTGGCCGCC
>ENA-ORBV01010154-ORBV01010154.1-microbial-mat-metagenome-genome-assembly--contig:-NODE-10154-length-15171-cov-4.967073_pt1 | contig 15171 bp, 11 predicted proteins | sample MGYA00237777_ERZ505514 | MGnify/ENA primary metagenome ERZ505514 (study PRJEB26160, sample SAMN06269048) | microbial mat metagenome | isolation source: Oligotrophic lake microbial mat | place... | reverse complement strand
TCATATCCGAGAACCAAATCGTAATGCGCAACCAGAGCCATGATCGCCAAGTTTCAACTACGATAGAGACATCCCCATGAAAATACAACCCGTGGGTTGTGAGTTTTTGTAATTGGGTCGCTCTTGATATTAGAATTATTCGGTCTGATTAAATCGACTGAAAGGAGACTCGAATTGCAATTGCTGCGCAAGTGTTTGTCTGCTTCGCTTTTACTGATACCACCTATGGTGAATGAAGATGGTGGCAATCACTCCCAAATTGTCCACCTCGAAAACGGTGTCGACTGTGTATTGCTCATGAATGGCGGTGCCAATGCCGACGGCTCGAAAATTAATCCGCTGGGGCCGACCATGAAAGGGGTCAATCAAGTTTTGCGCTACTGCAAACAGTGGCCTGAAGAAGATCTGTTTCAACGATATCGGTAGATCTTTAAGCGCTACTGGCACCCTTAAGCAAACCTGTACAATGGTCATAGGTACTGTCCGGTGTACAAAGTGAAAACCGACCCGGTTGACGTCGTAGGCGTGATTTTCTACCATCTGGCTCGCGAGCCTGGCGATAAGCTGTACTTTCTCTTAACCATTTTTTGTTTCGGCTCAGCCTCGCTGATCGTTGCGACACTGGGTTTGATGTATAACCTTGATAGGCCCGCCTTGGCTATTGGTCTCGGACTGGCAATTTCTGTGCTTCTCTGCTCAATTACTCAAATGTTTACCTTGTACGGTAGCAAGTTACTTACTTGCTCGTGCGTCGAGATTAAACGACTCGAAGACGAGTTAGATGAACGGGCAAACCAGCAGGATATCATCGCAATGCATGAGCGAATTTTTGGCGATTGGCTCCCCGCTATCTGTTCGGCCGGCTGCTTCTTTGCTAACTTTTTATTCGCTTCCAAGGGAATTTTTAGCGCCTATGGCCAGAGCGCGTGGGTTGTCGCCTTCGCATTAGGGTGCTTGAGCAGTGCCGGCGTATTTTTTGTCGCTTTGGTTAATTCGCGGATCGCTTTGAAAGTGCCGGACAAGATAGAATCGGAAGATAAGCATCCGAAATAGCACGCCCAGCTGATTCGATTGTAGCCTGAGCGCCGGAGGTTAATGGGTCGATTTTTTTCCTGAACGGCCGTTATACAATGTTATAGCGAGCGCTTGTACAAAACATAAGCCTGGACTCATACATGATTTCACCGCCATTTTCTCCAGTTCGCGAACCCACCGGTCAGAAGCCCACCCGGAGTTTGATTCAATGTTCGACCATCAGCTCGAAATTGTTAATTGAATCGCGCATATAACATTTGTGCACAGCTATAAGTTTTATTTGCTCGCCATGCTTGTTTGTTTCGACGTCGGCGTGTTGATTGCGTCGAGTGGACTTCTAACCTCTCGCTTCGTGACGCCGCCGATCTTCATTGGTCTGGTGCTCGCAATATTGACCGTTGTCGGCTCATTCACGAAAGTCTATAGCGAGCTTGGAAAAAATATGTGGGACTGCTCGTGCTCGCAACTTGAAAAAATTGAAGCGGTGCGTGTATATGACTTAGTGATGCGTTTCTACTTATTTCAGTTGTTTGTGCTTGCGCCTACTGTCTGGTGCCCGAGCTTCAGAAATTTGTCGAGAGGGAAGTTGCGATTTCGCTTTCCGTAGCGAGTGGTTTTAAAGGCGCCGGCGTGGTGTTCTTTCTGGCATACAGAGTCGATTTAGTGGCGAAGATTGTTAAACGATTACCTTCTGCACGAAAAAAAGAGTCTGATGAAGACAAAGACAACGATAACTAAGAATCTACGGCCACCACAATATGATCGCTGGCCTGACCAAATTTGCCGCCGGCAAAACGGGGCCACAACCGCAATTGATAAAGGCCAACTCCGGGGAACATATCGCGCTTAAGTTTGATTGTGCCGCTCTTACCGTCAATGTTAGTGTTCAACAGAGCGACGCGACTCTTGGTGCTGCAATTTTGTTCTTCGAATAATAAATTGGTGCGGGTAATTTCCATCTCTACACCGATGGCATCGCCTGCAATTTTACTGACGTCAAAAGCAATGTCTGCCTCTTTCAAATTTTTCGTCAGATGAATAAACCCTTTGCTGCCCAGATATCCTGAGTTAGCAAAAGTAATTTGTGGAATCAAACTGGCGGCCGGCGCTATAACAACTTCTTCGACAGTGCAATTGCTCTCGTGCGGCAAACGTAGTCTCAACAACTTGGCTTTGCCTCCCAGCGACCATTCAGGCAAGCTGCGCAACGGGAATATCAATGTTGCCTCGCCAACTTCAGTGGGCATGGCGGTGGGAGTGCGGCTTTTGATATTAAACTCGGGCACGAGGTCGTTGCTATAGAGCAAGTCAGCCCCTTCTTTTAAAGCTGCGGCTTTGAAGCCCTCACTAGCTTCGTTGACCTTTAACTTAACTGCGACAAATTCTACGCCGTAGGTGTTCAGTGGCCCTATTGAAAAAGTCAGCTGAGGCCGTTCCTTGCCTTTTTCGCCAACTAGAGTAAGGCCGGCTGACTCTAGCACGCCCTTCGCTCTGGCATCGGGGTCCGAAGGCTTAACAGCATCTTGCAGGTCTTTTCCGGCAAACGCCAGAAACTCTTGCACAGGATACTGCTTGATTTCATCTAAATCGACTTTCTCAAAATCGCCGGGGCCCGATAAGTGATTGGGCCGGCTCCAGTTGTAAATCAAAATCTTATTGCGATCGCTGTAAAAAGTATCTTTGAGAAAACCGAAAGGCATCATCGGCTCAAACGGGTTGACCATAACCGCGTTGTACACATCGCGATGGAGCTGCGGTGTGCGCGTCATTCCTTCTAAAGCATTGCGCGAGACATATGCTCCATGAATTTGATCGGGCAAACCAATGAAGAGCACTTGCGGGTCGCCGGGTACTTTCGTATACAGACGACCCAATGCTGCTCTTATGTTGTTAGCTTCATTGCCTGCGTCAATCCATGCGGTGTTATTGACACTGAGCACATAAAAACAGAGGGCAAGAAATCCGACTGCCAGCGCATTTCTTGATATCAGTTGAATGCGAGCGTTGACGCCGCGACTGACTACGACAGCGGCGAAAGCAAAAAGCAAAGATAGAGGAACAGTAGCTACATAGGCCAGGCGACTGCCTTGCAGGTCGTGGCTGATGGCGAAGACTTTATACACTGGCACCAGTGACAATACCAGCCATCCACACAAAAATAAGAACAGTCGGCCAAGGGCTGGTGTCAAAATTAAATTTATAAGTACACCGATGCCGATTAAACCTAAGTACAAATCCCAGAGTCTGGCGAAAATATTGCCATGGCTAAGTAGCTCGCGGTTGAGCGGTTCGACAAAGGTCTTGAGGCCGCTGAGCCAGGTGTTGATGAAGACTTTGATATTCGATATGAAAAAGAGCGAGTTGTCGTAGCCGCCCACCAGAGTGCCTAAAGAAAAGAATCGCACCACAAAATAAACACCGATCAGCCCCCAGAATATGGCGGTGTTCTTCACCGCGCGCGTCCAATAAGTTGGGCTCAGAACTCCGGCAAGAACGGTTCTTGGTTGCTCTTGTGGTGAGGCGTAAAGCAATTCCAGCAAAACAAAAATGGCCGGTAGAGTAATCGCCATCTCTTTAGAAAGCAGTCCTAGAGCGAGCAGCACTATCGACAACACTACTGATAATTTTTTGCCTTTCCCGTCTGTGCGTCTGGCTTTCAAGTAAAACCAAAACGATCCGGTAATGAAAGTGCTGACAATGACGTCGACGCGGCCGGTGATCCACGACACTGTTTCAATGTGCAGAGGGTAAAGTCCAAAAATTGTGGCGGCGATAAAGGGCCAATAGCGGCTGAGTGAAACGGGAAGGGCTTTGAATTTGCGCCGTTCTTTGGCACCTTCTTCTTCGCGTAAAGTAAGAGCGGCTAATTCGCGGGCAATGAAAAATATAAATACTGTGCTGCTTATATGGAAGAGCAGGTTGGTTAAGTGAAAACCAAGGCCGCTGCCATTCCAGAGCACATAGTCTGAAACCATGAACACAGATATGAGCGGCCGATAGAATTTAGTATTGGTGCCGTCTAACCACGAACTATGAAAGTTGCGCCAGATCATCTCGGGGTTTTTTACGGCTTCTTTGAGCCAGACCAGATGGCCAAAGTCATCTCCGGCAAAAAAGTCGAACAGAATCGGTAAATAAGCGATAAAGGTCAAGGCCGCAGAAAGTACAACCAGCGCTATCAAATATTTCTTGTCGAAATTTTTCAGGCCGGATTGCTCCAGCCCACCAGATTCGGCAGTCGATGCGCTGGTGTCTGGATTTAAGCTGGAATTAGCTTCGTTCAACTATTGCCTTGAGGCTATGTGCTCAACTAACTGAGCGCAGTAGCAGCCACCGCAGGTGCCACCATAACTGGAGCGGCAATTTCACTTGCCATAATTTCAGTTATAACTTCGCCCACTGTGTTTACTTGTTCGTCAGTCAATTCAGGATACATTGGCAATGACAGAACTTCTCTCGATAGCTGCTCTGAAATTGGGAAATCGCCCATCTTATAGCCAAGATTTTCAAATGCTTTTTGCACATGAAGCGGCACTGGGTAATAGCACATAGAGCCTATGCCACGCTCTGTCAACCTTGCTACCAACTTGTCTCTGTTTGGATTTTCGAGAGTTTGAGCTTGATCAGAAGCCAGCACGCGCACGGTGTACTGGTGATAAACGTGTTGCACGTCTTTTCTAGCACCATCACGCACACCACCGGCCAGGCTTACGCTTGGGGTTATAAGGCCTGGGCAATTTCTCAAAGAGTTGTCGTAAATCGACGCCAGGTGAGCGCGTCTGTCGTTCCACTGTTTGAGGTAAGGCAATTTGACTACAAGGGTAGCGGCTTGCAATTCATCTAAGCGGCTGTTGACACCAAGTTCATCATGATAATAGCGACGTCTCATGCCGTGAGCGCGAATGGCTCGAATGCGTTCTGCGGCTATATCGTCTTTGCTCACGATCATTCCGGCATCACCGGCGGCACCAAGGTTTTTAGTCGGGTAGAAACTTGTGCAGGCAACGTCACCGAAAGATCCGGTTGGTTGGCCTTTGTAAGTTGCGCCGATACCTTGAGCGTTATCTTCGATTACTTTCAAACCGTGCTTTTTAGCGATGGCGCAAATTGGCTCCATATGTGATGGCAGGCCGTACAAGTGCACCGGCATGATCGCTTTGGTTTTGCTGGTGATTGCTGCTTCGATTAAAGCTGGGTCTATGTTATAGCTGTGGGCGTCGATGTCTACGAAAACCGGGGTTGCTCCGCGCATCACGATTGCTTCGACTGTGGCGGCAAAGGTGAAAGGAGTGGTGATAACTTCGTCGCCTGGGCCGATGTCGAGGCCCCAGAGAGCCAGCATCAAAGCGTCGGTGCCGTTGGCTACGCCAATGCCGTGTGCTACGCCTGAGAGTTCCGCTACTTGTTTTTCAAGGGTGCTGACATATTTGCCTAAAATGTAGTTGCCGCTGCGCAGCACTTGAAGGACAGTTGACTCTAATTCTTCCTGAATGGTTTCGTACTGGGCCTGAAGGTTGAGAATCGGAATGCTTTGGGTCATTTACTAGTTTCCTTTGACGATGGCCTCAAGGGCGACAAGGTCATCTTCTAGATTGCTCTTTGTCGGTTGTAATCAAGATGGTAAAAGCTCGATGCCAATTTATCCGACAGAGTGAGTCTAGCTGGTTGGCATGATGATTCAAAGGTGATGCAAATAAGGTTATCTTTTCTCGTAGCTGAGTGTTTGTTAATCTATCGCTGGCGTAAGTGTCAGTTTGCCGCTCCCTCACGCTATCCCGCCAATCTTTCAAAATTTTCTCCGCAGGCTTTTCTGAAAATGCTCTCATCAATTAAATACTTATGAGCAAAAAAAGAGGAGGCTCAATGCCCCCTCTCCTTTTTTAACTTACGACGTGCTCGATTATCTTTTCGATTTACCAGGCATCGCTACTGTTCTTGAAAGAGCATTAGTGACGAAAAGGTTCAGGCTGACGCCTTCTTTTTCGGCTCTGTCTACGAGTGCTTGGTGCAATGACTTAGGCAAACGTACGGTAAATTTACCGGAGAAACTCAGGTACTGGTCATCGCCACCGCGTGAAGCGCTGGAAGCTTTAGCTTTTGTGGCGTGCTTTGGTGCTGCTGTCTTGCGAACAAGTTTGCGAGTACCGACTGCTTTTTTAGCTACATGTTTTGCAGCTGGTTTTGCGGATTTAGCAGCTTTTGGTTTAGCCTTGCCTGCAGGTTTACGTACGGCCATGTGTCACTCCTTCGTGATATTAGGGTCAATCAGAAACCAGCCCGCGGGCGGCCCTTCGGGCTGCTTCGGGTTGCTAATCAGAGAAAAGAAATTTGGACAATTCTCTGTAGAGCGCTGCATGTTATTGCGTCGCTCTAAATGTTCGGTGGGACTTAAGTGGTTTCCACCGTTTAACGGTTACCACCACTCTAGGTGGCATAGGTATTGTACCAAACAAGTATGCGTTTATAACCTATTTGTATATAGAAATTTTCAAGCCTTGTGCCCCAAGGGTTTCGGGCATCTGATACCAGATTGGAGTGATACCAGGGGTGATTTTTTACTCTGTCGACACTAGCACCATTCATAATGGCTGGTATCAAAGCAGGAGTTGTACAATCGGTTAAGCTTGGTGCCGCTGCTAACCCCCACGGGTGGAATGACTTGAGAGTTCTGATTGTAAAACTTAGCGCCATGGGTGATGTCGTTCATTGCTTACCTCTGGCGGCAAGAATCAGAGAACGTTTACCCGATGTGGAGTTGACCTGGTTGGTTGAACCGGCCGCTCAAGATCTCCTCAAGGGTAACCCTGTGGTCGATAGAGTGTTGGTGCTACCACGCAAAATCTGGCTCAAAGCACTGAAAAATCCTGCCACCATATTCCCTACCACCAGCGAAGCCATACAATATTTCAAAGAGTTGAAAGACTACAAATTTGACCTGGCGATAGACGCTCAGGGTTTGCTCAAGAGTGCCGTGCCTGCCTATTTATCGGGCGCACCACTACGGGTCGGATTTGCCGACACCAGAGAATGGGCCCACAAGTTTTTGACCCACGCTTTAGAAGTTGGTGGCTATTTCGGACACGATCGTCATGTAGTCGACCTCAATATCGCCCTGGCCGATTATGCCCTTGAGGTGTTGGCGCAAACTCACGGCACTTGTCTGCGACTTTCTTTCAGCGACCAGACCGTCCGTTTCCCGCTGCCAGACACGGCTTCGAGTGGTGCCGATGCTTCAGTTTTGAAGCTGCCCGGCTTAGATAGAGATTTTTGGACCGGTGTCACCGCTGGTGTGGCACCGCCTGTAGATAAGTTAGCACCGGCTACAGATAATTTGGCACCGCCTACAGAACTAGTATCAGGGGCGGGGCAAAAGCAAAATCCGCTCATTGCCATAATTCCAGGCACCACCTGGGTGACAAAAATCTGGCCGCAAGAGCACTGGATCACCCTCGGACGCATGCTGGTAGAGCGTTTTGGGGCGCGTCTGCTTATCTGCGGTGGCCCCGGGGACGCCACCACAAATCAATCTATATATAAAGGAATACTTTCCACCGAATTTCCCGGCTCGGTAAAAAACCTCACTGGTGAAACCGGCTTAATGCAACTGGTGGCACTCTATAAAAAGTGCGATCTGGTGCTTGGTGCCGACACCGGCCCGCTGCATCTGGCCGTCGCAGTGGCCCATCAAGCCATGGTGGCAGAAAGCGAAGCGCTGGCCGCCAGACAAGATATGCTTGTCACCGCCGGTGAAGCGGAGGCTCAGCGCACCGCCAAACCAAAAGTGGTGGCAATTCATGGTGCCACTCCCTGGTTGCGAAATGGACCGTACGGAAGTATGGGTAGTATGGTGCATTTAAATCTTCCCTGCCAACCGTGCTTCTCTAAAACCTGCCGCATTCAAACCCTGGCATGCTTAAAAGACCTCCCGGCGGGGGAGGTCTTCAAAGCGGTTGAGGCGATTTTGCTCGAAGCTAAATCGTAAATTAAATCGAAAGAGTTATTCGCAAACCCATTTGTCGATGGTGCGATTCCAGTTATTAACCAGTTCGTCTTCTTTAAAGAACAGGCCGATTTCGCGTGTAGCACTCTCGGGGCCGTCTGATCCGTGCACGGCATTTCTGCCGATGTCGGTGGCCAGGTCACCCCGGATGGTGCCTTGAGCGGCAGCAGTCGGGTTGGTGGCACCGATGACATTGCGGGCTAAAGTGATGGCATTTTTGCCTTCCCAAACCATAGCGACGATTGGTCCGGATGTAATAAATTTGACCAGGCCCTCGAAGAATGGCTTGCCCTTGTGCTCGCCATAATGACGCTCGGCCAGCTCAACCGGCACCACCATCATCTTCATGCCAACCAGTTTGAGGCCACGACGCTCGAAGCGACCGAGAATATCGCCTACCAGACCACGCTCAACGCCATCGGGCTTGACCGCGACAAAAGTTCTTTCCACTGTCACCTTGTGACCCCCTTCTAAGACTAGACTCGCGTCTATGGTCTTACAAAGAGGATGCCATCAGGAGAGTTTTGTAAGTTTTGCAAACTTCGGATCGAGCAATTTATTGCCTTCAACCTCGAAAGCGACGTTGTACAGCTCTTTTTCGCCTTCGCCAATTACTTTGATTACTTTGCCGATGCCAAACTTGTCATGCTGCACGTTGTCTCCCACCTTGAGCACCTGAAAAAGAGGCGGCATGCCTTTGGGGGTAGAGTCTTCGGGTGGCGGCAGGCGGAAGGCTCGGGGTTTGACCGACTCGGCGGCGCGCACGGCCTGAGGCCGCGAGGCGTTATGTGGCTGATAACCTGTCTGGCGGTTGTAACCCCCGGCACTCTGAGTCTTGTTCCAGCCTGATCCTGATCCTGATCCTGAGCCGGCCGCTGGCTTTTTGAAACCGCCGGAAGTGCCCGTGGCGTAATCGTTGCCGCCATATTTAGAGTCGCCGAAGTTGCCGGGCTTTTTGTTGTTGCGAGAGTCCCATTCCTGGCTTTCGTTGGCTTTGTCGTCGAAGGCACCGAAGCTGCCGCCACCACCGCTACCACCTGAGTTGCGTTTGAATTCTTCTTCGCCGCTGGGGTAGAAGCCCGAAACCAATGCGGGTGTAATTTCTCTCAAGAAGCGGCTGGGAATTGTATAGCTCGATGAGAAACCTGAGTTGGAAAATCCGCGGCCGATCATGGTGCGTTTGCGCGCCAGAGTCATGTGCAGAATGTCACCAGCCCTGGTGATGGCCACGTACATCAAGCGGCGCTCTTCTTCCATCTGGGTGGGCGAATCGAGGGAGCGCACATGGGGGAATAGCCCCTCTTCGCAGCCCATGATAAAGGCGCAAGGAAATTCGAGACCCTTGGAAGAGTGAATGGTCATCAGTTTGACCGTGTCGTCATCTAAGTTGGCTTTATCGAGATCGCTCACCAGTGAAATGCGTGTCAAGAATGAGTCTAAGTCAGGTTCGTCGGCACTGACTTCAAATTCTTTTGCCACCGCCACCAGTTCCATGACGTTGTCGATGCGTCCCAGAGCCAGCTCGTCTTTTGATGCCCGAGCGTCATCTTCTAACCGTGATATGTAACCGGTGCCTTTTAAAATTCGCTCTAACAAATCAGATACAGGAATCACTTTTGAATCAGCGTTCAACTGCACAATTAAGCGGGCAAAATCTTTCAATGCAATTGCTGCTTTGGGTGAAAGATCCGCGATTCGGTCAGCTTCTAAGCAAGCTTCAAGTGGGCTTGAATTTTTCAGTTCGGCATAAGCATTGACCCGGTCAAGTGTGGTTTTGCCGAGGCCGCGCTTAGGAGTATTGATGACGCGATTGAATGCCTGACCGTCACGCAAATTGTAGATAAGCTTCATGTAGCCGAGCATATCTTTGATTTCTTGACGGTCATAGAATCTGGTGCCGCCCACCACAATATATGGAATGTGGCTGCGCACAAGAATTTCTTCAATTGCCCGTGATTGAGAGTTGGTGCGGTAAAGCACCACACAGTCGGCATATTTTTTGCCGCGTGCTTTCAGGCGTTTGACTTCTTCGGCCACATAGTAGGCTTCGTCAATTTCGTCTTGTGCTTCGTAGCAATTTACTTTTCCACCCTGGCCGCGGTTGCAACGCAATTCTTTGTCGATGCGTTCAGTGTTGTTAGAAATAATACTGTTAGCGGTATCGAGGATGGTGGCAGTGGATCTGTAATTTTCTTCCAGCTTAATCAGCTCGCAGCCTTCGTAATCTTTCTGGAATCCAAGAATGATGCGATAGTCGGCTTTGCGCCATGAATAAATTGATTGGTCCACGTCGCCTACAACTAAGAGACTGCGTTCGCGCCACAGTTGTGCCGCCGTCAGTTCTTTGCCCGCTTCTTTGGCTTCGCGAGTGAGGAAATGCTCGGGGCTGTCTACTTTTGCAATCAGCGAAATCAAATCGTATTGTGATTTGTTGGTATCTTGAAACTCGTCGCAGAGCACGTGGCGATAACGGCGCTGCATGCGCTCGCGCACATTCTGGTTTTGCTGCATCAGGTCGGTGAAAATCAAAATCAAGTCATCAAAATCAAGAGCGTTATTGCGCGCCAATTCTGTTTGATAAGCGGTGAAAATTTCAGAGAGCCTTCCTTCTCTATAGTTTTTCGCTTCGCTGGCATAACTCTGGTGTGTGTAGCCGTCGTTTTTAAGCGACGAAATTGTGTGCCGCACTTCTTTAGGCACGAAGACTTTGTCGTCCAAATTGAGCTTGATGATCTGGCCTTTCACCAGACTCATGCTGTCGGTCTCATCGTAGATGACAAAATTGTTATCCCATTTGAGCCCGTCTGCAGTCTTGTAGTTACTGATTTCCTGGCGCAACAAACGCGCACAGATACTGTGGAAAGTGCCGATGGCGATGCGCTTGGCCTCAAACGGCCCGACAATCTTTTCAATACGCTGGCGCATTTCGCCCGCTGCTTTATTGGTGAAAGTGACGGCGAGAATCGATTCGGGTTCTTGTCGTAGCTTCGAGATAATCCAGGCGATACGCTTGGTCAAAACTGTGGTCTTGCCTGACCCGGCGCCGGCAATGATTAACGATGGGCCCCATTCTTGCGAAACGCACTGGGCCTGCTCGGGGTTCAGTCTATCGAGAAGCTTCACTTCCATGGCAGCCGCTTCGGCGTCTGAAATAGGTGCGTATTCGGAACGGCCATAGCGCGGTCCTGGATCTGGCGGCACAAAGGCCGGGCGAGCAGCGGGGGCTGGAGCAGGAGGAGCAGCAGGCGCTGGAGCAGGAGGAGCGGCAGGCGAGGCCTCCACCTTGAACTCCACCGTCAGCTCTTCATCCAGGTCTTCTGGCTCAATGGCCAGGCTGCTCAGCTCTTCCACTTCCAACTCGGCCAGAGCCAACTCGTCGGCGTCAGACGGCTCAAGGTCGCTTGAACCAAATAAACTTAGCTGTTTGTCTTTGCCTGACATTACCTGACTGTCTCTCGACTGCTTAATCAACGGGGCCTACTCCATATTAAAAGTGATTGGGCAGTGGTCTTGCGCCGGCATCTGCCATTTTGCCGCAAAATTAATGATGTCAAGCCCGCTCCGCATCCTGGCGGATATCTGCTCGCTATGCTCAAGGCTCACTGGCGAATATCAATGAAACGCAGTGCCAGAGGCTTCTACAAGAGTAATTGTGCGTCATTAGCGCCTTGCTGTTAATTAAAACTTGTAAACAGCAAGCATCCCGCAGGGGTAAAACCACAGGGAAGACTTGTAATCTTAATGATTAGCTAGCAAATTGTTCGAGACCAGTAATAACTGAGTCTATATAAAAGGGATTGGAAAGATATATATGAGCCGAAGTGAACCCATTGCCTCCACCATACCCACCGTCGATGAACTGGCCCAAGAGTTATTGCTCATCCAACAGTCTGGCCCGCGCAAAGTCGCCATCATCGGCACCCGCAACTTGCCGCTCACTCATCAGCAACTGGTAGAGATGCTTTCTTATGCACTCGTGCTCTCGGGCAACCAGGTGGTCACCAGCGGTGGTGCTAACGGATGCAATATGGCGGTTATTCGCGGCGCGCAAAGAGCGAATCCCGATCGATTAAATATTATCTTGCCGCAAACAATCAGCCAGCAACCTGGCGAAGTTCAGGACCTTTTAATAGGTATCAAGAATATCGTTGAGTATCCTGAAAGACGCACCATGACATTGGCCGATGCCAGTCGCATATGCAATCACGAGATAATCGATAGATGCCAGCAAATAATTTGTTTCCTCTATCACACGAGTCATACACTGCTTGAGTCGGTAAACTATGCCAAGGAACATCGTAAGATTGTGACTAGCTTCTACCTCGACTAACCAGCGGGAATCAAACAGTCAACTTAGACGGACATGCTGCGGCTTTATTTCCGCAGGGAACACTGCTAGCAGCTTTGTACTCGCTAGTCTTGCCCTGTGCAGTGGCGCTCGCGCTTACAGCATTGTGCATGCCCTTCTATGTCAAGTGGCTCAAAAGTCTGCAGATCAATCAGTTTTTGCGTGAAGACGGCCCGTCCAGTCACGCCCATAAAGCCAAGACCCCGACCATGGGCGGTCTGGTTTTTATCATCACCACATTCGCCACCACCATCGGTTTCTCGTTGGTACCGGGCATGTCGCACGACCCCAGCTATTACGCCGTGATTATCACAGGGGTTTTGTGCGGAATAGTGGGATTGGTAGACGATTCTGCCAAGGTTATTCAAAAGGCCAACAAAGGCATTTCAGCATATGTTCGCCTGGGCACAGAGTTTGTTTTCGGCGCGGTACTGGCCATGGTGCTAGTAGGCTTGAACGACAATCGTCTGATTGTGCCCTCGGCACTTTATTCGATTTTGCACGGGCACTGGAGCACCATGCCTGATATCACTCAGCCGGTGGCAGTGATGATTCTGCCGGCCATTGCCATGGTTGCACTCGGTGCATTCCTCACCGCCGCCACTACCAATGCCGTTAATTTGCACGATGGCATGGACGGCCTGGCCGCCGGCACGGCCTGCCAAATTTTCGCCACCATGGCGGTGATTTTATTCATGACCGGCAGCGACGCCCCGATGCAGTATGGCTATGCCACCATATCCGCCACCGCCGCCGGCGCGCTGCTCGGATTTCTCTTATTCAATCGCAACCCCGCCCAGATATTCATGGGTGACACCGGCTCGCTCTTTATCGGCGGTCTGATGGCCTGCATTGTTCTGGCCGGCGGCATCACCGTCTGGTTTGTGCCGCTCTCACTTATCTATATTCTCGAGGCCCTTTCGGTGATGGCTCAGGTGATTTATTTCAAACTTACCAAGCCTTACATGCCCGAAAAACCCATGAGCAGTCCAGCCTTAATAATGCTCAAATTAACCAAGAAGCTACCGGGTGAGGGCAAGCGGCTTTTCCGCATGGCTCCTTTACATCATCATTACGAAGCTGTCATGGCCGAAAAGGGCTGGGCGGAATGGCAAGTGGTGATGGCTTTCTGGGGAGTGCAGTTTTTACTCTGCGCGGCTGTATTATTGACTTTCCACTATCGCTAAAACGCCAGGAGTCTCTGGGTGTCAGCCCAAAATTCACAGTTAGTCTCTGATTTAGTCTCACAAGGTAAGTGGGAAGAGGGTTACGCCGCCCTGATTCGTTTCTCGCAGCAGAATCCAAGTGGAGTCAACGACCCCGACCTGCAATGCCAACTAGGCATCATCGCCTTCAACAGCGGCAAGCTGGCCGAAGCCGAACGCCATCTTAAAACCGCCCTATCTATCGATTCAACCCGCTCAGATGCTCACTATCAACTCGGTCTGGTCTTACTTAAAGACGGCCGCCCCGCCGAAGCCATGCCCGCTTTTCGCGAAGCCTGCGAACGCCGAGCAAATTATGCAGTCGGCCATTTGCACTGGGGAATGGCGCTCATGTCGACAGGCAGTTTCAGAGGCGCGATTGGACAATTCAATCAAGCGATAAAAATTGACGGCAAATTGAGCGCCGCATACGTGCAAGGTGGCATGGCGAGCTTCCGCATGGGTCAATTTATGGAAGCGGCCCAATATTTTCAAGCCGCCGCTAACAACGAGCCTGATATTCCAGAGCCTTTAGTTTGCCTGGGCATCGCTCTATCTGCCCTCGGCAACGACGTGGACGCGGGCAAATGCTTCATGCGCGCCTGGCAGGTAGACGGCAAAGACATCACCACCTTGCGCTACGCCGCATCGGCCATGGCCAATGCCGGCATGATTGACGACGCTGTGCGTCTCTTTCAAGAGTCAGTGGGAATGGGCCACCGCGTGCTCACCGCCCGCGAACGCGCACTGATATATAACGATTGGGGAGTATCACTCTTCAAAGCCTCACGCGCCGAAGATTCGTCGGACAAATTGCTGGAAGCATCAGACATGGACCCCACATGTCTTGAGCCGGTGATGAATCTCGGATTGGTTTGCATTGAGCTGGCCGAATACGAACGCGCCGCCGAAGCATTCGAGAAAGCTTTAGCACTGGATAAAACCAACAACGAAGTGCGCGTCTATCTGGCTGTGACACTGATTTTGATGAACAACTGCCAGCAAGCGATAAATGTTTTGCAAGAAAAAGAGCAAGACGGTCGTTTTGATTTCTGGTTAGGTCACGCCTATTTAGGCATCGCCAATTATGATCGTGCCAGACAATATTTTGAGCGCGTGCTGAAAGAATCGCAAATCAACTATCAGGCTATAGATGGCCTGGGCTGTGCGTTAATGCTGGGTGGAAATTATCCGGAAGCGGTGCAAAAATTTGAGGAAGCGATCGGTCTGCGCGAAGATTATGCGCTGGGGCATTTGCATTTGTCGCGCGCTTTGGACGAACTTGGTCAAGCCGAACTTGGCGCAAAACATTTACGCATTGCCGTCGAACTTGACCCGCAATGTTTGAACCCGCAAAAAGAAGCGTTAGATAGACTGGTGAAAGCCGCTCGCTATGAGCTTGTTGAAGCGCAGTCGCTGAAAATCTTAGCGGCTAATCCGCAAGATTCTGATGTGCGCGTTTCACTCGCTCGCGCATTTAAAGAACAACAGCGCCTTGATGAAGCAGTTGATCCTGTCTCTTATACACATCTCCGAGCCCACGAGACTAAGGCGAATCTCGTATGCCGTCTTCTGCTTGAAAA
>ENA-ORBV01010153-ORBV01010153.1-microbial-mat-metagenome-genome-assembly--contig:-NODE-10153-length-15171-cov-7.026567_pt1 | contig 15171 bp, 17 predicted proteins | sample MGYA00237777_ERZ505514 | MGnify/ENA primary metagenome ERZ505514 (study PRJEB26160, sample SAMN06269048) | microbial mat metagenome | isolation source: Oligotrophic lake microbial mat | place... | reverse complement strand
TTTTCAAGCAGAAGACGGCATACGAGATTCGCCTTAGTCTCGTGGGCTCGGAGATGTGTATAAGAGACAGAACTCCGCCACCGCCCGCTCAAACGCCTCCGCGCTATCGGCAATTCGCAGGCAGCCCGGCAATCCTTCCGCTCCCAATGTCGTGGACACCACCGCCGTCCCCGCCGCCCATGCTTCCAGGATCTTGATCCGCGTCCCGCTTCCAGCCAGCAACGGCACCACCGCCAACTGCGCCCGCGCAATCTCGCCCATGGCATCTTCCACAAATCCGGTCAGCTCAATGCGCGAGTCCCCCCGCACCACTTGCCGCACCGCCTCCGGATTCATACCCACCAGCCGCCAGCGCAACTCCGGAAACCGGCTCCGCAGCTTCGGCCAAATACTCCCATGAAACCACCGCACCGCCTGCTGATTCGGGTGGTACTCCATGTTGGCCGAAAACACCAGCGTCTGGCTCTTCTCCCGCTCCGTTCGCCCATACCATGCAATCGTGTTCGGGTAGACCACCACTCGCGCGTCCCGCACCAGCCGCGCGTCGTCCTCCGAACACACCAGGCACCCGTCGAACTTTGGCAACAACTCCGCTTCCAGCTTCTCGTTCAATCGCGCGAAACGCCGATGCGCCCACGCCGCTCCCGGACCCGAGGCCGCCGCCATTGTCCGGAAAAAACGCGATTCAATGTTTTGCAAGTCGCACCACACCCGCTCCGCGTAGCCCCGGATTAAGTCCACATACGGGGCCACCCAGAGGTGTTCCAACACCGCCACGTCGTACCGCCGGCTCCCCAACACCGCCCGCATAATCGGGTCGAATCCCGCCAGCCGGTCAATCAGCGGAGGCACTCCCCGCGCCAACCGCCCCGCATTCCGCAGTACCCTCGCCGCCAGCGACCGGCCATTGGCCGGCAGCGGCACCAAAAGCACTTCCCGGACAAACTCCGGCGGCGCCTGGCAGGGAACAAACGTCAGCAGATCCACCGCGCAACCCCGCGCCGCGAAGTACTCGATTAACGACACGATCCGTTGCGCGCCTCCGCCCAAAGCCGGATACGGCGCCTCCGGACAAACCATCAAAACCTGCTTCATCACTTGGCGGCTTTCTTCTTCTCCTCTTCGGCCTTCCGCTCAGCGGCCGCTTTGACAATCGCCGCCCGCTCGGCCTCTGTGCGCAGATTCTCCGGCGCCGCCATCCGCGTATTCGAAATCCTGTTCGGCTTCCCGTTCACCTTCGTCAGCGTGAAAGCATCGTAAAGCACGCCCCGCGCCGTTCGCGCTTCATACCGTAACTGCTTCCCGTCCACGCGAATGATCTGATAAAGCTGCGTGTCCTCCGCCTTCCGATGCATCCAAGGCTCGGGTTCCAGGCTGTACATCTTCGGCCCGGATACGGACACCACATATACCGTGCCACCGCTCGCCGCACTAGTCCCGGTGGCGACGTTGCTGCGTCCGTACGTATGGTCGTGCCCGGTCAGCACCATGTCCACCCGGTACTTATCGAACACCGGCTGCCACATCTCCCGCAGTTCCTTGTTATCGCGCCCTTTCGCCGTTGAAAGTATCGGGTGGTGGAACGTCAGTATCGTCCACTTGTTGGGATTGTTCGCCAACAGCGTATCCAGCCAAGCCACCTGCTCCCGCTGCCTCTCATTCGAGTTCATCGACACGATCCGCACGCCCTGTATATCGAACGAGTAGTTGGACTCTTCCAGCCCCTTCACGCCATTCTCCGGCAGCGTGAATTGCTTGCGCCAATGCCCGGTCAACCGGCGTACTTTGTCCTCGCCGGCCGTGTACTCATGGTTGCCCGGTGTCGGCACGGAGAACACGGAGCGGTTTATCCACCCGGCGGCGGCATGCCATTCGCCCCACTCCGAATCGACCAGTCCGCGGTTCACCAGGTCGCCGGCGTGCAAAATGAATCGCGCCTTCGGCGCCTCCGAATATCCACTGCGGATCAGCCGCGACCACAACGAATAGAGATCGTTCTGCGCATCGCCGACGTAGATGAACGCAAGCGGCGCCGAACCGGCGGCAGCCGTTTGAAATTGGTTCCAATCGCTCCAATTCGCGCCATCGCCCACACGATAGACATACTGGGTAGCCGCCACCAACCCCGTGAACTTGACGGAGTGATAATGTTCCCGCCCCGTTTCCGTCACGGCGTTCTGATTCTTCGCTTTCTTCACGAACGCCGGCCCATCTTCGGCAACGGCAATCTGCGCCACGCCGGCGCCAACGGTAGCATCGGTCCGCCAAGTGACAGCGGCGGTCGTCGCCGGATCCCCCGCCCAGGTGAGAATGATCCGGTCCGGCACCGGCGTCGCCCGGTAGATCACCGCGTCGGCAACCTTACGATCCTTCTGCCCCGCCGCTTGATACCCCAGCAGCAGGACGAGCGCCGACGCGCCCAATCCCATCCATCGAACTTGCGATTCCTTCATGTACCTTCATCTATTCCAACACAGGGACACTACGGGCTGATGTCAAATTCAAAAAACCGTATCACCTAACCCTAAGGTCTACACAACCCAATTCGTCTCGGGAAGTCTTGCCACATATCATGCCTCCGTTCGCTCGCCGCCTCATCTGTCTTGCTGCCTTTTTAATCCCCATTTTCGCCCAATCCAGCGCCGGCGGCGCCAACATGCAAGGCACCGTCAAGGACCCCGCTGGCGCCGTCGTTCCCAACGCCAAAATCGCCATCACTCATCTCGCCACCGCCCGCGACAGTAACACTGTCAGCAACAGCGAAGGCTACTACGCCACGCCGCCGCTCAATATTGGCAAGTACAAGATTCGCGTGGAACTCGCCGGAATGCAGGCCTGGGAGAGCGCGGGCCGATGGAATCGGGAATGTGCTGGCCCAGACTAGCCCGGCAAGTCCCGCCCCAAAGCCGCCCTCTTTACAGTTGGAACTGCTGTTCGCCTGGGATGATCAGAAAATCTGAGGAAACTCCTGGTACCGTCTGGGACCGTTCAATTGGTCCATGGACGCTTCTCTGCTCAAGTTTTTCAACTTCACCAAGCGGACGAGGCTGCGCGCCAATGTGGACGTGTTCAATGTGTTGAACCTGCACGGCCTGAATACTCCAGCGGTGGACGGCATATCGAGCCTCGCCAGTTCCTACGGCGGTTCCGGCTTCCGCCCGCGCCAGTTACAGATGACGCTCCGGCTGGAGTTTTAACGCCATTCGCCTTACACGTGTGAAATCGGTCGAGGCCAAAATGGCTACGCAAAAATCAATCGTCGGCCCTTCTGCTCCGGTATTGGATCGCCAAACTCCGTTGCTGTTTCAATCCATAACCGTATCGCCGCCTGCGCGTTAGCCAGCGCCTTCTCGTGGCTGGCCCCATGCGCCGCGCATCCTGGCAGTTCCGGTGCCTCAGCCACATAAGACCCGTCTTCCGAACTCCAATAAATAATGACTTCGTATTGATTCATCTCGCCTCGCCGAGTTTGTATCTCAACACAATAGCCCTTACCTGCTTCACCTGATACGGCTTCGCATTTCCGCCATCGCGCTGCAAGTTATATCCGCTCGCCGGAAAAGAGGATGACTGCCGCGTACCCTCGTCGCAAAGCCCAGTGCCTCCAGCAAGCCGCACAGATCGTCGAACCGGATCGCCGCGTCGGATTCTCCGCTGAGAATTCTCCGCAGTGTCTTGGCGGAACTCACGATTTATTGTAGCTTGGGATTCTTGTTCCAATCCCGGCGGGATTGACGGCAAGTACTCCCTCCCTCTCGAGCCCGTCGAGGATCCCACCGCAATGCCGAGCCCATTTGCGCCCACACCCGCTTTGGCGTAGGATTATTAGTTTGACGGTCAAACAAAAAACAATCTCAGCCAAGTGGCTTGGATCGATCCCGGCCGTATGAGCGGCGCGCCGTGCATCTGAAGCATGGCGACACGATTGCCGACTTTCTTGAAGGCGCCCCTACCGTTTCCCGCGAACAAGCCGAACTGTTTCTCACACTGGCGAGCGTCCAACTCATCGGATGCGTGTCCTCCTAGACGAGTGCGTCACTCCACCCATTAGAGACGCGTTCGCCGGCCGCGAACAATTCAGGAGATGGGTTGGGCAGGCATCGCCAACGGCACATTTATGGCCCTGGCGTAGCAGGCAAAACCCGCCGCCCACTGTGCCGTCGCCATCACGCCCGGCTGCACACTCCTCTTTAACCCCCAAATTCCGGCGGCATCCGTTTATGAAACTCCGTCGCATCCTCCAGCGCCGCCGCCGCGGCCAACAACTCCCGCTCCGCGAACGGCCGCCCGATCATCTGCAATCCGATCGGCATACCTTCCCCATCAAACCCGCACGGAATCGATATCGCCGGAAATCCCAACACATTAATGCCACGCACCATCCGCGTGGCCGCCAACCGGAAATCCTCCTCAACGCCTCCCGCAAGAATCGTGCTCTCGCCAATTCGTTTCGCCACCGTTGGCGTCGTTGGCGTCATCAAAACATCAATCCCCGCAAAGAGTTGAAGGAACGCCGTCACGAACTGCCGCCGCAGCCGCTGCGCGTTCACGTAATCGGTTGCCGGCAACAATGCGCCTTGATCGAACAGGATTCGCACGTCGACGCCAAAATCGCTCCGCCGGTCCGCAAATCTTTCAAAAACGGCGGACGCCTCCGACAACAAAATCACGCGCCCAATCGCATTCAATCCCGCAATATCGGGCACCGTCACCATCTCCACTTGCGCTCCCAGGCCCGCCGCCAATTGCACCATTCTCCGCACCGCCGCCGCTACGTCCGGATCCACTTGCTCAAAGTAAAAGTTCGAAGGCACGCCCACTCGCAGTCCTCGAATCGAGACGCCCTCCGCCGGCAAATACGAATCCACCGCGGCATGGCTCGAGGTCTCGTCCCGTTCATCCCGCCCGGCCAACGCCTGCAAACACAGCGCCGCGTCCCGGACCGTCCGCGTCAGCGGCCCCATATGATCCAAGCTGAAATCGAGCGGCATTACGCCAAACCGGCTTACCCGTCCATAAGTAGGCTTCAAACCCGCCGTATTGCAAAATGCGCCAGGCACCCGGATTGACCCGCCCGTATCGCTCCCCATCGCCATAAACGCCATCCCCGTCGCTACCGCCGCACCCGATCCGCCGCTCGATCCGCCCGGCACTCGGTCCGTATTCCACGGGTTGCGCACCGGCCCGAAATGCGGATTGTTCGAAGTCACGCCGTAGGCCAGCTCATGCATGTGCGTCTTGCCAAGCATCACACTGCCAGCCGCCGCCAGCCGCTCCGCCACCGCGCAGTCATACGAAGGAACATGGTCCTTATATAGCAGCGACCCGCATGTGGTCCGAATCCCCTTCGTACAAAACACATCCTTGAGCGCAATCGGAATTCCATGCAGCGGCCCGCGGTCCGTTCCCGCGGCCAACTCCCTGTCGGCCGTCTCCGCCGCCGCCAGCGCATGCTCCGGCGTCACGGTGAGAAAGGCGTTCAACTTTCCATTGCCACGCTCAATTGCAAGCAAACACGCCGCAGTCAATTCGCGCGACGACACCCGCCGCGCTCGCAGTTCTGCCCCCGCCTCCTGAATATTCATCGCGACCCGTCCGGCAACGGCAGCACATGGTGCGTCACCGGCTCAGTCTCCATCGCAATCTGTTCGCGAAGCAAGATGAATTGCGCCTCCAGTTTTTCTAACGGCAGGATCACCCGGTCTTCCGGCGCGAACCCTTTGGCCACTGCAATCGCTTTCCAATCGGTCATACTCGTTTCCGCCATCATATACGATGCTAACTAAAGGAGGCTCGACATGTTTTGTGACCGTTGTGGATCCGCCGTGGCCGCGTCGGCCGCGCAGTGTGTGCGCTGCAACGCCCCGCTGGCGGCGGTAGCCTTAGTCCCCGTCGCCGTCCCGCGAGGCCCCGTCGCCTGGATTGGCGATGGCTGGAACGCCGTCACCGCCAACTTCTGGATCTTCGTTCTACTCGGCTTTCTCTATCTCGCCGCCCTCTCCACCGTACCCGTGCTAATTCAGGGCCCCGTCGCCCTCGGCCTGCAGTGGGCCGCCCTGCGCCAAATCGCCGGCCGCCGCGCCGATGTCAACGACCTCGCCCTCGGCTTCAATCTATTTCCCCAAGCCGTTCTCGTCTGCCTCGTCACCGGAATCATAATCGTTTTCGCGTCCATCCTCCTCCTCATCCCCGGACTCATCGCCGCCGCGCTGCTCCAGTTCCCCTATCTCCTCGTCATCGACCGCAAGCTCGATTTCTGGGCCGCCATCAAAGAGAGTTTTGAAGTCTCCCAGCGCCACTTCGGCACGCTGCTTGGCTTCTTTCTGCTGCAAATCTGCGTCATCGTCGCCGGTGCCCTGCTTTGCGGATTCGGACTCCTCGTCGCCATTCCCGTATGCTACGCCGCCACGGCCGCGGCATATATTGAGCTCTTCGGCATGCGCGAAGACACTAAGGCCAGTATTGCCGCCGGAGCCCGTTAACGATGACCGAACGCCAGGCCGCCCTGGCCCGCCTCGCCGTCCCCATCGGCGCGCTATGCCTTTGCGCCGCCACCGATCCGCATCAGCCCGCCGTTTGGATCCTCTGCCCGTTCCGTTTGGTCACCGGCCTTCCCTGTCCCTTGTGCGGGATGACTCGCGGACTGGCTTCGCTGCTCCGCGGCCGCTGGCCGGACGCCATCTCTTTCCATCTTTTCAGCCCCCTGGTAATGGCTGCCATCTCTGCCTGGATCGTCCTCGACACCGGCCATGCTCTCCGCCTCTGGAACGCCCGCCGCATTGGCGATTGGGCGATTCACCCCGCGCCGTGGCTTGCTTTCCTCGGCGTTTGCACCGTCTATACTGCCCTGCGCTGGTGGGGTATAATCGGGGGACCGCTCGCGTAGTCGCATTTGCCGCCCCCCAAACAACAAAATGACATCAATCTGGAATGGCGATTATCTCTTTCTTCTAGAGAATCTGATCGTGAAAGACTTCAAGATCAGATATCGCAACATGTCCCTCGGTGTCTTCTGGTCCCTGCTCAATCCGCTCGTGCTGATGGGCGTTCTCACCTTCGTTTTCACGAAAGTGATGCCCAATAACAGCATCGCCAACTTCCCCATCTTCGTCCTCTGCGGCCTCGTCCCCTTTAACTTTTTTACCGTTGCCTGGAATAACGGCACCATTTCCGTCGCCAACAACGCCGGCCTCATCAAACGCATTCCCGTTCCCAGGGAAATCGTTCCTATCGCTTCGGTATTGTCCACCACCATCCACCTCGGCATCCAGATTGCCCTGCTCCTCATCTTCGTCCTTGCGTTCGGACGCGGCGTAAACGTCTACTGGCTCTGGCTGCCAGTGCTGTGGGCTTTGGAAATCGTGTTCGTCTGCGGCTTGGTCCTCGCCACTTCCGCTCTTGACGTCTATCTTCGCGACATGCGTTATATCGTCGAATCCGCCTGTACCGTCCTCTTCTGGCTTGTACCGATTTTTTACACCCTCGATATCGTTCCCCGTGAGTACGTCACCGTCTATGAGTTCAACCCATTGGCGGCCATGATACTCGGCCTTCGCCGCATCTTGATGGAAGGCGTCTCGCCCAATGGCGACGCCGGGCTCGTCTACAAACTCGCTTTCACCTCAACCATCACCTTCGTCGTTGGTCTCTCGCTCTACTCCCGCCTGAAGCACAAGTTCTTCGACTATCTTTAAAGGAAGGGCCACGCGATGAATGTCATTGAATTCAAAAACGTCTCCAAGGCTTTCCACCGTGCCGTAGGCCAACGCCTCATCCGGCACTACCTCGAAGATATGATGGGCAAGACGGATCCGGACTCCTTCCACGCGCTCAAGAACGTCAATTTTTCCATTCGCGACGGCGAGTCCGTCGCCGTCATCGGCGCGAACGGCGCCGGTAAAAGCACCCTTCTCAGCCTCGTTACCCGCCTTGCTCCGCCCTCCTCCGGCGATGTGATCATCAATGGGCGCGTCGCCGCGCTCCTCGAACTCGGCGCCGGCTTTCATCCCGATCTCACTGGCCGCGAAAACGTTCGCCTCAATGCCTCGCTTCTCGGTTTCACTCGAAAACAGGCCGGCGATCTTTACGAATCCATTGTCGACTTTGCCGAACTCCACGATTTCATCGACGAGCCTCTCCGCACCTATTCCAACGGTATGATGCTCCGCCTCGCCTTCGCCGTCGCCGTCAATCTCGATCCGCAAATTCTCATCATTGATGAAGTCCTCGCCGTCGGCGACCAGCAGTTCCAGGCCAAATGCATCGACAAGATTTTCGAAATCCGCAATCAGGGCCGCACCATCCTCTGCGTCTCCCACGCCCTCAGCACGCTGCAAAGTCTTTGCACCCGCGCGCTCTGGCTCGATCATGGCCAACTCATCATGGACGGTCCCGTGAATGAAGTGCTCCAGGCCTACGAGGGCCGCGCCCTCCACGCCCCCAAAGACTAAACGCTAAACTGATTGCAGTGTCCACTCCGCTCACGCGCCTCTCCGAAGAAGAGTCCCTGTTCCAGTTGTCCGTCCGTCGTTTCGCCCGGGAACAGATCGCGCCGCGCGCCCGCGAAATGGATGCCAAAGCCGCCATCGATCCGGCTCTGCTCCGCCAGTTATTCGAACTAGGCCTCAATGCCATCGAAATCCCCGAGGAGTTTGGCGGCCAGGGCGGCACGTTCTTTCAGTCGATCCTCGCCGTCGAAGAAATCGCCGCCGCCGACCCCGGTGTCGCTGTTCTTGTCGATGTCCAAAACACACTGGTCGTGAACGCCATTCGCGACTTCGGCAGCCCCGAGCAGCAAATACGATGCCTCACCGCCCTCGCCAAAGACACCATTGGCGCCTACGCTCTGAGTGAAGCCAACTCCGGTTCCGACGCCTTCGCCCTCGCCACTCGCGCCGTTCCCGATGGCGGCGATTACCTCATCACCGGCCGCAAACTCTGGATCTCCAACGCCGCCGAAGCCGGCCTCTTCCTCGTCTTCGCCACCATCAATCCCGAAGCCGGTCACCGCGGCATCACCTGCTTTCTAGTCGAACGCGCCGCTCCCGGCCTCACCGTCGGCCGCAAAGAAGACAAGCTCGGCATTCGCTGTTCTTCCACCTGTGAAGTCGTCCTCGACAACTGCCGCGTCCCCGCCGCGAACATCCTCGGCGAACCCGGCAAAGGCTACAAAGTAGCCATTGAAACCCTCAACGGCGGCCGCATCGCCATCGGCGCCCAACTCGTTGGTCTCGCTCATGGCGCCCTGCAACACGCCATCGCCTACGCCCGCCAGCGCCGCCAATTCGGCAAGCCCATCGCCGAGTTCCAAGGCGTCCAGTTCCAACTCGCCGAAATGGCCATGCACGTCGAATCGGCCCGGCTCATGGTCTATAACGCCGCCCGCCTCCGCGACGCCGGCCTGCCCTTCGTCAAGGAGGCCGCCATGGCAAAGCTGCATTCCTCGCTGATCGCCGAAGACGTCGCCAGCCAGGCCGTCGAAATCTTCGGCGGCATCGGCTTCACCAAGGAATGTCCCGCCGAAAAGCTCTACCGTGACGCCAAAATCGGCCGAATCTACGAAGGCACCAGCAATATGCAGCGCCTGACCATCGCCAAAGAGATTCTTTCGTAACCTTTGGAAATACGCAGCCATCCATAATCTTAGGAGTTATCATGCGAGTTGTTCTTCCGCTTCTCTTCGCCTTTGCCGCCGCTCTACCGGCGTCTGGCGCTCCCGCCAAAGCCGATCCCACCGAACCCGAACTCCAACGGATCATCGAGAAATTTGCCGAAAATGAGAGCGCGTTCCTCCTCGCCCGTGAGCGCTACACCTACCGGCAAACCCTGCGCGTCGAGGATTTCGATGGCGGCGGCGCTATCGGCGGCCGTTACGATCTCGTCTCCGACATCATGTTCACCAACGATGGCTCGAAGCGCGTTGAACGCGTTGTCCGCGCTCCGGTTTCCACCATTAAGTTTGTGACGTTCTCCCCCGAAGACGAACAGGACATCCGCAGCGTCCAGCCCTTTGTACTGAACTCCAAGGAACTCCCCAAATACCACGTCCGCTATCTCGGCCGCGAAAAACTCGACGAAATCGATACCCTCGCCTTCGCCGTTAAGCCCAAGGAATTGGTACCGGGCGAACGGTACTTTGCCGGAATCGCCTGGGTCGATGAGCAGGACCTCCAAATCGTCAAGACATACGGCCGCGCCACCGGCAAGCTCAAAAAAAACAACGACCAGCGCTTTCCCAAGTTTGAAACCTTCCGCGAACAAATCGACGGCAAATACTGGTTCCCCGTGCTCACTCGCGCCGACGACACTCTTTACTTTGAAGATTCCGTCGTTCGCCTCAAAATGCGCGTTAAATACGAAGACTACAAACAGTTTAAGGGCGAAAGTACCATCACCTTCGGCGACGTTGTGTCCCCAACTCCCCCGAAACCGGAAGCTCCGAAAAAACCCTGAAAATCCGCGTTCACCCCCCGGGATTCCCCACTCAATCGGGAATTGGTGCGGCGATGCTCCTCCCTGTGCTTTAATTATTTGTTAACGCTAGTATGCCGACCCTTGCCACCCGGCTCCGTCGCAAAATGCAGGCGGGGCATCGACGCCTGCGCGAATTGCAGATGATCGGGAAGGGTCTCCTTTCCACGGATCACATTGTCCAGGCGCATATCATTCCCATGCGCCGGTGTAACCTGGCGTGTACTTACTGCAATGAGTACGACGACTTCTCGAAGCCGGTCGACATCGGCATCATGCTCGGCCGCGTCGATCACCTGGCCAAACTGGGCGCGACGCTCATCATGATTAGCGGCGGCGAGCCCCTCCTCCACCCCGATCTCGAACAGATCATCGCCCGCGTTCGCCGCCATGGCCGCATCGCTGGCATGATCACCAACGGCTACCTCCTCATGCCGGACCGCATCCAGCGGCTCAATGAAGCCGGGCTCGACCATTTGCAGATCTCCATCGACAACGTCATGCCCGACGACGTGTCCAAGAAGAGCCTCAAAGTTCTCGACAAGAAACTGCAAATGCTCGCCGAACACGCCGAATTCCACGTGAACATCAATTCCGTCCTTGGCGCCGGTACGCAGAACCCGGATGACGCTCTCACCATCGGCCGCCGCGCGCTCGAACTCGGCTTCAGTTGCACCGTCGGCATCATTCACGATGGCCGCGGCCAGCTTAAACCGCTCGGTGAAAAGGAACTCTCCGTCTACCGCGAGTTCAAGAATCTCGGACGGCGCAGCTTCGCCCACTTCTCCGGGTTCCAGGAAAATGTTGCGTTGGGCAAGTCCATTGATTGGCGCTGCCGCGCCGGCAGCCGCTACGTTTACGTCTGCGAGGAGGGCCTGGTCCATTACTGCTCCCAGCAGCGCGGCTATCCCGGCGTCCCGCTCCTCGAATACACCAGTGAAGACATCCGCCGCGAGTTCCTCACCAAGAAGGATTGCGCTCCCCACTGCACCATTTCCTGCGTCCACATGACGTCGCACATGGACTTCTGGCGTGCGCCTCAGACTCTTGAATCGGGCTTGAATCAACGAGCGCCCCAGGTCGGGGATCTCGTCAATATTCAGGGCGCCGGCCGCTGACGCCGCAGTGCCGCGATTGCCAGCAACGCCCCGCCCGCCAGTAACATCGTCCCCGGTTCCGGGATCGCGGCGTAACTAAACCCCAGAATATCGTGATTCTCCCAGGCGCCGCCCGTCGATGACGTAAAGCCAACATAGGCATCACGCCCGTTCTCCAAGTTTAATAACGAGCCTAAGTTCACATTCACCGTTAACAGCGGCGTCGACAAATCGTCGAAGTATATAGACAGCGCGCCCGGCAGGTATGTGATCAGCACGTCATAGATCGTCCCGTTCGACATGTCTTTCGCGGGACTTGCAATACCCAAAGTCGGGTTCGGAAACGCCCCGCCCGCGTCCGCGCAATGCTCCGGCTGGTTCCCCGCCGCGCCCAGGCTCTGCACCGCAATGTGATTGCCATTTGGCTCACAGTACGACGGCTTGTTATTCCATGTGTCGAATTCAATCGACAGGCTATTCGGGATCCCATAATAGCCAATCCCGCTGGCGTACAGACCCAAAGCGGTTTGCCCGGCGTTCTGAATCGTGAATGTAAATCCATCCGCGCCGTCGTTGAAAACGCCTGGCTCCCAGTCCGGCTTATACCCGCCGCGCTCGGTAATCTGAAACTGGAATCCCGCGGTGAAGCCGTACTGCACGTCCGTCCGGCCCGTCAACCACGCCGCGCCTACCTGATTTTCCGCCGCCCCGGTCAAACGCAACCGGTTTCCCGTCGCGGCGGCGGCGCCAACCAAGGTAAACGGCGTTGCCCGCAAGGAAGGCACTGTAGCCAGCAATACGGCGGCTAAGCCCATTGAAAATTTCATCTCAAGTCTCCATTTCTCTATCTCGTTACCGATTCACCCGTTACCGAGCCGCCCGTTACCGAGCCGCGACCGTCAGAGAGCGTCCGCCCCTAAAACTCAAAAAACATCCGTCCCGAAACACCTGTCCTGGAATACGCCCCAAACTTCCTCTGATGATCCAGCGAAACGTAGTACCCGTAATGCCGGCTCAACCACTTCCGGAAAAATAGCTGTGTCGAAACGCTATTCAAATTCACCTCCAGCGGCGTCGCGGCAATGTAGGTATACACTTCCTTCCCTCCGCCTACCACCGCGCCCACCCAGTAACGCCCCTCCTGACCCCGCTGCGCCGCCACACTACCAGAACTCGATATCTTGTTGCCCGGCTGATTCCGGTTCAGAAAGTAATTCCCTTCCACTATCGTCTTTCGCCGGTAGTAGATAAATCCCGTGTTGTAAATGTCGCCCTTAGTCAGTCCGCCAAATGAAAAGTGCGAGTAACCCGCCGCCAGTACCAACTGCCGGCTGAACGGCGCTTTATAGAAAGCCTTCACGTCATATCGCCGGTGCGGAAACAACGAGTAACCCTTCCGCTCCGGGGCAAAGCTGAATCCCTGCGTCGTATAAAAGTTCTTGCTCCAATTGGCAAAACTGAAAAAACCAATACTCTGCTGCGTCGCTCCGGGGCGTGACTGCGAGTTAAATAGAAACACCGGCGTAAACCTCGGGTTGTGACGCAGCCATAACGCCGCGTCCGCTCCGCGCCAATATCCATATCCGTTGGTCACTCCGCTGTGGTAAGTGCCCACTTCCAGTAACACCGGCAGCGGGCTCTCATATCCCGGCCGTTCGAATGTCGCCGGAGTTTCAGGTGTTTGTCCCCACCCCGCCGCCGTAATCGCGATCGACAAGATCACTCGATTCATAAATATCTCCTTCACGCCCGCGCCCCTTCCAGCCACGCCACCGGCGTCGACACCGCCACCACTCGCTGCCCCGATGCCAATTTTCCATTCACCACCACGTTGCTCTCCACCGTCACCACGCCCGCCGCATAGGCCGCCACCGGCGTTTTGTCCCGCAATCCGCGCACACCGTGCGACAGTCGCATCGCTCCCCCCGCGTGCAGCAGACCCTGGAAGTAACAGTTCGGCTTCAGCGCCATGTCCCCCCCCGCCGTCAGGTTGCCCTTCACTACTGACGCCGCGCCTATGCTAATTGACCCATACGCCTTCAAATCCGCCTCCAGCAGACTCTCTTTCGGACACGAAAAATCCCCCCGCACCACGAATGCCGCCCGTAAGTGCAGCGGTGCCGACAGATGCAGGTTGCCGTTGTAGAGATAAGTGTTTCCGCCCATCGAGAATAACTTCGCCGGATCGTAACCGTGCGCGGCCTTCGCATCTTTTTCCAGGTGCGGCAACTGCGCGATCACCGCCGGTGTCAGCTCAATCTGTAGTCCGTTCTCAAACCGGCCTTCGGTGAATACCTCCGGCGCGAACAGCGATAGCGCCTGCGACCCGGGCATCAGTTCAATCGATGTGCGCGATGTTACTCGCGACTTCACCACCGCGTCTTTACCCACTGTCAGTTCTTTGACCGCGTCCACCCATCGCCGCACACGCGCCCCTTCGCCAACGTGCAGCGTCCCATCCACCGCCAACGCCTGTAACTGAGTATCCGGGCCTATCGAGCAGTTACCCTTCACCATCAGTTCCTTCTCAAAATCACAGTTCCGCCCGCAATTGAAATCACCCTCAATTACCAGGATTTCTTTCTCCTTCCGCCCTGCCGGATACTGCGCCCCGCCGGCCACAAAAATCCGTTCATTGCCCTTGTCGAATACCCGCAATCCAGTGGAACTGTTGGTCGCCTTCGGCAACGTCTTCATCCATCCCGCCAGCTTCGTCCGGAACGACTGCCCGAAATAGTCCTCCAACCGGACATAGTCCATATCCAGTTCCGCCGATTGCCGGCCCTTGATCCGCCGCCACGCCCGGTGCGCCACCGCAAAGTGCAGATAGAAAATCGCGCAAAAGCCAATTGTGAATAGAAGGAACGCCATACCTAGCCTCTCCGCTCCCGCGCATGATACAGCCCCGTTGCTGACCGCGCCGCCGCCGGTCCGGCCCCTCCGCCAAACCCGGAGCCATTACCTCCGGCCCCATTAACTGCGGTTCCCCGCGTCCGGTGCGTTTTATACCACCCGTCTCCGCCCGACCCCCAGAACCGGTTCCAATAGAACTTCCGCAGCGCATTACAGATCGCCCCTGTATTCGCGAAAAAGTTAAATAGGTTCAGCGGCAGCAGCAAAGACCGGATTCTTGTCCCGTCCAGCATCGACGCCACGCCAATCTCCAGAAAAGTCGCCTGATTGGAAAACAATTGATACCCCAGAAACGCGAGCGCCACCGGCAGCCATGGCGTCTGATGCGCCTCCGGAATGAAGAACAGCAGCAACGACGCCATCCACCCCGCCACCACCATCGGCGCCGTCCAGTACATCGCCAGCAGGAACAGCGCGTCCACTTTCTCCCAACGCGTCAGGAACCGGCTCCGCATCAGGTCCGGCCAGTAGTTATGCAAACACTCCGTATGTCCCGTCACCCACCGGCTTAACTGCCGCCGCCGGACTGACCACGTCTGCGGCACTTCTTCATAACATTCCGCCCGGTTCACATACGCCGTCTTCCAACCATTCAGTAACAGCGCGAATGTCAAATCCGTATCTGTCTCTTATACACATCTCCGAGCCCACGAGACTAAGGCGAATCTCGTATGCCGTCTTCTGCTTGAAA
>ENA-ORBV01010151-ORBV01010151.1-microbial-mat-metagenome-genome-assembly--contig:-NODE-10151-length-15172-cov-5.905399_pt1 | contig 15172 bp, 6 predicted proteins | sample MGYA00237777_ERZ505514 | MGnify/ENA primary metagenome ERZ505514 (study PRJEB26160, sample SAMN06269048) | microbial mat metagenome | isolation source: Oligotrophic lake microbial mat | place... | reverse complement strand
CGACCACCGAGATCTACACCTCTCTATTCGTCGGCAGCGTCAGATGTGTATAAGAGACAGATGTATGTGCGACGTCAAGTTCTCTTGGGGTCGTCGGGTGTGCTACAGACAACAGTAATATCTATCTACCAACAGTCTAGCAGCCTAATTGTTGAGCTCGCAGAATAGCACAGGAAGCTTTATTGGATCTGTTCATGCTCTCTAGTTTACTAAGAGCAGGGATAAAAGAAGGCAGACGGCATCACTGCTCCATGGTCGTACGGTTTGGTAAGGTTTTGCGTTGGATAGAATATGAAAAAGACCAGGGTACTGGAGACTGCAGCCATCATCGAGCACAATGCTCTGTAGGAAAAGGGACGTCGAAGCATTTAATTGCATGATGATAGGGCCATAATAAGTTTTGTAATAGTGCCGGCCAAGATGTTTTTTCTTCGTCGCGGGAACGACTGACGCGAGAACTACTATTGCTAGTTAGAGAAAAAATCGAATAGATATTCCCAATTCCCAATATAGCTATATGGCAGCGTCACTGATGCGGCATCCAAAATAATTCTATATTTTTACCTCTTGCAGTATCCAATATGGTTGGAAGAATCAATAATTAGCATGGGTTCTCTTGGCTTATTTGGGCATTGGTCTGCACTCCATTTCGCGGCGTCGCCTTTCATCCTCCATGGCCGAATCGACTTGGATATCCGACAGATGATATCTGTCGTTTTCCTCATAATCGTCATCATCATCGTCATCCTCGTTGTCGCATTCACAAGCTTCATCATCGTTATCTTCAAAGTTATCAAATCGGTGCGAGTTTTGCGTAAAGGCTTGCTGTCGTGCCTTTTGGTTCGTTTCCACAAGTTTTTGCTCTTTTGTGATATCCAGTTTGTTGTTGCTGCTTCTTGGATAGGATCTCGCCACCACGGTGACTACTGTTAGCGAAGCTGCTATCGCTAGAGCCTTGTTCTTGGAAGCCCATGTCGTAGTATTCTTTTTCGTGGCAAGAGCCGTGGCGGAGGTCATGCCCCGGCGTTTCAATCCTCCTGCCGCCATTCTGAACAGTACAGTCGCATTTTCGTGGCTCCTCATGGGCCGCCCCAAGGCAGTAGTAATCACTCTTTGGCACTTGTTGGCAAACATAATTATGCTGTTTGGAAATACAAAATGTTCGAGTTTTGATGGATTGGTGTGGTGTGAACGAAAGGATGATAGACAGTGCAAGTGCTCCCAGAAATATCAGACCCTTTTTTTTCTCTCTCTTAAATGAAATAGGTGCGTCGGTTTTATTCTTTTTATGAATTGTAGCTCTGGCTCTATTTTTGTGTGATTGCTTTGTTGTTGTTCGTGACGGCTTGGCACTCGTTCTTTGTGATTGATGATTGCCACAGAATGTATTGGTTTGATGTGTTGGTTGTTCTTGGGTTCCGGTTTTTGTGAAGCGAAGTCCTCCTACGTAATCCTGTGGAAGGACTCGCAGTCGTTCCGGAAGTTTGGGCGAGTCCCGAGTGTCAGCTTTTCAATTGCTAACTGCTGCTACTAGCTACTAGCTAGTAGCTAGCTAGCTACTGTAGTAGCTACACTGTAGTAGCTACTACTAGCACTGTAGCTACTAGCTAGCTAGGCGTGCTACTACATGATTGTGGTAGGCAAACAGACAAACCTACTGCTGCTACTGCTACTTATGGCACTTGGTTTACTGCAGTGCAGTGATGCCTAGTTCACTAACAGATTTAAATGAACAATCTGCCTTTCAGGATGTGCATTTGATGACACCTGCAAAGGGTTCATCAGGTCCAATGAAACTGTCAGTTAGCAAGTTTCGCACATGATTTTGACCCTCATGCGACAAGCAGGTGAGATTGTCTCAACAGTTTTCTATTGTCAGATTGTCATCTTGCTGAGTTTCAATTGGTCCTGTTCAGTGGCATAAAAGCTAGAGCATTCACTTGGAGGATGTTTGCTGTTGTGGGATGCTTCAGTTGTCAGAGCATGTGTTGTCATGACAAGTCTCCTACAGCAATCTCCCATGCAGCCTCATCCTGACATTGCCCTGTTTGTAGCCTAACCATGTGACTTTGTGCTGGTCAATCATTGTTCTATCTTGAGTCTTTGGAGCACAGAGTCATTAATCATTGTCTTGCACCAAGCAAAGTCAAACAAATGACATCATGTCATTTTGTCCACCTGAACTGAATTTTGTCCCAGAAGGTCATCATCATCTTTGTTGTTGCCCTGCAGCATGTCAAAGTTGTTATCAAAACCCTAACTGCAAAGTGTGTCAAAAATGGACTTTTTAGTTTCTTCTTGTGGTGGAACTTGACAATCTTTGTCTGCTGCATGAACATGGACCATCAGTGTTGTTATGTGTTTTGCTAGTGTTGTCACGTTGACAACACAACCAACCAGCCAAAATTGACTCAGATTCCTCCAAGTCATACCATCTTGAGATTGTTCCATCAAAGCAAAACAAATGTGGTAGATTGAAATGAACACAATGAGGGTGCCAGAACCTTGAAGCAAAATTGTCAAAACACATCAATCCTGATGTTCCACTTTGCACTGAACCAGAGGTTCATCTTGTGGGACTTTTCACTTCAACAGATGCACCAGAAAAGATCAGCAATCAATTTGTTTCCTACCCATGTAACCAAACGCTAGGGTTGTGTTTTCACACCATCATGGGTCTACATGGCAAACCCCATGATTTCCCAAATTTGAACCGTTTGACCAAGACAAACACTCTTGACCACTTCATCAATTCTCCCACGGTTGTGGAGTTCCTGTTGTGGCCAAGAAGAGCTACCATCCAAAAGAGTGGGTCTTTGCAGACACAAGACTTGAAGCAGTCATGCTAGCTGTGATGGAGTCTACTTCCATTTGAATCACAGTCTTCAATGAGCTCATTGTCGGCCCATTTTTTATGTCATTTTCTAGGGTTCACAATGGAAGGACAAATCGCTTGGCTGTGGATGTTGTTGCCATCAAACCAACATGCACACATGGGTAGTAGATATCACTAGAGTTGTCCTACCAGAGGCACTTCAAGAGCTTACACAGCAGCGGGAGTGGCATCTGCATCTGGAGCTGATGCTCCAGCAATTGATGTTGGTGCTAAGCTGCTCCTGTTGTAGGAGCAGCAGTAGCAGCAGCAGTTCTAATTAAAGGGGAGTTTTGAGGCATAAGAAATACAGATTTTTTGGGAGGGGTTGCAAATAATTTTCAACAGCCCAGAATTTACCCCACATTGCTCAACACATCTGCAACACTTCTGCTTAGCACACTGCTAACTAATATCGGCAGGACATGCATTTGCTGACTGATTTTACCATCAGCCTTTATCCTCTCGCCACTCCTAAAAACTTTTCGAAATTGATAACTGTTTTGAAAAAAAAAACGTTGATAAATTGTGTAAAGCGAATTGATAGTGACATCAGTCAAGCCAAGATCTTGAAGGTCTTGTGCTATGGACTTCAACGCCGCCCGCTGTTCTTCGCCACAGTCGAGTGTCCGCAAGAACCGAATCAGTTCTTGTCTCCGACGCTTTCGCTGAGCACCTTGAAACTGCTGGGAGGTTCCAAAGTAGGTCTCGTTACGAGCTTCTTTCGGCTTTGAGGAACAGGACAGTAAATGAGGATGAGCATCGCGACCACAGTCTGTTAAACACCACCCGCAAAATCCACACTTGCAGTTGGAGCACGTCAAGGCGAAACAGCCATCAAAATCCAAAAAGGCGGCATAGCATCGAGGGCACTTCAATGTGAGAATCTCCTCCACGATGTGGTTTCTCAATCGATTTGGTGGTAGCTTGGCAATCTTGTATTGCTCACAGGTCAAACCTTCGTGTTCCTGAACTTTGCAAGAGCAGCAAAGGGTCATTTGACACGCAGAGCATGTAGCTGTTCTGGATGGAGCATCTGGCAGAGCATAGATCCTATTGCACCCAGCTGATGCGCAGAACTGATATTGAGAAAGGTTGGAAAGGACATGGCTGTCTACAGCTGATCGAAGGAGAGCCAAAAAGTCAGGACGAGGGAGAAGTTTGCCGAGCTGCTCGACGGATATGTTTTGTGAACATCCTTCTCCGATGCATTGAATGGGGAAAGTGCAAGTTTGTCGTCCGCTGCATAGCCAGGCATGGAGGCAATCTCGGCAATAGCGGTGGGAGCAGCTCAACTCCACATCGTCATCATCGGGGTCACAAAAACACACCGGGCATGGTCGATCGTCTCCATCCATGGACTTCTCTGTACACATCATCCTACCGAGGCAAGTGACAGCTCGTCTAGCATCTCCTGGGCTTCCTTCCACCAACAAGGATCGGTGCCTGGGATCCAGGGATACACAATTTGCATGGCAACGTTTAATCAATGTATCCAACACGGTTCGGCCTCCAGAAAGGAGAAACGTGTATTGCTCGGGAGTAATGGGGACAGCGGTTGCCATCGGCTTCAGAGAAGTCAGTAGTTCGAGAACAAAGGCACGGGCTTCATGTATCATGGACTCCTTGGCAAAAAGCCGAACTTCACGACGGCGTTTGTGAAAAAGTACCGCCGCTGTGTTGTGGCCCAAGCATTCGAGCACTTTCTCCATCACTAATTCGCCTATATCCCTTGACGCAAAGAAGTCCTTCCACATCGGGACCTTTTGCTCCTGTTTGCAAGATGGGTCCAAAAGCAGTTCGCCATCTACAATATCGCTTAATTGAGCCTTGACAGGCGCAAGCTTTTTAGCATTGTCTGACTGGACCAGCAGGGATGATGTCATGTTTTCATTGTGAAAGACCTTGAACCGAAGAGTTGGTGCTAGTTGAGGGCCATCCTGTCGGCCGGAATTGATTGCGTTTATACATGCGTCCTGAACCAGGAGGAAGATGTTAGTGGGCACGGTGAATTTTGCCGAGAATACTCTCTGGCAATGGACCTTTGAACCACCAAGCTCGGGCACCCGATCCGTACTTTGAAAGTAGGCACATGCTTTATCCGCATCCTCGACCTTGGTAAACTTCGCCAGAGCCTTTCGCTTCAGAATGTGCGGGAAACGGTAGTTATCTTTGTCTTCATCAAACTGAGCCAAGGGCCCTCCTTTGGATAGGAGCAAGCTGCGTATCACTTGGGCGCCAGCCTTGTCGCGGAAAGGTGCCTTCTCTAGTTGGACAGATGATGGTTTGACTCCACTGGAAAACTTTGCCACAAACTGACTCAAGTGCTCCTCATTGACATCCTCGGCCAGACCTCCCACCCAAACCGAGAACGAGCGTGTCTGGTTAAAGTTAGGACGCTGGAACCTACAAGAGACAGCACGGCCTTTGAAGAGCTTCCCTTGAGATACCCGAGCAAGCTTCTCTGCTTGGGATCTCTGATGGAAATGGAGCCAAGCCACTCGAGATGGTGCATACCATTGTAATTTCACCGTGGCGTTTCGCAAGGCGGACACGGCAGCTCCAGTCTCCGCCACAAGAGCAACCGAAACAAACCCAGTCTGAGTTTTCTTTTGATTGTTTCTCTGATTTCTCTTTTTCCTGGTTGAGTCCGGCGTGTGCGCGGATGCGCCGACCAAATGATCCCATGTGGCTTGCGGTGTTCCATTCAGCGTTGACGCAGCACTGGCAGCACTTTCAGGCTTTTCAAACGTGCAGTAAGCATAAGATTCATGCTTTCGATGCAGGGTTGCTATGTGCCCAAAAGCGGACAGACGAGCTTCAAGGTCGAAGTCCCGAGTTTCTGCCGTCAAACCACTGATGAGCAGTCGCGTGCTACCATCCGCACTGCTTGCTTCATTTGCTCCCAACCGCAACTGCAAAACTCTTGCACCATGACCAAACTGACAGCGGATCCCCTCATCCACAACATAGAGCACCTCGCCTTTCATTTCTTGTTGCGCAGTAACGTCATCTTCTTTCTGAACAGAAGGAGTATCAAGATAATGAATCTCGTGTGAAAATGGGCACTGGATACCGTGCCGACATGCTCCTTGCTTGAAGAACCGACAAATGGTCTTTTGTTTGGTCTTTGATTCAACACCAGGAAATTGGTTGCCAAATTCGAGAAACGAATCAACATTTGCGCAAGGTGCAACTGCTTCAGTGGAAGCATCTATCTCGCTGGAATATGGCACAAATTCAGACGCATCAAGGCGCAGGTTTGTGGTTGTGGCGGGTTGTTGTTGGTAATAATTGATTTTTTGATGAGTCGGGAAAAACTCGGTTGCGTTTTGGTACAAGGGTTGGAGGGCAGCCGCCGGAACATTATTTGTTGGAGAGAATGCCCTTGCTGTTGGATCCATCACCGATTCAGCGGCGTTTGTTGTCGCCTCATCTCTGGAGCTCAAACGACCACTACTTCTGATGCTTGGGTTCTGGCCGGTTTTGGGATTGAATTCAGTTGCAGCAACACTAAGCTTGGGCAATAGCTGCAGGCAGCTATCGCCATCCTCAGAGGATTTTGGGACGAACTCCTTTGCTGTGGTAGAAAGAGATGGAACCGTGAGTTGCGACTCTGCATGAAGCGTCATGAGGTCTGGTCGATTTGGCACAAATTCGGCAACAGCATAATTTAAAGAAGACGAGCATGCTTTTGTTGTCGCTGTAGGGGAGTACTCTTGCGCTGTTGGATTCATGGCTGTGCCTTATCTTAGTCGGCTTCCAATCCAACTTTCTTCATTAAGCTCGACGGCTCGGGTTCATTACAGTTGATACTATTAAAAACTCGTCCGAGGCAGCTTATTAGCTTCAGGTGCTGGAAGACCAAGAAAGTGATTTGTGCTGCTTTCTTTCCGTTGTGATGGAACCGAGGTTCTTTTGCATCGCTAGTAGTAACACGATGATACAACTTATACAAGGATACCAGCTTGCCCAACACGGTATCCATACCATAGCATGCAGCGCCGTCGCATTCACCGCAAAATCTAAGATGCTATGGGTATACAGTTGAGTCGCGTTTGAGTATAGATCTACGTGGATTCAGTACTGAAATGAAATTTTCGATCCTTTGCTGCAAGCTTTTGGGCAACCGAGAACACCAGGTTGAGCTCATGAGAAGGGAGTTCAAACTCGGGAAAGGGAAAAAACGAGGATCGTCTTTCGATGCCCCCTTTTCGTCGCCGTGGACTCCCGCCAGCCCTATTGCGCCAAATTGATTCCCTCGCTTGTCCAATTTGGCATGTTGCGTACTCCTTGGTTGGATGGTGCCGGCACTGGCTGGGCGTCCTGTCCTCTCCTACCGCAGCGCCAGCAATGGGCCGTTGGCTAACGTTCGAGACTTTCTCCGGATAGCCCTTTTGGCACCCGTCGTGTGTCTGTCTTAGCTATGTTTTTACCAGAGAAGTCATATTTGCTGGTGCCATTTTCAAAGGATCTCGCAGAATGATGTTTTCTTAGAATGGATCAATGGCCTTTCAGCATTCTCCAGCCTGTGGTTGCGCTCCTTGTATGCGAGAAATGCGTCGCGTCGAGCATATGAACGTTGTATGATGCGATCTCACACTAACAATGTCCTGACACTCATCACAGTCCTCGCAGACATATCTTCATCACAGTAGTCCTGGCTTTCGGACGCATCTTCGACTAGTACAAAGCTTTGCTGCTGTCGCTGATTATTTGTGTATTGCTTGTCAGTGCTGTTGTTTTTTTGTCTTGCCGACTTGCTGGATTTTACACTCATTACAGCATTAGCAGACAGATCTTCCATACAAGCACCTGTGCTATCAGAATTATCTTCGCCACGCATAATGCTTTGTTGTCGACGCCGTCTTTGATAAGAAGTGGTGGTGTTGACACTGCTGCAGCTTTTTGGGTTTGCTGCCTTGTTTGATTTCGACATCTTGCTTGCTTTTGATGGCTGAAGACTGTGACTGCGCTTTGGAGCTTGCTGCCTACGGCGCCGCCTTGCACGGATATTTAAGGCGCTACAAGACTCTGTGCATGTCTGTACAATCTTTTCCTCGGCTCCACGGCAGCATGGCATCAAGATAAACAAGTCCAGTACAGCCTCAAAACATGCTTCGATATCACCTGCGCAATTGTCTTTATCATGTTTTCGGTCGTTCATTTCAGGAGTAGTGTTGTGGTTTCGATTTTGTACTCGCGTAGTACTATGGGATGATTGACGACTGGGGGGATTCGGTTGTGCTGGGTGTTGTAATTGTGGGCGTGCATCGGAATCCGAAAAGAACTCTGGCGAGCTATTGTAGACATAGTGCCGTTGTTCATGCTGGTAGAGGGGCCCATCACTGTGAGGGGAGTTTGATGGTGATGAATTTTGTGGAGAGCTGGAGGGTACTGACACGGAAGGCTGAACATTTCTAAAAGCTGACTGCTGATGGTTGTCAACGTCAACATCATCTTCGTGGTGTCTATAGTTGTCAAAAGTGCTTGAACGTACTGCTGGAGATCGATCCGCAACAGGGGCGGGTGCATCTCTACCACGCAGAACATCCGGCGAGTCCACGACGGCTAATGCAATTGGCGCGCTTGCTGGTGTTGCTGCCACTGCAGGTGTCTCTCGTAGGTAAGTGTATGTGATACCCTTGTCGTTTGTACGTGTGTAGGATGGTGGTGCCGTTTCATAATTTGTCTCTGTTGTGGATACGAGTTGGCCGTTGATCTTAGTGATATCAACAGTTGGACTAGAGGTGGTGCTGTTGGTACCTGGTCCTCCGTTCACCCCCGTGTTGATCCAAGTAAGTCGATTGGCTTCTTCTTCCTTGACCAAATCAAACCAATGTTCTTCCCCATTTTGAAACACTACCAAATGCTCTACTCCCAAGGGCTTGACCACACCGCCACCATTGTTCACTATAAGGCTGCTGTTGCTGGATAATCGATCCTCTTTCATGACTAGTTTCATGGCCCTTATTTGTCCCATGTTGTGTTCAATCACATTCGTAGTCGTAGTGGCTGTAGTGCAGTCATCATTAAAATCGCCTCCTGCAAGTATAATGACAAAGTTGATGACCACATAGCGTCCCAAGACTTCTTCTTTGTACAGCCTGTGCATGATGCCTTCCTAGACACGCCTGTCTGAATTGGTCCGCCTTCTCCTCTAACCGAATGCCCCGGCCGAATGTGACTAGATATACGGCGGAAGAGATGAATGAATCAATCACTACTCGCGTATTAAATCTTCGGTATGAAAAAATCGACCCACTCGACAAAATACGGCCTAACTCTCTCAAATCATTGGGCTGGATGGAAGTGTGTTGATGCATCAATTCGATGTAACTCCTTATGTTTTGTTGTTGTTGAAGATTTTGGGATTGCTGATTCCAGATAAAGCTGGTCGGATGGATTCGTCTTGCTCTTCCAATTGGCCTCGTTGGGTGGTTATGCAGATTGCTGGCTTTTATGGAGGACGATATTGTACCAGGACGACTCAGAGATTCACTCCACCCCAACCGCTAGAGGGAAATTCTTCTTCGTGTTGTAGGCGATTTAGCCACTAGTACTCGTCGGGGCTTGAGTTATCGATCCTACTACTAGTAGTATAAAACGCCCCAGCCCAGCGCACACTGCGTGAAGAAGTTCAGAGCTTGCGTGTACGTGTGCAACTTGGAGGAGGCTGCGCTGGATGGATGTGCTGTGGGTAACGTACTGCTAGCTAGTAGTTTTTGGATATTGTCAGCGTGTACTGTGTAGCTTTCGTCTCCGCTTTCCATCCATCTAATTAATACTAGGAATCGGGGCTGGTGGTTCGAACTCTACTCTCAGAGGGACATAAGAATGCTGCTGCGATATATTTCCGTTCTGCTCCCAGTTCGAATTACTTATTTTTGGCCACCTTCAAGTCCCAATTTTGGCAGGCCGCGATAGGACTTCCAAGAAGCATGGATGAATCTCGTCAACTATGGCTGCGCCATGTGTACTGTGTGAGAGACGCCGTCATTTATTAATGAACCAACTAGCTGGTAGTATGTTGGCACCTTGTAGCAATCTTTTAGTGTGGTATGAATCGAACAGAACGGCAAGAAAAATAGGGATAGAAAATGTGAGGCTAGTTTTACCTCGGTCGTACCCCAAATGAAGTAGTGTGCTACCCAGTTGTCGCCAATTGTAAGCACACTTGTCGAAAAATAGTATGCATGTGTCCATTTATCATAGCGATAGGGCTACAGCATCGACTTTCTTTCGCTTGAACTAAAATCAATGAATGCCAACTTTTAGTGCACTAGTATTTCTACTTGCTAGCTAGTAGCTAGTAGCTAGTAGCTAGTAGCTAGAGCGAGCTAGAGTATGGTAGGGCGAACAAGCAAAGAGACTCGACGCTCGAGGAGCCATCATCATGATCACAATAGCCATATGGTAGTGGTACATCGGGTGTGGTGCGACCATTGTTCTGGGTCTTGAGCTAGCCAGCTCGAGTAGGTCACGAATGTGTCACCTTCACTTGTTTGATTTTGATGGGTTGGTTCGGGAAATCGATCAAAAGGAACGTCTCAAAAGTTCGCAATTCATTCGCGTTGCAACCTTGACAATGGATGAAGCGGATGAAGCATAAGCATCAACAGGAAGACTAGCTAGTAGTAAAAGACTGCAACGACGGCAATCGTAGTTTTGTTCCAAATACAACACAAAAAGTACCAAACACGAAAAAAAGAAATTAGAACGCAAATCGCAACAGCTTTAATTACTATGGAACACTTCAGCCCAACTCAGGTCATGGTGGTGGCCATGTACGGCCCATCGGGGCTGCTCAAAATCGTGGCACCACAAGTGGAAAAGACAATGTTTCCGCGACTTCCCGATTGGTTTTGGCTTCCCTGCGGACTGTGGGAATTTTTTGGGATGATGGCCCTCGTGTTTTGGGACATGCCGGCTTTGGGTCTCTTCATGCTGTACACGTTTATGGGAGGTGTTTTATTTTCCATTCTTCAATTGGAAGATTTGCAAGGTCACACGCTCATTAGTGGAAAAGGAAAAGTACTCGGCGATAGGGGACGAGGCGTCATTTTTCCGTGTCTGATTGGCATCGAACTCCTTTGGTCGCTCGACGACACTCTTCATGATGATACCTGCCTCCTCATTCCCGTTCTCCCAATGCTATTCGGGTGGGCCTTTGGTGCTTATTTGCAAAGGCAAAGCAGGCAGAAGGATTCCGTTCATCCCGAGAAGCGATACTTCTGAATCAACTTACTTGACTTCTGATTCAAGGAATATGTAATAGTATTAGTAAAACTTATTATGTATATTGTTCAAAAAAAGCTGGGCCTCTTCACACCCTGGCTACGCTGTCAGCGCCCATCCGTTATAACTACTTATATTGCTGCCACTGCCACTACTATTTTCATGATCCTACTTACTGTAGGCCGAAAGTTGTGTAAACCGACGAACCGAAACCAGCCGCAACGCGTCCCTTTGAGTTTCTTCAAGTTTTGTGTACTCGAGCAGTCCCGGTATCAGGGAGCTGCAATAGGATAGAATGGTCTGTCCCCAAGCATTGCATCCCACAAGATAGCAAACTCGACTATTGGGACGCAAATGACCCACCAAGGGTGCCATATCGGGCGTCTCCGAGTAGATACCATATTGTTGAGGAACCGAGGTAGTGTCGAAAAGCTCCTCCTCCGGCTCCTTCTTTTCTTCCGCTTCGTCTCCTTGATGTTTGTTGTTGTACACTTGCAGGGTCCAATTGGTCAGATTATGGCACCGCTCTTGACAATGTGGAGGTTTCAAGGCACTAAAATGGTCCTCCCCGGAACACCGGACTTTGCCTCTGGTAAAACACCAGTCATGACTAAAACCCCAGGTGAAGAAATTGGGCGAATCGACAATGTCATTGCTGCTGTCACGATTGCTCTGGGAAACCGGAACATGGACCAAATAGGAATAGCAGGGTTTTAAAATTCCTTCGAGCTGTGGAATCGGATTTAACCCTCCCGTTGCCATGACGACATGTCGGGCCGTGATTATTTTTCCCGACTGGAGTTCCAATTGAGCAAATCGCTGGCTGTCTCCATCGATAACCTGTTTCACTTTTGTATTGGGCCAAAATGTGACAGCTGGACGACCATTAAAATTACCAATGCCATTGTCTAGGACGTGCTGCAAAAGGCATTGGGTATATAGCGAAGAATCAATGACAGCATCACGAGGAAAGTAAATGGCACAATCAAATGTATCCTCGGCCCATCCTGGCACGGATGCTAGCCGCTCGGGTGAATCACACCATTCGATATCCTCACAACATTTCCACGATCGAAGCAGATCGAATTCTCGTTTCAACTCGTTTCGGTCCTGAGCATAACCCACATAGTAGGATCCTAATTCTTTCATGTGGTCGTCTGTGGATGTATCCCACATTTCTTGGGCCACTTTCTTCTGTAATAAAAGTCCTTCTTGTGTGGCTCGTAAATAGCGCTGAGCACCTTCCTCACCATGATGACGAACAAAGTCACCACAACCCCCAGCAAAAATCTGAACCATCATTTTGATACTCCCCGCGGCATTCATCGTTGCAGTTCCACTATTCCTTGGAGCAATGCCCACTCCAGCCGCTGGACCTGCCTCCACAATCAAGATACGAGGATTATTCGTAGTGCCTGCGCATGCTTTTTGCAAATGATAAGCTGCTGAAGCTCCAGCGACGCCAGCGCCGACAATGACAATGTCGTAATATTCATAATTTGTCTTGACTTCTTTCGACGTACGAGTAGTTGTATTAGTAACACACATTTTTGTTGTCTTCGAATCTTTTGTGATTATAGAGTTTGGATTCCATGCCAACAAACATTCGAGAAGAGTCTTTTTTTCTGATTTCGGCGGCTGTAGTACGTACATGAACTAGGTACCTACGCATTTGGAATGCAACTTCTTCCTTTCTCAAGGAATTTCTGTAGACGAGGTCTGCGAATCGAGAAGGAGGTCATCAGAATGGCTTAAGTAGAGTCAGTTGCGAACTCTGGGGTGTACACAGATAGGGGTCCTACTCTGAGTCGGACCTGTTTGGTAACATGTTTGTGACCAAGCCAACCCATAGAGACATACAACCAGCTGGTTCTGCGATTGTTCGTTCTTCTGAGAATTCCTGTACCTCGCGGTCAATAAATATTTAGCATTTAAATTCGCAGAGTCGTGAATCAGAATTTCTTTTGTGAAAATAGTTGGGAAAATGGAGGAAGGATCAAACCTCTCACCTTCTTGTTGTTAAAAGACTACTCCGAGTACTACTAGCTAGCTAGCTAGGTTCTGTGGCGCCTTTTTTAGCTAGTATTAGGAGAGCGCGTAGATTCTGTCGACGTCTGAAGGAAGGCATCTTTACGAGAACAGGCTTGGTCATTGATTCGAAATATTGAATCATCAATGAGGGATGTAGTCTCAGTCACAAGTAAGCGGGACTGCATGAGCCGTGGTCGAAACACCACAAGCTGATATATGTAGCATGCAGGGGAGCTACCGGTACGAGTAGCTGCTATCTAGTAGCTGACTTGCAGTAATATTCTCAAAAAGAGACAGAAAAATGTGTACGGCCACTCAAGTTGATCGTCATTTCTACGTGATCGCACTGATTGGGACCAATCCCTGTAGGTACAAATTGTTGTCAAATTATTTGTTGGATAATTAAAAAAATATGGCCCGTGGACTAGTAGCAGCGACCGAAAACAAGGGATACGCGGTGTAGCTTTCCTTGCAAGCAGGTTGTGTGTCCGTGTTTTGGGGTGCGCCGTCGGACACTCCGCCGGGGAAAATGCCATTTACTTTATTCCTCCAAGCTTTTCTTTTTCATGGCGGCGTGTCTGTCGGATTGGGTATCTTGGGGAGGGACGTGGAGGCGTACCGCCTTTTGCCACACTCTTCCCGCAAAACATCCAAAAGGATTGAAAATAAATAATGACATACTTTCCTTCTCTTCTTTGGACGAATACCAGCTCTGGTTGGACCGTAATGCTTTTACTTGAGAACTATTTGCAGGTGCAATAGTATCTCCTTCTCAAAAACAATTTGGTAGAAAACAAGGACTTGGGGACTCGTTGGACTGTCTGCGATGCCCAAAGTTTAAAAAAACTCAAAATCACACAGTTATTTTTTCTCTTTGCGTCGATTCCTTGCTCCTATTTGCGCGCGTTGCTTGTTGTTCAAGACATTTTTTATCTCACAATCTCCCATTGCAAAACCACCCAACAAGCGCAACAATACTGAGTTGGATGCGCTCATGATATAAGAATGATCCCAGTGTATCCACTGTTAATACAAGAAAATGGCCGCCATGTCAATCATTACCAATAATAATAGGGTTGTTGTGGCCAAATTTAGAATGGACCCAGAAGTATCCACGACATTGTCGTTTCTCTCGCTTTCCCCTTCGGGCGCATCCGTCGTAGTAGTAGTTGCCGTAGTACTTGTGTTGGTGGAAGGTGCAGCTACTTCTTGTCCCGGCGGCGGAAGAGGATCACACGTATCATTGTCCACACATACGGGCGCTTGGGGATCATAACATGGCTTTCGGGAACACTCCATCAAATCGCCCGTACAAGTGCAATTGTTGGAGCATTCATCCAACCAACGAGTGCACGTTGTGCCAGAGGCACATGCAAAGGGATGAAAGACCGTCGTGCAATTGTTGCTATTTGCAGTGCTAGTAGTAGCCTCATCATTATTGTCATTATTGGTCGCACTCATTTCATCCTCCACAACGGTTTGCACTTCCTCCGATGTTGTTGTTGTTGTATCCTTGGGAACACACGACAAATTATCCGTACAGATCAAGGGAGGAGGACTCGGAGGAGGAGTACTGTCTTCACAGGGAGGTACTATACAAAAGTGTTGACATGCCACACGCGTACAACTGACCGTGCCCGCATTCGTACATTGGCAAGTGTTACAGTCATCCTCCCATTCGGTACAGACTCCTCCATCTTGACAAGTAAAGGAATGATTTTCATCCAAACAAACAACATCGGCGGCTTGTCCTGGTTGTCCCGGTTGCAGGGCACGTCCACCACGATGACGGAGCAGTACGTTGGTGTTGTTCGCCGTGGCTAGCCTACTAGACGACAAGAAGGCGATAGCAATCGAGAGCAAACGGAATAATCTCATGTTGCTGAAGTTTGGGCAGAGTTTGCTATTATTTTTGGTATACAGTCTACTACTGTACCTAATATTATGGTTTTGCTCAGAGCCGGGTGCAGACTTACTTCTGTCTCTTATACACATCTGACGCTGCCGACGAATAGAGAGGTGTAGATCTCG
>ENA-ORBV01010150-ORBV01010150.1-microbial-mat-metagenome-genome-assembly--contig:-NODE-10150-length-15172-cov-6.596356_pt1 | contig 15172 bp, 11 predicted proteins | sample MGYA00237777_ERZ505514 | MGnify/ENA primary metagenome ERZ505514 (study PRJEB26160, sample SAMN06269048) | microbial mat metagenome | isolation source: Oligotrophic lake microbial mat | place... | reverse complement strand
GGTCCTGATGTTCTGGCGCCCGGTCACCGCGACTGCGCCCGCCGCGCGGCGCTCGCTTCCGGTGCTCTTGCTGCTCGGGTTTCCGCTCGGGGTGCTGACCGGGCTGATCGGCGTCGGCGGCGGATTCCTGATCGTGCCCGCGCTCGTGATCATCGCGCGCCTGCCGATGCGCGAGGCGGCGGGCGCCTCGCTGGTGGTGATGGCGATGGCCGCGGCCTCGGGGCTGGCCGGCTACCTCGGACACACGCCATTGGCGCTGTCATTCATCCTGCCATTCGCCCTGGTGACCGCCGTTGGCGCCATTGCCGGCGGCACGGTGGCGCACTATCTGCCGCAGCGCCGACTGCAACAGGCCTTCGCCGTCGTCCTCGTCGTGTTGGGATCCTACGTCCTCATTCGTTCGTGAGCCCAGGAGTCATCCATGTTTGTGAAACGCTTCTTTGAACCGTCGATCGCGCAAGCCAGCTACCTGATTGGCTGCCAGGCGAACGGCGAGGCCATCGTCATTGACGCCAACCGTGATGTCGATCAGTATCTCGACGCCGCCGAGCACGAAGGGCTGCGGATTACCCACGTCACCGAGACGCACATTCACGCCGACTACGTGTCGGGCTCGCGCGAGCTGGCGCACCGAGCCGGCGCGACGCTGTCTCTGTCGGATGAAGGCGATGCGGATTGGAAGTACGCCTTCGCCTCCGAAGGCCAGCTCCTGCACCACGGCGACCACTTGCAGATCGGCAACATCCGCGTCGACGTGCTGCACACCCCCGGCCATACCCCGGAGCACCTGACGTTTCTGATTACCGATGGCGCGGCTGCCGACCGGCCGATCGCGGCCGTCACCGGCGACTTCGTCTTCGTCGGCGATGTCGGCCGCCCTGACTTGCTCGAACGCGCCGCCCACATCAAGGGGACGATGGAGGTGGGGGCGAGGACGTTGTGGGCAAGCCTTCAGGCGTTCGCGAAGCACGAGGACTGGCTGCAGATCTGGCCGGGACACGGCGCCGGTTCGGCCTGCGGCAAGGGCATCAGCGCCATTCCCTCATCGACGTTGGGCTACGAGCGCCGCTTCAACTGGGCGTTCAACGTCAAGACCGAGGCCGAGTTCATCGAACGGGTTCTCGAGGGGCAACCCGAACCGCCTGCGTACTTCGCCAACATGAAGCGCGTCAACAAGGCCGGCCCGGCGCTGCTCGGCTCATACCAGGCACCAGCCGCGCTACCGGATACCGCGCTCGCGGAACGGATCGCGGCAGGCGCGCTGGTTGTCGATACCCGACCCGCTGATGAGTTCGCGGCCCAGCATGTGCCTGGCACGCTGAACATTCCTCTCAACGCGTCTTTCGTGACCTGGATGGGATGGCTGGTTCCCTCGATTGCCGACCTGTACCTCATCGTGGACGAGGCGACGAAGGCCCGGCTGCCGGAAGTATCGCGGCTGCTCGCCCTGATTGGTCTCGATCGCATCACCGGCATCATCAGTACGACGGCGGTGGCCGCCAGCGCTGGGCTCCGCAGCACGCCGCAGATCTCCGTCACCGAACTGCAGTCGCGCCTCACCGCCGGCGCGGTGACCGTGGTCGATGTCCGCAGCGCCAACGAATGGGCCGGCGGCCATGTGCCCGGCGCCCTGCACATCCCGCTCGGCTATCTGGCCGAACGCTGTCGAAGCATTCCCACGACCAGGCCGGTGGTCGTGCAGTGCCAGGCTGGTGGCCGCTCCGCCATTGCCGCGTCGCTGCTCGAAGGCCTGGGATTCGACCAGCTCGTCAACCTGACCGGCGGCTTCTCGGCGTGGACCGCTGAGAGATTGCCGGTGGAGGGCAGCCATGAGGCACAAGCCGCTCGCGCCTGAGACGCTGCGCGTGGTCGCTCATCGCTTCAAGGTGCTGGCCGAGCCGGCCCGCCTGGCGGTGCTCAACGTGCTGCGAGCCGGTCCCCTGAACGTCAGCGAGCTGATCGAGGCGACCGGGTTGAACCAGGCCAACTTGTCGAAGCATCTCCAACTGCTGCATGCGGCCGGATTTGTCACGCGACAGCGAGACGGGCTGTTCGTGATCTACAGCATTGCTGATGCGAGTGTGTTCACGCTGTGCGACATCATGTGCGGGCAAATCGAGCGGGAGGCGACCGCGCAGGTCAAGCGCCTGCGCCTGGCGCGCTGACGGTGTCAGACACCGTTACAAAAGTTGCCACGTATGGGACACTCTGTTGGTGGCAACTTTTGTAATGGTGTCTGACACCGTATGAAGAAGATTATTGGCGGCTGTTTGGTAGTGCTGGTGATCGCGGTGGTGGGTTTCGGGATCGCCGGCTTTTACGCCTACCGCGCCGCCAGGCCTATGTTCGACGGCGCCGCCGACTACGTCTCGCGCGCCCGTGAACTGGCGACGCTGCGGGATCAGGTCCGGAACCAGAACGCCTACGAGCCGCCAGCGAACGGGCAACTGACCTCCGCGCAGGTGGATCGCTTTCTGGCCGTGCAGACCCGCGTGCGTTCGGAGCTCGGCGACCGCTGGACCGAGTTCGAGAAGACGGCTGAGACCCTGAAGCTGAAGGCCAGCGGCAATCGGTCGGACTGGACGTTCAGCGACCTCAGCGGGTTGTTCTCGGATTTCACGGGCGTCTACCTCGAGGCCCGCAAGGTTCACGTCAACGCCCTCAATGTCCACAAGTTCTCAGACGATGAGTTCTCGTGGGTGCGCCTGCGGGTCTACGAAGCGGCCGGCATGCAACTGGCGGGCAGCATTGATACGTCGGCGATCGAAGAGATGGCTCGCGAGGGTGCCCAGAAGACCGGCGTCAGCCTTCCGGACATGCCGCGGCCTGAGGTGCCAGCGGCGAATATCACGCTGGTGACCCCCCACGCCGCGAAGCTGAAAGAATGGTTGCCAATGGCCATGCTCGGCCTATAGTCACCTTGCTGTAACACGCGCGTCACACCCAGTTCAAACCCGGCTGTTACCGTCCTCGCGAGGATCAAAACGATGAGACGAGCACTCCTTGTACTAGCTGCACTACTTTCCATGGCCACTCCGGCCGTGGCCCAGTTTGAAACCGCCAGCATCGTCGGCACGGTGAAAGACGGTTCCGGCGCCGTGGTGCCGGGCGCCAAGGTCACGCTCACCAATACCGCGACGGGCGTCACGGCCGAGCGGGTGAGCGATGCCAACGGCAACTACGAGTTCTTTACCGTCCGCATCGGCAGCTACCTCATCACCGCCGAGAAAGCCGGCTTCTCGATTGCACTGGTCGACAACGTGCAGGCCACGGTCGGCGCGCGTCAGCGGGTCGACTTGAGCATGGCGGTGGGCCAACTGACGGAAACCGTTCAGGTGAGTTCACGCGTGATCCTGCTGCAGACCGACTCGAGCGATCGCAGCCAGGTGATTACCGGCGCACAAACGCGGGCGCTGCCGCTCAACGGCCGCGAGTATTCGGCGCTCGCACTGCTGTCGCCGGGTGTTCGCCAGTCGGCGATTGGCACCGGCGGCTTCACGCCTCGCGAAGGGTCGTTCAACGTCAACGGCCTTCGCTCGACGTTCAACAACTTCCTGATCGATGGCGTCGACAACAACGCCTATGGCACCAGCAACCAGGGTTTCTCGAACCAGGTGATGCAGCCGGCGCCCGACGCGATTGGCGAGTTCAAGGTCGTCACCAACAACATGAGCGCGGAGTACGGCCGTTCGGCTGGCGCGACGATCAACGTCGCGTATGCGAGCGGCACCAACACCTTCCGCGGATCGGCGTGGGAGTTCGCGCGCCGCACCAAGTTCAACGCCACCGGCGCGTTCCGGCCGGCCAGCGGCGCGAAGCCCGGCTTCGATCGCGATCAGTTCGGCGGCGTGTTTGGCGGCCCGATCAAGAAGAACAAGGCGTTCTTCTTCGCCGACGTCGAGATTTTCGATCAGACCCGCAGCCTGACGGCCAGCTCGTCGATTGCCACGGTGGCCCAGCGTGCGGGCATTCTCGCGGTGGACGTCCGCAATCCGCTGACCGGCGAAGTGTTTCCGGCCGGCACGTCCATTCCGATGACGGCGTTCGCGCGTAAGGTGCTGAACGAACTGCCCGCTCCGACCAATTCCGGCACGGCCAACAACCTGCAGATCCTGCAGGAGTTCACCAACAAGACGCCGAAGGCCGGCGGCAAGGTGGACTTCCAGTTCAGTCCGCGCCTGTCGGCGTTTGGCCGTGTCGGCTGGCGCGATGTGGACATCTTCGACAACCCGGCGATCGCCCTGCCCTCGGGCGGCGGCGGCAACGCGCGCACCTACGTCACCAACAAGCAGTTCTCGGGCGGCCTGACCTACACGCCCGGCGGCACGTCGCTGCTCGAAGCCCGGTTTGGCTGGTCCACCACCAGGGGAGGCAAGGATCCTGCCGCGCTCGGACTTGCGGGTGCCCAGGAGACGTACGGCATCACGGGCCTGTCGACCGACCCGCGGGTCGCGGGCGGACTGCCGACGCAATTGATCACCGGCCTGTCTGACCTCGGCCGCCAGGCGACCAACCCGCAGTGGCAATATCCAACCGTGTTCAACCCGAAGATCAATTACACGTGGCTGCAGGGGCGCCACTCACTCAAGTCCGGCTACGAATTTCAGCGCGTCCTCACGGAAGTGCAGGACGTGAACCCGCTCTACGGCCGCGATCAGTACGCCGGGCAGTTCTCACGCCCCACTGGGGTCGCCGCGAACAACATCTACAACCTGTCCGACTTCATGTTTGGCGCCCGCTCGACTTACGCGCTCAGCAACATCCTGGTCGCCGAACTTCAGCAGAGTATGCATTTCATGTATCTGCAGGACGACTGGCGGGTCAACGACCGGCTGACGCTCAATGCGGGCCTGCGCTACGAGTATGCGACGCCGTGGACCGAAGCGAACAACGTCCTCTCCAACTTCGATCCGGCCACCAAGACGCTGTTCATGGCGAAGGACGGATCGCTGCAGGATCGCTCGACACTGAAACCGGATCGCAATAACTTCGGTCCGCGGGTCGGCCTGGCGTTCACACCCTCGGAGCGCACCGTGGTCCGCGGCGGTTACGGCATCAGCTACGTGCATTTCCATCGCGCCGGCGGCGCCAATGTGCTGCCGATCAACGGGCCGCAGGTGGTCAACGCCGTCGTCGTGCAGACGCCGGCGCAGGCCGACTTCCGGACCACCCAGCAAGGCTATCCGGTCGGCCTGACGGACCCGGCGCGGTTCAATCCGCTGGCCGCCAACATCACCTACATGCCGAGCGACTATCGATCGAGCGATGTGCACAGCTGGTTCGCCTCGGTGCAACGCGAGATCTGGAGCGGCGCGCTGCTCGACCTGGCCTACGTCGGCAACCGCGCCAACGGCATGCTGCTGTTTGCCAACTTCAACCAGGCGGTGCCTAACAACGCCGCCGGGACGCTGTCGCTGCAGTCGCGCCGGCCGATCCAGGAGTTCGCCGACATCACCTATTCGTTCAACGGCGGCAAGTCGCGCTATCACTCCTTCCAGACCAAGTTCGACTGGCGCATCGGCGCGAGCATGACGTTGATGAGTTCGCTGACGCTGTCGCAGACCAAGGACAACGGCGCGGGTTCACTCGAGAACCCCAACGGCAACTTCCCGGCGCCGCAGGACTTCCGTAACATGGACGCCGACTTCGGTCTTTCTGGATATCACCAGCCCTACAACAGCACCACGAGCTTCGTCATCGACCTGCCGTTCGGCAGCGGGCGCAAGTACATGAGTGGAGCGAACAAGGTGGTCGAGGCGATCCTTGGCGGTTGGCAGATTGCCGGCATCAACACGATTCTGCCTGGCGGGATGGTCACGCTCACCTATACACCCAGCGCGGCGCAGCAGGTGTCTGGCATTCAGCAGGACTTCCGCGGTGCCAACAATTACCGGCCCAACGTCAGCGGCGACCCGCTCGTGCCTGAGGGCGAGCGAACACCCAGTAACTGGCTGAGCCGGACGACCGTGACGGTGCCGACCGACCCGAGCCAGCCGTTCGGCAACGCGCCGCGCAACAGCCTGCGTGGACCGCTGCTGTGGCAGGTCGACCTGGTGACGTCGAAGCGCTTCCCGATGCCGTGGCGAAACGGCAGCCTCGAGTTCCGTGGCGAGTTCTTCAACCTGCTCAACCGGACGAACTTCCTCGCCCCGAACGGCAACCGCAGCAGCGTGGCCTACGGGACGATCACGGCGACCCACGACCCCCGCATCATCCAGGTGGGACTCAAGGTGAGCTTCTAGACCGGGATCAGGGATCAGGGATCAGGGATCGGCTATCCCTGATCCCTGACCAGTTCGACCGCATCACCAATCGCAATCTCGCCATCGTCCAGCACTTCGCCGAAGGCACCGCCGCCCCACGGCACGCTCATCGCCTGCTGCAGGCCCGGCACCGCCGCTTCCATTTGTTCGCACGGGAGGGTCTCGCCGTAGATGCGGATGCGGACGTTGCCCACCTTCAGGATCTTGCCGCGTGCGTCGACGAAGTCGACGTCGGAGACCAGCAGGTTGGCGCGGCGCAATCGGGGATCCGGTGTGGCCCCGAGCGGGGCGGTGACCGTCTGCCAGTTCCGGCTCGAGACAATCGTGATCTGGCGCTTGCCGCCCTGGTTGGCATTGCCGACGAGGCCGCGACCCGACACCACCTTGGCGGACGACACGGGATCCATCGGTCCGCGGTGCATCCGCTTGATCCAGATCTGGTTCAACTCGCTCATGGCTGGATCTTACCAAGTGACCGTTGGGCCCGCTTCGCTAGTGGGGCTCGGGGCTTCGCCCTTCGTGGGGCTCACTGCCGTTCGTGGGAACTGAGCGAAGCCCCCCAACGGCCGCGAAGCTGCCGAGCCCGACAATGGGGGCGAAGCCCGGGCCCCACGAGCGAAGCGAGCCGCCGGCCTGAACTACCGGCGGCCGATCTTCAAGCCGCCGTTGGTGGTGCGGACGCGCACCGTCGGTCCGCCGGTGCCCAGCTGCGCCGACACCCCGCGTCGCGACGACAGCTCGCCCTGGATGGTCAGCGGAATGTCGCTGCGGAAGCCGCCGTTGGTGGTGCGCGTTTCGAGCTGCGCATTATAGCCATCGGGCACGGCGACGGTGACTCCGCCATTGCTGGTTTCGACGTCGATGCCTTCACCTTCCCAGCGGCTGCCTCCCAGGTTGACCGTGAGGCCGCCGTTGCGGGTGGCGCCACTGACGCGGCCGGCCAGGTCGGTGAGGCGCACGCCGCCGTTGGTGGTGTCGAAGCGGAGGTTGCCGCTGACGCCGGTGATGGCGATGCCGCCGTTGTTGGCGTTGAGCTCCAGGTCGCTCTTGCGCGGCACGTTGATGCGATAGCTCACCGACCACCATTCGCGGCGCTGGCGCTCGCGGTCCGGTCCGGTGGCCGAGACGCGCCCGCCGCCGGCCTGCACCTGCACGCCGCTGGCGAGTTCGCGCGCGCGATCCTCGGTGCGGGCCGCGCTGCGCACCACTGCGCGGACGCGGATCTCGTGGCGGTCCCACGCTTCCACCGTGATGCCACCATTGTCGCCGGCATCCACCGTCAGCGGACCTGCCGGCAGCGTCGAGTCTCGCACCTCGCAGTGCTGCCGGTAGTCATTGTCGTTGTCTCGGTTGTCAGCGCACGGGTCGGCGTCGGTACCGGTCTGGCCGATGTAGTTGAGCGAGCGGTCGTTCGAGGGAACGTCAACACCGCGGAAGGAGCGAAAACTGCGGGCGGTGCGGGTGGCGGCGCGGACTTCCGCATTCACCTGGCGCTGGACGCGCTCGCGCACCTGACGCTCGATCAACGCGGCGCGGCGGTCGCTCGACTGCAGAGACCGCCGGACATCCTGCTGCCATTGCTGCTCGATGCGGTGCCAGCGGCGATCGACCTGCTGGCGCGCCCGTTCAAGCGCCCGCTCGACACGCTGGGCGGTGGTGTCCGTCCGGTTGTTGTTGGGTTCCCAACGGTAGGTCTGCGCGCCGGGTGCGGCGGCCAGGCCGGCCAGAATCGCCAGGGTAAAGAGGATGCGAAGGGTCATGGGAGATTGGACGGGAAGACCCCCCGCGGGGTTGGCGGCCTCCGGCGATGGATGATTGGATGGATGATTGGGGCCAGGCCCCCAAATTCACCATCATCCACAGAAATGGTGAATTTGGGGGCCAGGCCCCAATCATTCATTTTCGGTGGCGACGGGACGAGTGGGATCGGCACTCCACTCGCTCCAGGATCCCGGGAAGATCTTCACGCCGTGGATGCCGGCGTGCTCGAGCGCCAGCAGGTTGTGGCAGGCCGTCACGCCTGAGCCGCAATACACCACGACATCCTTGGGGTCTCGTCCCGCCAGAATGGGGGCCCACTGCGCCTTCAGCACCTCGGGCGACTTGAACGTCTTATCGTCGGCCAGGTTCTGCTGGAAGAAATAGTTGGCGGCGCCCGGGATGTGACCGCCCACCTTGTCGAGGGTCTCGCCGATGCCGCGGTAGCGATCCGGCGTCCGCGAGTCGACCAGCAGCCGCGTCGGATTGTAGAGCCCGCCCGCGACGTCATCGACGCTCAATCGCCAACCGGGACGCGGCAAGCCGCGGAAGGTGGCGGCGGCAGACGACTCCACGCCCCCGCGCACCGGGTGACCCTCACGCTGCCAGCGCGCCAGTCCGCCGTCGAGCACCGCCACCGCGTCGTGGCCCAGCCAGCGCAACAGCCACCACAACCGCCCGGCAAACATGCCGCTGTCGGCATCGTAGGCGATGACCTGCGATTGCGACCCAATCCCCAGCTCGCTGAACATTCGCGCGAGCACCTCGGGCTCAGGCAGCGGATGGCGGCCATTGGTGCCGGTCTTCGGTCCCGAGAGGTGCCGATCCAGGTGTGCGTAGCGCGCACCCGGAATGTGCCCCGACCGATACCAGGCCTCGCCCTTGTCAGGCTCGGTCAGGTCAAAGCGGCAATCGACGATGACCCAGCTGGGGTCGTTAACGTGCTGAACGAGCGTGGACGGCGTGATCAGTGTCTTGTGCATGCGGTCGAAATCCTGTCTCTCATTCTGGATCGGAGTGCGGTCGATAGTCGCGCGGGTCGTCGATCATCGTGCCCTTGGGACCGGTCACGACGTGCCGCTCGAGCTAGCGAGGCCGCAGCTTCTCTGCCAGCGTATGCAGGAAGAGTCCGACATCGGTGACCACGCCGACCGTCTGGGTCGACCCGCGATCCGACAGCTTGGTCACCACCGCGGGGTTGATGTCGACGCAGATCACCTTGACCCACGAGGGCAGCATGTTGCCGACACCGATGCTGTGCAGCATTGACGACAGCATGACGACGACGTCGATCGTGGCCAGCGCTTTGCTATAGGCGTCCTGCGCCGCGATCAAGTCCATCATCGTCTCTGGCAGCGGCCCATCATCGCGAATCGAGCCGGCCAGGATGTAGGGCACGTCGTGCGTATGGCACGCGTGCATGATCCCCGAGGTCAACAGGCCTGATTCGACCGCGGCGCCAATGCCGCCGGCGCGCCGCACGGCGTTGATGGCGCGCATGTGATTGCGGTGGCCGTGCTCGACCGGATGCCCGCTGCTCAAGTCGATGCCGAGCGAGGTGCCCGACAGCGCCACCTCGATGTCGTGGACCGCGAGCGCGTTACCCGACAGCAGTGCATCGACGTAGCCCATGCGGATCAACTCGCAGAAGTACTGCGACCCGCCGGTATGCACGACGACGGGCCCGGCCACGAAGGCGATGCGGCCGCCGCCGGCCTTGACCTGCGTCATCATCTCGGCGACGCGCGCGACCGCGGTCTCGACCCGGCGCTCGGACGACACCTCGTTGCTCATGAAGCCGAAGCTGGGCTTGTCGCGTTGCTGCACATCGGGCGCGACACGAATGCCCTGCATGCCGCACACCACCTGATCGCCCTGTTTCACGTCACGCAGCTTGCGGCACACCACCCGGCCGTCCAGCACCACCAGCACGGCATCCATGCGCTGCTCGTCGGCCGGCACCCAGACGCCGCCGAGAAATACCGAGGTGCGGTGATTGGTGGTGGAGTAGAAATCGACCGGGACGGCACCATCCAGGTCTGCCGTGCGGAGCAACACCTCCGGCGTGTCCTTCACGTAGCAGCCGAACACCGACAGCTTTGACAACAGGTCGTGCAGTCGCGCTGGCGTGTCGCTGGTCAGGCAGAGGGTGAGGTGCGAGCCTTCGGCGTTCTTGCGGCCGACGTCGAAGCGCAGGATCTCGTATTCGGATCCGTGTTCGACAACCGTGGTGAGGATCGACTGGAAATTGCCCGAGTCGATCAGGTGGCCGTCAGCTTTGACTGTTTCAGAAACCATAGGAGGGGCTCTTTCGCCCCTCCTATTCTTACGCAAACCGTAAAAGTGAAGCAGGTTCCTTTTACAGAATCTGGGCCTGCTGCAGCGCGGCGATGCGGGTTTCCAGCGGCGGGTGGGTCGAGATCAGCGACATGAAGCCGCCCTTGGCGCCGGCGATCTTCATCGTCGCGAGCTGGGGCTGCGAGTTGTCGACCAGGGTCTTGTTCTGCATCAGCCGCTGCAGGGCGCCAATCATGTTGGCCTTGCCCGCCAGGCGTGCGCCGCCGGCGTCGGCCCGGAACTCGCGCGCGCGTGAGAACCACGCCACGACCATCGATCCGAGAATGCCGAAGGCGATGTCGAACACGATCGTCGTCACGAAGAACACCATGTGCGAGATCTTCTCGTCGACCATCTGCCGGACGATGTTGGCGATGATGCGGGAGAAGAACATCACGAAGGCGTTGACGACGCCCTGGATCAACGTCAGCGTCACCATGTCGCCGTTCTGGATGTGCGCGACTTCGTGCGCGAGTACGCCTTCCACCTCTTCGCGGCGCATCGAGCGAAGCAGTCCGCTTGAGACCGCCACGAGGCTGCGGTTCTTGCTCGGGCCGGTGGCAAACGCGTTGACTTCGGCCGATTCGTAGACGCCGACCTCGGGCATCGGCAAGCCGGCCTTGCGGGTGAGCTGGCCGACGGTCTGGTGCAGCCAGTCGAGCTCGGCCTGGCCGCTCTTGCCATCGACGAGCTGGACGCCCATGGCCCTCTTGGCGATGAAGCGCGACATCTGGAGCGAGATGAACGCGCCGCCCATGCCCCAGACGAGGCAGAACACCATCAGGGCCGAGTAGTCGAGACCCGACGGTGTGATGTAGCCGGTCACGCCCAGCAAGCTGAGCACGATCGACAGCGTGATCATGACGGCGATGTTGGTAGCCAGGAACAGGAAGATGCGTTTCATGATGTCCTAGGATAGCAAAGCCGCCAACAAACGCTAAATACGTAAATTGGCAGTGATTATTCGGTTAAAACGATGGTTATCGAACCGGCGCGTAGCCCTCGGCCAGCTTCTTGCGCGCCGCCTCGACGTCGCGGTGAAACACGAAGAGCGCATCGGCGTTGTCGTTCTTGTCGGTGAAGTTCCAGGTCTTGCCACCTTTCTGCTTCACCTGCAGGTTCTTCTTGAGGTAGTCCACCGCGAACTGCTCAGCCTGCGCATAGGTGATCGTGAACGCGTCGCCCTTGTTGTCGGTGTCGTACTTGAGGCCGTCGACCGTCGCCGACAGCGTGCCGTTGCACGACCCCATGCCGTGCTTGTGCACCACCGGCACCTTGGCGTTGAGGCTGACTTCCTTGATGCGCACGGTGAGGGCATTGGGCCCGGCGACCAGCTCCACGGTCTTCTGGACGCTGTCGAATCCCGTGGCGGTCAGTTGCAGTCGTTTGCTGCCGGGCTCGAGCTTGTCGAGCCTCAGCGGCGTGTTGCCGACGAACTGGCGATCGATGAACACCGAGGCGCCCGGCACGTCGGTTTCGAGCGTGAGCGTCGCCAGGGTGGGGGCCGCTTCCGCGACCGGCGCGGCGTCGGGGGCGGCTTTGCGTGGCGCGGCTGTCCGCGGGGCGGCTGGTTCCTCGGCGCGAGTCGCGGGCGCCGGCTCAGTCTTGCGAGCAGCCGGCACCGACACCCGGCCGGCCACCGGCGCGGCCGCCGGCTCCGGGTCCTTCTTGCCACCGCCCAGAAAGACAATGCTGACGCCGACGACGATGGCGACACCTGCGCCGATAAGTGCGACTGGTTTCATCAACCCCGATCGTAGCAGATGACGCGGCCACCCCAGGGCCTCGGTCGGCCCACCGGCGCGTCCACGACCGGCCGCCTGGGCTCCATTCGGCGTCTAACAGTCGAAGCCAATCCGCGTAATCTGTGTAATCTGTGGCCTTGGGACTTGGAGAAGACGATGACAGCTCGATTGTGGATGACCGTCGTGGTGGGGATGCTGGCTGTTGCGCCATCGGTGTTGTCGCAGGCGGCCGCGCCGGCGGAGTGGTTTCAGTGGCGCGGGCCGGATCGCGATGGCATCTCCCCGGAGACCGGGTTACTACAGGACTGGCCCAAGGCCGGGCCGCCCCAGGTGTGGCGCGCCACCGGGGCCGGCAACGGCTACTCGTCGTTCTCGTCCTCAGGCGGACGTCTTTACACGCTGGGTGCGCGCGCCGGCAACGAGTACGTGATCGCGTTCGATCGGGCGACCGGCAAGAAGGTGTGGGAATACCTGAACGGTCGCCGCTATGAGAACGATCGCGGCGATGGTCCGCGCAGCACGCCGACCGTCGATGGCGATCGGCTCTACGTGCTGGGTGGCAGCGGCGACTTGACCTGCCTTGAGCACGCGACCGGTAAGAAGATCTGGTCGGTCAACCTGGTTGACAAGTTTGGCGGCCGCAACCCGTATTGGGGCTACAGCGAGTCACCGTTGATCGTCGGCGACCGCATTCTCGTCAACGCTGGCGGGCCGCGCGCTTCGATCGTGGCCATCGCCAAGGCCGATGGCGCCACGCTGTGGCAGAGCCACGCCGACGAACCCGGCTATTCCTCGCCGATGTTGCTGCGCACCGGCAGCCTGAACCAGGTGGTCTTCTTCACCGGTTCGCGCGCGATGGCCGTCGATCCTCGCGACGGCCGGCTGCTGTGGTCCTACAACAAGGTGGCCAACGGTACCGCCAACATCGCCACGCCAATCGTTCGTGGCACGCGCGTGTTCTTGTCGTCAGATTACGGTGCCGGTGCCGCGTTGCTGGATATTCGTGCGGCTGGCAATCTGGCGTCGGCCAACGAGGTGTACTTCACACGCGACATGCGCAACCATCACGCCAGCTCGGTGCTGATCGACGACACCCTCTACGGATTCTCGAGCAGCATCCTGACGGCGCTGAAGTTCGACACCGGAGCCATGGCGTGGCGCGATCGCAGCGTCGGCAAGGGGTCGCTGATCTTCGCGGATCGCCGGCTGTATCTGTATAGCGAAAACGGTGTCGTCGGCCTCGCCGAAGCCTCGCCCACCGGCTACCGGGAGCACGGCCGCTTCACGCTGGCGCAGCAAAGCGGACTGTCCACGTGGAGCCACCCAATCGTCAGCGGCGGCCTGCTGATCATTCGCGATCAGGACAACGTCTTCGCCTACGACGTCCGTGCGAAGTAGGGGCGGGTAAGCAGGGTTGGGAGAGCGCGCACCGGTTATGCGCGATAATGACTCGTCCCTAAGATCATGATTGGCCGTTCTTCCAACCCGACGTGTATCAAGTGCGGGCGCCCGGTCCCGCATGGGGCAGGCTTCTGCCCGAACTGCGGTACTCAGCGGGGCGGCGCGGCCTTGGCCGGCGACTCAGTGACGGCACTGCCCAAAGCCGACCCCGACGAGGCCGAGACCGGCATGCCGATGCCGGCGGTGGCGCCCGGCGTGACTCGCCTGCCCCCTAACCCGACGGACGCCGCCACCAGCTTTGGCACGGCGCCGACGCTGCCGCCGGCCGGCATGCTGACGTCGCTCGACGGCCCGTTCCAGGCCGGACAACAGGTCGGTCCTCGCTACACGATCATCCGCCTTCTCGGCACCGGCGGCATGGGTGCCGTCTATCAGGCATTCGATCACGAACTCGGCGTCGCGGTCGCCATCAAGGTGATCCGCCCTGGCGCGCAGTCCGATGCGACGGCGGCCAGGGACCTCGAGCAGCGCTTCAAGCGCGAGCTCGTGCTGGCTCGTCAGATCACCCACAAGTACGTCGTCCGCATCCACGACATCGGTGACGTCGACGGCATCAAGTATTTGACGATGCCGTTCATCGAGGGCGAGACGCTGGCCGAACTGCTGCGCCGCGAGGGCAAACTCCCGGTGCTGCGCGTGGTGTCGATGGCGCGGCAGGTGGCGCTCGGCCTGGCCGCGGCTCACGACAAGGGCGTCGTGCACCGAGATCTCAAGCCCGAGAACATCATGGTCGAGTCGCCTTCGCCGGTGGCTCTTGTGGCCCAAGGACGGTCCGGCGAGGGCGGTGGCGACGCCCTGATCATGGACTTCGGCATCGCCCGCTCGGTGGAGCACGGCAGCACGCAAACCGCCGCCGGTTCGGTGATCGGCACGCTCGAGTACATGGCACCCGAGCAGGCGCAAGGCGTCAAGGTTGATCAGCGCGCGGACCAGTACGCGTTCGGCCTCATCGTCTACGACATGCTGGTGGGCCGCCAGCGGCTGGCCAGTCGCGACAACGCGATGAGCGAGCTGCTGGCGCGCCTCACCACGTCGCCGCCGGCCCCGCGCACGGTCGATTCGGCGATTCCCGAGCCGCTCGAGCAGATCGTGATGAGGTGCCTGCAGCCCTCACCCGAGAACCGCTATCCATCGACAATGGCGCTGGTCGCGGCGTTGGACGAGCTGACGCCGGATGGGCACCGGCGGACCGGCAGCCATGACGCGGTCGTTGACACGGCGCCGGCCCGGCCGAAATGGCAACTGGCCGCCGCGGCCCTGTTGATCGTGGCGATCGGCGGCGCTGCCGGGTGGGCAATCTCGAATCGAGGGGGCATCACACTTGCGGTGCCGGCGACCAACCGCGAGCCGGTCTCCGTGCTCATTGCTGACTTCGACAACAAGACCGGCGATGAGGTGTTCAACGGCGTCGTCGAGCAGGCGCTCGGCCTCGGCATCGAGGGCGCGTCGTTCATCACCGCGTACCCGCGGCGCGACGCGCTGCGGGCGGCGGCGGCGGCCAAGCTGGGCGACAAGCTCGATGAAAAGACGGCCCGGCTGGTAGCGGTGCGCGAGGGCGTGGGCCTGGTGTTGGCGGGTGAGGTCGAGACGCGCGGCACCGGGTTCCAT